>Ga0214471_10004107_pt1 | contig 11243 bp, 7 predicted proteins | sample RVTome_5_FD_207665 | JGI IMG/M metagenome (GOLD analysis project Ga0214471, IMG submission 207665) | Soil microbial communities from uranium-contaminated site in the Upper Colorado River Basin, Wyoming, United States - RVT142D155 | ecosystem: Environmental > Terrestrial > Soil > Contaminated >... | reverse complement strand
AGCACACCATGATCGTCGCCGGATCGACGGCCAATGAACTCGGGTTGGAAACCGTGATCAGGGGTCACAAAGGCAATCTCTACGTGGGGGGCCGAAACGCTGTTCTCCGTCCGGAACGGCTCTACGTCGAGGAACTCGACGAGCGGACGTTCGTGGGTGAAGATCACGGCGACGACCAGGATGAACTCCGTCGGCAGTGGCTCCGTGCGATCCGGACGCGCAGACCGAACGCGAGCACTGTGGAACTCGGCACCAAGGTCATGGTGATCGTTGATCTCGCCGCGCGATCGATGTGGGAGGGTGGCGCCTTCGGCTACGACCCCACGACAAGAAAGGTGAAGAGACTCTGATCGCTCTCGCCCACGAGGCCATGGGCACCCGGTTCGAATTGATCCTCGCTGATCAAGCAGACCCCGGTCGGCTCCGTAGTGTGGGAGAACGCGCCATCGAGGAGATCCGCTGGTGCCATGAGCGGTTCAATCGCTACTCCCCCTCGAGTTTCGTCAGCTTTCTCCGTCATTCCAAGCAGGGCCACCGAGTTCCGGTCGACCGAGACACCTTCAATCTGCTCCGGCTGGCACGGGATATCTGCCTTGCCTCTGACGGCGCGTTCGACCCCTCCGGAGGCAGGGGGATGAGCGACCTCGACCTCGACGAGGATCTCTCCACCGTGACATCTCGTCGACCGGGAGTGGTCCTCGACTTCGGCGGGATCGCCAAGGGGTTCGCCCTCGATCTCGCAGCGAGTGTGCTCAGAGAACACGGTGTCGAGTCGGCCTTCCTGCATGGGGGTACCAGTAGTGCGATTGGCATTGGTACTCCCCCCGGGAAAGCTGGGTGGCGGGTGACTCTGGGCGGGCCCCGGTCCAATTGGTCGGTACTCCTGATGGACGAGGCGCTCTCGGTCTCGGCTGCATGGGAGGACAACCCGAATCCCACCCGAGACCCCCGGACAAGAACCATCATCCCTTGCCCTCGCCGAGTCGCTGTCGTCGGACCCATCGCGACACTCGCCGACGCCTGGTCCACGGCGGCGCTGGTGCACGGGGAACGTCCCAGTGGGCTCGGGTCGGAATGGTACGTGTGCTTCGCATGAGTGGTACTAGTCGTCGGGCCTTCCTGGCGGATGCCGCCGGTGCCCTCGCAGGGATCTCGCTCCTTCCGCGCACAATCAGCATGGCGCCCATCCGGTTGGCAGAGCCGGTTCGTGTCGGGCTGGTCGGAGTCGGGAGACAGGGTCGAGCGATCATCACCGAACTCCAGAAACTGCCCGATGTCACGATCGGCGCGGTGTGTGACACGAGTACGTCGAGACTGAGTGCCGCCCAGGCCCGTGCGCCGGGATCACGGGCAGTTGAGGACTTCCGAGCAGTTCTCGACATGGAGGACATCCCCGGGGTGATCGTGGCCTCTCCGACGCATCTCCACCGCGAGATCGTCGAAGCCGCGATCGCCGCCGGCCGTCACGTCTATTGCGAAGCGCCGTTGGCGGCCACGGTGGAGGACTGCCTGGCGATTGCGACCGCAGCGGCAGGAACCAGCTTGGTCCTCCACGCAGGTTTTCAGGCGCGGTCCAATCCCGTCTACCAACGCGCGCATCCCCTCGTTCAAACGGAACTCCGTGACATCATCTCGATGGGGGGGCATTTCCATCACAAGACCAGCTGGAGGTTCCCGACCGTCGACCCCGGCATGGAACGCAACGCGAATTGGCGGCTCGACCCGGAGGTTTCCAGTGGCTTGGTGGGTGAGGTGGGCTCACACCAGGTCGACGTTGCCCTCTGGTACCGGGAGAACCTCCCCGTCACCGCTCTGGGTACCGGAGGCGTCCGATTTCACCGTGATGGCCGAGTGGTCCCCGATACCGTACACGTCGATCTGCGGTGGCCGGACGGAACTTCGTTTCACTACGACGCGACGCTTGCCAATTCCTATGGTGGCCGATACGAGGTGTTCCACGGGTCGAACGGCGCCATCAAACTCGCCGACACTCACGGGTGGCTGTTCAAGGAAGTCGATGCCCCCACCCAGGGATGGGAAGTCTATGCAACGCGCCAACAATTCTTCCAGGACGAGGGAATCATTCTGATCGCAGACGCCACGAAGCTCGCCGCGCAAGGGAGGCTCAAGGATGGCATCGGTCTGCCCTACCCACCACTCTACTATGCCCTTGCGGACTTTCTGCGGAGTGTGACCGAAGGAACACCTGTTGCTTGCTCTGCGTCCGACGGTGCCCGCAGCAGCATCGTCGGCATCTTGGCGAACCAGGCCGTCCTCTCGGGGTCAGCCGTAAGTATCAGTATCCCGGAATAGACTCGTCCCCCGATCACCGGTCCCCTCGCCCGACGCTCTTGGTCTATCGGGCAGGCGCGATTCGGATGTTACGGTACTGAATGCCCGTATGGTCTCCCTGCAGCATGATGGGTCCTGGAGCACCTTCGTCGCTGTCGAGAGCACCTCCCGTAATCCCTGGAATCTCGGCATTCTCGATCATGGTCACCCCATTCAGCACCACCGTGACGCGGCGACCGATCAAGGTAATGTCGAACGCCTGCCATTCTCCCGCAGGTTTCGCAGGGAGAACGGTCGGGGTCACTTGGCCGTAGATCCCCCCCATCCGACGGCTGTGCGGTTCATTGCCGTAGTCATCTTGGACCTGGACCTCATGGCGACCGCGGAGATAGATCCCGCTGTTGCCCTCTGAGGGGACGTTGACCTCGAGATGCAGCCGGAAGTCCGTAAAGCGTGAGTGACTGATGAGGTCGCTTGACGGTGCGCTGTTGTTCAACACCCCATTGGTGAACGACCAACCATTCTCCGCTCTGCGCACATCCCACCCTGTGAGACCGTCAGCCAGGAGATCGATTTCATCACCCCACTCGGGATCGGCGGTTCGTGCGAGTGTCGGCGCCCGGACACCCGTGAAGGTGAACGGACCCCCATACATGTCCGTGACCGTTCCAGACAGGACTGTGTCCTGGAGAACAGCTTCAAACCGAAGCTCCCGTTCTGCTATGCCAAAGGTCACGCCGGTACCTTCGAGGATCACGTCCTCGATCGGGAGGGCATGACCGCCACGTGGTTGAAACCGTCCGGCGGGGGCTGTGTCATTGGTGAGTAAGAGCCACAGTGGCCAGCGCTCGACACTATCGGTCGCCGTCAGGTCCCAACGGCCAAGAAGGTCGCCTGGACCAGGCGCGTGAGGCTCGGCACACCCCACGGAAAGAACGACCCCGAGTGCGATGGTTGGTGTGATGAGGGAGAGACGGCGTGCCATAGGAAGCTCCTGGTTATGGTCCCGGACCCGCTCTAACGTATTCTTTATCGTTGTCGCGTACATCCCCAGTCCATTCTTCTCGTCGCGCCGGAGTGAGTACCGCGAATGATCAGCGCTCACAAACTCGTTGCCCTGGGCTTTCTGGCCGTGTTCGCCGTGACCGGGATTTACATGAGATTTCACCCGAGCGTCCACGCCGCAGACCCCACCGTACAAATGCTGTTTCGGTCGTCCCACATCTATCTGTTGCTGGCTGCGTTGATCAACGGACTCCTCGCCATCCATCTCCGACCTGCCCCGGCTGGCCGCGGACGCCTGCAAGGGGTCGGTTCGGTCCTCCTCGCACTCACGCCGGCGATCTTCATGACCTCATTCTTCCTTGAGTCTCCCCTCGGCAGCCTCAACCGACCCCTGACCGCACTGGGTGTGCTGTTGGTGACCATCGGCGCGAGCCTGCACCTGGCGGCCCACAGAGGCTTTCGTTCCACACGAGGTAACGCATGAACCGAATTCCACTCCACGCCAGGACCCCAGAGTGAGGAGATTCCAACTCGACGAAGCGGTCGGCGTCCTCGAGCGAACACCAGCCGTCCTGACGGCGCTTCTCAGGGATCTCCCTGGTGGATGGGTTACCGGCAACGAGGGCCCGGGGACCTGGAGCCCCTTCGACGTCGTGGGGCACCTGATCGACGGCGAGGAGGAAGATTGGATCCCCCGAACCCGGATCATCCTTGCCCGGGGGGATGATCCTCACTTCGAGTCATTCGATCGCACTCGTCATCTCACCCGCAACCGAGGCGAGACGCTCGGCACGCTGCTGGATCGATTCACCAGCCTTCGTGCGGCGAATCTTCGGACCCTGGTTGGCTTCGGGCTGAGCGAGGAACAGCTCTCGTGGACCGCAAAGCATCCCGAATTGGGTCGAGTCACACTTCGCCAGCACCTGGCGACATGGGTCACTCATGACCTGGATCATATTGTCCAAATCGGCAGGACCATGGCGAGACGGTATGGTGAGGCAGTCGGGCCCTGGCGGGAGTTCATCCGTGTCCTTCGTGAGGCGGACCTTGACTCGGGTCGCACCGGGGGATCAGTTGGGTAGTTGCACGCTTGTCGCCAGGCCGCGCCACAGTCCCACACTTTGACCCCTCGACTCCCATGAAACGACCCCTGCTTCTCGTCTTCTCAGCCCTCGTCGCCCTGCAACCCTCCGCCGCGACCGCCCAGGATCAGGTGGGGCTTTTCAGTGATCTCCAGTGGCGAAACATCGGCCCCGCTAACATGTCGGGACGCGTCACCGACATCGAAGCCGTCGAGGCGAATCCGGCGATCGTCTATGTCGGGGCCGCCTCGGGTGGCGTGTGGAAGTCCACCAATGCAGGAACGACATGGACGCCAATTTTCACCGAGTACGGGACGGCGAACATCGGCGATATGGAGGTCTTCCAGCCGAACCCCGATATCGTCTGGGTGGGTACGGGAGAGTCCTGTGTTCGGAACAGCGTCGCGTGGGGGGATGGCATCTACAAGTCCATCGACGGCGGGAAGACGTTCACAAATGTGGGCCTAGGTGGTACGCATCACATCAGTGAAGTCGTCGCCCATCCCACCAACCCCGACATCGTCTATGTGGCAGCGCAGGGTCACCTCTGGGGTCACTCCGGCGACCACGGCGTGTTCAAGACCACCGACGGGGGGACGACCTGGCGCCACTTGACCCAGGGTCTACCGGACAATGGACGGACGGGGGCGAGTGATCTGGTGATGGATCCAACCAATCCCTCGATTCTCTACCTCGGCATGTGGGAGCGGATTCGGGAGCCGCACAGGTTTCTCAGTGGCGGTCCAAGCGGCGGCATCTTCAAGTCGACCGATGGCGGTGAGACGTGGACCAAACTCAGCCGCGGGCTTCCCACCGGTGAGACGGGGAAGATCGGCCTCTCAGTCTTCCGGGGTGACCCCCGAATCCTCGTCGCCATCGTGGAGCACGGCTTTCAGCCTCCGCCGCGTGCCGGTGGTCGCGTCAATCCCGATTACCAGGACATGAGCAAGCTCGGCACCGGGATCTACCGATCAGAGGATAGCGGGCAAACATGGACCTATCTCAACCGCTATAACAACCGACCCTTCTACTACAGTCACATCTTCATCGATCCGAACGAGAGCAACCGCGTCTATGTGCTCGCAGGCAACGCCCAAGTCTCGGAGGATGGCGGTCGGACCTTCACTCGTTCTCTCCAAGGCATCGCGGGGGATTTTCATGCCCTCTGGGTCGATCCGGCCGACAGCGACCGCTTCTACGTCGGGAACGACAAAGGGGCCTACGTGACATACGATCGCGGTGAGACCTTCCAGATGTTCGACAACATGGATATCGGGCAGTTCTATGCGGTCACCATGGACAACCGTGATCCTTACTGGGTCTACGGCGGACTGCAGGACAACGGCAATTGGGGCGGGCCAAGCAACAGCAGAGACGTCAACGGCATCTTCAACGACCACTGGTTCAAGTTCCATTCGGGTGATGGATTCCACACGACGGTCGATCCCAACGATTGGCGCACCGTGTACACCGAAGCGCAGGGCGGCCGGCTACGACGTCTGGATGCGGTGTTCCGACAGGTTGGGAAATCAATCTCACCCGCTGCAATGACGACGCTGAATTTCGCCGACGTCTTTCCGGACTATGACGGCCCCTCATCCCGCCTCCCGAGCCCCGCCGTCCGCTTCAACTGGAGCGCCCCGCTGATCCTCTCACCCCATGACAGTCGTACGCTGTATTTTGGGGGCAACTACCTGTTCAGGAGCACCGACCGAGGGGATACCTGGACTATCATCAGTCCCGATCTCTCGACCAACGAGCAGGCTCTCACCGATCCTGCAACGGGCGGGCTCACCAGCGATGTGACCGGTGCCGAGACCCACGCCACACTGATCACCATCGCCGAATCTCCCCTCACCGCGGGAGTCCTCTGGGCGGGGACCGATGACGGTAACCTGCAACTCACGCGTGATGGAGGTCGTACCTGGAACGAGCTGAGCGGGAACGTGCGCGGGGTGCCACGTGGAAGTTGGGTGAGTCGGGTCGAAGCGTCGCGGTATGATGCGGCAACGGCCTACGTCGCGTTTGACAACCACCGTCGCGACGACTTCCGGCCCTACCTTTTCCGGACAACCGATTTCGGAGAGACCTGGACGAACCTGTCCGGCAACCTCCCCGCCGACGCCCCTGTCTATGTGGTGGAGGAGGACCCGAGGAATCCCGACCTGCTTTTCGTGGGGACGGAGTTCGCTGCGCATGTCTCGATCGATGGGGGTGCGACATGGCATCGACTGATGACCGGGCTCCCAACCGTAGCGATTCACGACTTGGTGGTCCATCCTCGAAAGGGCGATCTGGTCGCGGCGACCCATGGGAGGAGCATTTGGATTCTGGACGATCTCGGTCCGCTCCAACAGTTGAGCGAAACGGTTCTGGCGAAGGAGGTGCACCTTTTCCAGAACCGAACGGCGACCAAGTGGCATGGTATCAGTCGTGGGGCCACACGCGGTCACATGCTCTTCGCGGCCAAGAACCCATTGACGATCACGCAGCGTGCGCCGATGAACTCACCCGCCGACCTCACGAACTCGGCGACCATCGACTTCTTCCTCAAGACAGCTCCCAGTGGCAAGGTTTCCATCGAAGTGATCCCCCTCGATGGGGAGGGGCGCTTCACGGCGGAGATTGAGGCCCACCAAGGCATCAATCGTTTCTACTGGAACCTGCGATTCAACCCCGACTCGAATGCCGCACGACCGACGCCAGGAGAAGGCGGCGAGTTCCGGCCCTTCGGAGGTCAACGACTTGGGCTGGAGGCCTCGGCCGGAACCTATCGGGTCATCTTGACCGTGGGGAGTGAGCGTACCCTCGGCACGGTCACGGTGCGTGAGGACCCTGCCTCGAGCGGTATCGAGTAGTCCGAGCCATTCATCGCGGAGAGAGCAATGAACGAAGAACCGGTGGGATCGCCCGGACGGCGGACGTTCCTGCGAGTTGCGGGGGCGGCTGCTGGACTCGGCGTCATTGGCGTGCGCCCGGGGTTGGCAGAATCCGGTCCCCCAATGGTGACTGACTCGGCGGAATGGGACCTGTCCTGGCTCGACCAGTTGACCGGCCAGCACAAACAGGTCTTCGACTTTGGAAAGGTCCAGGGGATTCTCCACGTGGTCGGCAACTACCTGAAGGCCGCCGAGGAAGTCTTCGGACTGAAACACCCGGACGTCAACACAGTGGTGGGGATCGCGACCAGCGCCTTCCCGATAAACGCCAATGACGCCCTCTGGGCCAAGTACGAGTTGGGGAAGCACTGGGAAGTGAAGGATCCCGCCACGGGAGAATGGGCGGTCAGAAACGTCTTTGCGGCCGATCCGCCGCCAGAGGGATGGCCTTCGGAGTCTCAGGTGCCGTGGCTCCGCCAGCGAGGCACCATCTTCTGGCAGTGCAACAACGCCCTCAACGGAGTCTCTGAGTGGTTCGCTGAAATGAGCAACCAAGAGGTGCCTGTTGTGCGAAGCGAGTTGATCGCCGGGTTTCTTCCCGGCGTGAAACTCGTCCCGGCGCACACCCTCCTCATCGGCCTCACGCAGGAACGTGGATGCACCTATGAGAAGTTGTAGGCAACGACCCGGCTAACAACTCACGCGCAACGGAGTCTATCGACCGAACGTACTAGAGGATGTCTCTTCTCCTGTGGACGGCATGGCGCGACTGTTGGCAGGCCTGAAACTCCTCTTGGTCGTTGTCGCTCTGGCCGCCACCGTTGCAGGTCGGCTCGACGGTCAGGTCGGACTCACGACCGATATCATCACGGGTGTCGTCACCACCGCCGACGGTACACCGGTGGCCGATGCCGTGGTCGATGCCGTCTCCCTCGAAACTCAGATCAGCCGTTCGGCCCGCACCGATGCCAGGGGACGATACACCATCCTCTTCCCCGATGGGGGAGGCCAGTATCGAGTGACGGCCCGCGCGATCGGCTTGTCCCCCCGCCAGGCCCTACTCCAACGTTACGAAGACGAAGACCGCCTGGTCTGGAACGTTCAGCTCCTGGAGGGCGCGGTGACGCTGGACGAGCTTCAGGTCACCGCCCGACGCGGCGCCGTTCAAATCCCCGAGCGACCGACACCGGGTTCGACCGAACGTCTCCTCACGCCAGACCTCGTCTCTCGGCTCCCCATCGAAACGGCAGACGTCAATCTTCTCGCTACCCTGGTTCCCGGGATCCTGGGCATTCCAGGGAGTGACTCCACTGCGAATGCCTTCTCGGTGGCCGGGCAGCGGGCCGATGCCAATGCCATCACCCTCGACGGACTGCTCTTCGGCAGCGGATTGATTCCGCCGGACGGTGTCCGGAGCACCCGCGTCATCACCAGCACCTTCGATGTCTCCCGGGGAGGGTTTTCGGGTGGCCTGGTATCCTCCACCACACGGGGTGGCAGCAACGTCCTGCAGGGTTCGAGTGGGTACGTGTTGCGCGACGACGCGCTGGCAATCGAAACCGGCGAGGAGGCGTCGCCTTTCGGCGATGCTTTCACCCAGCATCAGTTGAGTGGGGGCTTGGGGGGTCCCATCGTACACAATCGTCTCTTCGTGTTCGCCTCCGGCCTGGCCCAGGTTCGGAACGACCCGCAGCCAAACCTGCTCTCCGCCACATTGTCCGACCTGCCGCGACTCGGAGTAAACCCCGATTCGGTCGACCGCTTTATGGCCCTGGTCTCCGCCACCGGCGTCAATCCGCTAAGTGTACCCGCCATCAACAACCGGGACCGCAACAACTATTCGGGCATGATGCGATTCGACTATCTCCTCGGCAACGCCCACACCATGACGCTTCGCGGGGATTGGCGCGGCACCGTCACCGACCCCAGTCGGGTGGGATCCCTCGCCCTCCCGCAGACCGGCGGATCGAATACCAATTCCGGTGGCGGGGGAATGCTGACGATGACCTCACGCTTTGGTGTGAGTGTCCTCAACGAGGGTCGGGTGTATGTCTCGGGATCGAGTCGAGACAACACACCGTTCACGCAATTGCCGGGAGGTCGCGTCCAGGTTGCGTCCGATCTGCCGGACGGCGCCCTGGGAGTTACCACACTCAGTTTTGGCGGCGGACAGTCGGTGCAGACTTCGAGCACTAAGACACTCGATGTCACCGATGAACTCTCATGGATCCCCGGCACCGGGCAACATCGTGTCAAACTCGGCGTCTTGTTCCGATCCAACCGGTCCACCAACAGCCAGACGGGGAATGCGTTCGGGACCTTTTCCTATAATTCTCTCGCCGATTTCGAAGCCAATCGTCCGGCCACTTTCCGCCGGACCTTGAACCCCACCGAGCGGAACTCGACCGCGTTCGATTATGCCGCTTACCTCGGGGATGTCTGGTACGCCTCCAGACCGCTCCAACTAACGTATGGAGTCCGGGTCGAAGGTTCCGGTTTCTCCGGAACTCCGCAGTACAACCCAGTCGTGGACTCGGTTTTCGGTCGGCGCACGGATGCACTGCCCAGCGAACTGCATCTGAGTCCGCGCATCGGGTTCACCTGGACCATCGGGGCCAGCAACCCCAACACCCGAGGTGGAGGCTTTGGTGTCGGCCGCGCCCCAACGCTTATCCTGCGCGGCGGGATTGGTGAATTCCGTTCGCCCATCCCGGTGAATCTCGTCGCCACGGCCCAGGCAGCGCCGGGGCTGGAGTCCACCGAGGCGGAGATTTCCTGCATCGGTGCCGGGGTCCCGATCCCCGACTGGACCGCCTATGCGGCCGACCAGGCGAACATCCCGACTTCATGTCTGGGGTTCGGCGGGCCTGCCGTTCCGGCTCCTGCCCGCACCGTCGTGCTCTTCGCCGACGACTACGCCGCGCCAAGATCGTGGCGTGGTTCGCTCAGTCTACAGCGCAACCTCACGAGCCTGCTCCGGCTGTCGGTCAGTGGTTCGTTCGCTCGTGGGGTGAGCCAGTACGGCTTCACCGACCTGAACCTCCTTTCCGCTCCGCAGTTCCAACTCGCGCACGAGGGGAGCCGGCCCGTCTACGCCGGTCTCGACGATATCGACCCAGGCAGTGGGGCGGTCCGGTTCACGGGGTCCCGGATAGACTCTCGGTTCGGCCAGATCCTCGAGACACGATCCGATCTCGCTTCCCAGTCGGAACAGCTCACCGTCTCGCTCGGCGGGTTCACGCGTCGGGGAATCCAGGTGCAGGGATCGTATACCTGGCAGCGCTCCCGCGACCAACTCTCGAGCTCTCGTGGAGGGGGTGACGGCTTTGGGGGTGCCACCACTGCCGGCGACCCAAACGTACGGGAATGGGCGCGGAGCGACTTCGAGCGGAGGCACTCGTTCCTGGCTACGATCACCTATCCCTTCGGTGTGTCTCTGGAGCTCACAGGCATTGGCCGATTGATGTCCGGGTCGCCGTTCACGCCGATGGTCGGATCGGACATCAACGGCGACGGATCGCGAAACGACCGGGCATTTGTCTTCGCTGGTGGTAGCGGATCGTCGGTGGCGGAGAGCATGGAGCGTTTGCTGGCGAGTTCGAGCGCCGGGATCTCGTCGTGTCTGGAACGCCAAATCGGGGTGGTCGCGGCGAGGAACTCGTGCACGGGTCCCTGGCAGGGCACCTTCGATCTTCAGCTCAATTGGCGACCCAACATCCTCGGCCTCGGCAGGCGCCTCGCGATTTCACTCACGACCGTCAACATGCTCCGTGGCGTGGATGAGTTAGTCCACGGAACCGACGACGCAAAGGGCTGGGGGCTGACCCTCAGGCCCGACCCGACATTGCTCTACGTGACCGGGTTCGACAGCGACACTCGTGAGTTTCAGTACACCGTGAACGAGCGGTTCGGTGCCACAGGCAGTGGGGCCAACGCGCTCCGCTCGCCCTTCCAGGTCGGCATCCAGATCCGAATGACCATCGGT
>Ga0214471_10004106_pt1 | contig 11244 bp, 8 predicted proteins | sample RVTome_5_FD_207665 | JGI IMG/M metagenome (GOLD analysis project Ga0214471, IMG submission 207665) | Soil microbial communities from uranium-contaminated site in the Upper Colorado River Basin, Wyoming, United States - RVT142D155 | ecosystem: Environmental > Terrestrial > Soil > Contaminated >... | reverse complement strand
GCCGATGCCTTCGACGCCATGACCACGAGCCGCGCCTACCGCCCCTCCCGGACCGCGGGCGAAGCGATGGACGAGCTGGCCCGGTGTTCCGGGCAGCATTTCGATCCTTCGATCGTGGCCGCGTTCCAGCGCGCCTTTCCCGACGTCCACCGGTTGCCGATCGCAGCCGCGTGAAGACGGCCCGCCCGCCTGTCCGCCTGCCCGTCTGCCCGCCCGTGTGCGATGATTGACGGCTTGATCATTTCGGTTTCGGGCATGCGAGGCCATGTGGGCCGCGACTTGACGCCGGAGCTGGTGGCCCGCTACGCCGCGGCGCTCGGTGCATGGGCCGCGGAACGCGGACGTCCCCTCGTCGTGATTGGTCGTGACGCCCGCACCAGCGGACCGATGTTCGCCCGCGCCGCAACCGCCGGCCTGCAATCGGTCGGCTGCGATGTGGTCGACCTGGGGCTGGTACCGACGCCCACGACCCAGTTGGCGGTCGAGCATCACCGCGCCGGCGCCGGACTGATGCTCAGCGCATCACACAACCCCATCGAGTGGAACGCGCTCAAGTTGATCGGCTCCGACGGGATCTTTCTCGACGCCGAGGCGGGAGCCCGGGTTCGCGAGATCGCCGATGCAGGACCGCCCCGGGCCGGCTGGGATGGCCTGGGAACCCTCACCGCCGATCCGGAGGCGGTCGATCGCCACCTCGATCTGGTGCTCAACCTGCCCTGGATCGACCTGGTGGCGATCCGCCGGCGCCGGGCGCACGTGGCGCTCGACTGCGTCCGAGGCGCCGGCGGTGTCGCGATTCCGCCGCTGCTGGAGCGGTTGGGTTGCCGGGTGACTGCCATCCATCTCGAACCCGACGGCCACTTCCCTCACGAACCGGAGCCCACACCGGAGAACCTGAAGGAGCTGGGCGCGCTGGTACGCGATGCCGGGGCTGACATTGGCATGGCGGTGGACCCGGACGTGGACCGGCTGGCGCTGGTGGACGAGACCGGCCAGGCGATCGGCGAGGACTACACCTTGGCCTTCGCGGTCCGAGCGGTGCTGGAACAGTCGGACCGACGGACCGACGGCCCGACGGGCAGCCCTCCCGTTGTAGTGGCCAATCTCTCGACTTCACTGGTTGTTGAGGATGCCGCGAAGGATTACGGCGCCCGGTTCGTCAGGGCTCCGGTGGGAGAGGCCAACGTGGCCGCGACCATGAAGGCGGAAAACGCCCTGATCGGCGGTGAGGGGAATGGTGGTGTCATTCTGCCAGCCCTCCACATCGGTCGGGATGCGCCGCTGGGGGTGGCCCTCGTCTTGCAGTATTTTACTGCACATCAGGCCACCGTTTCCGCGCTGGTTGGCGGCGTGCCCGGGTACCGGATCGTCAAGGCCAAGGCCCCGCGGGGTGCCGATCTCCCCGCGGTTTACGGTCGGCTCCGGCAGCGTTTCGCGGACGCGCGGGCGGATGATCGGGATGGCCTCCGGCTGGCATGGTCGGACCGCTGGGTGCACGTGCGCCCGTCCGGGACCGAACCCATCATCCGGTTGATCGCCGAGGCACCGGCGGAAGCGGACGCGGAGCAGTTGATCTCCGCGTGCCGGGAACTGCTCTAGTGAGGTAGTGGCGTCATGTGCGGAATCGTCGGTTACGTCGGGCCTCGCCCGGCCGCAGATATCCTGCTCGAAGGACTGAGGCGTCTCGAGTATCGCGGGTATGACTCGGCCGGTGTCGCGGTCATCAACGGCGGCGGGGTCAAGCTGCGCAAGGCGGCGGGAAAGCTCTCGGTCCTGCGCGATCTGCTCAAGGACGACAAGCCCGAAGGCACCGTCGGGATCGGCCACACCCGCTGGGCCACCCATGGCGCCCCCACCACGCCCAACGCCCATCCCCATCTCGACCGGTCGGGCCGGATCGCGGTGATTCACAACGGCATCATCGAGAACGCCAACACCATCCGGACGTTGCTGCTTCAGCGGGGACACCAATTCGCCTCGGAGACCGACACCGAGGTCCTGGCCCACCTGATCGGGGAGTACTACCAGGGCTCGCTGGAAGAGGCGGTGGCCGCCGCGCTCCGCGACGTGCAGGGAGCCTACGGCATTGCGGTGGTCTCGGCCGACGAGCCCGATCTGGTGGTAGCGGCCCGGAACGGATCGCCCCTGCTGGTCGGCGTGGGCGAGAAGGAGTACTTCATCGCCTCGGATGCGTCGGCGATTCTAGAGCACACCCGCTCGGTGATCTATCTGGACGACGGCGAGATGGCGGTGCTGACCCGGAGCGGCTACCGGATCCGCAATCTGGTCAAGGAAAAGATCGACAAGCCGGTCAACCAGATCGAATGGGACCTGGCGACCATCGAACGGGGCGGGTATGCCCACTTCATGCTGAAGGAGATCTTCGAGCAGCCGGAGAGCGTGGCCAACACGCTGCGCGGCCATCTGCTCGAGGAAGAGGGCAACGCCAAGGTGCGGGGCCTCAACCTGACCGACGAGCAGCTCAAGAGCTTCACTCGGGTGGTGATCACCGCCTGCGGCACCTCCTGGCATGCCGGCCTGATCGGCGAGTACATGCTGGAGGAGATGGCGCGGATCCCGGTGGAAGTGGAGTATGCCTCGGAGCTCAGGTATCGCAATCCCGTACTGGACGAGCGCACCCTGGTGATCGCGATCTCCCAGTCAGGCGAGACCGCGGACACACTGGCGGCCGTGCGCGAAGCCAAGCGGCGGGGCGCCCGCGCCATCGGCCTGGTGAACGTGGTCGGCTCCTCCATCGCCCGGGAGGTGAGCGGCGGTCTCTACCTGCACGCCGGGCCGGAAGTCGGTGTGGCCAGCACCAAGGCGTTCTCGAGCCAGGTGGCCGCCCTGGCCCTGGTCGCGCTGCGGATGGCGCGCCTCCGCAACGTCAGCATCATCCAGGGCCGCCAGTTCGTGGAGGCGCTGCGCCAGCTGCCCACCCTGTTGCGCCAGGTGCTCGACCGGGCCCACGAAGTCGAGCGGCTGGCCGACATGTTCGACGGCACCAGCAACGCGCTCTACCTGGGCCGCGGGGTGAACTTCCCGGTGGCGCTGGAAGGCGCGCTCAAGCTCAAGGAAATCTCCTACATCCACGCCGAGGGATATCCGGCCGCGGAAATGAAGCACGGGCCGATCGCCCTGATCGACGAGAACATGCCGGTGGTCTTCATCGCGCCCAAAGATGCGGTGCATTCGAAGATCATGTCCAATGTGGAAGAGGTGAAAGCCCGCGGCGGCCGGGTCATCGCCCTGGTATCGGAAGGCGATCAGGAGATCGGACGGCTGGCCGACGCCACCTTCACCATCCCGGTGACCCACGACCTGCTGACCCCGATCCTGAACGGCGTGCCGCTCCAGCTGCTGGCCTACTACGTGGCGGTCCGGCGCGGCTGCAACGTCGACCAGCCCCGAAATCTCGCCAAGTCGGTGACCGTGGAGTAACGGTCGAAGTCGGTCGAAGGCGGTCGAAGTAGTCGAAGGGTGGGGCGGACCATCTTCGACCGTCCTCGACTCCCTTCGACCGTCTTCGACCAGCTTCGACCCTCTTTGACCCCCTTTGACCCCCTTTGACCATCACAATGCGCCTCGTGCTTCAGCGGGTGAACCAGGCTTCGGTGACGATCGATGGGCGGCTGGCCGGGGCCATCGAGCGCGGCTTCTGTCTGCTGGTCGGCTTTACCGCGGATGACACGCTGGATCAGGTGAGGTGGATGGCTGACAAGGTGGCCGGGCTCAGAGTCTTCAGCGACGCCGAAGGCAAGATGAACCTGGCCCTGGCGGACGTGGGCGGCGCGGTGCTGGTGGTCTCGCAGTTCACGCTGTACGGCGACGCGGAGAAGGGGCGCCGCCCCAGCTTCATCGCAGCGGCCCGACCCGAGGTGGCGATCCCGTTGTACGACGGCTTCATCGCGGAGTTGCGGGGGAGGGGACTTCAGGTGGAGACCGGCGAGTTCGGGGCGATGATGCAGGTGTCGCTGGTCAATGACGGGCCGGTGACGCTCATCCTCGACCGCTAAAGTCAACCCATGATTGACCATTGACGATTGACCGTTGACGATTACCCTCGCGGCGTCGGGGAGCAATCGTCAATTGCCAATCTTCAATCGTCAATGGATATGCACCCCATCGTCCTCGCCTCCCAGTCGCCCCGTCGCCGCCAGCTGCTCGAAATGCTGGGGCTGCCGGTGATCGTGTCCCCCACCCAGGTGCAGGAGGTGCGCCTGCCCCGGGAGACGCCGTCGGCCTATGCTGGCCGGCTGGCGCGGGATAAGGCCCGCGCCGTGCCGGGCGCCCTGGTGCTCGGGGCCGATACCATCGTGGTGATCGACGGGGAGGTGCTGGAGAAGCCGGTCGATGCAGACGATGCTCTGCGGATGCTGCGGCGGCTGCAGGGACGGCGCCACGAGGTCATCACCTCGGTCTGCCTCCTGGCCGATGGCGACTCGTATGAGGCTCAGGACGCGACGGTGGTGCAGTTTCTTCCGGCCGATGACGCCACCCTTCGGGCCTACATCGCGACCGGGGAGCCGCTGGACAAGGCGGGCGCCTATGGAATCCAGGGCTATGGCGCCGCGTTGGTGGAGCGGGTCGAAGGCGATTTCTTCGGGGTGATGGGGCTGCCGCTGCGACTGGTGCTCGAGCTGCTGGCCCGGGCCGGGAAACCGTACCGGTTTCCGGTCGAAGAGGGTCGAGGAGGGTCGAAGCGGGTCGAAGAAGGTTCTTCCTAGAGCTGGTCCCTACCCTCTTCGACCGTCTTCGACCACGCGAAAGGCGCGAACGGTCCCCGAACGACCTCGAATAGTTACCGCCGCCAGCGGCTCCAGGCCGGATCGATCGGTGAGGCGGGTGGCCAGATCCTCATCCACCAGGATCTCTCCCCGCTCCGCCATCTCGCACAGCCTGGCGGCCAGGTTCACTGCGTCGCCCACGACGGTGTACTCCAGTCGGCGCTCGCTCCCGATGTTGCCGGCAAAGACGTCGCCGTAACTGAGCCCGAACCCAGCTTCGATCGGTGCCTGGCCCGCCGCCAGCCGCCGCTGGTTGTAGCGGGCCAGCTCCGCCCGCATCGCCCGGGCAGCCGCCAGCGCGCGATCGGCCGCATCCTCCAGCGGGAACGGCGCGCCCCACACCGCCATGACGCCGTCGCCGGTGAATTTGTCCAGGGTGCCGTGATGCTCGAACACCGCGTCGACCATGGCGGCGAAGTAGTCGCCTAACAGCGCGGCGACCTGGTCCGGTGAAGCCTGCTCCGCCAGGGGGGTGAAGCCCCGGATGTCTCCGAAAAGCACCGCGACCGGCAGTTGCTGGCCGCCCAGTGCCGCCTGGCCGGGGGTCGCCGCGATGGCCGCGGCCACGCTGGGGGCGAAGAACCGCTCGAACGAGGCCCGGATGTCGCGCGCCTTCCGGGCCTCCTCGACGAACCGGGCCCGAGTGATGGCGGTGGCGGCCAAACCGGCGAAGGCATGCAGGGCCCGGGCCTCGTCGTCGCCGAACGGGACCGGCCGGGTGATCGTGTCGGCATAAAGCACGCCGACCACCGCGCCATCGGGCGCGAGCAGGGGGACGCACAACGCGCTCCGCACCTGCTGCAGCTTGACCGAGCCGCTCTGAAAGCGGGCGTCGTCCATCGCGCTTTCGGTGACGACGGCCGCCCGCTCGGCCACGGCCCGCTCGGCGATGGCTCGCGGCACCCGGGGCACGGTGTCGCCGATGCGACTCCTCCCCCCCGCCGGAGCCAGCGCGCCGTCCGGCGGGCTCACCAGCAACAACGCGACCCGGTCGGCATCGACGAACTCGAACGCGAGATCCACGATCCCGTCGAGCCGGGGCTCCAGCGCGCCCTCGGAGGTCAGTCCCGCCGCCAGATCCAGCAGCCGTTCCAGCGCCCGCCGTTCCCGCGCGTGTCCCTCGGTGACGGGCACCGTCAAGGCGCGGATCGCGATCCCCGAGGGGAGCTCGTCGGCCAGCGCCGCGGTCTCCTCGGTCGTGACCCGGAAGGTGACGGCGCCGAAGGTCACCAGGTCCTCCGCGTGCACTGCCGATTCCGAGGCGCGCACACCATTCACCATGGTCCCGTTGGCGCTGCCGAGATCCCGGAGCGTGGCTTCCCCGTCATGCCCTTCGAGCTCGGCGTGCCGCCGCGAAACCGACGGGTCTGCCACCACGATTTCACACTGCGGGGCGCGGCCCAGCGTGAGGGTTCGCCCCGGTGATACCCGGAACCGCAATGGACCGCCCACCTGCTCGAAGCGGAGCACGGTCATCGGGTCAGAAAACGATGGCCTTGAAGCCGGGCGGGTTCCGGGGGGCCGCGACCAGATAGCGACCCGGTCCGGGGATCGTCGCCATCAGCAGGTCCGACGCCGAGCGCCAGCTGTCCAAAAAGACCAGGGTGCTGTCGCCGTCGAGCCGTCCCACGCCCAGGAACTGCTCGAACCGGATCTCCGACCCATAGGCAGTCCGGGCGCCAGCGGGCGCCACGAAGTGGATGGCGTAACTGAAGGTGATCTGGGCGCCCTGCTGCGCCTGGGCTTCGGTGGCAAGGTCCACCCCATAGAGTCCGGGCCGGGTGGTGAGTCGTACCATGACCGAGTCGCCCGAGGTCGGGATCAGACTCCCGGCGGGGAAGGTGACCTTGGTGAAAAGGCTGTTGTCCGGCGACTCTCGCCGCAGCACCACGCTTCGCTCTTCTGCGGCGTGGAAGGTGAGGACCGTATCCGTGGGGGTCGCGCCCCAGGACTCCAGGACAAACACCTGCGAGAGCGGCAGCGGTGGAGACAACGGGGTCACGTTGGGATCGAACACCTGGGCCGGTGCTCCTCCGCCGCATGCCACTATTCCGACAAGCACTGCTGGCCGGAACGGTCGGAACGGTCGGAATGGTCGGAATGGTCGGAAGCCCGGCGGGCTATTCCGACCCTTACGACTCTTCCGACCCTTCCGACCTAGTTTTGAATCCATGATCGCCCCCATGCTCCTGCTGGTACTGCAGCAGTGGAATTCGCCGGACGCCCTCGCCCTGGTCGAGCAGGCGATTCAGAGGCGCCGTCAGAGCGAGGCCGGCCTGGCGCGGTACACCAGCCAGGCCCGGGGCGTCGTGCTCTTCCAGGTGCAGGTCGGTGCCGGCGACGACGCCCCGTTGCAGCTCATCAAGGCCGATGAGCTGGCGGTGGAAGTGTATTGGGAGGCGCCGAACCGGAGCAAGCAGACCGTGAAGGCGTGGCGCGAACGGCGGTTTCTCCCGACCGATATCCAGTATCATCGCGACCATCTCGGCGTGGTCACCGATGACTTCGGCGATGTCATTCGGGTGGGCGAGGGCGACGAGGTCCGCAACGTGCCCCACCCGCTGTCGCCCGGAGGGCCGGAGGCCTACGACTACGCCCTGGGCGACTCGCTCACCCTGGCGAGCGGCGCGGCCCGCCTCACGGTGCGTGAGGTATTGGTGCGCCCCCGCGAACCGTCGCTGCCCCGCGCCGCCGGGACCATGTTCCTCGATGCCGGGAGCGCCGATCTGGTCCGGTTCCGGTTCAGCTTCACCGGCCCGGCCTACCTCCAGGCCCAGCTGGAGGACATCACCGTCGTGCTCGAACGGGCGCTGTTCGATCAGCGTTACTGGCTGCCCTGGCGTCAGGAAATCGAGATTCGCCGCCGGCTTTCGTGGCTCGACTTTCCGTTTCGGACCATCATCCGGGGCCGCTGGGAGATCGATGACTATGACGTCGCCGCCGCGATCATCCCCGGGCGCCTGGCCGGAGGCCCGTACGGAGGCTTACGAAGCTCGAGTCCCGATACCGGATGGGCCGAACCGCTGGATTCCGCGATCGCGCGTTCGGGTGGCAACCTGGCGCGGGCGGACCTGGACCGAGCCCGGACGGAGGTGGCGCGACTGGTTACGGCCGCCGCTCGGGCCGGCCAGCCTCCCTCTCGCCTGGCGCTCAGCTCCGTCAGTAATCTGGGGCGGGTGAACCGGGTTCAGGGACTCGCCCTGGGAGCCGGCGCGACCCTGCGGCCTGGTGGAGGCATTGTCGAGCTCAGGCCCCGGGTCGGGTACGGGTTTTCCAACCGACGGCTGACCGGGGGGGCCGAATTGTCGGTGCAGGTTTCGCCGGTGCGGCTCACCTTCAGCGCCACGCGCGAGACCCGCGATCTGAGCGACTGGCCCGCGATCAGCGGCGGACTCAACTCCATCCTGGCGCAGGAGGCAGGCCAGGATCACGGCGACTGGGTTCTGCTGGACCGCCTGATGGCTGGTCTCCGATGGCAGCCGGCGACGCTCGCGATCTTCGCGGAAGCAGGGGTCGAAACCTCGCGGAGCCTGGGAGTGAGCGCGACACCGGCCCGCGGGAGCTACCGCCCCAATCCTCCTCTGGGGGACGGTTCGATCTGGACCGGCCGATTGGGTTTCACCTCCCGGTGGCGCTCCCGGGCCGGGAGGGTCTTCACCCTGGCGGCGACCGTCGAAGCCGGGGACCTCGACCGGGGCTATCTCAGGACTACTCTCGAAACGAGTGCTCGCGTGCCCCGTGGGACCAGCATCTTGGAATTCCAGGGCCGGGCAGGCTGGAGCAACGGGGCGGTGCCGGCCTGGCGGAACTTCGTCCTGGGAGGCCGGGGTACGCTCCCCGGCGAATCCTTTCGTGCCTTCGGCGGGAGTCGGATGGCCCTGGCCCGGCTGGAGTGGCGGGTGCCGGTCACGCTGCCGTCGCCCGGGTTGCCCGGATGGGTCGCGGCGGCCAGTGGCGTGACCATCGCGCCTTTCGCGGCGGTGGGCTGGTCGGACGAAGCGCCCGCTGGGCTTCCCTGGACTGTAACCGATGGCCTGAGACCGGTCTTGGGGGTGGCAAGCGAATTGCTGTTCAACGTCTTACGCCTTGAAGCCGGTTGGGCTCCCAGGGCGGGCCGCTGGTCGGTCATACTGGACGCGAGCCCCTCCTGGTGGCCCGTGCTGTAGAGTCGATCATCGGCTACCGCCGGTGCCGGGGAGCGGGGTAGACTTGAATATCATGCAGCAATTCGCTGATGAATGGTTGGTCCCTTCGGTCGAGCCCCTGGTCAAGACAGGGGAGATCGCGGTCTTGCGCCAGCTCGAGGTCGACGAGCCGCTCTCGCTGTGGGAAACCCTGGTCCAGCGCAAGGTCCTGACCGACGAGCAGATCCTGAGCGCGGTCGCGCGTCGCTTCCATCTGGCCATCGCCGATCTCTCCCAGATCGACACCGCGGTCCGGGAAGAAGTCCCCGAGTCGCTGGTCCGGAAGTTCAACATCCTGCCGGTCCGCATCACCGATTCCCATCTCGAGGTGGCGACCGCCAATCCGTTCGATATGGACGCCGAGAAGATGCTGGCGTTCGCGACCGGCCGCGAGGTGCGCATGCTCATCTGCGCGCCCCACAAGATCCGCGAGAAGCTGGACGAGCTGTACCAGAAGGAAGACGTGGTCTCGAAGCTGCTCGAGGGCATGGGAACTGATGCCCAGGTCACCGAGCTCACGGATGAAGAGGCCGATTTTGTCTCGGCGGACGAAGCGGCCCAGCGGCCCATCATCCGTCTGGTCGATACCATGCTCGCCGACGGCGTGTCCAGCCGGGCGAGCGACATCCACGTCGAGCCGGTCGAAGGCGGCGTGGTGGTCCGCTACCGCATTGACGGGGTCTTGCGGCAGGTCATGAAGATCCCGCGGGCCGCGGGCATTCCGCTCATCTCCCGCATCAAGATCATGGGCGGGATGGACATCGCCGACCGGCTCCGGCCCCAGGACGGTCGCGCCCGGGTGGCCGTGAACGGCAACCCGGTGGATCTCCGGATCTCGACCCTTCCCGCCTCCCTGGGCGAGAAGGTGGTGATCCGGATCCTGAACACCCGTGCGACGGTGCTCGCCCTGGAATCGTTGGGGTTCGAGCCCGAAGAGCAGGAGATCATCGTCCGCCTGCTGCAAAGCAAGGAAGGCATCGTCCTGGTCACCGGCCCCACCGGGTCGGGCAAGACCACCACGCTGTACGCCTCCCTGCGGCTGGTGCAGAACGAGGGCGTGAATATCGTGACGGTGGAAGATCCGGTCGAATACCGGCTGGGTAGCAACATCGTGCAGGTCCAGGTGAACGAAAAGGCCGGGCTCACCTTCGCCTCGGCGCTCCGCTCCATTCTGCGGCAGGACCCTGACGTGGTGCTGATCGGCGAGGTCCGCGACCAGGAAACGGCGCAGATCGCCGTCCAGGCCGCGCTCACCGGCCATCTGGTCCTCTCCACCCTGCACACCAACGATGCCCCCAACTCGGTGACGCGTCTGCTGGATATGGGAATGGAGGCCTACAAGATCGCCTCGGCGCTGCGGGGCATCGTGGCCCAGCGGCTGTTGCGCCGGCTGTGTCCGGTCTGCAAGGAAGTGATGGACACGGCCCTGCCCGTCTACATGAAGCGCTACATCCCCGACGGGAGCGTCCTGTACAAGCCGGTGGGTTGCAAGGAGTGCGCGGGGACCGGTTATCGCGGCCGCTTCGCCATCACCGAGATTCTCACCATCTCGCCGGAGATCGAGGGACTCATTGGCTCGGGCGCCACGGCCGACAAGCTCCTTGCTGCCGCCCGGACCCAGGGCATGAGGTCCCTCTTCGAGAGCGGCCTCAGGCACATGCTGCGGGGACAGACCTCGGTGGAGGAGCTGCTCCGGGTCACCGATATTCCGTCCGAACACATGCGCGGTGTGCCGGTGGTCAAGCCCGCCTCGCCCGGGTCCAAGGCCGCGGCCGGATCGGCCACCGCCACTCCGGGCGAGCCGCATGATGTCGCTTGGGATCTCATCGACGAGCCGCTCGATCTGGGCGAGGGGCCGGACGGCAAGGGCACCGTGTTGCTGGTGGAGGATGAGGATCAGCTGCGGCGGGTGATGAAGGACCTGCTGGAGCGCGATGGCTACACCATCGTCGAGGCGGCGGACGGCGTGCAGGCGCTGGAGCAGATCGACCGTCACAATCCGGACGTTATTCTGCTCGACTTGAATCTGCCCGGCATGGACGGCTACGGGGTCCTGAGCAACATCCGGTCCCGCCCCACCACCGCCACGACGCCCGTGATCGTGCTCACCGCCAAGGGTGACGAAGACAACGAGGTCCGGGTCCTCAAGCTGGGGGCGGATGACTTTCTCACCAAGCCATTCCGCGCCCGGGCGCTCTCGGCTCGCCTCGAGTCGGTGATCAACCGGAGACGCAGCGCCCGATGATGCGGTAGTGCCTCCGACCCGGTACCGA
>Ga0214471_10004105_pt1 | contig 11244 bp, 12 predicted proteins | sample RVTome_5_FD_207665 | JGI IMG/M metagenome (GOLD analysis project Ga0214471, IMG submission 207665) | Soil microbial communities from uranium-contaminated site in the Upper Colorado River Basin, Wyoming, United States - RVT142D155 | ecosystem: Environmental > Terrestrial > Soil > Contaminated >... | reverse complement strand
ATTGTACGTTGACGTGGATATTTCGAGCAGCGTCTCGATGGGCAAAACATTCGCAGATTTCTATGGGATCGCGAAGAAATCCGCTAACATGAAAATTGCCCTCGGCGTGCGGGCACGGGATTTTATGGAGCTGTTTTTGGAGAGGATGGAAATGCTCGCGCGTTCAATCCCACAAGAGACCGCGACTGGAGTATGATGAAAGATGACCGCGCGCCTGAGCTTCGAAGCTCCATCGGTGGGACAGATCATGTCAGCGAAACCGTTGGCGACCTGGCGGGTTACATCTTGCAGGGCGATCCGCAGGCGTCAACGCCCAACTGCAGGGCATTATCGAACACATCACCATCCGTCCCGGCAGCCAAATCATAATTAAATTAATTGGAGGTAACCATGCAGAACGTAGCCATGCAAAACAAGCGCAGTGACTCTTGGTTGAATATCAAGAAAGATTTCAACACGATGACCTGGGTGCTCATGCCGGTGGCAATTGCCATTAATATGGCCGTTGGACAAATTGTGGCCACCCTCCGGCTGCCTGTCTACCTGGACTCGATTGGCACCGTCCTTGTCGGTGTCATCTGCGGTCCGTGGGCTGGCGCATTGACCGGCGCCCTTGCGAATACGATCCTGGGATTGACCATCAACCCGGACTTTCTGCCCTGGTGGCCAGTGGCAGCCGTTATAGGTTTGGTCTCCGGTATTTGCGCCAATTATGGGCTCTTCAAAAGTTGGTGGGGAGTGGTGGTGAGCGGCTTCATCATCGCGCTTGCCGCCGCCATTTCTTCAGTGCCAATCTCACTCCTTGTCTACGGCGGCATCACCACTGGTGGGACTGGTTTGATCACTGCATACCTGGTAGAAACGGGCAGAGGCATCGTACAAGCGGTGTTTGCATCGAGCTTCCTGACGGAACCAGTGGATAAGATCACAACTGCCATGCTGGCATTCGCGATCATTCAGGGTCTCTCCAAACGCTTCCTTGCCCGCTTCCCGCGCGCTGAAAATGTGGAAACAGATGAGAAAATTAGCCAAACTCAGTTGATCATCGCGGTCGCGGTTGTGATCCTCTTGATCCTGTTCGCGATCTTCCTGCTCGGAAGACTTACCGGCGCATAGATTTAATTGACTCCACATTAAAGGCCAGGCAGGAATGTCTGGCCTTTCTATCTTATAATTGTGCTCATTCCTACATCATGCACGAGCGCTTATCTTTTTTTGTAAAACGCGACAGCCCCATTCACCGCCTCAATCCGATGACCAAAGTCGTTCTGGCGCTCTCGCTGGTGTTAATCGCGTTTTCCAGTCCGTGGTATTGGACACCGCAGGCGATTTTTCTCCTTGCGATTATCCCTCTTACTTTTATTGCAAGGGTCGTGAAAGAATACTGGAGCTTCTTTCTCAAGGTAATCTTGCCCACAGTCAGTTTCCTGTTCGTGATGCAGGCACTGTTTCTGCCCGGTGAATCAAGAATTATCTTTGAAATATTCGGCTTGGAAGTAACAGAGTTATCCGCTCAACTGGCTTTTCGAAACGCAACTCGCATTGCGGTGATGGTTTCTTCATTCACCATTCTCTTGCTTACGACCCATCCCAGCGAATTGATGTCTGACCTCACTCGCCGCGGGCTGCCAGGTCAGTTCGCCTATGTGATCATTGCCTCACTTCAGATCATTCCACAAATGCAGGCGAAGGCGCAGACCATTATCTCGGCACAGCGCTCACGCGGATTGGATACTCAGAGCAGTTTTTTCAGGAGAGTAGGAGCAATTGTCCCACTCGTCGGCCCGCTTGTCTTCGGCTCGCTTGTTGAAGTGGAGGAGCGCGCCATTGCCATCGAAGCACGCGGATTCACGTCCACGAGAGCCAAAACATCCTTCCATGAAATCCCAGACCCCAGCTCAGAGAGAGTTATCCGCTGGCTGCTCATCTTTCTTGTCATTATCTCGCTCGCTCTCAAATTATGGCTATCGTAAACCTGCAAAACATTACATACAAATATCCGCTCACTGATGTGCCTGTCTTAAAAAATATCAACTTGCAAATTGAGGAGGGTCAGTTCGCGGCAGTCGTTGGGCCGAACGGCGCGGGCAAATCCACGTTATGTTATACCCTCGCTGGCTTTGTTCCTCACTTTTTTAAAGGCGAGCTCACAGGCTCGGTTGAAGTGGCTGGTATGGAATCCAGCCAATCCACTTTGGACGAGTGGGTACTCAATGTGGGGCTGGCTTTTCAAAATCCGTTCAACCAGATCAGCGGCGCCAAATATACAGTTTTCGAAGAACTCGCTTTCGGCCTGGAGAACATCGGTGTGCCGCGCGACGAAATGAAAGCACGGGTAACGAACGCAATGGATTTGACCGGTATCAGCGATCTAGCGAACCGCTCACCCTATTCCTTGTCCGGGGGACAACAGCAACGAGTCGCGCTGGCCTCCATCCTGGTCATGCAGCCAAAAGTTCTCGTGCTCGATGAGCCAACGTCTCAGATGGACCCGATCGGCACGCGCGAAGTCTTCGGCGTGATCCGAAAAATGGCGGAGCAGGGAATGACGGTTATCCTTGTCGAACACAAGGTGGAGTGGATTGCACAATTTGCAGACCGAGTCATCGCGCTGCGAGATGGACACATCCTCCTGGACGGCACCCCATCAGAAGTGCTTACATCCCCCATTTTGGAAGAAAGCGGTTTTGGGATCTCGCGTTACACCTCTGTGGCGCGCAAAGCACAAGGATTGGGCCTATGGAAGAGAGATAGATTGCCGGTAACTTTGGATGAGGCAGTGGAAGGGTTTTCCCTCAGCCCCTCCGTGCCCAGCAGTTCGCAGTCTCTCAAAGGCGGAGGGGAGCAATTATCATGAATATCGAAATCAAGGATCTGCACTTCACCTATCCCGCCGGCGTGGAGGCATTGCGCGGTATCTCACTGAATGTCCCTGCCGGCGAGCAGGTTGCCATCGTGGGCCAGAACGGCGCCGGGAAGACCACACTCGTCAAACACCTGAACGGATTATTACTGCCCACACGCGGTCAAGTCCTTATAGGCGGTTGGGCTACGACCAAGCACTCTGTCGCGAAACTTGCAAAGCAGGTTGGTTATGTATTCCAAAACCCTGATGAGCAGTTATTCTCAAAAAACGTTGGGATGGAGGTTGCGTTCGGGCCGCGCAATCTCGGGTTTAACAGCGAGCAAGTTCAGAGTCTGGTCAACGATGCGCTGGCAATGACCGAGTTATCTGGTAAAACGGAAACGAACCCGTATGACCTCTCCCCCACCTGGCGCAAGATGGTCGCGCTGGCATCGGTCATCGCCATGGATACGCCCATCGTGATTTTCGACGAACCAACCACCGGGCAGGATGCAATGAATATCACACGCATTGCACATGTGATTAGAGCCTTGCGTGAAAGAGGCAAGACGGTCATCACGATCACGCATGATATTGATTTTTGCGCGGAAAACTTCGAGCGTGTAATCGCCATGGCACAAGGCAAAGTTCTGCTTGATGGAAAAACGAATGAGGTACTGCAGCAGGATGAAATTCTGGCAACAACCTATGTTGACCCACCTCAGCTCACGAGGCTCGGTAAAAAGCTGGGATTCAAAAACACGGTCAGAAATCAGGAAGAGTTTTTAGCCGAGCTAAAAAATAATTACACATCGTGAACCATCAACTCATCATATCCCGAATCTTCAGCGAATCCACGCCTGTAGATTACATCATTAAACACCGCAAGCACGATCTCTGCCGTTGTGTAAATTTTACAACCGGATTCCAAATGCCCACCAATTGTTTTACCGTCTCCATCTGAAATCGCGATGTGCAAATGCGAACCATGAATCGAAAGTGTTCCTGTGATGGAAACGATCTCGAAGGGGCCCTCATACTCCGAAGAAAGATCGCGGTTAGCCAGCCTCAATATCGCATGGGCAAGACTGCCAACCCCACTCAGCACACACCCCGCTCCAATATGCTTTTCGTGCACAAAAGCTTCAATGGAGTCGAACAAATCCTGTCCAGGTTTGAGACGAAAGGTATAATTTTCCATAGTCGGGTCTCCCGATTTCATTATACAATCGGATTTATTCAGTTTGCATTTTTGCAAGGCGCACATAATCGCAGGTTCACTCTTTACAGGCTAATGTAGAATTGAATTGCATGGGAGCAGATATGAGCAAACTAGATGTTCAGGTATATAACAGTATTAACGAAATTGACCCCGAAATCTGGGATCGCGTGGTCGCCGGGCGCGGGTTCCAAAGCCACCGCTGGTATCAGTTCGGTGAACGCGCCATGGCAGACTGCTCACCGACCTATTTGATGGCATGGGATGGGGATACGCCCATTGCCAGCGCAGCTCTTTTCAAAGTACACAATGAGCCTTTGCCTCTCCCCGCAGTCGCGCGCCGCTTCATGGCTTCCATCCTCAAGCGCAGACCCCTGCTCGTATGCCGGTCGCCGCTTGCGGATACATCCGCCTTGCTGTTACCCGGCGAGCCACTGCGCAATGAGGCACTGACTGTTCTGGCACAGACTGCACGGGAGCAATTCAAGCGGCAACGCTGCTCTTTTCTCGTTTTCGATTTCCTGCTCACGGAACAACTAAGATATCCGTGGCCCGAGGGGTTTGAGCCAATCGCCGTTTCGGAACCCGGCACATATATGCCCCTCGAGTGGGAAAGCTTTGAGTCCTATCTCAAAGCACTTAATAAGAAGGACCGCCAGGATTACAAAAACAGTTTACGTGAAGTAGAAAAGAACGGAATTGTCCTCACCAAGCACAAAACGGTTCCTGATGTGGAAATCGCATTGAAACTCATTAAGAACGTCTCGATCTGGCAAGGGTCCGCGCCCAACCCGTGGATGCGCGGCTTGCTTGAAAACTTCTCCATGATAGATGGCACCTGGCTTGAAATACACAAAGATGAAAAGCTGGTTGGTTGCGGGGCAGTGGTACGCGATAATAGGTTTCAGTTGACCACCGCGCTCGGACTGGAGGATGATGTACCATCAGGATACTTCCTCTTATTATATACAGCATTACAAGAGGCGTTTGAACATAATGTGAGGCTTGTCCGCTTTGGCAGTGGGACCTATGACATCAAACGCAGGCTGGGATTGCATCTGGAAGACACGAATCACGCCATGGTATCGATAGCAGGCATCCCATCTCGCGCCCCAAAGCGACTGGCCTCTGCGGAATAAGTCATCATGCTTCTTGGGATCCCGCAGGCAGTTGCAACGTTGCTGACTGTCTTCCTTTTTTATGTGATGGACTTTGCCCTCATTCGTCGTTACGACAGACAACGGCAGGCAAGCGGCTCGGGGAGGGCCTGGGATTTCACGTTCTTTATCTTTGTCATGGTTGCGGTACTTGTTCTTCAACCAGTTCTGTTCCCCGTCCTTAGCTTTCGTACAACGGCAGTATGGGGATTATTTATTCAAATATGCGGTGCATTGTTAATACCAAGTGCACTGGTCTTGCATATTTGGTCACGCGTGCATCTGCAACAATTTTATGCTGAACGCGTGGAAGTTCAGCCCGAACATAAAGTCATAGATACGGGGCCGTATCAATTCATACTCCACCCGGTGATCACATCCTTCTTCGGGATCGCAACGGGACTCTTCCTGATCAATCCTGCTCTCACAACTTTCGCGACCTTGCTTTATACCCTATGGGATTTCACACGCGCCGCAAAACAGGAAGAGAGCTTGCTCGCGCGGACACTACCTGGCTATGCACAATATGCACAGCGGACTCCCCGCTTCCTGCCGCGCCTTTGGAGAGACCGATGATCTCCTTTGAGCGTTTCCTGCAGCTCCCGACCCACGAAGTTGCCGCGCTCGTAAAAGCCACTGGGCAAAAAGTCTGTGCATTCCCCGTCAACGGGACGCGGCGCTGGTTCATGCTCGAACATGGCGACAAAATTGGTGATGATTTCTTCGAAGCCTATATGACCACTGCGATCCAAAACCATGTCCAACTGTGCTCGATGCTTTTCGATCATGGCATTCACACAATCCTTGCTCCTGTGTTTGGACGCGAACTGATGCAGCGCGGGGATGAATACACCCAACGCGTCGGCATAGACGGTTTGGTACGCACAGCCACTGACAAGAATTATCGCACGTTCTATGAGCAGTACGGTGTGAAAGTCCGCTTTTATGGCGATTACCGCGATGTGCTGACGGGTACAGCCTATGAATATGCCTTGAAATCCATATATGAGGTTGCTGATAGCACGAAGCACAATTCAGGTTTTCATTTGTTTTTTGGCGTCTTCGCAGATGAAGTCACCGAGACGATTTCGCGACTTTCAGTAGAGCATTATCTGGCGCACGGTGCGGTTCCGGATAAGGAAACATTGATCAGAAAATATTACGGCGAAGATCTGCCGCCCGTGAGCCTGTTCATCGGCTTCGATAAATTCAGCGTTTTCGATATGCCATTGCTTTCCACAGGTGAGGAGGACTTGTACTTCTCCTTAAGCCCGTCACCCTATATGACCGAACGTCAATTGCGTGCCATTCTCTATGACCACATTTATATCCGCCGCACACCAGAGCCTGATTACACTACACTGAACCAGGAGGAACTTAATTGGTTGAGAGATTACTATCGCAACTACCAGGATTATGCATTTGGTGTCGGAAGGTTGAAATTCAATCTATGGATTCCTGAAATAGTGGGCGAAACATGAGTGACAGCATTACAAAGCTTATTGATGAAATCGGTCCGGGTCATATGGGCAGTACGGCCTACGATACTGCCTGGGCGGCTCGCCTGGGTGAGATCGATTGGGACTTGAGCAGTCATGCCTTAGCCTGGCTTGCAGAGAATCAACTCCCAGACGGGTCATGGGGTGCACCAGCGCCAATGTACTATCATGACCGCGTGCTTTGTACCTTGGCCGCGATGATCGCCATCTCTTATCGCGGCCGGCGCGGGCAGGACAAGGTGCAAATCGATAATGGGAAACTTGCCCTTGAGCGGATCGTCAGCGGGGCAACATTGGGACTGCAAGCCGATCCAAACGGAGCAACTGTCGGCTTTGAAATGATCGCTCCCACTCTGGCCGCGGAGGCCGAAAAGTTGGGAATCATCAAAAGGCAGGGAGATCGCATATTGGGGCGTCTATCCAAACAACGCGCCAAGAAGCTCTCCTATCTGAAGGACAATATGATCAGCCGGCACGTGACCATTGCGTTTTCCGCCGAGATGGCTGGCACCGATGGAAAGCACATGTTGGATATTGGGAACCTGCAGGAGAGCAACGGCTCGGTCGGATTAAGCCCTTCGGCGACCGCTTACTTTGCAACATATATCAGAAAAGGTGATGATGCATCACTAAAATACATAAGAAGCACAGCAAAACCCGATGGCGGATTGCCGAACGTAGCACCTTTCGATGTTTTCGAGATCGCATGGTCACTCTGGAATCTCGGAATGATCCCGGGCCTGGAAGTGACAGCAAAACTCAAACCACACATTGATTTTCTCTCGAGGGCCTGGGAACCCCGGCGCGGCGTGAGCTTTGCGACAGACTATTCTGTAAAAGACAGTGATGACAGTGTAATCACCTACAGCACTTTGTTACGATTCGGTATCGAGAAAGACCTGGCAAGCGTGTTAGCCTACGAGGAAAAAGACCACTTCCGCTGTTTCGATCTTGAGGTGAATCCCTCCATCAGTGCCAACATTCACATTCTGCATGCGCTCAGGCAAGCAGGCTTAAATCAAAAAACTTCCTCAGTGCTAAAAATCATCCAGTTTCTCAGGAGGGCTAAAGGTGATCACCACTTTTGGGTAGATAAGTGGCATTCATCATGTTACTATCCTACGGCACACGCAATTATTGCCTGCGCGGGGTTTGTAGATGATCTCGTAGCAGAATCGGTAGAGTGGATTCTCAAGACACAGAATGCCAATGGCTCGTGGGGCACCTATATTCCTACAGCCGAAGAAACCGCCTATGCTCTGCAGGCTTTATGGTCATGGAATGAGAAGGTTGCCCGAATACCCAAAGCTGTTTTTAGAAATGGCGCACGTTGGTTACAGGAACATCTGGACCAACCCTACCCACCTCTATGGATTGGCAAGTGCCTGTATAACCCCCGCCTTGTTATTCGCTCTGCCGTAATCAGCGCGTTGGCTCTGGCACAATAATCTTATGGAAATGAGCTTGCACCGTCTACGATACCGCTTGGGAGCCACTTTGCGGCGACCCTGTTCAGACTAGGCTGCCTAACATTTTTGCAAGATATGAACTCGTAATGAAATCCTGGTTGTTTGTTCAAGTAAAATTGAATATCGTTAGGAAATTGCGGAATGAGCATGGACCGCAAGGTTCTTGCTTACTGTAAGACCAGATAGACGGTTGCAAGATGGATCAATGGTACAAGAATCTTTTGCTTTGTAAAGTTTAATGACAAGCTCAACATAATAAAGTTCATCGTTCACATGTCTAATTTTAGTGTTAGAACAGCCTTCAGCGTCCATGAGATTGATGCAGGGGCCTGGAATCAACTCAGCGACAGAAAACCGTTCCAAAGCCATCGATGGTATGTTTTTGGCGAACAGGTCATGTCAGATTGCCGACCCATTTATCTGCTGGCTTACGCCGATGACACGTTAATTGCACGAGCCAGCCTGTGGCTGGTGCGAAATGAACCAGTCCCTAAAATGCTTGGCCCGCTGAGGAGGGTAGCGGTGGCAATGCTTAAACGCTGGCCGCTTTTGATTTGCCGGTCACCCTTAGCCTACACAACTGGATTGGTTCTTGCGGATGAGACCAGGCGACCCGAAATCCTTTCTGAGTTTGCCAAGGCTTCACTCATAGTTGCCAGCCAGCAGAGAGCTTCCTTTGTTATATTTGACTATCTGAGTCAGGCGAATACCCGGGATTGGCCACGTCATTTTTTGGTAATGTCTACTCCAGACCCAGGAACGAGCATGGAAAATCGCTGGGCCAGCATGGATGAATACATGGCATCCGGCCGCAAGAAGGATCGCCAGCATTACAAGCGCGTCCTGCGCGAGGCAGAAAAACTGGGCATAAAAATTGACCGCCAGGTGCTCGCGGAAAATATTGATGAGGCCCTGCCTCTCATCCGCAACGTTGAGCGTAGTCATGGGGCCCTTCCCAATCCCTGGGCGCGCCACATGCTTGAGCACATGGAAATGGTCAACGGTTCGTTTCTAACGGCCTCCACCGACAAAAAGCTCGTTGGATGCGGCTTGGTATTGGAAGATAACGACTCACAAATGACCAGTATGCTGGGTCTTGCTGAAAATATACCTTACGTTTACTTTACGCTCCTCTATGAAACCCTGAAATTGGCTTTTGAACACAAAGTTCGCTTACTGCGTTGGGGCAGTGGCGCTTACGATGTGAAACAGCGCCTGGGTTTTTCATTCGAAGATAACGGTTCTCTCGCTTTCACCGCCGTAAATCCATATCTGCAAAAGATATTACAGTGGTCAAACTAAAGTATCCCGTGCAGTGACGGCGTGCCAAGGAAAGAGATTCGGAGATCAAAAATAATGCCAAACCGGATTATTGTTTCAGGAATTTATCGCAGCGGGACATCCCTTACTGCTGAGCTCATCCATCGTTGGGGCGCGTATGCTGGGCGCGAGGATGATATCTTCGAGGATGAATATGGTTATCTGGAACATCTCGCACTGCAAAAACTCAATGATGAACTATTGAACAACAACAGCCGCGTGCCAACCCCTGCCAACCAATTGGTTGAGAAAGCCCAGGATTCCATTCTTAAGGAACGGGCTTTACAGATTCTTGACGCAATGGACAGTGAGGCGAAGGAAGATCAGGCAATTGCCTGGGTTTGGAAGGATCCGCGTTTGCCCCTGGTATTACCTTTTTGGTCGAATATTTGGGGAGATGTGATTTATGTCATTCCAGTGCGTCACCCTGTTGAAACAATCCTATCCGCCGCAAAAATGGAAGGATTTGAACCTGACGAGGTCCCACTTTCTGCAGGGTTTGCCTACTGGCAGTTTTGTATGCTGAATGTGCTTGCTTTTACTGAAAGTAGCCGGCGCAAACTTTTTATCGCCTACGACCAATTGATTCGAAATCCGCAACAAGAATGTGCTCGCTTATGCAATTTTCTGGATAAGCAGTGCGAGGTTTTGTCTGAGAACGCCAACCAACGGATTAAGGAAATGTCAGCACAAATCACCGCGAAACAATATCACTTTCAGCATCCCAGGGCGTTGGCCGAAGTAGAAACAACGACCAGAGAGCAACGTGCATTATTTAACTTCCTTAGAGTAAAGACAACCTATCCAGATGAGGTTTTTAACAAGGATGATTTTGCAATTTACCCTGGCTGGATGGAGTATCTACAAACAATAGATATGCTCGTTGCTTTTAGAAATACCCAGAAAAACTAAATGTTTTCCATTCATTGAACACATGGAGCGCGAAAATTTCTTAAACCTGCCCGCTGAAAACTCGGCAAAACAATGAGGCATCTATCATGAGGTTTCTAAACCGCTTTCTTACAGTCTCCTCTGTCGACCCGGATGACACGCGTCGGAGAAGGATTCTCAATATTCTGTTAGTGGGTCTTGCAGTGTTGTCTCTTGTTGCTCTGGCAATATCTCTTGCTCCGTTTTTTTTGTGGGAATGGGCAAAATTAATAATTATAGTCAGCATTGTCACAATTCTGGGGGTGCTGATCATCTATTTGATTAACATTTTCTGGTCAGGACGAGTAGCAGCAACTATTTTCCTGATCTTCTTAACCGTTGTTTTTACATTTAGCGACACACCTGAACAGGTATCCGGCGGTCGAAGCTTGTTTACTTTCACCATTCCAATCATTATGGCAAGCATATTACTTGCCCCTTGGTTCAGCTTTGTTTTCAGTACTTTGAGCAGCGGCATTATTTTTTTCATTTCTTTGTCAATAGGCCAAACCCCCAATACGCCTGCAATTATTGGGTTTTTCATGATCGCTTTGGTCTCATGGCTCTCTGCCCGCAGTCTTGAACAAGCCCTCCGCGATCTTCGGGTGATCAATACCAACCTCGATAATATTGTAACGGAACGAACTCGCGCCCTGGCCGAATCCCTCGCGCGTGAACGCCTTGAAGCAGGGCGTAACCAGGCGATTTTGAATTCCATTGCAGATGGTGTGATCGTATTCGACAGGAATTGGAATGCCACACTTGCAAACCCGGCAGTCAGAAGCATGCTTGAAATACCGCTTGA
>Ga0214471_10004104_pt1 | contig 11244 bp, 8 predicted proteins | sample RVTome_5_FD_207665 | JGI IMG/M metagenome (GOLD analysis project Ga0214471, IMG submission 207665) | Soil microbial communities from uranium-contaminated site in the Upper Colorado River Basin, Wyoming, United States - RVT142D155 | ecosystem: Environmental > Terrestrial > Soil > Contaminated >... | reverse complement strand
CGGCCCCGGCTCGGACGACTCCGGCTCGGGTTCGGACGAGTCCGGCTCGGGTTCGGACCACGACGACGACTGAACGCCGAACCTTATTCCCGTCTTATCCCTCCTCTGTCCGGTCCGTAAGACGACGCTGCCTAGGGTGAAGAAGCAAGCAGGTCGAACGGAACATCGGTCGAACGGAGGAGGTAGCGATGAAGAACACGATCCGGATCGTCGCCATCATCGGCGCGATCATGCTCGTCGCAGCGCTCGGGGTCAGCGCTTTCGCAGCGAGCGGCGGAAACTCGCCGACACCGAGTGTCGGCCCCAGCACGTCTCCGTCGCCGGGCGACGGCAACGACTTCAGCGGGCCCTGCGACGAAGCCGAGCACGCCAACGACCCCGAGTGCCGGGGCGTGACGCTCGATCCCGAGGACGACGCCAACGACGACGGCGTGGGAGCCGGCGAGGACATCTCCGGCAACTGTGACGAGGCCGAGCACGCCAATGACCCTGAGTGTCAGGGCGGCGGCACCGCGGACGACGACGACGATTCCGGTCCTGGAATCGACGACGACGACCAGGGCGACGTGGACGATCACGACGACGGTGACGTGAACGATGATGACAACTCCGGCCCAGGTGGCGGAGATGACGACCAGAACGACGACGACGACGACTCCGGTCCCGGTGGCGGAGATGACGACAACTCCGGTCCCGGTGGCGGAGATGATGACAACTCCGGCCCCGGCGGCGGCGACGATCACGACGACGACTGACCGAACCGCTTTTCCGATACGCCTGAACCGAGCGGCCGCGCCCCGACCAGGGCGCGGCCGCTCGGGCCTTCGCCTCCAACGCTTCCGGCCCTTGGCCTCGTACGATGGTTGCACGATGCCAAAGGTCGCTCGCTGGGTTTGGTTCCCATTCGGGGTCACGATCCGCTTCATCGGTCGCAACGGGAAGCGGATCGCGGTCAGCATCGCCGGGTTCGCGCTGGTGCTGGCCGGCCTCGCGATGCTGGTGCTTCCTGGGCCCGGGATCCTCGTCATCATCGCGGGCCTGGCTATCCTCGCGACCGAGTATGTGTGGGCCGAGATCGCGCTGAACTACACGAAACGCAAGGCGACCGAGGCCAAGGACCGCGTCCTTCGGAAGAAGCCACCGGTCGTCGGCCCCGATGTCGGCCCCGATGTCGAGAAGGACGGCTAGGCTGGCGGCGTGAGCCGCATCCTGATCGGCACGGCGAGCTGGACCGATCCGACGCTCGTGAAGGACGGGAACTTCTACCCTCCCGATGCCAAGTCGGCGGAAGCCCGCCTTCGGTTCTACGCCGAGCAGTTCCCCATCGTCGAGGTGGATTCCACCTACTACTACCCTCCCAGCGAGAAGAACTCGGTGCTGTGGATCGAGCGCACGCCCAAGGACTTCACGTTCAACGTCAAGGCGTACTCGCTCCTGACGAACCATCCGACGAAGCGCGACTCCCTGTACAAGGACCTGCTCACGGAGCTGCCTGAGGAGGTCGCGACGAAGACGAACCTCTACCGCGAGCAGCTCCCGGACGCGATCGTCGACGAGGTCTGGCAGCGCTTCCACGACGCCCTGATGCCGCTGCACTCGGCCGGGAAGCTCGGCGCCGTGTTGTTCCAATTTCCCCAATGGTTCGTCATCGGCCGGAAGAACAAGGACTACATCCTCGAATCCGCCGAGCGGCTCAAGGACTTCCGGATCGCGGTCGAGTTCCGGCACAAGAGTTGGCTCGAGGAGCGCAACGCCGAGGAGACGCTCTCGTTCCTGGAGGAGAACGACCTGCCGTTCGTCGCCGTGGACATGCCGCAGGGATTCGACTCCAGCGTTCCGCCGATCGCCGCGGCGACGGCAAAGGACCTCGCGATGGTCCGGTTCCACGGCCGCGACCCGGAGGTGTGGGCGAAGAAGAACGTGAGCGCATCCGAGCGATTCCGCTACGAATACTCGGAGCCCGAGCTGCGCGAGTGGGTCCCCAAGATCAAGGAGATCTCGGAGCAGGCCCGCGAGACCCACGTCCTGATGAACAACTGCTACAGAGATTACGCGCAAAGGGACGCCAGGCAACTTTCACACCTCTTGAGTAGGGAGAGCGCCTAATAGACGTCTTAAAGAGTCGGCCTAGATGTGATGATAATAGGTTCGACCAGGCTGTTCATCCGCCATTGTCGGTGCCTGATTCGTTCGGAGGCCCGACGAGAAGGAGGCATTCTTGGCAGGGGGGGAACTGGGGGGGCGTTCCCGAGTAGGGACTCGCAGCCCTGCTGCAGTCGGCGTGGCTCTCGCTCTCCTCCTAGGATCCTCGCCTGTGTCTTCGGGTCAGAGTGCTCAAGGTCAAGAAACAGCGGCGGAGATCATCGTAACCACCGACTCCGATGTCTCCAATGGGGAAACGTCCTCGGTCGCGGGCCTGGTGGCGAACCCGGGAGATGATGGGATCTCCTTGCGCGAGGCCATCGAGGCCACGAATAACGACCCCGGTTCCTACTATGTACGTTTTGACGGCGTTCTTTCCGGAGCAACGATCTCGGTCGTCCCTCCGGCCTTGCCTCCGCTGTTCGGCGGAGGGGTAACGATCGATGGTGATGTCGACGGCGACGGCGATCCCGATGTGACCATCGAGGGGGATGGAGAGAACGCGAATCTCGGCTTCCACGTTTCCTCAGGGGGTAACACCCTGCACGCTCTGATGCTTGAGGGTTTCACTGGCGCGGGGGTGCTCCTCAGGCCAGAGGTCACCCCCGCCGGTCTGCCCACTAGGTTTGAGGGCAACACCGTGGACGGCCTCATTATGAAGGCTATAGGCGGAATTGGGATCGATGTCGAATCGGTTCTTTGCACGCCCGAGTACTCGCCGGCATGCCCCTCCTACTTCATGTGGGCCAACACCGCTCTCACGAACAACTACATCGAGGCCTCACATGCCGGGATCAAGTTCTGGATCTCCGGTACCGGTGATCGCGTCGAGGGGGCCACGGTCACCGGCAATGTCATCCGGGTCGCCGGAGAGATCGCCGATACCGGCATCGCGCTGCAACCTGGAGGTGACTCGGACGATGTCGTCATCTCCGACGTTCTGATCGCTCACAACACTGTCGAGGGCGAGGTCATCGGCATCGATGTCGCCGCCGGGACCGGTCGCTCCCAGCACTCCTCTACCGAACGCATCCGCGTTGTGGACAACAGGATCCATCTCGTCAAGCAGAGTCCGAACTACTGCTGCGTGGGCATCCAGGTGCAGGTCGGGAGCGACGATCCCTCCTTCGCGATCGGGCCACCGATTCGTTACTTGGATGACAACTCTGTCCGCGATGTACTCGTGAGGGCGAATTCGATCTCGGGAACCCTGGAGGCAGGCGTGAGCGTCGCAGCGGGGATCGGGGGAGGGGGTCGTCGTAACCGCATCGGCGATGTACTGATCGTGCACAACCACATCAGGACGAGTAAGGCGACGATCGGGATCTCCGTGGCCACAGGCGACGGCAACCCCTATCGGGATAGGTATGCAGCCGATAATCGGATCAACGAGGTAGTCGTCAAGGCGAACGACGTCGAAATCTCTGAGGGACGTTTTCAAGGGGATGCGGGGGGCGGAGTAGGGGCGAGTGGCATCGCGCTCGTGGGAGGGCACAAGTACGGTCGCGACAACGTCCTGCGCAACATCCAGGTCACGAGGAACTCGATCAACAGTCCTTATGTGGGCATCAGAGTGATCGGCGGACTGGGGCCGACGGCACGGAGAAACCGTGTGATCTGTGTCCCCTTGACTGGTAACCGGATCAGGCATGCCCTAGAGAGGGTCTCCATTCGCTCCAACGTTGATGGCGCGACCCGCAACAAAGCCCGAGTGGCGTGTCCTGATTGAGGGCGTCTTGACCCTCCGCCTATCTGAGTTGCTAGTCTCGATAACATCCGCCTTCCGCTTGGCGACGACCTGCGGAAACGGCATCTAGCACAGCGCTAATCCGGGTCTAGACAACTGCTATCGGGACTACGCGGTCACCAGCGCTCGTCAGCTGGGGGACCTGCTCGAGGAGTGAGGTCCGGCCCGGCCCCGCAGGCATGCCCGCGTTGGAAGGGAGGGTAGGCCGGGCCGGACGCTGCTACCGGAACCGCCCGCAGGCCACTCCGGACGCCGTTTCCAGGGTAGCAGCGCCTCCGCGAAACATCGGCCCGGGTTCGCTCATCCGGTCCATGAACGCCTCCGATGCCCACTTCGTTCAGGCCTCAGCCCGAACCCGTCGCTCCGGTCGAGCTCGTGGTAGGCGAGCCCGATGTCGGGGTGGGCGATCCGGCCGACGGCGATGGCGTCGGCACGAGCTCGCCGTACTCCTCCGAGACGGTGATCCGGTGGACGGTGAGGCTGCCCGAGTCCCCCTCTTGCTCGATCACGTCGTACGCGATCAGCTCCGGGTCCTCCCCTCGCGAAAAGTACAGCACCTCCGCAGTGAACGGGATGTCGAGTCCGCGGAAGATGCCGGCGCCCGAGCCACCCGTGGTCCCGATCCGCAGGAACAGGGTCCCGTTCAACACCCGCCCGTTCGTCTCGTGGAAATGGCCGGAGAGGACCAGGGGGATCCGGCCCGCTACGGACTCGGCCATCCGGTCATCGTGCACGGCGATGAGATCGACCGGTTCCTCCATCGCATCGAGGTCGGCGGCGACCTCGAGCCCCGCCGCGCGGGTGAGCTCCTCGAACGCCTCGTCGTCGACGGGCACCCCTCGCGCCGGCGTGAAGGCCGGATGACCGAGCCCGTAGATCCGCAGCCCGTCGATCTCCTGCGCCCGGCCGTCGAGGACGACCGCGTTCGGTTGCCGGGCGATCTCGGCCTGGAGCGCGAGTGAATCGTGGCTTCCGCGGACGAAGACATAGGGTACGTCGAACTCTCGGATCCCCAGGACGATCAGGTTCTCGACCGGCGTCGCGAACGAGGTGATGTCGCCCGTGTCGAGCACCATGTCGGCCTCGAAGCCACGAGCCACCTGGAGCGCGAACTCCATCCCGAGCGGCGACGCGTGGATGTCCGAGATGTGCAGTACGCGGATCGCGTCGTCCCCGAGGGGACTTGTCTGCAGCGATGTGTACGCGCGAACCGTTCCGTCGACGATCTGTTCGAGGCTCGCACGGAAATCGTCGATCCGGTCGGTCGCATCCCGCACCGGCCCGATCAGCTTGGGCGCGAGCTCGAGCGATCCCGAGTAGGTCGGCTCGCTGAACGCCGATGGCCGGTACGTCGCGAGCATCGCCACCTCGCACCCGGCGACGCCGAGGACGGCCGCGGTGAAGGCGGCAGCGACGAGACGCCACCGGTTCCGGAACACGATCAGCCCCAGCGCCACGCCGCCGAGCGCCCCCACCACCAGGACACGCCACGCCAGTATCTGAACGCGATCCAGGGCATCGCGCTCGACGTCGGCAACGAGCCCGTCGATCCCGCGGCGCTCGACGACCTCGGTCAAACGTTCCACGCCGACGTCGTGCAGCGTCGCCGACAGGTGCAGGGGCGAAACGTGGGTGTCCGCCGACAGCGCGCCGAACGGCGGAAGGCCGAGCCTGGTCTCGCCCTTGCCGAACCCTGCGTCGAGCTCGACGCGGAACGGCCCCATGGGCACCGTCATCTGAGCGAGCAGGGCCATCCCCAGCCACGCCCCGATCAACCCCACGCCTGCGGCGGCGCCGAATACGAGAACGACCCGGGCTCGGCGCTTCCTCCGCTCGTCCACCCGTCCACTGTCGCAGACGGCTCCTTCGAGGGGTGGAGGCCTCAAGCAGCGAAGCGGTAGGTCCAGAGGAGACGTCGCCCGGCGACGTCTCCTCAGCGAAGGGTACTCTCGACACATGTTCGGACGCTCGTTCCGGATCACCACGGTCCGCGGGATCCCGGTGTTCGTGGACTCCTCGTGGATCTGGATCGCCGGGCTCGTCGTGTACACGCTCTGGTCGCGCTTCGAGGCGAGGTTCCCGAGCTTGGAGACCACCGGCGCTCTCGCGTACGCCGTCTTCGGAGCCCTGCTCTTCTTCGGATCCGTCTTCCTTCACGAACTGGCGCACGGGATCACGGCCCGCGCGCACGGCATCCGGGTCGACGGCATCACGCTCGTGTTCTTCGGCGGCTTCACGGCCGCACGATCCGAGGAGAGGGGGGCGGGCCCGGCGTTCGTCATCTCGGCGGCCGGACCGGGGACGAGCCTCGCGCTCGGGGCGTTCTTCTGGGGGATCTCGAAGGCGACCGAGGGAACGATCGGCCCGCTCCCCGGCCTGTTCGGCTACGTCGGCTGGGTGAACCTGTTCATGGCCGGGTTCAACGTGCTGCCGGGCCTCCCGCTCGACGGCGGGCGGATGCTGCAGTCGGCGGTCTGGAAGATCACGGGGAGCCGGAAGAAGGGGACCCGCATCGCGGCCTGGGGCGGGATGGCCGTCGGGATCGTGCTCTTCGCCGGTGCGGTCATCGAGGCCACCCAGCAGGAGCTGTTCGCCGCGATCTGGCTCGCGCTCATCGGGATGTTCATCTTCCAGGGAGCGCGGGCGTCCATGGAGCAGTTCGGGATCGTCGAGCGGCTCGCAGCCGCGACGGTGGCCGACGCGATGGAACCGCCACCCACCTCGGTTCCGGCCGGCCTCTCGCTCTCCCAGGCGCTCGACGACTTCCTGCGCGGGCACGAAGAGGAGGCGTTCCCGGTCCTCGACGAGGACGGGAAGGTGATCGGGATGGTCTCGTTCGGCTCGGCGCGCGAGCTCGGTGCGCGGGACCCACTCCGTCCGGTCCGCGATGCGCTCATCCCCCTGGACCACGTCCTGGTCGCGTCGCCGGACGAGCATCTCGACGACCTCTCGGAACGTCTCGGTTCGGGCAAGGCGGCGCTGGTGATGCGCGACGGTGAGCTGGTCGGCAGCATCAGCGAACGCGGCCTGCATCGCTTCGCCACCTCGCGTTCCCGGTAGGCGTGCACCCGACCGGGCTGTCGGCGGCCGGGGGTAGCATCGGCCGATGGCCCCCTTCGTCCCCGACGCCGATCAGCGGCGTGTCCTCGAACACGTTTCCGGACCGATGCTCGTCATGGGCGGGTCCGGGACGGGGAAGACCACCGTCTTGCGGGAGCGGTTCGCGCGCCTGATCGAGGCAGGAGCGGATCCCGAGCGGGTGGCGCTCGTGGTCGGTTCCCGCCGTGCGCGCGACCTGACGCGTGACGCGATGCTCTCGCGCCTGGGCATGGCGCTTCCGAACCTCGTCGTCGTGACGATGCAGGGGCTCGCCTTCCACGTCGTCGGTGCGCGGTTCGAGCAGCTCGGCTACGCGGCGCCGCCGACGATCCTGACCGCCGGGCAGCAGTTCGGGCGCGTTCGAGAGCTGCTGGACGGTGAGGACCCGGCGCGATGGCCGGCTTACGGGTCGCTGCTGCCGCTGCGAGGGTTCACCGACGAGGTCCGGCAGTTCGTGACGCGCGCGCAAGAGGCGTTGGTCCTACCGGAGGACATCGAGCGGCGGGCATCGGCGGCCGGGCTCGGCGGCTGGCACGAGCTGGCCGCGTTCCTCCGCCAGTACCTCGCCGTGCTGGACCAGGCTGCCGAGGTCGACTTCGCGGGTCTCGTCGCTCAGGCCGCCGCGGCGGCGAGCCTCGGCGACCGGCTCTTCGACCACGTCCTCGTGGACGACTACCAGGATGTGACCTTCGCCGCCGAGAAGCTCCTGGCGGAGCTTCGGCCGGACGCCCTCGTGGTCGCCGGCGATCTCGAGCAGCACATCTTCTCGTTCCGGGGGACGACCGACGAGCCGCTCCGGCGCTTCACCGAACGGAACCCCGGTGCGACGGCGCTCGCGCTCGACTCGAGACACCGGCCGGCCGACGTCCTCGTCGAGGCGTGGCGGGCTCCGCACGTCTCCGAGGAGCACGCGGCCGTCGCGCGCGAGCTGCGCCGGCTCCACGTGCAGGATCACGTTCCCTGGCGCGATCTCGCCGTCGTCGTGCGGCGCGAAGGATCGCACGCCGACGGGCTTCGACGCGCGCTCGACGACGCGGGCGTTCCACGGGTGGCCTCCGAGTCGGGATCGCCGGCCACAATCCCGGCGACCCGGCCGTTCATCCTCGCGCTGGAGTGGATCGTCGCGACGGACGAGCTGCGCGACCGCCTGGCGGAACCGTTGCTCATGTCCGAGCTCGGCCGTCTCTCACCGGCGTCGGCCCGGTCGCTCCTCCGGCTCGTCCGCGCACACGGCCGGCGACCCTCGGAGGTCCTTTCGTCGCCCGAGCACGCCGGTGACGACGACCGGGACGCGATCGCCGAGCTCGACCGGACCCTCCGGCGGGCCGAGGCGGCTCGTCGATCGGTGCTCGACGCGTTTGGGGTCCTCTGGCGCTCGCTTCCCTACGCGCAGGATCTCGTCCGCGAGGCGGAGTCCGACGCCCGCGCCCGGCTCGACCTCGATGCCGTCGTCGAGCTCTCGCGCGCGGTGTCCGAGGCGGCCGCGACGGGGGATGCCTCGGTGGAGGCGTTCCTTTCCTCACTCGCGGCCGCCGAGGGCGGGCCGGAGGTGGCCGCCGGTGGCGGCGACCGCGAGGACGCGGTCCACGTGCTCACCGCTCACGCCACGGTCGGTCGCGAGTTCGACACCGTGATCGTGCTGGATGCGCTCGAGGGCGACTTCCCCAGCCTCTCCAGGCCCGAGCCGATGTTCGACCTCGCCGCGCTCGACGGGCCGCGTTCGCGATCAGCGGTCAACCGAGCGAGGCTCGCGGACGAGCGCCGTCTGTTCGCCATGGTCCGAAGCCGGGCCCGTCGCCGGGTCCTCGTGACGGCGACGGATCCGCACGGCGACGCGTCGGCGGTGACGATCACCTCTCGGTTCGTCGACGAGCTCGGCGTCCAGTGGCGTCCTCCGCCGGCCGTTCGCGATGCCGAACCCGTTTCGGCGCGCGAGGCGGCCGCCGCGTGGCGGCGCGACCTCTCCGATGACGACTCGCCCCGCGCCGTCCGGCTCGCGAGTCTCGACGGACTCCTCGCACTCGGCGTGGACCCGCGCCGGTGGTGGTTTCAGAGGGACTGGACCGACGTCGGCGCGGAGCCGGCCGAGACGCTCCAGCTGTCGTACTCGCGGCTCTCCACGCTCGAGAACTGCGAGTTGCAGTACGTGCTGAGCAGCGAGCTCGGGCTCGATCCCGGCGGCGGGTACCAGGCGTGGGTGGGCCGTCTCGTGCATTCCATCATCGAGGACTGCGAGAACGGCAAGGTCGACCGGACGCCCGAAGGTTTCACGCGTGTCCTCGAGGAACGGTGGGAGCCCGAGCGGTTCCCCTCCCACGCGATCTCCGAGGCGGAACGCCAGAACGCCATCGCGACGCTGATCCCGAACTGGTTCTCGCGTTACGCCGATCCGTTCGCCACGGCGACCGAGCAGATGTTCTCGTTCCCGTTCGAGGAGGCGAGGATCCGCGGCAAGATCGACCGCATCGGCCCGGGACCCAGCGGTGGAATGCGCATCACGGACTACAAGACCGGCCGTGCCGACAGCGCTCCCAAGGCCGGCGAGAGCCTTCAGCTGGGCATCTACTACCTCGCCGTCACCGAGGACGAGAACCTCGCCGAGCACCGGCCGGTCGAGGCCGTCGAGCTCGCGTTCCTCGGTGGCAGGAAGGCCGGCCCCGAGCTCGTCGTGAAGGAGTGGGCGCTGCCCGACGACGTCGAGGAGGACTACCAGACCCGGATGCGAGAACGCGTCTCCGGCTTGATCGGGCACGTTCGGGCCCTCGAGCGGGACCGGCGATATGTCGCGAGCACGAAGGCGAACTGTTTCTTCTGCCGTTTCCAGACGCTCTGCACGCGATACCCGCAGGGAGGCGCGGTCTTCCCCATCGCCGATCCCGCCTCGAGGTCGCTCCCGAGGCCACCGCCGAGATGATCGCCGAGTGAGCGAGTACCCCGCACCGATCGTCGAGTTCATGGGCGGCGAGCCCACGCCGGAGCAGTGGCGCGCGATCTCGTGGCCCCTCGAACCGTACGTGCTGGTCGCCGGCGCCGGGTCCGGGAAGACCTCGGTGATGGCCGCGCGCGTGATCTATCTCGCGATGGTCGCGACCGGCCGCTGGCCCGCCGATCACGCTGGCGTGATGCCCGGCAACGTCCTGTGTCTGACGTTCACGAACAAGGCGACGGAGAACCTGATCGTTCGCATCCGCGACGCGCTGCGGACGCTGCAGCTCGAAGAGGGCGAGGAGCCCGAGATCCTCAACTACCACGGCCTCGCCGCCCAGGTCCTCGAGCGCCACGGGATGCTCGCGGGTTTCGAGCCGGGCGCGCGCATCCTGAGCCCGGCGCAGCGCACGGAGGTCGCGGCGCGGGTGCTCGACCGCATGACCTTCGAACACCTCCACACGCGTTGGCAGCCCGCGATCGTCGGCTACATCCTGTCGCTGGACGAGCAGCTCGCGAACCATCTCGTCGAACCCGAGACCGTGATCGAGCACGTCGAGGGCAAGGTCGACGCGCTCGCGCGCGCGAGATCGCAGGACCCACACGACGCCGCCGTGGAGCGGAGCGAGATCGCGCGCGCCGTCCGCGTGTTCCGCGACATCAAAGCGGAGCTCGGCGTGATCGACTTCGGCGATCAGATCGCGCACGCGGTCCGCATCGCGATGCAACATCCGGCCGTCGGCGAGGCGTATCGAGACCGCTTCCACACCGTCCTGCTCGACGAGTACCAGGACACGAACCACGCGCAGGCGGTGCTCCTTCGGAACCTCTTCGGCGGCGGCCATCCCGTGACCGCGGTCGGCGACCCGGACCAGAACATCTACGCCTGGCGTGGCGCGAGCCTGAAGAACCTGCTCTCGTTCCGCGACGAGTTCCCGGTGGCCGGCGGAGCGCCCTCGGAGCGTCTGCCGCTGTACACGAACTTCCGCTCGGGCGCCCGGATCCTCGGCGCGGCCGACGAGATCATCGCCCCGCTGCCCGCATCGCAACGTCCCGATCCGGACAAGCTCCTGCGACCGTGGCCCGCCAACGGCGAGGGACGGGTCGAGGTCACGCAGTACGAGCACGAGGTGGCCGAGGCCGAGGGCGTCGCCGATCGCCTGTTCGCGCTTCACGCTTCGGGAACGCCGTGGAAGTCGTGCGCCGTGCTCTGCCGGACGCATCGTCTGTTCGAGCCCCTCCAGCTCGCCTTCGCGGCCAAGGGCGTGCCGGCCGAGTTCGTCAACCTCGCCGGCCTGATCCACCTGCCCGAGATCGTGGAGGTCCTCGCC
>Ga0214471_10004103_pt1 | contig 11244 bp, 16 predicted proteins | sample RVTome_5_FD_207665 | JGI IMG/M metagenome (GOLD analysis project Ga0214471, IMG submission 207665) | Soil microbial communities from uranium-contaminated site in the Upper Colorado River Basin, Wyoming, United States - RVT142D155 | ecosystem: Environmental > Terrestrial > Soil > Contaminated >... | reverse complement strand
GCCAAGTATTCGGTAGCCAAGGAAAAATGTGACGCCCTCGCCGGTGGCGCCAAGGACAGCTGCATGAACGAGGCGAAACTGAACTACGGCCAGAGGTAAGCATGCAATCCACCTGGCACCAGACAGACTGTCTGGTGCCAGGTGGAATCTGTGAAGGGTAAAACCTGCCTACGGAACTCTGCAGGCGGTGGGATCGGAGTGGCATGCCGCCACGCCGGATCCGCCCCGCCACAGGTGAAGTTTCCTGTGAACCAGTTGTATGACAATGAGGTATTTCCAGTGAAAACGATACATGTATTTTCTGTCGGTGCGATTGTCGCCACGTTAATGCTCGGCGGTTGCAGCACCATGACGCCACAACAGAAGGATACGGCGATCGGCGCCGCCGTCGGTGGCGCTGCGGGCAATGTGCTCACAGGCGGCAGTGCCGCCGGAACGATCGGCGGCGCCGCGGTCGGTGGCATCGTGGGACACGAGACCAGCAAACCCAAGAAGTAACAGTCGGCGGAGACGCCTGCCTCCCGTTCCCATGGCCAGATAAGGAAGAATACCCTCTCGCGCATTCCGATCGGGCCGTGCGACAGCGAGGTTTCGGCCATGGCTATCGATAGGCCCCAACACCCATCACAATATGAAGGAGCGACTCATGGAAACATCCTCGCCGAAAAACTTATCGAAGGAACAACCATTGTTGTCCGACATCCAGACCCTGCGCAAGCGTGCGCGTCAGCATATCGAAGGTGGTGCTGTCACGTCTGGTTACGCGGCAGACCGCAAGACTGTGATCAAACTGCTGAACGAGGCGCTGGCAACCGAGATCGTCTGTGTGTTGCGCTATAAACGTCACTATTTCATGGCCGCCGGGATCCATGCCGATCCCGTGGCAACTGAGTTTCTCGAACATGCCAACGAGGAAATGCAGCACGCCGACCGCATCGCCGAGCGCATCGTGCAACTCCGTGGCGAACCGAATTTTTCCCCTGACGGCCTGTCGCTGCGCAGCCATGCCGAATATGTCGAAGGCGACTCACTCAAGGAGATGATCAAGGAAGACCTGGTCGCCGAACGCGTCGCCATTGAGAGTTATCGCGAGATGGTCGCTTATATCGCTGAAAAGGATCCGACCACACGCCGTATGCTCGAAGAAATTCTCGCCAGCGAAGAGGAGCATGCCGACGATCTGGCGTCGCTGCTCGAGGGCTTGAAAGACTGAAATTACCGGAGACTTGGCGTCCGCGGCTCCGGGATCGTTTGTACCCCGTTTTCCCTGGGGAGCCTCTACACCCCCTGGATATTTGTCAGGAGTGATCCCCTATGAAGATCGAAACCGATAAACCGCTTACCTATCCGTTTGCCCTGGCGCCACTGCCTTTCGCTTACGACGCGCTCGAGCCCTGCATCGACGCGGCGACCATGCGCATACATCACGACAAGCATCACCAGACCTACATCACCCGCCTGAATGCCACCCTCGAGGGTTATCCCGAATGGCATGGCCTCGGCATCGAAGAACTGTTGCTGGAGCGGCATGGTGAGTTGCCAATCGCGATCCGACAGACGGTGCACGACCAGGGCGGTGGTCACCTGCATCATCAACTCTTCTGGGAAATCCTGAAGCCCGGCGCAACCGGGGGCAGGCCCACCGGTGCGCTGGCGCAGGCGATCGATCGCGACTTCGGTTCCTTCGACGCGTTCAAGGCCGGGTTTGACGACACCGGCGCAAGGCATTTCGCCTCCGGCTGGGTGTTCCTGTTGGTGAACCCGGCAGATGGAAAGCTGGAAATCCTTTCCTGCCGCGATCACGACAGCGCCCTGCTGGAAAATAAAACCGCCCTCCTCCTCAACGACCTGTGGGAACACGCCTATTACCTTAAATATCAGAGCGGACGCGTCGACTATCTCAAGGCTTTCTGGAACGTCGTTAACTGGGAGCATGTCGGTCGCCGGCTGGAAAGCGCGCTGGCCGGCAAGGTGCAGCCTGGGCCGGCAACTAAAAAATTCAGCCGCTCAGTACGTTAGCGCACTGAATGTTTTCACGAGAGGAGGATAATCGCTCATAACGATGATCGGTCTTTGAAACCATGAACGAGTCAACTCCCGGTTTCGAAGCGATGCGGAAGCTTTCCTGACGCTGATCTCCGCCTCTTTCCTGCCTGGCATCGCTATCAGCGTTCCTCCGGGCTGTACTGCCCGAAAAGGCGGTCAATATGATGAACACGCAAAATAAAACTTCGTACCTGCTGATGCGGGTCACCGGCGTCACCGCGATCCTGTTCAGTGTCGCCGGCATCACGGGATGCAACATGGATAACCCGGGCAATAACGCAGCGCCCACCAAGTCCTCGGCTTACTCATCCAAGACGAAATGCACCGATTGCGGTCGGATCGAGTCGGTACAGGAGGTCGTGACACGTGGCGAAGGATCCGGTCTCGGTGCTGTCGGCGGGGCGGTCGTGGGTGGCACTGTTGGTCACCAGGTCGGCTCCGGCCGGGGCCAGGACCTCGCGACGGTGGCCGGTGCGGTGGGCGGTGCAGTCGCCGGCAACGAGATCGAGAAGCGGGTGAAATCCACCAAGAGCTATGCCATCACCGTCCGCCTTGACGACGGGTCGAGCCGCGTTTTCCACGAAGCCAGCCCGCCGACGTGGCGGCCGGGCGATCAGGTCAAAGTCACCAATGGCGCGATTCAGTCGAACCGGTGAAATCGGCGCTGGTGCGATGAAACGCAGTAATGGCTGTTAAGCGACGCCGCTGTTCTCATTGAACACAGCGTCACCACAAAGAAAAGGAGAATTGTCATGTTATACACGCTCGCTGTTGTTTTGGTCGTCCTGTGGCTCCTGGGGCTTGTCTCCTCCTACACCATGGGCGGTTTTATTCATATTCTTCTGGTGCTCGCCATCGTGGTCATCCTGCTCAACGTCATCGGCGGAAGAAGGGCCCTGTGACCTTCTCGCGGGACCGTGCATGAATATCAGGTGGCAGGAATGACGGCCAGTGCCTCCTTCCCGCGCGCCTTACCCAGAGAAGGAGAAGTGTCATGTTGAAAATGAGCATTTTGATCGGCACGCCGTCGGCAATTACATACCTGGCGTCGACCAGCTCTCAGAACCTGGACAGCATTTTATATATTTTCGTCCTGTCCATAGCATCGCTATTGGTGGCGATTTTGTCGCATATCAACGAAAAGTCCAGACCGTAACAATTAAGGAGACTTTCCGATGGACAAGACGATCTCGCTCGCCATTCTAGCCGCGGGCATAATGCTGGTGGTCTTCGGCATCAACGCATCGAATTCAATCAGTTCCGACATTTCCCGGGTTTTCACCGACGCACCTACCGACAAGGCGATATGGATGCTGGTCGGTGGCGTTGTCGTGACGATTATCGGGCTGGTGGGACTGCTGCGTAGTTCGAAAAGCTGAGGTGATTGGGCTGATTTTTTATCTGCACCGGCTGCCTCTACATACCAACGGGTATCTGAAGTACATCTATGGCACCAAGATCGCAGTGTCGCTGACTTCAGCGACGACCTGCCAAGGCACTCCCTGCCCTTGTTTGGTCGCCAAGGGCATTACTGCTTCGTTGCTCAAGCGCCTGCCGGTCACACCAGCCACCTCATAAATAGCTCCCAGACAGATACTTTGTAGGCACCGTTGAATTTCCTGAAATTGGACCGGAGCCACTGCTGTCCCTCTCAGATTTTTAATCAAGTGATTCGACTTTTCCAACTGTCCAGATTTAAACGACCCCTTCTGAATGTTAGTCAACGCACAGAAATGGAAATCGGGAGATTCTATTGTGTATTCCAATATTCTGCTTTTTTCATGACTGAATTTGATCGGTTATAAGGAGAAGCCTGATGGGAAAATATCTGATTGCCTGGCTGCTGGGTGTCCCTGTAATCGTTTTAGTGATTATTTATTTATTCTTTAACTGACGATCTGCCAACGAAGCCGGATAACGACCATCCGGCAGCAGGAAAAATGCAAACTGCTTGACCCGGGACGCCTCGTCAGAAATCGCATGGTGCCAACGCATCAGCACACGACAACAGCCGCCAAGCCGGCGTTACTCACCAAGGAGATAGATCATGAGCAAAAAAAAGACAACGAGTAATCCCGGGAAACGCCAACAGGAAAATGGCTCGGCCCCGAACGGAGACTCACAAGTGGCTGCCGGCGGCGAATTGCACCAGATCGCAGGTAAAAAGCACCCCGCGCTTACCACGAACCAGGGCGTGGCACTTTCCGATAATCAGAACTCGCTCAGGGCCAATTCGCGCGGCCCTACGTTGCTGGAAGATTTCGTCCTCCGCGAAAAAATCACCCATTTCGATCACGAGCGTATTCCCGAGCGTATCGTGCACGCGCGCGCGACGGGCGTGCATGGATTCTTTGAGCTGACCGCCTCGTTGAAGCAATACACCACCGCCAGGATACTCACCGAGGTCGGTGAAAAGACCCCCGTGTTTACGCGCATATCGACCGTGGCCGGCGGCGCGGGTTCGGTCGACACCCCGCGTGATGTGCGCGGATTTGCCGTCAAGTTTTACACCAAGGAAGGCAACTGGGACCTGGTTGGCAACAACATACCGGTTTTCTTCATTCAGGATGCCATCAAATTTCCCGACATCATCCATGCCGTAAAAATGGAGCCCGACCGCGGCTTTCCGCAATCGGCGACCGCGCACGACACCTTCTGGGATTTCATTTCGCTCACGCCGGAATCCATGCACATGGTGATGTGGATCATGTCGGACCGCACCATCCCGCGTTCGCTGCGGATGATCGAAGCCTTTGGCGTACATAGTTTCCGCCTGATTAACGCCGCCGGCGAATCGACTTTCGTCAAATTTCACTGGCGTCCCAAGCTCGGCCTGCAGTCCACCATCTGGGATGAGACCGTCAAGATTACCGGCGCCGATCCGGATTTCCACCGCCGCGATATGTTCGACGCCATCGCATCGGGCAATTTCCCCGAGTGGGAATTCGCCGTTCAGCTTTTCACGCAGAAGGAAGCAGACAGATTCCCGTTCGATCATCTGGACGCGACCAAGCTGATTCCCGAAGAACTGGTGCCATTGAAAGTCATCGGACGCATGGTGCTGAATCGCTGGCCGAACAATTTCTTCGCTGAAACCGAACAGGTGGCTTACTGCCCTTCGCATGTGGTACCGGGCATCGATTTCTCGAACGATCCGCTGCTGCAAGGCCGTTTGTTCTCCTATCTCGACACGCAGCTTTCGCGTCTTGGTTCAGCCAATTTTCACCAGATCCCGGTCAACGCGCCCAAGTGCCCGTTTGCCAACCATCAGCGCGACGGCCATATGCAGATGGCGCAACCGGCAGGCCGTGTTGCTTATGAGCCCAACTCCCTGTCCGAAAACTCGCCGCGCGAAACGCCGGCCAAGGGCCTTCAAAGCGCTGCCGTATCTGAAACTGGCGAGAAAGGCCGCATCCGTGCCGAGTCCTTTGCCGACCACTATAGCCAGGCGCGACAGTTTTATCTGAGCCAAACCGCCTATGAACAGGCGCACATCGCCTCGGCGTTGGTGTTTGAGCTTTCCAAGGTCGAACATGTCCACGTGCGCGAGGCGATGGTCGGTCACCTGCGACATATCGAAGAAGATCTCGCCAGGCGGGTCGCTGCCGGACTTGCGTTCGACAAAATGCCCGATGCGCCAGTGGCCGCAGCGCCCGTAATTAAAATGAAGCCCTCGCCCGCATTACAGATCATTGGCAAGATGAAAGATACGCTCACGGGGCGCGCGATCGGCATCCTGATCGCGGATGGTTCAGACGGCGCTGTCATCAAGAAGATTAAAAAAACCGCCACCGATGCCGGCGCCAGCGTGAAGATCGTCGCCCCCAAAGTGGGTGGCGCGAAGCTTGCCGATGGCTCGTTGCTGGCGGCCGACGGACAACTGGCGGGTACGCCTTCGGTGCTCTTCGACGCCGTCGCCGTCATCCTCTCCGACGAAGGCGCAAAGGCACTGTCGATGGAAGGCGCCGCGATCGATTTCGTGCGTGATGCTTTCGGTCATCTCAAGGCCATCGCCGTCGACCAAGGCGGCCGGGCGCTTTTGAAAACAGCCAATGTCGGACAAGACGCGGGCGTCGTGGATGCCAACGACAAAGACGCATTTATTGCCGCGGCAAAGACACGTCAATGGGGCCGGGAAAAGTCCGTTCGAACATTGGCTTAGTCTCGGGATCGATCTCTGCGGATTCACCAAATCCTGTTTGTTCGTCGAGCCAATCGATCAGAATGTTCGCCGCCGACCGGTAATCGAAATCGCCGATGATGCGGCTGTCGTGCTGATTACGTCCCGGGTCGTCAAACGTCAGTGTGGTGCCGTGCAAACCGATACGGTCGACTTTGCCATGCAGCCGTCGCTTCGGCGGGTCACCCATCCAATACAACGTAAACTTGATGCTCGACGATCCGCCATTCATCGCCAGCACGCACGGTTTTTCTTGCTTCACGAAATGATTGCTCGTTTATTCAAGTGGGTCATTTTCAGCGCGCAAAATATTATCTTTAAGAAAACACCCGGCAAGTCGGCGATATTGAAGGTGAGCCCGCCGGCCGCTGAACCCACGGCGACGCCCAGCGCCTACGTCGTTGAAGGTCTTGGGCGGACTGGTGAGACTGCAGCGTGGTTCAAGAAGTTGCGAAGATTGGCGTAATTTTTCAGAGGTCTTTGCTATTCGCTCTCCGGTCTGACCGTGGTCAGCCCCAGATTTTCCCAATCCTGCATGCCGCCACGATACCAGAGGATTTTGTGCGCCGGGTAACCGATTTTCAGCAAGTCCTTGATATTGGTCGGCGACTGCCCGCACCAGGAACCGTTGCAGAACATCACCAACGTTTTGGCACCGTCGAAACTCCAGAAGCAATCCTGCCGCTTGGCACCTAGTTGTTTCTCCAGAATTTCCCCCACGGCGATCGGGCCGGACTTGCCAATGTCCAGCTTGTCCCACGGAATATTTATCGTCCCGGGAATGGTCCCCTTTTTCACCCAGTCGGGTGCGCGTGAATCGATCATCATGATCGATTCATCGCCATCGTTGATTTTCCTGAGAAACTGCAACACTTCCAGTTCACCGATGGTTTTGACGCCCGACGCCAACTCGGCAGGTTGAATGCAGAACGGCGGGCATTTGCGTGAAGTCTTCGCAAAATCCGGATTAACCGTGTTGTTCTGATCCTGATTACGCATGATGCTAATCTTCCGGCCATGATGCATTACGTCCACCGACGCCAGCACAGTGGTGATATTCACATCCAAAGCCGGTGCTGCGCCCGGCGCAAGCAACCCGATTGGTAATGTGGTTGAAGCAGGCGCTTGGCAGTTCTTCATGTGCTATCTCTCCCAAAGTTATGGACTCCAAAGGAATTTGGCGTGCGCTGACACCCGACGGCAATCCCGTCAGAACTTCTCGTCGCCAGTAGGCTCTGAGCGTGACGCGCCGTTCAGTCCGTGCCTAGCCTTGCTCACGGCCGTGTAGACGACCCGCCGTGCACGATTCACCATGCCCAGCGGTTTATGCTCGGGAAGAGCGTGCCAAGGCGTGTAAGAAAGGTTCTCGCAGAAAGTCATTTGCGCGGATGAATCGAACTTCTGAGCGGGGATCGTGATTCTGGCCACGAGCACCGGGGGCGCAGCGTCTTCCTTCCACTCCAGGGTGGATCGCTCGATCGGAGTGCTTTCGAAATCCCTGAATGTCTGGAGGTAGAAATTAAAACAGGCGCCGCCCAAGCTCAGCGTGCCGGCCATTGCCTGTTGCAGATAGTCCGCATCCGGCCGCGAAAAAAACCCGGGAGCCCTGGGTTGATCGTTTGAACAGGGCCTGGCAAAAAACTTGATCGCCATTCTGCCGGGTCCGATACCCAGACGGTAGGGAGTCATCGACCAGTACTGCTCATACAGAGGGTTCGCGATGCGCGTCCTGTTTATTTTAAGTGCCAGACGGGCGTTGTGCAGACCCAGATGATATGCCGCCCCCAACGCATTCAATACGTTAGTTTTATCAGAAATAATTTTTTTGTGAAAAGCCTTGAGCATAGCGAGATATTGCCGGGGGCTGTCGACAAAGAAAAAGGGATGATTGATCATGACAAAGTCCTGCGTTTTGGCATCCTTCTCTTCGGGCAGTATCTTCCCGCCTTCTACGCCGGTCAGCTTGATCGCCATGCCTCTTGCGTCCTTGGTTTTGTCGGGATTTATTTCCGAGCCGCCATTCGAGAAACGGATCCACGCCTGGTACCGCTTACCGGGAACAAACACCCCTTGACGCAGCTCATGGGGCAATCCCGTGTCGACGTCAAAAGTGGCACGAACGCATCCGTGAGCTTTGGCATGGGCATCCCGCATCGACGGTCGCCGGCCGTCAGAATACCGGCGGTTGATATAGCCTGCGATGGTGTCCGCGATGAGTTGATCAGTGTCGGCCTCACCCGGCTCCGCATGCTCCCCAAGTTCTTTATCAAGGTCGAGGTCGTTCTCGGGATCCGCTGCGCTTGCGCTGGAGAATGAACGTGTTACGGGGATCTGGCAACCCAGCAGCGAACACATGCCTATCGCCATACAAATGAGACGGACACAGCATGGCACGCCACGCTGTGCCGTGCATGTCATTTCACATGCCTTTCATGCCGCCATCCATTTTGCCGCCCTTGACATCACCGCCCATCATTCCACGGCCACCCATCATGCCCTGCATCATGGACATGTTGTCCTGCATCATCCTTGAGTGCTCCTGTATGAGCTGCTCGCGCTCCTGCGGATTTTTCGAATCCATGATCTTGTGCATTTGCTCGTGCATGCGGAGCATGTTTTCCTGCATCCTGGCTATCGGCATCGGTTTACCCTTTTCTTTCATGTTGGCCGTCGGGCTTTTGTTCCTGTCGGATCGGTAGGTATCGTCCGCAGATGTGAGCGACGCTGAAAACGGGAGAGTCGCCAATACAGCTATAATAAAAAAAGTTCTCATCTCTAATTCTCCATTAGATCAGGGGTAGCAGGGAATACTTCGGGTAGGTACTTGACCGGGGTTCTCAATAAGTTTGAGGCCGCTGTTAAAGACAACACGAATCATCCTTGATGCCAGCATTCATGTCAGAATCCGACGTCGCCAATATTGGACCATCCGCCATGCCCCGAAGCCGCTGACCGCCAAAGTCAACAAGCGCCAAGGACGCGCCAAAACCGTGATGACGACGGGCAGCAGTAAAGTCTCAGGGTGGCGTTTGAGGTAATGGATTCCACCGCTGACTTTGTCAATCATTCGAGAGAGCTGCCGCAGCGAAGCACCATTTTGCGCGATCACGGCGCGCTCAATGACAATTTGATCGACGAGATCGTTTCGTTGCCTCACCAGTGCCAATGTTTTCGCATTGGTCATGGTGAATTCAACTGTTGTCGGTCTTTATAGAGCTCGGCCAGGCTCGCCTCGAACAGACGCGGCCCTGATTTCAACTTGGCGCGGACCATGCCCACTGAAATCCCGGCACCCGTCAGAAACAACACGACGAGGATTGCCACGGCATGCAACCGGTAGGGTGTGTCCCAATAGGCTGCGATGACGAACAACACCGCGAGGACGAGCGTCATAAAAGCAAAAAACAGCGCCAATATCGCGCCCAATAAAAGCGACGCCAGCCTGAGTTTTTCCTCGGCAAACTCGATCGCAAAAAGTTCCAACCGGGTATGCAGATGGGAGACCAGGCTCGCGGCCAGGTTCTTGATGGAACCGAACAGTCCCACAGCAGGCGGCGCGTCGGCGGTCTGGATGTCACGACTCACTGACTGATCCACTGAAGTATTAACGCTTTGCGACCAAAAAGCCGATTAATACGCCAATACCGGCGGCGATGCCGACGGCGGTCCACGGATTGCCCTTAACGTAATCGTCGGTTGCCGTCGCGGCTTGTTTGGCCTTGTCGACGGCGTGCCGCTCAGCCTCCGCCAGACTCGTCTTGGCGCTCTTCAGCCTCTCCGCGAACTTCGCGCGCGCGACATTGAAACCTTCTCCGGATACTTTCGCGGTCGCCTGCAGCAGATCATCGGCATCGGTGACAATTGCCTTGAAATCGTCGACCATTTTTCCCTTGGTCCGATTGAATTCACTCATTGTTTCTTCGCTCATCGCAGCCTCCTTATGTAATTCGATAACCAATGATTGGGATAATTATTCCCTCTCCCTCTAAAACCTTCGGTGCGCTGTCGCACATAAGCCCGGAAAAAAGAACGGTGCCACGTTCAAACAGGCACCCTGGCAACCGTGCGTTCAGGCGTCGTGGCCAGCACGGGCTGCTTCCTAATCCAGCATGCGATCGCGAAGGTTGTTGACATCCCGATAGCAGCGGCACGAGGCGCGCTCCAGACCCTTGCGATCGAGAATGGCAATGTTGCCCCGGCGATAACTAATGAGTTTTTTTTCCTGCAACAACCCGGCTGCCCGGGTGACACCGACACGGCGCACTCCGAGCATGTGCGCGAGGAATTCTTGTGTAAGACGAAACTCGTTCGACTGCAGCCTGTCCTGCGTCATCAAAAGCCAGCGCGCCAGGCGCTGCCCAAGCTGATGGTGGCGGTTGCAGGCGGCGGTTTGCGCCACCTGTGCCATGAACGCATAGAGATAGTGGCTCAACCCGAGTTGCAGCGCAGGGCTGCGCTTTATCTCGTTGCGAAACGATGTCGCCTTCATTCGCGTCGCGCTGCCTGAGCCTTGCACCAGCATTTGCACGGGTGAAACACCGCTGCCCAAAAAGAGCCCCATTCCCGCCATGCCTTCCCTCCCGACCAGCCCGACCTCCACGCTCTCATGCCCGTCCAATGGAGTCAGCAGGGATATGACACCGCTGTTGGGAAAGTAAACATGCCGTATTGGCTTGCCGGACTCACAAAGCACATCGCCATACACAAGCCTCACCTGTTCGCTGGCGGCGAGCATGCGCTGGTTTTCCTTGGGTGGCAGGGACCGCAATACGCTGTTGGTTATCCGGGCGGGTGTGGCAATTGACATTGAATTCCTCTGCTTGTCAGTTAATACACATCCGCGCACGTATGCTGTACGTCAGCGCACATAAAGAACTAACTAAGTGATTTTAGATTGTGTCGCCGCCTGTCTGAACACCGGGGCAAATGTTCGCTGGCGCACCGATTAGCCGCTTTTCCGGACTCACACTGCGAGCGGTAAATGAACCCGGTCACCCGGTTACGCCATGAGCATGGAG
>Ga0214471_10004102_pt1 | contig 11245 bp, 10 predicted proteins | sample RVTome_5_FD_207665 | JGI IMG/M metagenome (GOLD analysis project Ga0214471, IMG submission 207665) | Soil microbial communities from uranium-contaminated site in the Upper Colorado River Basin, Wyoming, United States - RVT142D155 | ecosystem: Environmental > Terrestrial > Soil > Contaminated >... | reverse complement strand
GCGCCCGGAGGGTCTCCCCGTCGGGCGGCAGGATGCCGATCCGCACCGCCCCGGGAACCGCAGCCTTGACGGAGGCGCCTCCCTGGACGTCGATCTCCAGTACGGCATCCAGCCCTTTCGACACGATTGCCTCGACCGCGGAACGCGAAGTTCCGTACCGGCGCCCGTAAACCGAAGCGGTCTCCAAAAACTCGTTCGAATCAAGCATATTACCAAATTTTTCCTCATCCACGAAATAATAATCGACCCCGTCCCTCTCCCCCGGCTTCCTCTCCCTTGTCGTGCAGGAGACGGAGAGCGAAAGACCCTCAACGCGCGAAAGGAGCGCCCGGCAGATCGTGGTCTTCCCGGAGCCCGAGGGGGCCGATATCACGAAGATGTCGCCACGCGTCACATTCATCTCCAGTTCAATGGGACAGTAATATGCGGACTCCGGGCGCTGTGCCCCCCGTTCTTCCTACGGCGGGGGTACCCCGGCAGCGCGAAGCTCGTACCGGGGCGCCCCCCCTCCTGCGGCGACTCCGCCGGACCCTTGGTCACTCGATGTTCTGGATCTGCTCGCGGACCTTTTCCAGCTCGGTCTTCGCGGTCACGACGAGAGCCGACACGCCCGCGTGGGCGGACTTGTTCCCGGCGGTGTTCAGCTCGCGGAAGATCTCCTGGACGAGAAAATCGATCCGCTTGCCCACGGCGTCATCGGGAGACCGGAACAGGTCGTCGACGGCCGTCAGGTGGGACACGAGGCGGTCGCACTCCTCGGTGATGTCGAGCCGGTCGAGCAGGATCGCCGCCTCCTGGTGGAGGCGGACCGGATCGACCCCCGCTTCGGACGAAAGCGCGGCGATCCGCTCCCGGAACCGGGCGGCCGCCTGCTCCTTGTTTTCCGCGGTAAGCGACCGGATCTCCCGCGCGAGGACCTCGAGGCGGGCGACCGACTCCTGAAGGACCTGCCTCATCCGGTCCCCCTCCTCCGCCCGGGCGCGGGCGAGCATCCCGAGGGCGTCCCGGACCGCCCCCTCGGCCACAGGCCAAAGGAGCTCCGCGGGGTCGCCCCCGACGGGGGCGGTCTGGAACAGGTCCGGCACGGACAGCAGGTCCCGCAGCGTCACCTCGCCGCCGACCCCGTGGTCCTCCCGGATCCGCTTCGCCTCGCCGAGAAACGATCGCAGCAACCCTTCGTTGACGCGCAGCCCGGCGCCGAGCTTTCCCCACTCCCGCACGTTCACGTACAGGTCGACCTTGCCGCGCCGCACCGAATCGCGGACGATCCCCCGGATCCTCGGCTCCCACGCCAGGAACCTGCCCGGGCACCGCGTGTGAAGGTCGAGGAAACGGTGGTTCACCGCCCGCGCCTCCACCGTGACGGAGATCTCCTCCCCGCAACGCTCCCCCCGGCCGAACCCCGTCATGCTCATCCACATGAACGTTTCTCCCGGTTGACGCACTATTGATAACGTTGTGTGCTCGCTACGATTCCGTTCCTGGCGGAGGACACTCCTTCCCTTCCTCCCGGGTCAGGACCAGGAATGTCCCCCCCTGGCAGGAATGTCCCCCTCTGGTCCCATACGCGGGGCTCACCCTTCGGCTGTGCCCCCAGTTCCTCCTACTGTGGGGGTACCCCAGCAGCGCGAAGCTCGTACTGGGGCGTCGCCTCGGAGGGCGGAGCTCCGTTCGTGGCTCGCCGTGCGATGAACCTGCACGGTTCTACACCGGCCTCACTTTGCCCCCCGTTCTTCCTACGGCGGGGGTACCCCAGGGAGTGTCGTTTGTCCGGGAGTGGGGCGCCCCCCCTCCTGCGGCGACTCGCCGAACCTCCCGTTCGATGTTGTGCTGTTCGACCGCGCGCAGGAGCTTTTCGGAGGTGATCGGCGCGGTGCCGACCTCCCCTACGACGACGCTGGCGGCGAGGTTGGCGAGCACCGCCGCTTCGCGCATCGTTGCCCCGACGGCGAGGCAGGCGGCCAGGGTGCCGATCACGGTGTCCCCGGCGCCGGTCACGTCGAACACCTGCCGGGCGAACGCGGGAACGTGGAAGCAGGCGCCACGGCCACGTTCGACCAGCGTCATCCCCTCCTCGCCGCGCGTGATAAGGACCGCCTTCGAGCGGCCGGCCCGGAGGAGATCCTTCCCCGCCTCCCAGACGTCGAGGTCGGTCGCGAGTTCCCGCCCCCCGAGGGCGGCCTCCGCCTCCCCCTTGTTCGGGGTGACGACGGTACAGCCCCGGTAGAAGGAGAAATCGGACCGCTTCGGATCGACGGCGACGAAGATCCCCTTCCGGTTCGCGGCCGCGGTGACTTCCCGGACCAGCTCTTCGGTCAGCGCCCCCTTGAGGTAATCGGAGAAGACGACGCCGTCGACCCCGGCGAGGGCGGCCAGCACCTTCCGCAGCAGCGCGTCGGACGCCTTTCGGGACGGCGAGGCCTTCCGCTCGCGGTCGACGCGAACGACCTGCTGGCTGTTGGCGATCACCCGCGTCTTGACGGTGGTGGGACGCTCCGCGTCCACGACCACCGCTTCGGTCCCGACCCGTTTCCCCTTGAGCATCCTGGCGACGAACCGGCCCCCGGCGTCGTCGCCGAGCAGACCGGCCATTTCGACCCCCGCCCCCAGCCCTCGAAGGTTGAACGCCACGTTCGCCGCGCCGCCGGGAACCTTCGTTTCCCGGGTGACGGCCACCACCGGCACGGGGGCCTCCGGGGAGATCCGCCGGACGGTTCCGAAGACGTACTCGTCGAGCATGATGTCCCCGACGACGAGGACCCTGCAGGAGGAGAAGCGCCCCACCACCTCCGCCGCGCGGGACAGGATCCCGTCGTCATTCATACGACGTGGCTTCGTCGATCAGGAGGATGGGAATGCCGTCGTCGACGCGGTAGGAAAGCCGGCACACGTCGCACCGAAGTTCGCTCTCGTCGACGGTGAGCTGAAGTTCCCCCTTGCATTTCGGGCACGCCAGGATCTCTAGCAGTTCCTTGTCCATTTCCATCGCCTACCCCCCCGCCTTCACGGCCGGCCGCATCAGCTCGCCGACCAGCGTCCATTCCTTGATTTTTCGGAACTTCGCGTACAGGCGCACCGGGACGCGCCGCTCGTCGTTCGAGAACCAGATCTTCAAATCCCCCTTGTCGTCGGGCTTCCCGTCCCTGCGGATCACCGGGCGGACCGCGATCGTCTCCACATCCCCGTTGTCCGTGTGGATCCGCTCGTTCCCGAGAATGCGCGTGGAGATCTGGTACAGCTTCCGGCCCCCGTACATGTTCCGCGGACGGCTCTCGACGCCCAGGTCCCGCCACCGGAAATAGTAGGCGACGCTCACCGGGTCGTAGACGGAAGGGACCGTGTCGACCTGCTTCCGGATCTTCCCCGTCTGCCGGTACCGGTACGTGATCCTCCCGGTCTCCTGGTTGTAGAGGGCCACGTCGTCCTTTCCCTTCTCGTGACGCGTGTACTCCTGGCGGATCGGGGCGATCGTCTCCGCGTCGAGATAGTAGTCGATCGTATCGTTGATCGGGTAGATGTACGAGAGGATCCCGGAGGTCCAGGCCCGCACGTTCAGGCGGTACGCGGATTTTCCGCCGATGGAGACCATTCCCAGGTATCGGAATCGGGCGTATCCCATCGTGATGCCGATGAAATCGACCCGGTAGACCAGCTCCTCGGAGCCCTTCGCCCACTCCGGAAGAGACGCAACGCGGGTGACCTTCGGCGATTCCGTCGGAACAGGGCGCGGCGCGGCGGCCGGCTTCGGATTGCGGGCCTCGGGCGACGATACGGGTGGAGCGCCGTTGCGCGGGTGGGAGACGCCGGATTCCACCTTCGCCTCCGCCGGCGATCTCGCCGGGAGGGCGACCGCCTTCGGGCCGACGGCCGCCGTGGCATCCGGCGGCTTGGCGTCGGGCAATGTGGTGCCGGGAGGCGTGGCGTCGGGAGACGTAGCGTCCGTCGGAGGGGCACCGGCCCCCTTTTCCTCCCCATCGAGCGGCACGGCGGGTTGGAGCCACACAGGCAGTCCGGCGGGGACGGTGTTGTCGCCCGCCCGCTCTTCCGGTGCCGATACCGGAGGCGGGATGGGTGGACCCGCGCGCCGATCCCGGTGGCAGCCTGCCTCGACGAGCAGAAGGGCGAGGAGAAGGAGCGCCGATACCCCCCTGCCGGCCCGCACGTTCAAGTTCGGGTCCCGTGCGCCACGATCCATCCGGCGGCCTCCCTCATCCCCGGGAGAAAAACCTCCGGGGCGATCCCCGCAAGTTCCCCCGAGGCTTTCTCCGCGTTTCCGTATCCCGTTCCGACCAGGACGGTGGATGCCCCCATGCGAATCCCCATCGAAACGTCGCTCATTTTATCACCGACCACGAAGCGGGGGCACGAATCCGGCACCCGGAGCCGCAGAAGGATCTCCTCGGCCAGCCCCGTCCCCGGCTTCCTGCATCCGCACGCCCGTCGATACGCCTCCACCGCCCCTTCCGGGTGGTGCGGGCAATATTCGACCGCGTCGAACAGTACGCCCTCCGCCGCGAACGCGGAAACGAACCGCCGGTGGACGGCTTCCATCTCCGCCCCGGTGAATTTCCCCTTCGCCAGCCCGGCCTGGTTGGAAACCACGGCGAGGAGGAACCCCTCCCGTGACAGGAGGCGCAACGCTTCCGCGGCGCCGGCCAGGATGCGGACGGCCGACGGATCCCGCAGGTATCCGGCCTCTTCAATGAGGGTGCCGTCCCGGTCGAGGAAGACGATCCCCCTCATTGCAGGCCCCGGTAGATCTCCGGCTCCCCGACGGGACGCGTCTTCCAGCGCCGGTGGAACCACATCCACTGGTCGGGGGCCTCGCGGATCACCTTTTCCAGCTCTTCGTTGCACCGACGTGTGACCCTCGCCACCTCTTCCTCGCGCGGCGCGCCGGGATCTATCGAAAGGGGGGGGCCGAAGCGAAGGACGTGGTGGAACTTCCTCCCGGGATCCCGGAAGATGAACGCCGGGTGGATCGCGGCGTTCATCGCCAGCGCGAGGCGGGCGATCCCGAAGGTCGTGTACGCCTTCCGCGTGAAGAAGTCCACGAGGATCCCCTTGTTCCGGTCCACGTTCTGGTCGATGAGGATCCCGACGAGGATCCGCTTTCTCAAGACCTTCATCACCTCCTTCGCCGAGTCCGCCTTGCGGATGACCGTGTTGCCGATGCACTCCCTGCGCTCCGTGACGATCCGGTCGAGGATTTCGCTCTTCAACGGGCGCACGATGAACGCCGCCGGGGCGATCGTGGAGCCGTAGCCGTGCGACAGCAGCTCCCAGTTTCCGAAGTGGCCGGTCATCGCCATCGCCGGCTGCTTCCTCCGCTCCAGGGAATCCCGGACGTGCTCCGCGCCCTCGATCCGCAAGTGCTCCCGGATGTACGCAGCGTCCATCTTCGGGAGGTGGACGAACTCCGCGGCGGAGGTTCCCATCCGCCGGTAGCACGCCCGGATGATCCGATCCGCCTCCTCGTCCCCCATTTCCGGGAAGGCGATCCCCAGGTTGACCCGCGCGATCCTGCGGTGTTTCCGATCGATGGCGTAAACGAGGAGCATCACCGCCTCGCAGAACAATGCGAGCGCCGGGAGAGGAACCGCTTCGAGGAACCGCAGGAAGACGCGGGCGATTCTTTCCTTCAGGACCGGGACCCTCCTTCCATCCGATCGAGGATCATCCGGGAGATCCCCTCCCACCCTTCAAGGTACTCCACCTCCACTCGAAGCGCCCCGACGGAAAACGGAACGTCGTCGGGGAGGCGGACCAGGTCCTTCTCCGTCGTGATCGCCGGCAGACCTCCGGCCTCCCGGGCGATCCGGTCGAGGTCCTTCCGACCGTACGCGTGATGGTCCGGGAACGGGAGGAACCCCTTGACCCGGAATCCCGCCGAATCGAGGGTGTCGCGGAATTGCGCGTTCCGGGCAAGCCCGGAGAACGCGAACACCGCGCTCCCTCCCGCGGCTTCCTTCGAGGGAAGGCCGTCCCGCCCCACGATTCCGCCGGGGGACAGGCGCGAAAATGCAATGGGGCGATCCGAAGGAAAGGGGACGTTCCGCGCGGTCCGCGCCCCGGATTCCGCGTCGGGACATTTCGTGATCACCAGCGCATCCGCGAACCGGGCGTGGGACGGCGGCTCCCGCAGCGGGCCCAGCGGCGCCGTCCATCGGTTCCCAAGCCCACCGCGGCATTCGACCAGGAGCAGGTCGGCGTCGCGCCGCAGGGATAGGTGCTGGAATCCGTCGTCCAGGAGGAATACGTCCACGCGTCGCCGGGAGAGCACCTCCCGGCCCGCGGCGGCACGGGACTCCCCCACGGCGACCGGGATCCCGGGCAGGGAGCGGGCGATCAGCACCGGCTCGTCCCCGCATTCGGCGGCGGTGGCGATCGGTCCCTCCCCGTCGGACACCCACCGGACGCCGCGGCTTTTCCTTCCATACCCGCGGGACAGGACCCCGACGCGCCTCCCCTGCCCGGTGAGCCACCGCGCGAGGTGGATGACGTGGGGCGTTTTTCCCGCACCGCCCATCACGAGGTTTCCGACGCTCACGACCGGCCTTGGAAGCAGGGATGCCGGGAGGAGGCCCGCCGAGGAAAGGATGCGCCGCACCCTGGCGGCCGCCCCGAGGATCATCTCCGCGTCCCGCGTTCCGGAAGCGCCGATACGACCGCGTCCGTGCTCGCCTCGGAGGCGCCGCGGAACGTTTCGAGCAATTCCTTCGCGCGCAGTCCGGTCTCGCGGAAGAGACGGGGATCCGCTGCGAACCGCGTCAGCCGATCCGCGAGCTCCCCCTCCCCCGCGACCCGGATCAGTGCATCCCCGGCCAGGAACGCGTCGGCGATCTCACGGAAATTATCCATGTGAGGTCCGACGATCGTCGGCACGCCGTGCCACGCCGGCTCGAGGACGTTGTGCCCTCCCTTCGGAACGAGGCTGCCGCCTACGAACGCGAGGTCGGCCGCCGCGTACGCGCCCGAAAGCTCACCGACCGTGTCGAGGAGAAGAACCGTACCCGGGAGATGCCCCGCCGTGTCGGGAATCGACGTGCGGCGTACCAAGGAAACGCCCTCCCTGAGGACGAGGGCCTCGACAGCGTCGAATCGCTCCGGGTGGCGCGGCGCGAGGAGGAGCCGAATCGATGGGTTCCTCTCCCGCGCTGTGAGGAACGCCCGCAGTAGCTGCGCCTCCTCGCCGTCGTGCGTCGAACCTGCGACGATCCACGCGGCTCCCGCGGCCTTCTCCCGCAGGAGCATGGCCGATAGCGGCGACGCGCCGGATTCGGGGGGGGAAACGTCGAACTTCAGGTTCCCCCCAACGGTGACGATGTCCCGCGGGGCCCCCAGGGCGACGAACCGCTCCGCATCCTCCGAGGTCTGGGCCGAGATCGTCCGAAGCGTCCGGAGGATGGGAGCGAAGAACCATCGGAACCGCATATATCCGACGAACGAGCGCTTCGACAAACGGCCGTTGACGATCACGACGGAAACCCCGCGGCGTGCGCACGCGGCGATGAAGTTGGGCCAGATCTCGGTCTCGACGATCACCACGACGTCCGGCCGAACCCGGTCGAGGAAGCTCCCGCAGAGACCCGGAAGGTCGAACGGAAAGTAGAATCCTTCGTCGACGATTCCGGAGAGGGATTTGACCGCCGTCTCCCGCCCGGTGAGCGTCACGCTCGAGACGAGGAGCCGGGCGTCGGCGACGCGAAGGCGCAGCAGGCGAAGGAGGGGAACGGCCGCGAGGGTCTCCCCCACGGATACCGCATGAACCCACACGGTCGGGCGTCCGTCGATGGGCGCCCGCCGGGGACCGCCGCGCAGTCCGACCCGGTCCGGGAGGTTCGCCCTCCGCTTCCGCGAGAGGAGGACCCACGGGATCCAGGCGGGAGCGCCGACGATAAGTCCCGTCCCGAGCAGGAAGTTGTAGAGAAGATGCCCCGGGCTTCCGGGGAGGAACGGGCGACCCATTACCTATAAACTCCCAAACACATGTACGGCGACATATCGTGAAGACAGCACGGAAGGCGCACGTAACGGTTGGGCCCGGCGGAGCAGCCGCAGGAGGGGGGCGCCCCGGTACGAGCTTCGCGCTGCCGGGGTACCCCCGCCGTAGGAAGAACGGGGGGCACAGTGAGGCCGGTGCCAGCCGTGCGGGTTCACCGCACGGCGAGCCACGAACGGAGCTCCCCTCCGAGGCAGCGCAGCCGTAGGGGGAGTCCCGGAGGCCAGGCGCCTTCCGGGATCGCTCTTCGGATTCGTTGCCGTATTTATGAAATGGTCCACTCAGCGTGTTCCCGCTTCGCCATCCGGGAGATCGGCCTTCCGCTCCTCGAACTGCTTCAGGTAGAAGGAGCGGTAGCGGGACTCCCGGGAGAGAAGGTCCTCGTGCCGCCCCCGCTCGACGATGCGCCCGTCCTCCACCACGAAGATCACGTCCGCGTTGCGGACCGTGGAGAGCCGGTGGGCGATGACGAAGGTCGTCCGGCCGCGCATGAGGGCGTCCAGCGCCTCCTGCACAACGTGCTCCGATTCGGTGTCGAGCGCGGAGGTCGCCTCGTCGAGGATGAGCAGCGGGGCGTCCTTCAGCAGCGCCCGGGCGATCGCGAGGCGCTGCCGCTCCCCTCCGGACAGCCGCAGCCCCTGCTCCCCCACGACCGTCCCGTACCCGTCGGGCATCCGCTCGATGAACGGGTGCGCGTTCGCGCGGCGCGCCGCCTCGACGACCTTCTCCATCGGGGCGTCGGGCATCCCGTAGGCGATGTTGTTCCGGATCGTGTCGTTGAAGAGCACCGTGTGCTGGCTCACGATACCGATCTGCTCGCGCAGGGAAGCGAGCGTGACGTTCCGGACGTCGACCCCGTCGATCCGGATCACTCCCTCCTGCGGGTCGTAGAACCGCGGGATCAGGTCGACCAGCGTGGACTTCCCCGCCCCGCTGGAGCCGACGATGGCGACCATCGTCCCGGCCGGGACACGGAAGTCGATCTCCTTCAGGACCGCTTCCCCTCCCGGGGCGTACCGGAAATCGACGCGATCGAAGAAGATCTCCTTCGTGATCGGACCGAGCGCGACCGCACCCGCCGCCTCGCACACTTCGGGCAGCGTGTCGATCACCTCGAAAACGCGACCACCGGCGGCGAGCCCCTGCTGGACGACGTTGTTGATCCGGGAGAGCCGCTTCACGGGCTCGTAGAGCATGAACAGCGCAGTGATGAAGGAGAAGAAATTACCCGCCGTGCTGTGGCCGTTCACCACGCTGTGGCCGCCGTAGTAGATGACCGCCGCCGCCCCGACCCCGGCGAACATCTCGGAAAGCGGGGAGGTCATCGCCTGCACCTTCACGACCTTCATGCTCAGGCGGAACAGCTCGTTGTTCCGGAGGGAGAACCGCTCCGTCTCGTAGGTCTCGGCCCCGAACGACTTCACGAGCTTCGCCCCGCTGATCGTCTCCTGCAGATGGGACGAGAGGCCCCCCGTGATCTCCTGTGCCCGGACGCTCGTCCGCCGCAGCTTCCGGCCGAAGCGGGCGATCGGCCAGAAGGCGAGCGGGAAGACGACCAGGGCGATCAGCGCGAGTTTCCAGTCGCGATAGAAGATGACGAAAATGAGAAACCCCGCGGTGAAGATGTCCTTGACGAGCCCGGTGGCGGCGTCGGTGATCGCGCTCTGCATCAGGCCGACGTCGTTCAGGACGCGGGACATCAGGACCCCGGTGGGATGCCTGAGGTAGAACGAGAGCGACAGCGACTGCAGGTGGCGGTACAGGTGATCGCGGATGTCCCGCACCACCCGCTGCCCAACCCCGGCCATCAGGTAGCTCTGGGTGAACTCGAGCAGCCCGCGGACGATGTAGATCGCCAGCACCAGGAGCGGGATGTACGTCAGCTGGGCGGCGTCCTTCCGGATGAAGATGTCGTCGAGGATCGGTTTCACGAGGAAGGCGGTAGAGCCGCTGAGAGCCGACACCCCGACCATCACGAGCATCGCGAGGAGGAGCCTCGGAACGTACGGCCGGGTGTACTCGAGCATCCGCCGGTACAGGCTCACGCCCATCCTTCCGCCGCCTCCCTCCCCAGCATCGAAACGACCGCCTCCGTGGGACCCGGGCCGCGGAGGATCGAACGCAGCGAGAGCCCCATCGCGCGCAGACGCTCCCTGTGCGCCGGATCGGACAGGATCTCCCCGAGGGCGACGGCGATCCGCTGCGGAGTGCAGTCGTCCTGGATCAACTCCGGCAGGAACTTCTCTCCTGAAGCGATGTTGGGCAGGCCGACGCAGTCGACCCTCGCCAGGCGACGGCCGACCTGGTAGCTCAACCAGGAGGTCCGGTAGACGATGACCGCCGGCACGCCAAGCAGGGCAAGCTCGAGCGTGACGGTTCCCGAAACCGCGATCGCGGCCTCCAGCCCCCGGAAGAGGAGTTGCCGCGTCTCGTCCACCAGCGCGACCGGAAGCCCCGAGTCCGCGACCTCGCGCGCGATCGCCTCACGCAGCGCCGGACGCGCCACGGGAAGGGCGAAGTGGAGGTCGGGAAACCGTTGAAGGAGGAGGCGCGCGGCGTCGAGCAGGATCGGAAGGTGCGCGGCGACTTCCCCCGACCGGCTTCCCGGGAGCAGGCCGATCCCCCGCTTCCCCCGGGGGATCCCGAACCGGTCCGGGTCGGGAGGCGCGTCGAGGAACGGGGCGAGCTCGTCGAGAATCGGATGTCCGGCGAAGACGGCGTTTACGCCGCTTGCGCGAAGGAATGCGACCTCGAAGGGGAACAGGACGACCGCGCCCTTCGTGAACCGGGAGAGGGTCTTCGCCCGGCCGGGTCGCCAGGCCCACACCTGCGGGGGGACGTAATAGACCACGGGGATCCCGCGCCGCGCGGCGGTTTTCCCCACCCGGAAGTTGAAGTCGGGAAAGTCGACGAGCAGCACCGCTCCGATGTCGGGTCGGCTCACGCGCGCCGTGACCGCGGAAAGGGCCGCGCGGATCGCCGGAAGGCGCCGCAGCGCTTCCGTGACGCCGATGACGGAGATGTCGCCGTAATCCCGCAGGATCCTCACCCCTTCCGCCGCGAGAAGCGCGCTTCCGATCCCCTCCATCGGGACGCCCGGAAAGCGGCCGCGGAACGCGCGCGCCACCCGCGCGGCGTACGCCTCCCCCGAAGGCTCCCCGCAGGCGAGGAACAAGGTTTTCGGCATCCTTAGGGCCGGTCCAGGAATAATCTGTGCGATCTGGCCGCCGATTCATCCCGGCG
>Ga0214471_10004101_pt1 | contig 11246 bp, 6 predicted proteins | sample RVTome_5_FD_207665 | JGI IMG/M metagenome (GOLD analysis project Ga0214471, IMG submission 207665) | Soil microbial communities from uranium-contaminated site in the Upper Colorado River Basin, Wyoming, United States - RVT142D155 | ecosystem: Environmental > Terrestrial > Soil > Contaminated >... | reverse complement strand
TGGGTTACGGGGCCGACTGGCGAGCAGCTCTCGAGGCCGTCAAGAACATGCACGTGGAGCCGGGCCATCAACCCGAGATGATCCTGGAGCAGGCCCTCGAGGCCACAGAGTTCGTCGAGTCCCGAGGGTTACTCACCGTTCCGCCCCTGGCCAAAGAGATCTGGCGCATGGAGATGATGTCCCCCGAGGCGCAGAAGGTCAGTCCCTTTTTCCTCGGCGGCGAAGTGATTCAGGTTTCCTTTCCCACCGACAGCATGTCGCACGAAGACAAGCTGATGAGCATGCGGGGAAACAATCGCTACTTCTCCCGAGCCACGGTGCATCATGAGTTGATCCCTGGTCACCACCTGCAGGGATTCATGAACGAGCGGTACAATTCGCATCGGCGACTGTTCCGGACGCCGTTTTGGACCGAGGGATGGGCGTTGTACTGGGAGATGCTGCTCTGGGATCTCGGCTTTCCCCGAACCCCCGAAGAGAAGATCGGCATGCTCTTCTGGCGCTCGCACCGGGCCGCGCGCATCATTTTCTCCCTCCGGTTCCACCTCGGCACCATGACTCCCCAGGAGGCGGTGGATTTCCTGGTCGATCGGGTGGGACACGAGCGGGCCAATGCGGAAGCCGAGGTGCGCCGTTCGTTCAATGGCAGTTATCCCCCGTTGTACCAGGCTGGGTATATGTTGGGCGGATTGCAGTTCCGCGCCCTTCGTCAGGCCCTGGTGGGTTCAGGCCAAATGACCGACCGGGAATTCCACGACGCGATATTGCAAGGTGGACCAATGCCGGTTGAGATGGTCCGGGCGCGGTTGCTCAACCTCCCGTTACCGGGAGACTACCGTGCGTCCTGGAGGTTCTAGCCCGGTTCCCCGGCCAGCCTCGCGATGCGCCGACGATACTCTGCCACGCGGGGCTGCAATTCCTCGTCTGCACCCTCCCAGAGGTCCACGAGCCGGCCGTAGTACTCGAGGGCACTGGACTTGTTCCCTCGGGCTTCATGCAGTTCGGCGAGGCGCAGGAGGACGATCGGGAGCGTGTGCTCTTGCCCCACGTCCCAGTAGATGGGCCGGGTGACGAATTCCTCGTACACCGCCAGTGCCGAATCAAGCTCGTTCAGCCGTTCGAAGGCCGTCCCGATCTCGAACCCAAGGCACATGGGACAGCCGAACCGCCGTTGTGAGATCCGCGCCAACCGAATAACCTCGGGCCATTCACTCCGTGTGGCCGCGATCGTGGCCTGCAACCAGGGATCCTCACCACTCGTCTCCCGCGTGGCCTCGGGGACCGTCGCCCTGTAGTCAGCGTAAAATGAGGATGCTATTTCGGACCGCCCAACCAGCGCTGCTATCCGAGCAAACTCCGCATGGTTCCGGTTGAGTGGAGGAACGGAATCGAGCGGATACTTCTCGACCGCGACCTCCAACGCCCGCCCGGCTTCCTCCGTCCGCCCAAGCTTCACCGCTTCGATCAACACCTTCCCCAGCTCGATACGCAGGAGACCAGCGTTGGCAGAGAGGCCTACTTCCTCCAGCCGCCTTTGCTGACGTTCCGCGTGGGCCGTTGCTTCCTCAACACGTCCGCGCAACGTCAGCAGCCGCCCCGTTTGAAACGCCACGTACCCTTGGAACACTGCATCTCCTGAAACGCCGATCGTGTCCACGATGGCCTGAGTCTTGTCATAGTCGCCCCGAGTGAAGGCGACGATGCTCCTGAAATACGCAGCTTGGTCTGCCGCGCTCGGCACAGTCTTTCCGTACAGAATCGCCGTGCTCTCGGCCGCCTCGTACTTTCGCTGAAACAGCTGGGCATCGATCAGGTTGTCGTACAAGGCCGCCTGGATGGCACCGCTGTCCGTCGCGACGCGGAGCAGGCGTTCGGCGTCTGAATAGCGGCCCTCCTGGTTGTACATGATGGAGAGATTGTTCCTCGAGGGTACGTCGTCCGGCCAGGAAGTGAGGAGCCGTTCGTAGGCTCGTATCGCTTCCTGACGGTTCCCCATTCGGTGATACAGAAACGCCGTGGCGAGGTCCGCCTCCCGGCGAGGCAACCGGTCACGAAGGTCGTAAGCTCGCTGCGCCGCCTCGAGTGACCGAGCAGGGTCGCCGCCCGGATAGCTGAGCTGTACGGACAGCTTGCGCCAGGCCATGGCGAATCCGGAGTCGGCAGCAATCGCCTGCTCCCAGAGTCGAATCCCCTCCGCGATCTGACCCGCGTCGCGTGCACGCTGTGCCTGGGTATAGAGCCGGAGGGCCTCCAACGACCCAGTGGTTACCTGTTCCAGCGGTTCGCCCGAGCGAATGCTTCGAAGCGACTCTCCGATGCCCTCGCGGAGCCTTCGGGAGATTCTGTCGACCGCTGGAATGAGCCCAGCCGCATCGGTCGCGCTCTCGCGGACGCCCAGCAGCGTCGACCCATCGACCGAGGAGGTAAGCCGGACCGAGAGCACGAATCCATCACCCAGCCGCGAGACCTCACCGGCAACGAACGCCTTCGCACCCTCGCGTTGGGCGATGTCCTGGGCGACGGAGGCACCGATCTTGGTTGTGACCGGCAGCTCCATGCGCTCGAGTGCAGCACCAATCTGTTGTCCCTCCACTAAGCGCACCATGGGGGATTGGCCCAAATCAATCTTGAGTGCCTCGGTGATGGAGGCAGCGATCGTCGAGTCCTCGGCGGACGTTTCGAAATCGGCTACCACGAGAAGGCCACGTTCTTCGAGGACTCCCGCCGAGACCAGGGTGGCGAAAGGTCCGATACCGAGGATTCGGAGTCCCATGAAGGCAGCCGTGCCCACGGCCAGGCCGCTGAACGCGAGCCCCCCACCGGTCAATGCTCCTTTGAACGTCGTGAGGCGACCCACAATTCCTGGGGGAGTCGTCACAGTCTTCCCCTCGGTGCGGTCGAGGATCCGTCTGCGCTCGTGTTTGGCTGCGAGCACGACAATCGGAAGTCCGAGCACGAGCAACACGCCTGCCCCGGTGACCACCCAATCGGGGAGGCCGAGTTCCTGGACCAACCACCAGGTCACGGTGAGGGTCACGACCGCGGCGATGGCGAAGAGGGCGCCGACACGCACGGGATGCGTTTGACGGAGCGCGGCCTCGGTGCCTGAAGACAGAACGGGGGTCGCCTTCGTGGCGGCCACGCTGCCACTCGGGGCCGTCAGCGCATCGAACTGAGGGAGCAAATCCCTGGCTTGCTGCCATCTATCGGCCGCCCGCTTTTCGAGGCACCGCATCACCAGGCCTTCGAGGGCTGGGGGAACGGCTGGACGGGATCCACTAACAGGGGTTGGTGCCTGCGTCAGGTGGGCTGCGAGGAGTGCCTGGGGAGTGGGTCCAGTGAAGGGTGGTTGTCCGGTAAGCATCTCGTACGCCATCGCGCCCAAAGCATAGAGATCGGCGCGGTGGTCGACATGAGTGTCCCCGGCCGCCTGCTCGGGTGCCATGTATGCAGGGGTGCCGAGGGCCATCCCTACCGAGGTGAGAGCGTGAGCACCGGTCGACTCGGAGACCGCCTTGGCCACGCCAAAGTCGGTGACGAGGGCGTGATTACCCGAGATCATCACGTTGTCCGGCTTGATGTCCCGGTGCACCACTCCTTTGGCGTGTGCGTAGGCCAAAGCGTCGGCGACTTCCCGAAGAATGCGAATCGACTCCTCGACCGGCAATTCGCCCTCGCGCGCCAGTTTCTTGCGGAGGGACTCACCTTCAATGAACGGCATCGTGTACCAGAGGAGGTCGTCGGAGGCTCCCGCGCTGAGGAGCGGTACGATGTGGGGATGCTGGAGGCCGGCAGCAAGCTGGATCTCGCGGCGGAACCGGTCCTCGTTGACTCCCGCGGCCATCTCGGGTGGGAGGACCTTCACCACGACTTGACGAAGCAGTGCCACCTCGACGGCCAGGAAAACGCGACTCATCCCCCCGCCGCCGAGTTCGCTCTCAATGCGGTAGGCGGATCCTAGGGCTGCTTCAAGCCGGGCGCGGAATTCCGGCACCGCTTCTCCTGTCGAGGGGACACTTCAACATAGGGCGGGTGTCGGCAACCCGGCTAGACCGCACCTGGCCTTGCAACATTCTGATCACTCGCCCCGTCAAATGGAGATAGTCTAATCCCCGTCACTCGAGGTCGATCCCGTCATGCGAGATCTTGTCGACGACGTACGCCTATCTCTTCGGGCCCTGATACGCAGGCCTCTCTTCGCCGCGGTGGTTATCGGTACACTGGGCCTGGGAATCGGGGCGAACACCGCAATCTTCAGTGTCATCTACGGGGTCGTCTTCAGACCCCTCGACTACGAGGCTCCCGAGCAGCTCGCACTCATCTGGAGTCGCTGGAACAACTTCGACAAGACCTGGCTTTCAGCTGCCGAGTACCTCGACTATCAGCGAGAGAGGCGTCTCTTTCAGGATGTTGCGGCGTGGGGAACCGGCGGTAACGCCACCCTCACAGGTGATGGGGTCCCGGAGAGTGTTCCGGCAGCTTCGGTCACTCCCAACTTTTTCGAAGTGCTGGGAGTACCTCCTGCGCGGGGACGCGTGTTCGATGCTGATGATGCCGTCGTCGGAGGCCCCAACGTCGTCCTCATCTCTGACGATCTCTGGCAACGCCGGTTTGGCGGGGATCCGGGCATCATAGACCGCAACATCCAGGTCGACGGTCAGTCCTTTCAGGTTCTTGGTGTCCTCCCCCGAGGATTCCGTTTCCCACTCGAGTATCAGACGCTGCGCCCCACCCAACTCGTGATCCCGCTGCGTGTGAATTCGAGCAACCCAAGTCGGGGAAACCATGGGCTGTACGGGATAGGCCGCCTGCAGGCGGGAATGACTGCTGAAACGGCAACGCGCGAACTCGGGGCCTTGACCTCCCGATGGACCGAGGAGGGCCTCTATCCGGAGAGCATGCAATTCACGGCTCTCGCCGTTGCCATGGTCGATGAGGTGAGTGGGGGCGTGCGGACGACGCTTTTCGTGCTGCTCGGTGCCGTTGGCCTCCTGTTGCTCCTGACCTGCGCCAATGTGGCCAATCTGGTCCTGACCCGGTCCGAAGGCCGGGCCAGAGAGGTGGCGGTCCGCTCTGCCCTCGGAGCGGGCCAGGGCCGGATCATGCGATTGGCCCTGGTGGAAAGCGTGCTTCTTGGCGTGGGTGGGGGGGTCGTCGGGATCTGGCTAGCCTGGGCCGGAGTCCGACTGCTCATCTCCGGGGCCCCGACCAGTATTCCGAGGGCGGCCGAAATCGGTATCCACCCCATCGTACTTGTCTTCACCCTGGTGCTTTCCATCCTCACGGGCGTGCTTTTCGGCCTGCTCCCCGCCTGGCGTGTGTCGCGTGTGAACCTCGCCACATCCCTACGTGACGGAGGCCGGGCAGCTACCGAACGAGATCGACACCAGACTCGATCGCTCTTGGTCGTCGTAGAGGTCGCCCTAGCGGTTGTCCTGGTGATCGGCGCCGGACTGACGATGCGGTCCTTCATGGCTTTGACCGACCTGAATCCTGGGTTCAGTTCCCAGAATGCGCTCACGGCCCAACTCACGCTGCCGCAGGCCGAGTACTCCACCACAGAATCCCGCGTGGGATTCTTCGAGAGCATTCGTAGGCAGGTAGAAGAGCTCAATGGCGTGCGGGCTGCGGGTTTCGTTCGTGTCCTCCCTCTCGCCGGTGAGATTGGAGATGCCGGGATGATCATCGACGGAAAGCCAATCCCGGCCGGCGAGCAAGGGAGGCAGGCCGATTGGCAGGTGGTTACCCCAGGGTATTTCGAAGCGATGCAGATGCGGCTGGTCAGTGGTCGGTTCTTCGATCCAAGAGATACGCCTGACGGCCAGCTCGTCATGGCCATCAACGAGACACTCGCTGACCAGTACTTCCCGGGCGAGGACCCAATAGGACAGCGGGCACGAGTGTTTGGTGGCACGGAGTGGCTGACTATCGTTGGCGTGATCGGCGACACACGTCACAACGGCCTGATCAACCCGGTCAAGCGCAAGTGGTTCGTACCACACGCACAATTCGCCGCGTCGGCTGGAGCGACCCCGAGGGGGATGACTCTGGTGGTGCGAAGCTCTGGCGATCCACGGGCGATTCTCTCCTCTGTAGAGCGCGTGGTCCACCAAGAAGACTCCAACATCCCCCTCACGGCGGTGGCAACGCTGGGTGACGTGATGTCTGATGCGGTGCAAGGTCAGCGGTTTACCACAACACTCATGGGTGTCTTCGCCGGCCTCGCCCTCATTCTCGCGGCCATAGGGATTTATGGGGTGGTTGCCTATACGGTGAGTCAACGCACCCAGGAGATCGGAATTCGTGTCGCCCTAGGCGCTGACCGCGTGCGGGTTGGTGCGCTGGTCCTCAGGCAGGGGATGCGGCCCGCGCTCATCGGGCTCGGACTCGGGCTCGTTGCCGCTGGGTTGCTGAGCCGCTCCCTCGCGAGCCTTCTCTACGGGATCAAGCCACTAGACCCCGTCACCTTCGCCGTGATCCCAGTTCTCCTGCTCCTCGTGGCACTGGTTGCCATCGTCATCCCCGCTCGAAAAGCGACCCGTGTCGACCCGATGACCGCGATTCGATACGAGTAGGACGCTCCATCAAGGGCTTCGCGTAAAGGCGTAGTAAATGACGTAGAGCCATCCGAAGAATCCGTGAACGATGGCCCACAGGATCGACTTGTAGAGGCTCCACGAAATAGCAATGGCCAAGGCGGTCCCGAACCCGATGCCAGCCTTGGCTGCATCAACGTGTCTGGCCATGGTTTACTCCTTCCGCGTGTAGGACCCCTTCATCATCGGAGCCCAGTTCTTCCCGTCCTGGGAAACGTCCATCCCGAAGGTGTAACTGTCCGGGGACGTCAACTCAAAACTCGCCTTGCTCCAGCCTTCCGACATCTGCATGGTCATGTTCAGGGTATTCCCCTCAAAGTCACCCTCATAGATGTTGGGAGTGGGTCCCATCGAATCGAACCAGTGCATGACGACCTTGCCCTTGACGGGATCGTGCGCGAAAACGCCGTGTCCTTGGAATGTGACAACCCCATCTCGTTCCTGGCGGTACTCCTGGACGACGATGAGCCCACCGACACCGCTGGTGTTCTCCACTTTACCGGTTGCGGTACCGCCTTCAGGGAGCCACGGTGAGGGGAACATCTTCTCCTCGCCGACCCAGGTTCCAACCAGTCGGGCGAGCTTGCGATGTGCTTCGGAGAGTGTCGTGCCGTTCATGGTATACCTCAGCTGTGATGGGGCTCATCGTCTTGGTCAATACCGATGGGTGCTCGCGTCGCGGCCGCGGCGCCGCGTACGAACGCGATGAAATCGGTCGGGCTCGGTGTTTGACCCTCCTGACGGAGTGTGAGCGCCACCTGTCCTCGATGATACATCCCGTGTAGGACCACGTGCAGAAGGATGTCATCCACGCGAGACTCGAAGTCATCACCAGCACTATTCGTGTAGTGCACCACCCGAGAGAGATCCACGAGTGTAGCATTCTCGAGCAGTGACCCGAAGTCTTTGCTGTTGAGAGCGATGAGGGACTCACACGCCTCGAGAGAGACTTCCGGCCAAACGGGGACTTGGGGTTCACTCCCTGTGATTCGCGTGAACCATCGGTGCTCGGTCCCGAGGATATGGGCGAAGAGTCCGAGCGCTTCCGCGGGGGTGGCGTTCGCGGTTTTCAATGACTCGAACACCCTTCTGTTCGACCACTCCAGGTGCGTATAAAGACGCCGAAGTCGCTCCAGCATCTGATCAGGGCCACACGGGAATCCGACCACTCGTCCACGGTACACCAGCGTCCTCGGCTCGGGTCTCCAATCCCTTGAGGTCGGTCTCGACAAGGGTCCGAAGACTCGCCAGCACCGGACCAAAGGCGGCGGCCGCGATTTCATAGTCTCGCCGATGGGTGCTCGTCGGGGATCCGGTGTACTGCCAATGCCCACGAATGATGGATTGGACGCGAGCAACGATCCCGGGAGGCGTGGGTTCACTGGCTCGACCGATGGTGCGGTCGCCATTCATGGTGACAGCGAGTTCGGCTAGGCGTAACTCGAGGTTTCGTGCCTCCTGCCGCATCGATTGATCGGCCGTCGGTGTCTGCTCGATGGCGCGCTTGAGGAGACCCAAACGATCAGTGACTTCGGACATCAGTGCCGCTGCGCCCAGCACGGCGCGTTGCAGTCGTGCCGTCTGGAGCTGGAAGGTCAGGAGCGCATCTCGATCAGTTGCCGGGAGGCTCGACACGCCGACCGGTTCGGCAGTAAAGGTCTGTGGCTCCCCGAGTTGTGTGATCACGCCGTCGACGCGCTTCGCGAGCGTGACGGTGTACCTGCCAGGAGCCGCATAGGGCCCGCTCCCCCCTCCGCCGAAGCCACCTCCACCTCCGAACCCCCCGCCTCCTTGTGCTGCTCGCACCGGTGTCGAAGAGGGCCAGCGCAGGTCCCAGTCGTCGCGATGGAGGCCCGCCGAGGTCGAGCCGGTGAGGCGGCGAACGACATTGCCGTCGGCGTCGGTGATGGTGAGAAGGATCGCTGGAGACTCCTCCTGCTCTTCGGCGCGAAGCTCGTCCCAGGTGGGGTATGGCGTATCCTCATTCCGGCGCGCGGCTGCCCGTTCTCGTTCACGACGCGTGTCCGCGGTGCTTCGAAGGGCACTCTTCAGGAAGTAGGTGAACACGGCGCCCCGAGGTGGGTTGGAGGCGGTGAACACGGCGTCGCCCTGTCCCCCCGCGTCGAAGCCGGTGGGGATGAACATTGGAGTCGGCGGAACGGGAAACAGCGTAGCTTCCGCCGCGATTACCTCTGGGCTGAGTTTTCGCAATGGGCTGTAGTCGTCCATCACCCAGAATCCGCGTCCGAAGGTCGCGAGGACGAGATCGTCCTGACCTTGATGCACGGCGATGTCGCGAACCGGGATCACTGGGAGCCCGCCCTTCAATTGCACCCACTTGCCTCCACCATTCGTACTCACGAAGACGCCGAATTCGGTGCCGACAAATAGAAGATTCGGATCGACGTGATCCTCGGCTATGACCCACGCTGAACCACGCTCCGGGAGATCGGAAGCGATCGAGGTCCAGGTGCGGCCCCGATCGGTGCTCTTGAGCACGTAGGGCTTGAAATCCCCGGATTTCTGATTGTTGAACGTGGCGAAGACGGTCCGATCGTCGTGCTGGGAAGCCACGACATCCGCGACGAATGTGGTGTCGGGAACACCCGGGAAGCTCTCCACCCGCCGCCAGTTCGCGCCGCCGTCCTCGGTGACCTGGATCAGACCGTCGTCGGTTCCGACATAGATCAGCCCCTCTTGTCCTGGAGATTCGGACACCGCGATGATGCTGCCGTAGGCGCTGGTGGAGGTGTTCTTCGCGATCGCATCCACGCTCCAGATCCGACCCATCATCTTGAGCGTGTTGCGATCGATCTGGCGCGTGAGGTCCGGACTGATGGGTGTCCAAGTGTCACCGCGGTTGTCGCTGCGGAAAAGTCGCTGTGCGGCGAAGAAGATGCGGGTATGCGAATGGGGACTCACCACAAGAGGGGAATCCCAGTTCCAGCGTAGTGCATCTTCTCCGGCATCAGGTTGGGGTTGGATGTTGACCCGTTCTCCGTTGCGGCGGTCGAGTCGCACCAGGACCCCATACTGTGACTCCCCATACACGATGTTCGGATCGACCGGATCGACCGCCGGCTGAAAACCATCTCCACCGGTGACGACGAACCAATCGTCGTTGAGAATGCCTCTACCCGACGTTGTCTGGGAGGGACCACCGAGTGTGTTGTTGTCCTGCGTGCCGCCGTAGACGTTGTAGAACGGCTTCGCGTTGTCGATGGCCACCTTGTAGAACTGCGTCAGGGGCAGGTTCGCACTGTAACGCCACTTGGCGCCTCGATCGTGACTCTCGTACAGACCGCCATCGTTCCCAGTGATGAGGTGCCGGTTGTCGTCGGGATCGATCCACAGGGCGTGGTGGTCGACGTGCTTGGTTTGTGTCGGAAGGGCAATGAAGGATCGGCCGCTGTCGGCGGTCACCATCAGCCGCACGTCGATGCTGTAGACCCGTTCGACTTCGACAGGATCCGGCGTCAGCTCGTGGTAGTAGAACGGGGGCCCGGCGGTGTAGGAGCCCATGCGACGCCAGCTAGAGCCCGCGTTCGTGGATCGGTAGAGTCCCCCACCACGTTGGGTTGCCTCCACCACGGCGTAGACGGTGTTCGGATCGGCCGGGGAGACTGCCAGGCCGATCTTCCCGAGTTCACCTCGGGGGAGCCCCGACGACAGTTTGGTCCAGGTCTCCCCGCCGTCGGTGGATTTGTGGATCCCCGATCCGGGACCACCGTCGATGAAGCCCCATTGGCGACGAAACCTCTGCCACATGACAGCATAGATCACCTTGGGATTCCGGGGATCGAGGTGAACCTCGTTGGCCCCCGTCCACTGATTCTCTCCGGCGAGCACGAGTTTCCAGGTCGCACCTCCATCGGTAGTCCCGTAGACCCCTCGGTCCCCTCCGCCAGACCATAGGGGCCCCTGGGCCGCGACGTAGACCATGTTGCCGTTCGTGGGGTGGATCGCGATGCGGCCGATATGCGCCGACGCCTTGAGGCCGGTGTTCTTCCAGGTTCTGCCTCCATCGGTCGACTTGTACACGCCATCGCCGTAGCCGACACTGCGTTGGCTGTTGTTTTCCCCGGTACCGGCCCAAATCGTCAGGGGATCAGACGGGTCGATCGCCAAGGCGCCGATGGCGTAGGAGCCCTGGTCGCTGAAGATCGATTCCCAGGTGGTCCCTGCGTTCGTGGTCTTCCAGATCCCACCCGATGCAGCTCCGACATACCAGATCGTCTTGTCCGTGGGGTCGACCGCGATGTCAGATACACGACCTGACGTGAGTGCAGGACCGATTTCGCGGAACTTGAGACCCGAAAGCGTCGAGGTAGTGAACCCACTACTCGAATCGGCGCCAGCCGCACCGCCGCGGGGGCGTTGGGCCGTGACCGAGGTCAAGGGGGCCAGGAGCAAGAGACCGAGGGAGAGGCCGAGGCGTGGGGAGCAGACGGTCATGACAGGGTTCCCGTGAATGTGAGGTCGGAAGTAAGGAGAAAGTACACCACTCTGGCCGCTCGGCGAGAGGTGATAGGTTTGTCAGCGCTTTGTTTCTTCGGCGCACCCTCAGCCAGGACTTGAACCATGCCCGCCTCTTCAGGAGAGCTGAGGCGCGAACTCGGCCTCTTCGATGCAGTCATGATCAACGCCGGG
>Ga0214471_10004100_pt1 | contig 11247 bp, 11 predicted proteins | sample RVTome_5_FD_207665 | JGI IMG/M metagenome (GOLD analysis project Ga0214471, IMG submission 207665) | Soil microbial communities from uranium-contaminated site in the Upper Colorado River Basin, Wyoming, United States - RVT142D155 | ecosystem: Environmental > Terrestrial > Soil > Contaminated >... | reverse complement strand
CCCTCTGGGGAGAGGGCAGGGTGAGGGGCCTGGGGGTGAGGGGCCCGGAGGTGAGGAGGCCTCAGCCGGAGGCGAACGCCCGGTCGAGGGCCTGGGCGAGGTCGCCGATGAGATCGTCGGCGTCCTCGATCCCGACCGCGAAGCGGATCAGGTTGTCCTTGATCCCGATCTCGAGGCGCTCCTCGCTCGTGAGCTCGTAGAAGCTCATGACCGCGGGCTGCTCGATCAGGCTCTCCACGCCGCCCAGCGAGGCCGCGATGTAGGGGATCGTGCACGCGTCCACCACCCGGGAGGCCGCGTCGAGGTCGCCGGCCACCTCGAACGAGACCACGCCCCCGAAACCGCGCATCTGCTTGCGGGCGATGGCGTGCTCGGGATGGCTCGGCAGGCCCGCGTAGTGCACGGCGGTGATGCGCGGGTGCGCGGCGAGGAACTCCGCGATCGCCTGGGCATTGGTATTCTGGCGCTCCATGCGGAGCGCGAAGGTCTTGAGCCCGCGGACGAGGAGATAGGCGGCGAATGGGTCTACGATCGCGCCGGTGATCCCCTGCAACCCCCGGATGGCGCCCACCAGCTCGGCCGAGCCCAGCACCGCGCCGGCCAGGAGATCGTTGTGGCCGCCCAGGTACTTGGTGGCGGAATGCACGACCACGTCCACGCCCCACTCGAGCGGCCGCTGGTTGTACGGGGTCGCGAAGGTGGCGTCGATGACCGTCTTCACGCGGTGCCGCCGGCCGATGGCCGCGAACCGCTCCAGGTCGAGGATGCGGTTGTACGGATTGGTGGGCGACTCGCTCACCAGCACCCGGGTCGTCGGCCGGATCGCGTCCTCGAGGGCCTCGTAGTCGCCCGCGGGCACGGTGGAGACCTCGATGCCGTAGCGTGAGAGCGTCTGGTTCAGGAACTGCCGGGTGCGCCGGTAGCTGTCGTCGGTGACCACCACGTGGGTGCCACGCGAGAGCATGGCGAAGAGCGCGGTGGTCATCGCCCCCATCCCGCTCGCGAAGAGCAGGCACTCCCCCGCCCCCTCGAGGGCGGCCAGCTTGAGCTCCGCGGTGCGCTGGGTCGGGTTGCCGTAGCGCCCGTACTCGACGCGCTCGATCTTGCCGTCGAAGTGGTCCTTCAGCTCCTGGGTGTTGGCGAAGGTGTAGGTGGCGGTCTGCACGATCGGGGTGGCCAGCGAGTGGGCCGGCTTGGGGCGGGACTCGCCGCCGTGCACCGCGAGCGTGCTGGGGCCTACCGGCTTCTTGGCCGGGTCCACGGGCTGGGGCTCGGTGCGCTCGGCCATCAGGGCACCAGCGCCCGCGCCTTCTCGACGTGGCGCGCGATGGCCCGGGCCACCCGCTTGGCGTCGGCGGGCAGCTCGACCGGCTTGTTCCGGTAGGTGGGCTTGATGCCCTCGAGCGCCCCCATGTGGTAGGCCGCCTTCTGGTCGGCGAACTTGAGCCCGTTCGCGGTCGAGAGCACGACGATTCGCTCGCTGGACCGGATCACCTTGCGGTCCACCAGCTTGCGGAGCGCCGCGAGGGCCACGCCGGTGTGCGGGCAGTTGAACATGCCGGTGCGGTCCGCGCGCGCCGCCTCGTCGGCCAGCTCCTGCTCGGAGGCCTGCTCGACCACGCCGTTGAAGCGCTGCAAGGTCCGGATCGCGCGCTTGACGCTCACCGGGTTGCCGATCTGGATCGCGGTGGCCAGCGTCGACTGGGCCGTGATCGGCTCGAAGCGCTTGAAGTCCTCCTGGAAGGAGCGGTAGAGCGGGTTGGCCCGCTCCGCCTGGGCCAGGCAGATGCGGGGGAGCCGGTTCACCAGCCCCAGCTCCTGCATCATCAGAAAGCCCTGGCCGAGCGCGTGCACGTTGCCGAGATTGCCGCCCGGGATCACGATCCAGTCCGGCACCTCCCAGTCGAACTGCTGGACGATCTCGATGGCCACCGTCTTCTGGCCCTCGATGCGCAGGCTGTTCATCGAGTTGGCCAGGTAGATGCGCTTCTCCTTCGTGATCTCTTGGACCACCGCCATGCAGCCGTCGAAGTCGGTGTCGAGCGAGAGCACGAGGGCCCCGTTGGCGAGCGGCTGCACGAGCTGGGCGATCGAGACCCGGTCCTTGGGCAGGAGCACCACCGAGGGGATGCCCGCCGCCGCGCAGTAGGCGCCCAGGGCCGCCGAGGTGTCGCCGGTGGAGGCGCAGGCCACCGCGTCGATGGGCGTCCCGCCCGCAATCATCTCCTTGACCAGCGAGACCAGCACGGTCATCCCGAGATCCTTGAACGACCCGGTATGCGAATTGCCGCACTGCTTGATCCACAGGTCCTCGACGTGGAGCTGCTTGCCGTAGCGGTCGGCCCAGAGGAGGTTGGAGTTGCCCTCGTACATCGACACGATGTTGTCGTTGTCGATGAAGGGCACCACCCACTCCTTCTTGCCCCAGACCCCGGAGCCGTAGGGATAGATGTTCCGGCGGTAGCGGTCGTCGAAGAGCTGGATCCAGGCGGCCGCCGAGCGCGACCGCAGCGCGTCCATGTCGTGCTGGACCTCGAGGAGGTCCCCGCAGGTCGGACACCGGTAGATGACCTCCCGGAGGTCGAACTCCCCCGGGCAGCCGTTGATGCACTGGAACCACGCGTTGTACGCCATGTCCGGACAGTATAAACCCGCGGGCGGTCAGCCGTCAGTGGCCGCGCTCGACGGGCCGGACAGGCTGTAGGCGGCCACCGGCACCTCCTTGCCGCGCAGGTCGAGCTCCCCGCACCGCCGCGCCTCGATGCCGGGCGGGAGCTCGAGCCGGCGCAGCAGCGAGTCCGACACCACGAGGTCCAGGCCCGCCCGCTTCGCGTACTCCTCGAGCCGCGCCGCGGTGTTGAGGATGTCGCCCACGAAGACGATCTGCCGGCGCAGGTCCCCGAGCTCTCCCGCGGTGACCCTGCCGCCGTGGAGGCCGGCGCGGAAGCGTGGCACCGTGCCGAAGTCGCGCGTGTAGCGCGCGCTTTCCCGGGCCACCGCGTCCCGGCTCCAGAAGAAGCAGCGGACGCAGTTGGCCGCGCGCACGCCCTCCGCGAGCGGCCACGTCACCACCACCTCGTCGCCCGCGTACTGGTAGATCTCCCCCCGCGACGCGACGATCGGATCGGTGAGATCGTCCACGAAACGGCGCAGCAGGTCGAAGTAGCGGGCGCTGCCCAGACGCTCCGCCAGCGTCGTCGAACGCTCGAGGTCGAGGAAGAGGAAGATCCTCTCCTCGGCCGTCGGCCGGTGATAGCGACCGGCCACGAAGTAGCGCAGGACGTTGGCGCCGATCATGCGGTTCATCTGCAGGACGAACAGCATCCCGATCGAGAACACGATGAAGTACGGCAGCGCGTAGACGAGATGCGTCTCCGTGAAGCTCCGCACGAAGCGGCTAGGATCGCGGCTCGTCACGACGTGGCCCAGGCCTCGCCCGATCATGAACAGCGGCACCACGATCAAGGTGCTGATGGCCAGGTCCGTCGTGAAGGTCAGGCGTCGGAACCACGGGCGCAGGTGGCCGTCCCGGACGAACAGGAGATAACCGCCGACGAGCGCGCACACCAGCAGGCCGTCCACCACACCCTGGACCGCGGCCCTGAGTGAGGCCTCGTTCGTCAGGACGTTGAAGATGGGGGTGACCGCGCACACCAGCGCCGTGATACCCGCGAGCTGCCGGAGCTGGATGCGTGCGCGCCTGCTCCCGCGGCCGAGCATTCGGCAGGCTTCCGCGGCGCTACGCGTCCCGGAAGTGCGGCATGACCTCCCGGGCGAACAGCTCCATGGACCGGCGGATCTTGTCCTGGGGCAGCCCCCCGAAGTTCATCCAGCAGAGCACGTGGCCGATGCCCATGTCGCGCATGGTCTGGATGTGGCGCGCCACCGAGTCGGGGGAGCCGAAGGCCACCGTCTCCGCCACCAGGCCCTCCCAGGTCACCTTCTTGAAGCGCTCGGCCGCGGCCCGGAACCCGGGCTGGAGACTCGGGTGCGCGTCCTCGATGCGCTCGGGAACCTGGAAGCGCCGCAGCGAGTCCTGGTACCACATCTCGGCGTCCTTGGCCTCGGCCAGGGCCTGGGCATCGGTGGCCGCCACGTAGATCTGGCGGGACACGCCCCAGTCCTTCATGAGCCGCGCGATCTCGGCCTCGGTGCGTCCGTGCTTGCGCAGCGCGGTGAGGTAGCTGTCGCGCCGCTTGACGAGCTGATCCACCGGCCCGGTGAGCAGTGAGTTCAGCATGGGCCAGCCGCGGGCCGCCGAGCTCTCGATCCCGTCGTCGCTGCCGCAGACCTGGTAGACGGGCGGGTGGGGCCGCTGCCAGGGCTTCGGGATCACCCGGGCCTCGCCGATCGTGAAGAAGCGCCCGGCGTGCGCGAACCGCTCCTGGGTCCAGGCCTTGAGCATGATGTCCACCGCCTCGTCGAAGCGCTCGCGGTTCTCCTGCTGGGGCACGTGGTAGCCCTTGAACTCGGCCGGGCGGTTCCCCCGCCCCACGCCCACGTCGAGGCGGCCCTTCGAGATGATGTCGATGAGCGCCATCTGCTCGGCCAGCCGCACCGGGTGGTGAAAGGGCAGGATGGCCGCGGCGAGGCCGATGCGCACCCGGCTCGTGCGCGCGGCCGCGGTGGCGGCCAGGCTCGCCGGATCCACCGACAGGCCGTAGTCGATGAAGTGGTGCTCGGTCAGCCAGATCTCGTCGAAGCCCAGCTCCTCGGTCCACGCCATCTGCTCGAGCTCGCGGTGGATGACCTCGGCGTGGGTGAGGCCCGGCGCGGCCTGGAAGAAGTAGAAGGTCCCGAAGCGCATGGGGTCAGCGAAGGTCAGCGGACGGAGGTCGCGAGGAAGGCGAGCAGGGCGCGGTTGAACTCCTCCGCGGCCTCGACACAGGAGCAGTGCGCGGCCTTCGGGATCACCGCGAGCTCCGAGCCCGCGATGCGCTCGCGCATGGCGCGCGCCATCGTGATGTCGGTGCCGCGGTCCTCCTCGCCCACCAGGATCAAGGTCGGGCAGCGGATCGCGCGGATGTCCTCGCGGAGGTCGCGGTAGCCGATCGCCTGGATGGCGCCGACATAGCCGACCGGATCCGTGGGCGCGAGCATGGCGCGGATGCGGGCGATGACGTCGGGCCGCGCGGCGCGGAACGGAGCGGTGAACCACGCCTCCATGGTGCGATCGAGGACCCCGTCGATCCCCTTCGTCTCAGCTACCCGGATCCGATCGTCCCACATGGGCTTGCGCTCGGGGCCATAGGACGCGGTGGTGTCGGCCAGGACCAGACTCCGGACCGAGTGCGGGTGCTTGAGGGCAACGGTCATGCCGATCAGCCCGCCCATGGAGAGGCCGACGAAGTGGGTCTCCGCGATGCCGAGCGCCTGCAGGAGACCGTGGAGGTCGTCGGCCATCTGCTCGAGCGTGTAGGGCGCGGGCGGCACCCCGGAGCCGCCGTGCCCGCGGATGTCGTAGCGGAGCACGCGATAGCGGTCCCTCAGCGCGGCGGCCTGCTCGTCCCACAGGTAGAGATTCGCGGCGAGCGAATGGCTCAGCGTGACCACCGGCGCGCCCGGGGGCCCTTCGAGCTCGTACTGCGTCGTGACGCCGTTCGCGATCGTCTTCATGACGCGAGATTATAGCGCATCGCTTGACACTCGGCCGCTCGCCTCGCAGTATTTGTTCCATGGAAACGAAGGTCGACGAGATCGCGCCACGGATCTACCGTCTCTCGACGTTTCTCCCCGCGGTCGGCCCGACGGGCTTCACCTTCAACCAGTTCCTGGTGGACGCCGAGGAGCCCCTGCTCTTCCACTGCGGCCAGCGGGCCCTGTTCCCGGCCGTCTCCCGGGCCGCGGCGCGGATCATGGACCTGCGCCGGCTGCGCTGGATCGCCTTCAGCCACATCGAGGCCGACGAGTGCGGCGCCCTCGGCGAGTGGCTCGACGCCGCCCCGGCCGCCACCGTCACCCACGGCGCCATCGGCTGCGCGATCTGGCTCAACGACCAGGCCCCGCGCCCGCCCCGCGCCCTGGCCGACAACGAGGTGCTCGACCTGGGCGGCCGCCGGGTGCGGCGCCTCGACACCCCGCACGTGCCCCACTGCTGGGACGCGGGGCTCCTCTACGAGGAGACCACCGGCACCCTCTTCACCAGCGACCTCTTCACCCATGTGGGCAACCCGGCCGCGCTGACCGCCGGCGATCTCATGGGTCCGGCGATGGAGGCCGAGAAGCAGTTCGGCTACACCGCCCTGACGCCCGCCACCGGCGCCACCATCCGGCGCCTGGCCAAGCTCGAGCCACGGACGCTGGCGGTGATGCACGGCTCGTCCTACTCGGGCGCGGGCGCGCCGGTGCTGGAGACGCTCGCGGGCTTCTACGATGGGCTATTGCAGAAAGCGCGCTGACCCTCTCACCCCTGGCCCCTCACCCTGCCCTCTCCCCAGAGGGGCGAGGGAGAAACGCTCAGACGCTCACGCGCCTTCACCCTCTCCCCTCTGGGGAGAGGGCCCGGGTGAGGGGTCGAGACTCACGCGACGCCCGACCGGAAAGAAGCGCAGGTCCCACCGCTCCGCCACCATCCCCCAGAGCCCCTGCGGGTACGCGAGCATCACCCCCACCGCGAGCGTGCCCAGGAGGATCATGTACGAGGCCCCGTAGTCGGAGAGGTACTCGCGCACCAGGAAGAAGAGCGCGGCGCCGATCAGCGGGCCTTCCAGCGAGCCGAGCCCGCCGATCACCACGATGAAGATCGTGTAGGCCGTCCAGTTGATGCTGAAGCCGGCGTCCGGCGAGATGCGGAGCAGGTTGAGGTAGATCAGCGCGCCGGTGACGCCGGTGCCGAACGCGACCCCGACATAGACCACGAGCTTGGTGCGGAAGACGTCCACCCCCAGCGTCTCGGAGCCGGGCTCGCTGTCCCGGATCGCCATCAGCCCGAGCCCGTAGCGGGAGCGGAGGAAGACGTACACGCCGACGAGGGCCGCCACCCCGATGGCCAGCGCCAGGAAATAGGTCGTCACCTCCCGGGTCTCGCGGGCCAGCGGGAACACCGCGGTCAGGGTTCGGCCGGAGCCGCGGCCGAGCGCGGGCGTATTGGCGATGAGCAGCCGGTACACCTCGGCGATGGCCCACGTCCCCACCGCGAAGTAGCCCCCGTGGAAGCGGAAGACGAGAGCCGCGGTAGGCAGCGCGAAGGCGGCCGCCACCAGCCCGGCGAGCGGAACGGAGAGGAACGGATTCACGCCGAGATCGTCGGCCAGCACGATCAGCGCGTAGCCGCCGAGCCCGACGTAGGCCTGCTGGCCGATGGAGACGAGGCCGGCATAGCCGGCGAGCAGGTTCCACATCTGGGCCAGCACGAGCAGGGCGATGAACTCCACCAGGATGCGCATCGTGCTGGGATCGCCCCAGGCGGGCAGGCTGACCAGGGCGATCAGGACGAGCGCGGCGCCGACCGCCCCGAGGCGGCTGGCGCGCGTCGTGCGCTCGATCCGGAGGGCCGCGGGCTCCATCGAACGACTCAGCCGATTCTCCGCGCCTTGGCGAAGAGACCCTGGGGACGGAGGAGCAGGACGGCCAGGAAGACCAGGTGCCCGGTGAGAATGCCCCACCCCGGCGACAGCTTGGCGCCCACGGTCTGCGCGATCCCCAGCACGGCGCCGCCCACGAGCGTGCCCCACAGCGAGCCGAGCCCCCCGATGATGACGGCCTCGAAGGCGAAGAGCAGCCGATCGGGCCCGCTGCTGAACGTGAACGTCGTCCGGATGCCGAGGAACACGCCGGCCACCGCGACAATGCCGAGGGAGAGCGCCATCGCCAGCCCGTAGAGCCGCCGGTTGTCGATGCCCATCAGCTCGGCCGTCTCCTGGTCGTCGGAGGTGGCGCGGAAGGCGCGCCCCACCGACCGGCGGCTGATGACGAGCTGCAGGCCGACCAGGATCAGCACCGCCACCGCCAGCGTGATGAACGGAAACCAGCCGATGGCCAGACCTCCCCCGAGCGACAGGCTCGCGGTCTCGATGCCGCCCGGGTTCAGCCGCCGCGAATCGGCGGAGAAGGTCTCGAGCAGCGCGTTCTGGATGATGACCGAGAACCCGAACGTCACCAGGATCGGCGGCAGGATGCCGCGGCCGAGGAGGCGATTGAGCACGAGCATCTGGAGCGCGTAGCCCAGCCCGGCCATGAGCGGCACCACCAGGATCAACGTCAGGAACGGATTCAAGCCGAGCGTCTCCACGACGACGACCGCGAGGAACGCGGCGAGGATGCTGAGGTCGCCGTGGGCCAGGTTGACGATGCGCATCACCCCGAAAATGAGGGAGAGGCCGGTGGCGAAGAGCGCGTAGAGCCCGCCCAGCAGCAGCCCCTGGAGGATCGTGTCCACCCAAGCCATCGTCACACCCCGATCCCGAAGTAGGCGGCGGCGATCCGCGCGCGGGTCAGCTCCGCGGGCCTGCCCTCGAGCGAGACGGCGCCCTTGCGCAGGCAGTAGACGCGCTGGGCCAGCGGCAGGATCTGGCTCACGTTCTGGTCCACCACGAGCGTCGTGGTGCCCTCCCCCGCGATCGTGCGCAGGACGCGGTAGAGGTCCTGGACCACGAGCGGGGCCAGGCCGAGCGAGATCTCGTCCACCAGCAGGAGGCGCGGGTTGGCCATGAGCCCGCGGCCGATGGCCAGCATCTGCTGCTCGCCCCCCGAGAGGTTGGTGCCCGGCTGGCGGCGGCGCACCGCCAGCACCGGGAACAGCTCGTACACGCGCGGGAGCGTCCAGCGGCCCGGCCGGCCGCGGTAGGCGCCGACGAGCAGGTTCTCCTCGACGGAGAGGCTGGAGAAGATCCGGCGCCCCTCGGGTACCAGCACGATGCCGCGGTCCACCAGCTCGTGCGCGGGCCGCCCGCCGACCGGCGCGCCGTCGAAGCGGACGGCCGACGCGGGCACCGGCAGGACCCCCGCGATCGTGCGGAGGACCGTGGTCTTGCCGGCGCCGTTGGCGCCGATGACCGCCACCGTCTCGCCCTCACCGGCTTCGAGCGAAACGTCGAAGAGGGCCTGGAAGCTTCCGTAGAAGGCGCTCAGACCGCGGACGCTCAGCAGGGTCACTGCACGTCGATCCCCAGGTACACGCGCTGGACCTCCGCGCGGGCCATCACCGCGTCCGGCGCGCCATCGACCAGCAGCCGGCCGAAGTTGATGACGGCCAGCCGGCTCACCACGGAGCGCAGCGCGTGCACGATGTGCTCGATCCAGATGATGGCCACCCCCGCGCGGTGCACGCGCCGGATCACCTCGACCAGCTCGTGCACCTCGTGCTCGCCGAGGCCGCCCGCGATCTCGTCGAGCAGCAGCACCCGCGGCCCGGTGGCCAGCGCGCGCGCCAGCTCCAGCCGCTTGCGCTCGAGCAGGGTGAGGACCCCCGCCCGCGTATTGGCCTTGGCGGCCAGCCCGGCGAGCTCCAGCGCCTCCATGGACGGACCGTAGGCCAGACGCTCGGAGGCCCCGCCCCCGAAGACCCCGCCCACCAGCACGTTCTCGAACACGGTCAGCGCGTCGAAGGGATGCGGGATCTGGTGGGTGAGCGCGATGCCCGCGCGGCACCGCGCGTGCGGCGGGGCGGTCGTGATGTCGCGCCCGGCGAAGACCACCGCCCCGCGCTCGGGGCGCAGGCGCCCGATCATCAGGTTGAGCGCGGTGGTCTTGCCCGCGCCGTTCGGCCCGATCACGCCGAGCGCCTCGCGCTCGCCCACCGCGAGGGTCAGCGCGTCGATGACCCGGAGCGACCCGAACGTCTTCGACACGTGCTGCAGCGCGAGCAGCGCGGCCATCAACGGCCGCGGTCGCTCACGCCTGGCCGATGGGTCGGAGCTTCCCGGAGACCGGGATGCTGGTCGCGGCCCGGTTGCTGACGACGACCATGTCGAAGCGGAAATCCTTGCCGCGCCCCCACTGCCCGCCGACCAGCGGGGTCTTGGTGACGTTGGGCACCGGCCCCTTGGCCCAGCTGATCGGGCCCACCACGGTGTTGAGGTTGGTGGCCTTGATCGCGGCGACCACCGCGCGCTTGTCGTCGAGCGAGGCGGCCCGCTTGAGGACGTCCACCGCGACCTCGAACAGCGCGTGGGTGAAGCCGAGCGGCTGCGTCCACTGCTTCCTGGTTTCCTTGGTATACGCGGCGCCCAGATCGGCGGCGCTCACCCCGGTGAGCGAGGACTTGAACGGGTGCCGCGGCGTCCACCACACCTCGGTGGACATGCCCTCGCCGAGGTCGCCCAGGGCCTCGACCGAGCGCGGGAACAGGAGGGCCTTGCCGACCGAGGCGATCTTCGGCTTGAAGCCCTGCTGGGCCGCCTGTTTCCAGAACGTCGTCCAGTCCGGCGGGATCGGCACGCCGGTCACGATCTCGACCTGCTCCTTCTTGAAGGCGGAGATCTGGGCCGAGAAGTCGTCGGAGAGATTCGGGTACCGGCCGGGATCGACGAGCTTGTAGCCGGCCTTCGCCAGCGCGGCCGGGAAGCCCCGCTGCGGGTCGCCCCACGCATTGCCGTCGCCGTCGTTCGGCCAGAGCGCGCCGACGACCTTGTTGCTCGGCAGCGTGTTCCACATGTCCACGAAGACCCCGATGATGTCCTCGAGGCCCCAGAAGAAGTGGTACGTGGACTTGAAGCCGGTCTCGGGCTTGCCGCCCCGGCCGAAGAACCACGGCTGCCACGGGCAGACGCTCGAGACGCAGGGCGTGCCGTTGGCCTCGCACTGGTCGGAGACCGGGTTGGTCGTCTCCGGCGTGCTCGACACCAGCATGAGGTCCACCTTGTCCGACAGGATGAGGCGGGAGGCGACCTCGGCGGCGCGATTCGGATCGGACTGGCTGTCGCGCACGAGCACGTCCACCGGAAAGCTCTGCCCGCGAATGGACAGCCCGCTCCTGACCACCTGGCGGATGCCGCCGACCACGAAGTTGTCGGTCTCGCCGAAGCCGGCCAGCGGGCCGGTCTGCGGGCTCACGTAGCCGATCTTGAGGGTCCGCGTGCCGCGCTGGGCCGCCGCCCGTCCGGGCCGCATGCCGCCGAGCGCGAGAGCCGCGGCCGAGCCCCCGGCCACCCGCAGGAAATCCCGCCGACCACCCCCCCTGATCTCGTCGGACATTGTCCCCTCCTCAAAACCGCGTTTCGTCTTCAGAAGACGCCCACGCATCCGGACTATTCATGAACGGACTCGACCGAGACCGGACGGGTGGCGCCGTGGGCGGCTCCCGGGCGG
>Ga0214471_10004099_pt1 | contig 11248 bp, 8 predicted proteins | sample RVTome_5_FD_207665 | JGI IMG/M metagenome (GOLD analysis project Ga0214471, IMG submission 207665) | Soil microbial communities from uranium-contaminated site in the Upper Colorado River Basin, Wyoming, United States - RVT142D155 | ecosystem: Environmental > Terrestrial > Soil > Contaminated >... | reverse complement strand
GCGCGACTGACACCGGGGTCGGGCCACAGACGATCACGCTCGGCAACGTGTCGCTTCTGTCGGGTCCGATCCAGGGCTTCGCCAACACTGCGGTGGGCGCCACCAAGGCCTTCATGAACTACCAGAACTCCCGCGGCGGCATCTGCGGTCGTGCCCTCGATCTGGAGGTTGCCGACGACCGCTTCGACTCGGGGGCCAACAAATCCGAACACGAGCGGCTCAAGAGCCGGGTCTTCGCCTTCGTGGGTTCGCTGTCCGTCGTCGACGACGGTGGGGTGGCAGTCCTGAAGAACACCAACATCCCCGATGTCACCCTCGCCCTGTCCGACCTGAAGCTTCAGCTCGAGAACAACTTCGCGCCCACACCTCTCGATCTCGAGGACGGGGGCAACAACGCGGTCGGCTATGCGACCTGGCTCAAGGTCAACAAGGGGATCACCCGCTACGCCCTCATCTGGCCGGGCCAGGCGACGGCCCGCAACCGGGCCGACGGCTACCGCCTCGACTACAACCGCGCCGGGCTCACCAATGCCTACGAGGCCGAGGTCGGGGTGACCGAGACCAACTACACACCCCACGCCTCAGCCATCTGCGACGCGGGGGCCGACGGCCTCGTCCTCACCACCACGCTCGAGGTCAACGGCATGGCGCGCCTGACCAAGGCACTCAAGCAGCAGGGTTGTCTTCCGCAGTACAGCCACTTCGGGGCCCAGGCCTATGGCCAGCAGTTCATCGAGCTGGCCGGCGATGCCGCCGACGGGGTGCGCATCCTCATCAGCTTCGACATCATCGAGGGCTCCACCAACGAGCTCACCAAGCAGTTCGCCGAGTGGTTCACCCGCACCAACCCCGGCCTCCAGCCCGACTTCTTCGCCATCCAGAGCTGGGTAGCCGGCCACATGCTCGCCACCGCCATCGCCGAGGCTGGGGCCGAGCTCACCCGTGACAACGTCATCGCCGCCTTGGAGGGTCTCGAGGACTACACGGCGGAGGGGATGATCGCCCCCATCACGCCGGGCACCAAGACGGGTCCCGAGTGCTTCCTGGTGGCGAAGGTCACCGGTGGTGCGTGGGCTCGGGAGGAACCGGCCCAGGGGTTCATCTGCCCATGACCGTGCCCATGACCGTGCCCATGACCCTGGCCGCGGCCGCAGCGGCCCACCCGACAGCCGCGCCCGTCGCCGGTCGAGTGGAGTAGCCGGTGGATCTCATCGCCGACACCACGACCTTCGCCGCCATCGGCTTCGACGACCTGCTCCGGTTCACGGTGCTGGGCATCGTCACGGGCGCCATCTACGCGGTCGGCGCCTCGGGTCTCGTCCTCACCTACACCACCACCGGCGTCTTCAACTTCGCCCACGGCGCCGTCGGCATGGTGGCTGCATACGCCTACTGGCAGCTGCGGGAGGACTGGGGCTGGCCCACACCCCTGGCGCTGGTGGTGGTGCTCCTGCTGCTCGCTCCGCTGCTGGGCTCCCTCATCGAGCTGCTGATGCGGCAGTTCCATGGAGCCGACGTCGGCACCGTTTTGGTGATCACGATCGGCCTCACCGTGATGCTCATAGGCGTCATCCAGAAGCTGTTCCCGCCCGAGGTCCGCAGCCTCGACGCGCTGGTCAGCAACGACACCGCCATCACCATCGGAGGGGTGAACGTCAGCTGGGACCAGGTGACCATCATCGCCGTGGCCGCAGCCGTGGCCGCCGGACTGCGCTTCCTGCTGTTCGGAACCCGGCTCGGTACCGGCATGCGCGCCGTGGTGGACAACCCCGACCTCGCCGGCCTCAACGGCGCCCGGCCCTACGTGATCGCCCGCTTCAGCTGGATGCTGGGCTCGGTGCTGGCCGCGCTGGCGGGTGTGCTCATCGGCCCGGCAGCGGGGCTCGAAGCCATCACCCTCACGTTCCTCGTCGTCAACGCCTACGCCGCGGCCATGGTTGGCAAGCTCAAGAGCCTGCCGCTCACCTTCGCCGGTGCGATCGGCCTGGGCCTCGCCCAGAGCTACTACGACTGGGCCAGCCTCGAGCTCGAGCTGGGCGGTGTCTGGCAGCGGGTGAAGCCGGCCATCCCCACCATCTTCCTCTTCATCTTCCTCATCGCCCTGCCCTCCGCCCGGCTGTCGGTGGGACGGCTGGTCGGTGCTCGCACCCCACCGGTCCCTTCGCTGGAGCGGTCACTGCGGTGGGGAATCGGGTTCGTGGCGGTGACGGCGCTGATGGCCCCGCTGATCCCCGACGACAACCTGTCCGACGTCACCCGAGGCGTGGTCAACGGCGTCATCATGCTGAGCCTGGTGGTGCTCACGGGCTACAGCGGGCTGGTGTCGCTCGGCCAGCTCGTCTTCGTGGGCCTGGGCGCGTGGGCCATGGCCGTGATCGGCGGCGGCGACTCGATCCTGGGCATGCTCGGTGCGGCAGCGGTGGCAGTGCCCATCGGCGCCCTCATCGCGCTGCCGTCGCTGCGACTCCAGGGTCTCTACCTGGCGCTGTCCACCTTCGCCTTCGCGGTGATGTCGGTAGCGCTGATCTTCCAGGACCCACACATCTTCGGTGACGGCAACCGGCTCGTCGGGCGCCTCGACCTGTTCGGTCTGTCGTTCGCCGGCGACCGCATGTTCCTCGTCCTCTGCGCGCTGTGCTTCGCCGCCATCGGCATCGGTCTCCTGGCCCTCAAGCGCTCGGCGTTCGGTCGCCAGCTCACCGCCATGCGCGACAGCCAATCGGCGTGCGCCACCCTCGGGCTCGACATCCGGCGCCAGAAGCTCCTGGTCTTCATGCTGTCGGCGGCCATCGCCGGCTTGGCCGGGGCGCTGCTCGGTGGGCAGAAGTCCACCTTCGGCGGCATCGACGTCGACGCCTTCAACAACCTCCCTCTCTTCCTTCTGGCCGTGGTGGGCGGCATCACCACCGTGTCGGGGGCGCTCATCGGCGGTGCCATGCTGGCTCTTCTCCCGTTGGTGCAATCGGAGTTCCCCGACCTGGGCGGTGTGGTCTTCCTGGTGATAGGGGCGTCAGCCATCGCCCTCGGCAAACAGCCCAGCGGCATCGTCGGGGTGTTCAGCGAGAAGTGGGAGAGGTGGCGGGCCGAGCTGTTCGGCAGCCAACCGCCCGCGACCGCCGCCGCCATCACTACAGGGGGCGAGATGGACATCACGGACAGTGGTGATACACTGCCCAGCGAGGCCGCCGGTGCGGCCCGCTGAGGGGATGGGACCAACAATGACACCGCCACCCACCACCGCTCGCCGACCCCGAGCGCTGGCCCTGGTCCTCGTCTTGGTGGGCAGCCTCGGGGTGGTTCCAGCGACAGCGCAGACGGATGATCCAGGCCTGGGGGGCTACACGCTCCTGGCCCGCGGAGCCGCCATCGAATACACCTACGCCTCCCCGGGACTCCTGCCCACCGGTGACATCATCTTCCAGGTGGCTATGCCCGAGAGCCTGGCATCACTCACGAGCGGTCCGACCGGCTACGCCCTGTCGAGCCTGGCGTGGCCCGGCCCTCTGCTCGCCGACCTCGGCGTGATCGTCGAGCAGAGCACCGCTGAAGACCAGCGCCCGCCGTTTCGGATCCCCGCCTACCCGGTGCGAGCCGAGGCGTTCAACCCCCAGGGGCCGACCGAAGCCCGATCCGAGCTCGTACCCGGCGCCCGCATGCGGGCGTTCAGCGAGGGTGCCGTCAGCGAGGCCGAGGGTAACTTCACCGGGCTCGCCATCCCGCTGCTGTTCGACATCGGTGGGGTGACCAGCGAAGCCACATCCCTGGTGGAGAACGGCATCGCCATCACCCGGTCGCGCTCGGAGCTGAGCAGCGTCTCGATTCTCGCCGGCCTCATCCAGATCGAGAGCATCATCACCGAGCTCGAGGCAACCAGCGACGGAGTCGAGGCCACCGCCACCGGCTCCACTACGGCTACCGGCGTCACATTCGCTGGCCTCGCCGCCCGCCTCGACGAAGACGGGCTGCACCTGGTCGAGGAGCCCTCCGGTGGTAACGACATCACCGAGCAGGTCACCGACAACGTGCCCTTCGGCGACATCGCCGACGGCCTCGGCCAGGTGGTCGACCCGATCGACAGCGCCCTGGCCAGCCTGCTGGAGAACGTGGACGGAGGGCTCGACGAGCTGGCCGAGCAGTCGGGCATCCACATCAACCTCTACCCCACGGTCACCACTGTCGCGGGAGCGATGGGCGAAGCATCGACGGGCGGGCTCCAGATCCGACTCGACTACGACGGCAGCGACACACCGGTGTTCACCGAGCTGTTGAGCGTGCTGCCGTTCGAATCGCTGCCAGGGAGCTACGACTTCCTCCCCGACCAGTTCCCCCAGCCACCGTTCACCCCTCAGGCCCTCGCCCTGCTCCTGAAGGAGCAGCACATCAACACCATCAGCGTCGGCACGGGGCTGGTCAGCGCCAACGCGGCCGAGGGCTTCGTCCTCCCACCCTTCGACTTCGCCTCGCCGGCACCGGCGGTCGACGTCCCGCCCTTCGATCCAACGCCCGGCGTCGCCGGCGGGCAGCTCACCGCTCCATCCGCCGACACCGGTGCCACCCATCCGCTCCAGCCCCAGCCCAGCCTCGACCAAGACCAGCTCCTCGCCACTCAGACCAACGTGGTGAGCGGGCGGGCCATTGGCGGTGCCATCGTGGTGGGGATCCTGCTCGCCATACCCCTGTTCGGCCGGTTCGGGCGGCGCCTCGCCGACCTCAGCCTCTCGCCGTAGCCCGCCCAGCGTTCCCGCGATTCCGGAGCTCCCATGTCTGACAACCCGCCCAGCACCAACCGCCTCACCGAGGTGGCCGCCGAGCGCCGGGCCAAGCTGCTCGACGGCATCGACCGCTTGCGCACCAGCTCGCCTGTGGCCCAGCTGCTCAGCGAGCGAACGCTCATGGTCATCGCCGCCGCACTCGCTCCCACCGGACTGCTGCTGATCCTGGTCGGCTGGGCCGGGGCGGCCGGCACCCCGAACCTCTACGAGCAGGTGCCCTACCTCATCTCGGGGGGAATCTTCGGGCTCGGTCTGGCTGTGCTCGGTGGGTTCTTCTACTTCGCGCACTGGATCGCCGAGCTGGTGAAGGAGCAGCGACGTCAGACCGAGACCCTGGTGGCGGCCATCGACGAGCTACGCCACAACGACGACCTGAGCCGGGCGATCACCGAGCTGAGCGAGCGCCTCGAGACCACCTCGCCGCCACGCAGCAAGAAGCGGGCAGCCCGCACGACCACGAAGTCCTGAGCGGGCGGTGGTGCCGACCCCAATCGGTGGCCGCTCGACATCGATCCCGCGGCCGACGTCTGGAGACGTCATGGCGGCCGTCTCGGTGGCCATCATCGTGGTACCCCAGGCCGTGGCCTACGCCGCCATCGCCGGGCTACCACCCATCACCGGGCTCTACGCCGCCGCCGTGGCACCGCTGGCCGGAGCGCTGATCGGATCCTCGCCATACCTCCAGACAGGTCCCACTGCCATCACCTCGCTGCTGACGCTGGGAGCGCTCACCGCGGTGGGCGACGAACCAGATCTGGTGGGTGTGGCAGCCGTGCTCGCGCTGATCGTGGGGACAGCTCGCGTGTTGATCGGGTTGATGCGAGCCGGTGTCGTCAGCAACCTTCTCTCCCAACCGGCGGTGCACGGGTTTACGTTCGGCGCCGCGCTGCTGATCGCCGCGTCGCAGGTTCCGACGATCGCTGACGTCTCGGTCGACGGAGCCAACCCCCTGGTTAGCGGCGTGCGGGCTCTCGCCGAGGCCGGCGACTGGGACTGGGCCTCGGTCGCGCTGGGTCTTGCATCGGCGGCCGTCATCTTGGTCGGGCGACGGCTGGCCACCTGGTTCCCCGGTGCGCTGGCCGTGACGGTGGGGGGACTGGCCGCCGTCGCCCTCGGCTACGACGGATCCACGCTGGGCGATCTTCCCCAGGGCCTGCCCTCGCTCGAGCTTGATCTTCCCTGGGATCGCGTCGTCGAGCTCCTCGTGCCCGGAATCGCCATCGCCGTGGTGGGGTTCGCGGAGGTCGCGGCCATCGCACGGCCGTTCGCAACCGCGGACCGGGCCCGTTGGGATCCCGATCGTGAGTTCGTGGGACAAGGGTTGGCCAACCTCGCTGCCGGGATGTTCGGCGGATACCCGGTGGGCGGGTCGTTCGGTCGCAGCGCGCTTTCTCGCCTCGCCGGGGCGCGAACCCGCTGGACCGGCGCCCTGAGCGGGCTGCTGGTGCTGGCCCTGCTTCCGGTCACCGAGATCCTCAGTGACATCCCGGTGACCGTGCTGGCCGGAGTTGTCGTCGCCGCCGCCATCAGCCTGCTCGACCCCGTGTCCCTCATCCGCTACTTCCGCTACACCCGACTCCAGTTCGCGGTGGCCGCGCTCACGTTGGTTGCCACGCTGGCCCTGGCCCCTCACGTCGAGCGGGCGGTCGTGGTCGGGGTGGTGGCCGCCGTGCTGGCCCACCTGTGGCGGGAGCTGCCACTCACCGTGGACAGCTGGGTCGGCGGACGTGAGATCCACCTCCGGCCACGCGGTGTCCTCTACTTCGCGTCGGCGCCAGAGATGGAGCGGCTCATCGGCGACCACCTCGCCGATCATCCCGACGCGGTGGCCGTGGTGCTGCACCTGGATGGTCTGGGCCGGATCGACGTGAGTGGCGCATCAGCGCTGGAGGGCATCGTCCGCGACCTCCATCGCGCCGACATCGAGGTCACCGTCATCGACGTCCCCCCGCAGTCGATCAAGATCGTCCGGCGACTGCTGGGACCCGACGTCTCTGTGACCCCCAACCCCAACCCCGGAATTCGGTAATGCGGTGTTGGTGGTCAGGACGTGAGGATGGCGCGGGCGACGAGGTCGGTGCCGAAGGCGGTCAGGATGGCCAGGTAGAGCAGACCGGTAGCGGCCATCACCGCGCTGTAGGAGCGTTCCCTCAGCGCCGCTCGGGTGACGACCACGAGCACGAGGGTGGCGACGGCGCAGGCCACCCAGAACCAGGTCAGAAGCCCGGCGGCGCCGTCATCGACATCGCCCGTGATGGCCGACACCATGCCGGTGGGAACGAGCAGCAACGCCACCTCGATCGGCCACAGACGGCCCAGCCAGGAGATGAGCTCGAGCAGCGGGCGGCGAGGCAGTCCCGGCTGCACGAGATACCAGTGGCCGAGCAGCATGGCGTCGCTGACGGCCCCGAGGAAGGCGGCGCCCACCAGCGTCCGGGCCAACGACAAGACCAGCGGGCCACCGGCGTCGGCAGACGCGGCGATGAGGCCGATGACCCCGATGGCGGGCGCCACCAGGTCCGCGGTGGGAGGGAACTCGGCCGCGTTCGGGTCGCGTTGGTGGGTATCGCGCTCGATGCCCGTCATCTCGCTGACCCGGGCCTTCCGTTCGGCGGCCAGGCGGTGTTCGCCGGCGACCCCCGCCTTGCGGCGAACCACTGACAGGCCGAGAGCAACTGATGCGGCGACCGCTACGCCCGCCGCCGATGCCTCCCGGACGGGAACCGACTCGAGCCAGACCCCGGCGACGACGGCCGACGCGGCGATGGCGACGTAGGTGCCGCGCAGCAGCCAGCCGTATCCGATGCCGACTTCACGTCCACGCGTCGTGAGCCACAGGAAGGCCAGACCACCGACCGCCCACTGCAACAGCACGGTGGCGGCATCGAGGCGGATCATCGGCCCGCAGGGTAGGAGCGACCGGGAGGGGGTGTCTGATCCACCTTCGTGGACCGGGGCCTGCGCTCGCGCCGGTCGCCGGTCAGATCCCGGAGAGGTCAGATCACGGCGAGGTCATGGCCGGCGCGGTTGAGCACGTCGGGCCCATCGTCGGTAGCCACCACGATGTCCTCAAGGCGCATGCCCCACCGATCGTCCACGTAGATGCCGGGCTCGATCGAGAAGGCATGACCCGGTGCCAGCGGTAGCGAGTTGGTCGACACGATGTAGGGATCTTCGTGTGCCTCGACGCCGATGCCGTGGCCAGTGCGATGGATGAACCGATCACCCCAGCCGGCCTCGGCGATTCGGCGGCGCGCCACCGCGTCGACGTCCGAGCACGACGTCCCGACCGTCGCAGCGGCCACCGCCGCCTGCTGAGCCGCGTGGAGGACGGCGTAGGCCTCGGCCACCTCGGCGGAAGGCTCGCCCAACGAGATGCAGCGGGTGATGTCGGAGCAGTAGCCAGCCATGGTGCCTCCGAAGTCGCACAGCAGCAGATCGCCGGGCGCGATCACCGTGGGGCCGGGATGGTGGTGTGGTGACGCGGCGTTTCCCCCGGTGGCGACGATGGAGAAGTTGACCCGATCGTGTCCTTCGTCGAGAAGCTGGCGGCCCAGCTCAGCCGACACCTCGGCCTCGGTGCGACCGGCCAGCTCGATCTCGCCGGCACGCAGCCGGGTGGCGACCCGGTCCGCGGCGTGGGCGGCGCGACGCAGTGCCTCCACCTCAGAGCCGTCCTTGCGCATCCTCAGCGGGCCGGTGATCTCGGTGGCCTTGGTGAAGGTGGTGGACGGCATCGCCGACTGGAGGTCGATGAGGAACCGGGCCCACGTGTGGTCGCCGATGGCCACCCGGTCTCGCCTCCCGACCAGACCCGACACGATGGCCACTGGATCCTCGGTCTCGTCCCACGGGCGCAACGAGAAGAGAGCGGAGCGTTCGGTCACCCGGGCCGCCTCCAGCCGGGGTACCACCAGCGTGGCCGCTCCGTCATTTGGGACGACCAACATGGTGAGGCGCTCGAGGGGCATGGCCTCGTACCCGCACAGCCAGGGAAGGTCGGCACCCACGCTCAGCAGCAGAGCATCGACCGACGCATCGACCATCGCCCGGCGGGCACGGGCCAGGCGGGCTGGAAAGGGGTCCGCCGAAGCTAGCTGTCCCACGGCGGCCGTTACCGCCGGGCGGCAGCGAGAGCTTGGCGGGCGTGATGGCTCGAGCGGGTCAGCGGGTCGGCTTCGACATGACCGATGCCGAGCTCTGTGCCCCACTCCCGGTACACGTCGAACTGCTCGAGCCTAACCCAGCGGGCCACGGGAAGGTGATGGGCGGTGGGTCGGAGGTACTGCCCGATGGTGATGATCTCGACCCCGACTGCGGCCAGATCGACGAGGGTCTGGCGAACTTCGCCGTCGGTCTCGCCCATGCCCACGATGAGCCCCGACTTGGTGGTGAACCCGGCCTTGACCGAACGCGACAGGACACCGAGCGACCGGGCGTAGCTGGCCGAGGGCCGCACGGCGCGCTGGAGGCGCAGGACGGTCTCGACGTTGTGGTTCAACACGTCGGGAGCGGAGGCCAGCACCGTGTCGAGCGCGCCGGTGGACCCGGCGAGGTCGGAGATCAGCACCTCGATGGCGGTGCGGTCGCCGCGGCGACCCCGGATGGCGGAGACGGTTGCCGCCACATGGGCGGCGGCGCCATCGGGCAGATCGTCGCGAGCCACCATGGTGACGACGGCGTGGGCCAGGTCCATGCGCTCGACGGCGTCGGCTACCCGGGCGGGCTCTCCGGCGTCGAGCGGCTCAGGGTGCCGGGTGTCGACCAGGCAGAAGCCACATGCCCGGGTGCACCGCTCGCCGGCAACCATGAAGGTTGCGGTGCCGTCGTCCCAGCACTCGTAGATGTTGGGGCAGCCTGCCTCCTCGCACACGGTGACCAGACCGAGGTCGTCGACGGTGCGCCTCGTCGACCGGAACGACTCGGTGGTGTGCACCCGGGCACGGAGCCACTCGGGCTTTCGCTGGCTGAGCGTCACCGACGTGGCGGTGTCGACGCCGGCTTCGTCGAGCCGCCGTTGGATTCGCACCGATGTTCCGTCGGCGCCGGGGTCGGCACCGCGGGTGAAGGCGGCGAAGTCATCGCGGCCGACGCGCCACACCGCGTCTGATCGCTCCACCGACGGGTAGCCCCACTGGGCGACAGCCGACTCGACGCAGGCGTCGACCACCTCGCGCATGGTCGCATCGATGCCCTCGGCGGCGAGGGAGGTGACTGCCTTGTCGGGGATGCCGCACGGAACGATGTGGGTGAACATCTCCATGTCCGGGTCGACGTTGAGCGCGAGCCCGTGCATCGACCGGCCCCGTGACAGCCGCACGCCGATGGCGGCGATCTTGCGAGGATTGGAGCTCCCGACATCGATCCACACACCGGGGTAGCCGTGGAGGCGGCCGGCACCGGGCAGACCGACACGGGCCAGCGTGTCGATCACCACCTGCTCGACGGAGCGGATGTATGCCACGGTGTCGGCCTTGCCGCCCGACGTCCCGCCCTTCGGCGGGATGGTGAGGATCGGATAGGCGACGAGCTGACCGGGCCCGTGGTAGGTGACGTCACCACCGCGGTCGGAGCGAACCAGCTCAGCCCCCACCGACGCCGGAGCCACGAGCACGTGCCGGTCGTCCGCCCGCACACCCAGCGTGTACACGTGGGGATGCTCCATGCACAGCAGGTGGTCACGGACCCGTGACACGCACAGCGCGTGCTGGAGCGCGTGGGCGTCGCGGTAGTGGACCCGGCCCAGCCAGCGGACGTCGAGCGTGGACGGACGGTCCTCGGTCCCGGCCATGGTGGTGGGGCGAGTGACCGTCGGGGAGGTCATTCGATCTCTGCCTCCCAGTCGCGCGTCTCGATGATCTCCTTCACGTGGCGCACGAAGGCCGAGGCGTAGGCACCGTCGAAGGCACGGTGGTCGAAGCTGAGGCAGAGGTTGCCGACGGAGTGGATGGCGATGCCCTCCGACCCATCCGGCAGATCGACGGCTACGGGCTTTCGGCTGACACCATCGGTGGAGAGGATCGCCACCTGCGGCTGGTTGATCACGGCAGCCGTCATCGAGGTTCCGAAGGGACCGGGGTTCGTGATGGTGAAGGTGCCGCCGCTGATGTCGTCGGCGTTGAGCTTCTTTGATCTCGCCCGATCGGCGAGGTCCTTGACCTCTCGGGCGATAGCGCGCAGGCGCTTGCTGTCGGCGCCCTGGATGACGGGCACGATGAGGCCGTTGAAATCGAGATCGACAGCGATGCCCAGGTTCACGTCGTGGTGGATGATGAGTTCACCGTCGCCCACCGACGCGTTGACATGGGGGTACTCGCGGATGGCGTCGACCACGGCACGCGACACGAACGGGAGGTAGGTGAGCGAGAAGCCCTCGTCGTCTTTGAACTGCACCTTGCGGGCGGCACGGACTCTGTCGACGTTCTCGAAATCGACCTCGTAGGCGACCAGCACATGGGGCGACGTCGCCATCGACA
>Ga0214471_10004098_pt1 | contig 11251 bp, 5 predicted proteins | sample RVTome_5_FD_207665 | JGI IMG/M metagenome (GOLD analysis project Ga0214471, IMG submission 207665) | Soil microbial communities from uranium-contaminated site in the Upper Colorado River Basin, Wyoming, United States - RVT142D155 | ecosystem: Environmental > Terrestrial > Soil > Contaminated >... | reverse complement strand
CATCACCAGCGATTCGGTGGGCGGTAGCATTACCCTGCGCCTGAAGGACGTGCCCTGGGATCAGGCCATGGACATCATTCTGCAGACGCGCGGACTGGACAGCCGTCGCAACGGTAACGTCATCTGGATCGCGCCCCGCGACGAGCTGGCGACGCGTGAGAAGCTGGCGCTCGAGGCGGCGCAGCAGATCACCGACCTCGAGCAGACGCGAACCGAGGCGTTCCAGATGAATTACCAGAAGGCGGGCGACGTGGCCAAGCTGCTGTCGGACCGCACGCAGCCGATCCTCTCCAAGCGCGGCAGCGCGGTGGTCGACGCGCGGACCAATACGCTGTTCGTGCAGGACACGCCGACGCGCCTTGAAGAGATCAGGAAGCTCCTCGCCAAGATCGATATCCCGGTGCGCCAGGTGATGATCGAAGCGCGCATCGTCGAGGCGAGCGACACCTTCAGCAAGAACCTTGGCGTACGCTTTGGCTTGCTCGAAGGCGGGCTGGCGTCGCGCAATTTCGCGGGCGGCATTCGCGGCCCGAATATCGGCGCCGAACTGGTCAATACCGGGCAGGCGATGGGCATCGTCGAAGGGGACCCGGTCATCAACGGTCCGGGCCTGAACTCGAACTTCCCGGCGGCGGGCCTCAACTCTTTCAACGCCGGCGCGGTTTCGTTCATCTTGTTCAACAGCTCGCTTACGCGATTCCTCAACCTGGAGCTCTCGGCGCTGGAAGCCGACGGTAAAGGCAAGATCATCTCCAGTCCACGCGTGCTGACTGCGGACCAGGTAGAAGCGGTGATCGAGCAGGGCACCGAGATTCCCTATCAGCAGGCGACCTCTTCCGGCGCGACGAGCGTGTCCTTCCGCAAGGCGAATCTCATGCTGAAGGTAAAGCCGCAGATCACGCCCGACGGCAACGTCATCATGACGCTCGACGTCAACAAGGACGCGCCCGGCGCCACCACGCCGGCGGGCGTGCAGATCAGCACCAAGCACGTCAAGACCGAAGTGCTGGTCGAGAATGGCGGTACGGTGGTGATCGGCGGTATCTTTGAACAGACCGAGCGCACGGACATCACCAAGGTCCCGTTCTTCGGCGACTTGCCGGTCCTCGGGCGGCTGTTCCGCAATGACTCCACGACGTCGCAGAAGACCGAGTTGCTGGTTTTCGTGACGCCGCGCATCGTCAACGAGCGCGTGACGGTGCGCTGACGGTTTTGCCAGGTCTCCTACTGGGACACGCGGCCGGGCTTGCCCGGCCGTTTTTATTTGCAGCGTCCGTACAATAGGCGCATGCGCGGCGCACGCAATGTCTTCCTGGTGGGCATGATGGGAGCGGGCAAGACGACCGCCGGCCGCCTCATGGCGCGGCGCCTCAAGCGCCCGTTCTACGATTCCGACCTGGAGGTCGAGCGCCGTTGCGGCGTCAAAGTGCCGGTGATCTTCGAAATTGAGGGCGAAAGCGGATTCCGCGCGCGCGAAGCCGGTGTGATCGCCGAATTGAGCGCGCTTCAGGACGTGGTCCTCGCAACCGGCGGCGGCGCGGTGCTGGCCGAGGCTAATCGCCGCGCCCTGGCGGCGCATGGCACCGTACTCTACCTGCACGCGCCGCCGGCCGCGCTCTACGAACGCGTGCGCCAGGACAAGAATCGGCCGCTGCTGGCCACCGGCGACCCGCGGGCGCGCCTGGCGGAACTCTACGCGGTGCGCGATCCCCTGTACCGCGAGATCGCCGACCTGGTGATCGAAACCGGCCGGCAAAGCGTGCAAAGTCTCGCGCGCGATATTCTGGTGCGCCTCAAGGACGCATGGAAACTGTCCGCGTAGACCTCGGGGCTCGGAGCTACCCGATCCATATCGGGGCGGGTGCTTTGGACGACGAGCGCCTCTACCGGCCGCACCTGCGGGGTGGGCGCGTCGCGATCGTCAGCAACCCGGTGGTGGCGGCCCTGTACCTCGAGCGCCTGCGCGCGGCACTGGCGCGCGCCGGAGCAGCGCCGGCCGTCGAAGTGATGGTCGAGGACGGCGAACGCGCCAAGAGCTGGGCGGTGCTGGACCAGGTGTTCGACGAGCTGCTCGGTGCACAGGTAGGTCGCGACAGCATGATCGTTGCGCTCGGCGGTGGCGTGATTGGGGATTTGGCTGGATTCGCCGCGGCGGTTTACCAGCGCGGCATCCCGTTCCTCCAGGTACCGACGACCCTTCTGGCGCAGGTGGATTCGTCGGTCGGCGGCAAGACTGCGGTCAACCATGTCCGCGGCAAGAACATGATCGGCGCTTTCCATCAGCCGGCGGCAGTCATCGCCGACGTCGCGACCCTGGAGACACTACCTGATAGGCAGCTGCGGGCAGGCATCGCCGAGGTCATCAAGCACGGCTTCGCGCTGGATTCCGATCTCGTCGTCTGGCTCGAGGACAACATGGAAGCGTTGCTCGCGCGGGAGGCCCGCGCGCTGGTCCACGTGGTGCGTCGTTCCTGCGAACTCAAGGCACGCGTGGTCGCTGCCGACGAACGCGAGGCGGGGTCGCGCGCGCACCTCAACTTCGGGCATACGTTCGGCCACGCCATCGAGGCCGGCGCTGGCTATGGGGCGTGGCTGCACGGTGAAGCGGTCGCCGCCGGCATGGTCATGGCGGCCGAGCTGTCGGTACGCGGCGGTTTTCTGCTGCCTGCCGACGCCGAGCGCCTGCGGCGCCTGGTGCAGCGAGCCCGATTGCCGGTTGCGGGGCCGGCCATGCCCCCGGAGCGCTATCTCGCACTGATGGCGGGAGACAAGAAGGCCGCTGCCGGGCGCGCACGCTTCGTGGTGTTGCGGGGTCTAGGGCGCGCGGAGCTGCGGGATGACCTGAGCGTCGAGGCGGTGCGCGCAACGATTGCCGCGACTACGGCCGTGTCGCCTCTCGAAGCGCATCAGTAGCCGCCGCAGCGTCCGGGCGCCTTGTTCCGGAGTGCCTCTGCAGGTATATTCACCCGTTCGTTCGCCGGTTTTGTGCATAGCGGCGAAGCGAGGCGAAACGCACTCTTTATCAGAGACTTAACCTTGGACCTGCATTCGGCGCCAGTCGCGCAAGGCCTCTACGACCCACGCTACGAGCACGATGCGTGCGGCGTCGGCTTCGTCGCGCACATCAAGGGTAAGAGGACGCACACCATCGTTGAACAGGGCCTGACGGTCCTGAAGAACCTCACGCATCGCGGGGCCGTCGGCTGGGATCCGAAGCTCTCGGACGGATCGGGCCTGCTGATCCAGATTCCCGATCGCCTGCTGCGGGAAGAGATGGCGCGTCAGGGCGTGAAGCTTCCGCCCCGCGGCCAGTACGGCGTAGGCATGGTGTTCCTGCCGCGGGATCCGGCGAGTCGCCAGGCCTGCGAATACGAGATCGAGCGCGCCATCAAGGACGAGGGCCAGGGGGTGCTGGGCTGGCGCGACGTGCCGGTGGACAACGCGGATCTCGCCGAGCCGGCGAAGAAGCTTGAGCCGGTCATCCGCCAGGTGTTCGTCGGCCGGGGTCGCGGCGTGACAGTGACCGACGCGCTAGAAAGAAAGCTCTTCATCATCCGAAAGACCGCGGGCCACGCCATTCAGGCCCTCAGGCTCGCGCACGCCAAGCAGTTCTATGTGCCCTCGATGTCCGCGCGCACGCTCATCTACAAGGGCATGCTGCTCGCGCGCCAGGTCGGCGAGTACTACCTGGATCTCAAGGACGCGCGCTGCGAGTCGGCGCTGGCGCTCATCCACCAGCGCTTCTCCACCAACACGTTCCCGTCCTGGGACCTGGCGCACCCGTTCCGCATGATCGCGCACAACGGCGAGATCAACACCGTGCGCGGCAACGTGAACTGGATCCGCGCGCGCCAGGGGGCGATTTCCAGCCCCGTGCTGGACGAGGATCTCGCCAAGATCTGGCCGCTGATCTACGACGGCCAGTCCGATTCGGCTTCGTTCGACAATGCACTCGAGCTGCTCGTCATGGGCGGCTACTCCATCGCGCACGCCATGATGATGATGATTCCGGAGGCGTGGGAGAACCACAGCCAGATGGACGCGGCACGGCGCGCCTTCTACGAGTACCACGCGGCGATGATGGAACCTTGGGACGGTCCCGCGTCGATTGCCTTCACCGATGGCCGCCAGATCGGCGCCACGCTGGATCGCAACGGCTTGCGCCCGTCGCGCTACATCGTCACCGACGACGACCTCGTCATCATGGGCTCGGAGTGCGGCTGCCTGCCGGTGCCGGAAGAGAAAATCGTCAAGAAGTGGCGCTTGCAGCCCGGCAAGATGTTCCTCGTCGACTTGGAGAAGGGGCGCATCATCGACGATGCCGAACTGAAGGAGGCGCTGTCGGAAGCGAGGCCCTACGCCGAGTGGATCGAGCGCATCCGCGTGAAGCTGGACGAGGTGGAGAGCGAGAAGACCGCGCCGCTGAAGAGCGTGGTGCCGCTGCTTGATCGGCAGCAGGCGTTCGCCTACACGCAGGAAGACCTCAAGTTCATCATGACGCCGATGGCGATGAACGGCGAAGAGCCCATCGGCTCGATGGGCAACGACTCGCCGCTGGCGGTGCTTTCGGACAAGAACAAGACGCTGTATCACTACTTCAAGCAGCTATTCGCGCAGGTCACCAACCCGCCGATCGACCCGATCCGCGAGGAGCTCGTGACTTCGCTGGTGTCGTTCATCGGGCCGAAGCCGAATCTGCTTGGCATCGACGAGATGAACCCGCCGCTCAGGCTGGAGGTGTCGCAGCCGGTGCTCGATTTCTTCGAGATGGAGAAGATCCGCCACATCGAGCGCTACACCAGCGGCAAGTTCCGCTCTCTCGAGCTGGACATCACCTACCCGGTGGACTGGGGCAAGGACGCCATCGAGGCGCGCCTGGCGTCGCTGTGCGCGCAGGCAGAGGACGCGGTGCGCGCCGGCGCCTCGATCATCGTGGTATCGGACCGCCTGGTAGACGCGGAGCGCGTCGCCATCCCGGCGCTGCTGGCGCTCTCGGCCATCCACCAGCATCTCGTGGCCAAGGGCCTGCGCACGAGCGCCGGCCTCGTGGTAGAGACCGGGTCGGCGCGCGAAGTGCACCACTTCGCGCTCCTCGGCGGCTATGGCGCCGAGGCCGTGCACCCCTACCTCGCGCTCGAGACGCTCCTCGCCATGCACGGCGGCGATTCGGCGGCCGGCAGCAAGGCGATCAAGAACTTCGTCAAGGCGATCGGCAAGGGCCTGAAAAAGGTGATGTCCAAAATGGGCATCTCCACCTACATGTCGTATACCGGCGCACAGATCTTCGAGGCGGTGGGACTGGCCAAGCCGCTCGTCGACCGGTACTTCACCGGCACGGCGTCCAACGTCGGCGGGATCGGCCTGGCGGAGGTTGCCGAAGAGGCCATCCGCATCCATCACGACGCCTTCGACCCGCGCGATCCGGTGCTTGCGTCAATGCTCGACGCGGGCGGCGAATACGCCTGGCGCGTGCGCGGCGAGGATCACATGTGGACTCCGGACGCCATCGCCAAGCTGCAGCACGCCACGCGGCAGGCGTCGTACGCGACCTACAAGGAGTACGCGGCGATCATCAACGACCAGTCCCGGCGCCACATGACGTTCCGCGGGCTGTTCGAGTTCCGCCTGGACAAGGCGACGCCGGTTCCACTGCAGGAAGTCGAGACCGCCGCGGAGATCGTGAAGCGATTTTCCACCGGGGCGATTTCGCTCGGTGCGATCTCGACCGAGGCGCACGTGACGCTCGCAGTGGCGATGAACCGCATCGGCGGCAAGTCGAACACGGGCGAGGGCGGCGAGGACCGCCGGCGCTATGCAGCGCTCAAGCCGGGCGAGACGCTGGTATCCCGGCTCGGGGCGAATCGGGTGGCGGCCGACATCCCGCTGCGCGAAGGCGACGTGCTCAAGTCGAAGATCAAGCAGGTCGCCTCCGGCCGTTTCGGCGTCACGACGGAGTACCTGACCAGCGCCGAGCAGATCCAGATCAAGATGGCGCAGGGGGCGAAGCCCGGCGAGGGCGGCCAGCTCCCGGGACGCAAGGTCTCGGAGTACATCGCTGAGCTGCGCTTCTCGACGCCGGGCGTCGAGCTCATCAGCCCGCCGCCGCACCACGACATCTATTCGATCGAGGACCTGGCGCAACTGATCCACGACCTGAAGAACGCCAACCCCAAGGCCTCCATCTCGGTGAAGCTGGTGTCGGAAGTCGGCGTCGGCACGGTGGCGGCGGGCGTGTCCAAGGCGAAGGCCGACCACGTCACCATCTCCGGGCACGATGGCGGTACCGGTGCCTCGCCGTGGAGTTCGATCAAGCATGCGGGCACGCCGTGGGAGCTGGGGCTTGCCGAGACCCAGCAGACGCTCGTGCTCAACCGCCTGCGCGGTCGGATTGCCGTGCAGGTCGACGGCCAGATCAAGACCGGCCGCGACGTCGTGATCGGCGCGATGCTCGGAGCGGACGAGTTCGGCTTCGCCACCGCGCCGCTGGTGGTGAGCGGCTGCATCATGATGCGCAAGTGCCACCTCAACACCTGCCCGGTGGGCGTAGCGACGCAGGATCCCGTGCTGCGCAAGAGATTCACCGGCAAGCCCGAGCATGTCGTCAATTACATGTTCTACGTTGCCGAGGAGGCGCGTGAATTGATGGCGAGCCTCGGCGTGCGCAGGTTCGACGAGCTCATCGGGCGCGCCGACCTGCTCGACATGCAAAAGGGCGTCGAGCACTGGAAGGCGAAGGGACTCGATTTCTCGCGCATCTTCCGCATGCCGAAGATGCCGGATCAAGTCGCCGTGTACCACTGCGAAAGCCAGGACCATGGACTGGAAAAGGCGCTCGACAACCGCCTCATCGAGCTGGCGCAACCGGCGCTCGAGCGCGGCGAGAAGGTGGCCATCGACATGCCGATCCGCAACATTAACCGCACCGTGGGCACGCTGCTGTCGCACGAGATCGCGCGGCGCTACGGGCACGAGGGCCTTGCGCAGGACACGGTTCACGTGCGCTTCGCCGGTTCGGCCGGGCAGAGCTTCGGCGCCTTCCTTGCGCGCGGCGTGACGCTCGACCTGATCGGCGATACGAATGACTATTGCGGCAAGGGGCTCTCGGGCGGGCGCATCAGCGTGCAGCCCTCGCCCAAGTTCCGCGGCGAGCCGACGGAGAACATCATTACCGGCAACGTCGTACTGTATGGCGCGATCGCCGGCGAGGCCTACTTCCGGGGCGTGGCCGGCGAGCGCTTCGCCGTGCGCAATTCCGGCGCCGCGGCGGTGGTCGAGGGCGTGGGCGACCATGGTTGCGAGTACATGACCGGCGGCACGGTCGCGGTGCTTGGCAGCACCGGCCGCAATTTCGCCGCGGGCATGTCCGGCGGCATCGCCTACGTGCTCGACCTCGACGGGGATTTCACGCAGCGCTGCAATCCGGCGATGGTCGAGCTCGAGCCGGTGCTGGCCGAGGCCGAGCAGCAGGCGAAGGGCGGGCACGAACTCTGGCACCTCGGGCAGACCGACGAAGCGAACCTGCGGCGGTTGATCGAAGCGCACCTCAAGCACACCGGCAGCAAGCGCGCGCAGCAGGTCCTCGAGAAGTGGACCGAGTACCGGGCGCGTTTCGTCAAGGTGTTCCCGAAGGAGTACCGGCGCGCGCTCGGCGAGCTGGCCGATTCCGGCAGGAAGCAGGCGGCATAGCCATGGGCAAAGTGACCGGATTCCTGGAGTACCAGCGACTCCAGGAGGCGACCGAGAGCACGGACGCGCGCAAGAAGCACTATCGCGAATTCATCCTGCATCTGTCCGACGAGGAAGCGAAGATCCAGGGCGCGCGCTGCATGGACTGCGGCACGCCGTTCTGCATGTCGGGGTGCCCGGTCAACAACATCATTCCGGACTGGAACGACCTGGTGTACCGCGGCGACTGGAAGCTCGCCATCGGCACGCTGCATTCGACGAACAATTTCCCGGAGTTCACCGGCCGCATCTGCCCGGCGCCGTGCGAAGAAGCCTGCGTGCTGCGCATCAACGCCGACCCGGTGGGCATCAAGTCGATCGAGCACGCGATCATCGACCGGGCCTGGGAGAGCGGCTGGGTGGCGCCGCAGCCCGCCGCGCAGAAGACCGGCAAGAAGGTGGCCGTGATCGGCTCGGGGCCTGCGGGCCTCGCCTGCGCGCAACAGCTCGGGCGCGCGGGGCACGCCGTCACGGTGTACGAGAAGAACGATCGGCTGGGCGGCCTGCTGCGCTACGGCATCCCGGACTTCAAGATGGAGAAGTGGCTGATCGATCGCCGTATCGAGCAGATGCAGGCCGAAGGCGTCGAGTTCCGCGTCAACCACGTGATCGGAGCCGCGCCCGTGGGCGCGGGCAACCGCCAGGCGCGCCCGGTGGACGCGCAAAAGCTGCTGCAGGACTTCGACGCCGTCGTCCTCGCCGGTGGCGCCGAGCTGCCGCGCGACCTGCCGGTGCCGGGACGCGACCTCGACGGGGTGCACTTCGCCATGGACTTCCTGCCGCTGCAGAACCGACGCGTGGCGGGCGACGAGAACGTGGACGACCTCTGGGCGAGCGGCAAGCACGTCGTTGTCATCGGCGGCGGCGACACGGGTTCGGACTGCGTGGGCACGTCCAACCGACACGGCGCCGCATCGGTGACGCAGTTCGAGCTCCTGCCCATGCCGCCCGACCCGGAGCTCAATCCCGTGTGGCCCTACTGGCCGACTCGGCTGCGGACCTCGTCATCCCATGAGGAAGGCGCGGCGCGCGACTGGTCGGTCGCCACCAAGTCGTTGCTCGGGGAGAACGGCCGGGTGAACGCGCTGCGCGCAGTGCGGCTCGAATGGAACGACGGCAAGCCGGTTGAGATGGCGGGCTCGGAGTTCGAGATGCCCGCCGACCTCGTGCTGCTCGCCATGGGCTTCGTTTCGCCGGTACAGTCGGTGCTGGAAGCATTCGGCGCGCAGAAAGACGCGCGCGGCAATGCGCGCGCGGATACCGAGGGCGCCGTCGCCTACCGCACGACGGTGGAGAAGGTGTTTGCCGCGGGCGACATGCGCCGCGGCCAGTCGCTCGTGGTCTGGGCGATCCGCGAGGGGCGCCAGGCGGCGCGCGCGGTGGACGAATTCCTGATGGGCGCGAGCGAGCTGCCGCGCTAGTTCAGTCGCTGGTGGGGGAGATGCGGTACTCGAGAACTCCCGCCTCGCCGTTCAGGGTCTCCGAGAGCGAGCGCGTGTTGTCGGCCTTGAGCGTGCGCATCACCATCCGGTACTCGAAGAGCCGGCCGTCGCCGACCACCCGGTAATTGAGGTTGGAGACCGAGAAGCCGTGCCGGGCGACAAGCTCGCGCAGCGTGGATTCGGGCATCACGGCCTCCCGAGCGAAACGCACCGTGAAGTTGGCGTAGAGCTCGGTGGGCATCTTGCCTTCGATCCAGCGGAACACCGACAGCGTGCCCAGCGTAAGGACCACGCCAAGCCCCGCAGCGAAGTAAAAGCCGATGCCCGTAAGGATGCCGATGGCGGCCGTGACCCAGATGGACGCCGCGGTGGTGAGGCCGCGAACCGTCAGGCCTTCCTTGACGATCACGCCCGCGCCGAGGAAGCCGATGCCGGTCATGATGCCCTGCGCCATGCGCGTGGGGTCCACCACCACGCGCGAGCCGCCCTGCGCGGCGAACCACTGATGCTCGTACACCGTGACCAGCATCAACAGGCTCGACGCGACGCACACCAGCGCATGCGTGCGGAAACCGGCGGCGCGGCCGCGAAAACTGCGCTCCAGGCCGATGATGCCGCCGGCGGCGAGCGCGGCGACCAGCCGGAAGCTGATTTCGAAATACTCGTTGTTCAACCCGTGACAGCCCTTGTGTGGCGGTCATGTTACAGCGGTTTTCCATGATCTATCAATGAGTTCGCCAGATTCCGGGTGCTAGAATCCGCGCCATGAAGCTCGCCGTGGTCGTGCTTGCCGCCGGGCAGGGAAAGCGCATGCATTCGGACTTGCCGAAGGTGCTGCATCCGCTGGCGGGGAGACCGCTCCTTGCACACGTACTCGATACGGCGCGTGCGCTCGATCCCGCGCAGATCGTAGTTGTACACGGGTATGGCGGCGCGGAAGTGCGCGCGACGTTCGACAGCGCGGCGCTGACATGGGTCGAGCAGGCGCAGCAGCTCGGCACCGGCCACGCATTGGCGCAAGCCATGCCTTGGATCGAGCCGAAGTCGCAGGTCCTGGTGCTGAACGGGGACGTGCCCCTGATTCGTCCGGACACGCTACGGCGCCTGGAGCAGGCAGCGCGCAATGGGCTGGCCATCTGCACCTCCGACCTCACCGACGCTTCGGGCTACGGGCGTGTTGTGCGCGACGTTAGAAAGCGGGTGCGCCGCATCGTCGAGCACAAAGATGCAAGCCCCAAAGAGCTGCGCATCCGTGAGTGGTATGCGGGCTTTCTGGCGGCACCGGCAGCGCGCCTCACGGCTTGGCTGACGAAGCTCAAGCCTGCGAATGCGCAAAAGGAGTACTACCTCACAGACGCGATCGGCCTCGCCGTCAGGGACCGCGTTGTCGTACAAGCGGTGAAAGCCGCAGACCCTTGGGAGGTGATGGGCGTCAATTCGAGACAGGAACTGGCCCTGCTTGAGCGCGCGTACCAGAACGCGCAGGCAAGGCGCCTGCTCGAGGCTGGCGTTGCCCTGGCCGACCTGTGGCGCGTGGACGTCCGTGGCGAGCTGTCCTGCGGACGCGACGTGTCGATCGACGTCAATTGCGTGTTCGAGGGTGTGGTGAAGCTCGGCGATCGCGTGCGTGTCGGGCCGAACTGCGTATTGCGCGACGTGGCCGTAGGGGCCGATACCGAAGTCCTCGCCAATTCGGTCCTCGAAGCGGCGACGATCGGCAGGCGCTGCAGGATTGGACCTTTCGCACGCATGCGGCCCGGTGTAACACTGGGCGATGAGGTGCGCATCGGCAACTTCGTCGAGTTGAAGGCGAGTCGCTTCGGCGTCGGATCGAAGGCCAACCACCTTTCCTACATCGGCGATTCCGAAGTCGGCGCGCGCGTAAACATCGGCGCCGGTGCCATCACCTGCAACTATGACGGCGTCGCCAAACATCGCACCGTGATCGAGGACGATTCGTTCATTGGCTCGGATGCGACCCTGGTCGCCCCGGTGACCATCGCCAAGGGGTCCTACATCGGCGCGGGCTCGACCATCAGCAAGGATACGCCGCCGGGGCAACTCACTGTGGCGCGCGCGAGGCA
>Ga0214471_10004097_pt1 | contig 11251 bp, 11 predicted proteins | sample RVTome_5_FD_207665 | JGI IMG/M metagenome (GOLD analysis project Ga0214471, IMG submission 207665) | Soil microbial communities from uranium-contaminated site in the Upper Colorado River Basin, Wyoming, United States - RVT142D155 | ecosystem: Environmental > Terrestrial > Soil > Contaminated >... | reverse complement strand
AGCGCCGCCCTTCCGCGGGGGGAAGTCCTTCATTTGCAGAACGCCTTGACCTGAGACTCGATCCGCGCCTTGAACCCCTGCACCGCCTGGAGGTACTGGCCCACGGCGTTGGGGTTCGCTGCCTGTCCTGCGGTCAACACCTGCTCGGCCTCCTCGCGAAGGGCCTGCTGCTTGCGCGCCAGCTCGCAGGACTTCTGCTGCATCACCGGCTCGTCGCCCTTCGGCAGCTGAATCGCCAGCGCCAGGCCGAGGACGTAATTCGCATTCACGGCCACCTGGCCGCCCGCCGGCGAGAGTGCGACGGCCTTCCGCGCCAATGCGGCGGCGCCCTCCAGGTCCTGGCCTTCCTGCTGAAGCATGGGGAGCGCGCCGTTGATCAGCACCACGGCGTAGTTCTGTTTGTCGCTGGCGTCGCCCAGCCGCTCCACGTACTCGCCGAGCGGCAGAGCATCCTTGACCCGCTTTTCCGCGGCCAGGATCTGGATCGTCTTGAGCACGGGCCGGAGATCGCTCGAGTCCTTCGCCATCAGCCGCTGCACGGAAGCCACCGCGCTGTCCGCCGGCCCTGCGATGGTGTAGGCGTTCACCAGATGGGCGAGGAGCGTCGTGTTGTCCGGATACTTCGCTGCCCCCCGGGTGGCCCACTTCATCAGCCGGACCGTGTCGGGCTGCTGAGAAGCGGCCACGCTGATTTTGTTGTGGAACGCGCTGTCGGCCTTGGCCGAATCCACCTCGAAGACCTGCTCCAGCGCGTCCACCGCGCAGGTGAAGTCCTCGAGGAAGAGGCAGGCGTTGCTCTTCAGGTCCCACAGATCGGCGTTGCTCGGATCGATCCGAAGTCCCTCTTCTGCGACCTCCTTGGCAGCATTCGCACGATTGTACCCGATGAACAACTTGAAGGCTTGCTCCCGGAGCGCCTGGTTGGTCGGCGCCACCCGGAGCATCTGCTGGAGCGTCTCGACCGTCTTGGCGCTGTCGCCCACTTGTTGATAGACGATGAGCAGCTCGCTCCACACCTCGAGGCTTTGCGCGTCGCCCTCGGCGGCGTTCTTGTAGTGCATGAGAAGCGACTCGGGCGGCTCCTTCTGCGCCTCGGCGATCTCGCCCAGGCAATACTCGGCAAGGCCATGCTTGGGCTGTTCCCGGAGGGCCTTCCCCGCGGCCGTCTTCGCCTCCCGCGGCTTGGTGCTCTGAAGGTTCCAACACTCCCGCGCATCCGGGGTCGCCTTGAACGCGCCAGCGAGCGCATCGGCCGCCTGCTTTCCAAACTCTTCGGGCGCCTGGTTGGGCTGTTGGGTGAGGGTCGTGGTGTAGCCCGCCTTGTCGTTCATGCCGATCGCCCGGACCTGCAAGGCATACCGACCACCCTCGGTCCGCGCGAGGGTCGAGCTCACCAGGAACCGCGCCTGCATTTGGGTCGCCAGCGTCTTCGCCACCGGGGGCGGCAACACCGCGTCCGGCGGGTAGGCGTACTGGAGCAGGGCATCGTTCATCTGCTCCCGTGTAATGGTGACGAACCACCGGCTGGCCACGTCGTCCATCCGCTTTCGCATGCCCTCGCCGATCCGCACCGCCGCCGCGGAGTCTGCAGTGTTGGTGGGATGCGGGTTGGCCACCAGCATCCGTGGGTTGTTGATGGTCCGCGGCGGCGGCCGATTGGCGCGCAGCTGGGCTGCGGCGGGAGTCGCGACACCCGCGACCACAATCGCGGGTAGGATGAATCGGAGCAGACGCATTCCGGGTGTCCTCCGGCGGTCACACCGCCTCGACGAAACGTGGGACGAAGCTGGCCATGGGCGAAGAGGGATTCGAACCCCCGACATCCTGCGTGTAAGGCAGGCGCTCTGGACCAGCTGAGCTATTCGCCCCACAACTCCATCCGCAAAAGCCTCGTAGCCCGCCTAAAAAGGAGACGCCGCAGGGAGGCCCGGCGGCACGCCCTCAGAGCGCGATGGCCAGCGGAAACAGTACGCAATATCCGAGGACCAGCAAGACCGCCGCCGGACTGGTGCTGCCTGCAGCCAACAGCACGTACCCGAGCACCAGCACCGCGACCGCCGCGGCCAGCGCGGCAAGATTGCGCGGACCCAGGACCTTCCGTCCGCCGGGGCTGCTCATCTCGGCCTGAGGCATAAACTTGGAGACTAGCGCGCGGACTGATCGGGGTCAAGCGGCTGGTCCTCTTCCTCGGGGGGGAGCTCCCAACCCTGATCCAGCGCCGCCCGCCTGGGCCGGTCTCGCCGTCGGCGCCAGAGCCCCAGCGCGATCACCGCTGCGGCCGCGACCGCCCACACCCCACCCGCCGCCAGCCAAACCAGCCACCCGTATCGCCGCCGGAGGTCGCGCCGCCAGGATTGCTCGAAGCCGGACACCGGGTATCCAGTCACCGATTCGACCGCCGTCGCAAACTCTTCGCCGGTCGCGAGCCGGTCGAACAAAGGCTTGGGAGATCCACCCGGAACGAGCCGGAATAGGTGCAGCACCGCGGATCCCGCCAGCGCGTAGGCCGCTTGTGCCTCACCTTCGGCGCGCCGCAGGGAGGCGTCGAGTTCGCGCAGCTCCGGCGTCGCCCCCCGGACCACGGCCAGATTCAGCTCGAGGGCGAGCAGGCGGCTGAGCTCACCGGCGGCGACCACCGAGTAGCCCTCGTCGAACCAAAGCGGCACTCGGGAACGGATCCGGTCGTGGAGTGCCAGATGCGCGAGCTCGTGGCGGAGCGCGCCTCGCGGGTCTGGTGCGTCGGCTCGGACGACGACGACCCGGGCGCTGGGGAACGCGAGGCCGATGCCCCAGTTCGGCACCCGTCCGCGACCAAAGCGCTGGATCGCACTGCGACTCGGGGCCAGGACGAGCCGGAGCGGTCCCGCTTCCCAGCGTCCCAGTCCGACAAACTCCCGCGGCTGATCTGCGAGTTCGCCGAGCGCCAGTCCGAGGCTCATGCGGTCGGGCGGGGCAACCACAGTGACGCGGCCGACCTGGACGGCCTGGTAGGACGGGCCCGTGGACTGCACCTGCAGCAGTGCGAGAATCAGCCGAAGGAGGAGCGTGGCGGGCCCTCCCAGTCAGCGGCCTGGCGCAGGGCGTCGCGGCACCGCTCCGCCCACGGGGAAAAGGACCCAGCCTCCGCGCCCTGGGTCCAGGCGGCGCGGGCCTCAATCCTTCTCTCGGCGAACCACAGGGCCCGTCCCAGCTCGTACCGGGCTTCGATCAGATTGGGGCCGAGCTCCACCGCCCTGGCAAGAAACGGGATCGCGTCGTCATGCATGCCGCGCTCGAGATACACCAGACCCAGATAGTAGTGAGCGTAGAGCACGGCCTTCCGGTCCACGCCCTCGCGGATGACTCGGGACAGGTGTTCGATCGCTTCGCCGAAGATCTGCTTCCTGAGGCAGATGAACCCGACGTTCACTCGCGCCAGCTCGTTGTCCGCGTCCCGCTCCAGCACCCGAGCGAAAGTAGCCATCGCCTCGTCGTGCCGCTCCTCGAGCATTTGGGCCCAGCCGAGCAGCGCCGCGGCCTGGGTGTCGAGCGGCGCCAAGTCGAGCGCCCGATGGAGAGCCTGGATCGCAGCGGGGTAGTCGCCTTGGGAGATAAGGTGCCACCCCTTCTCGATGAAGGTCGAGGCGCCCAGCCGATCCTGCCGCAGCCGGGGCCGGGGATCGGGCCCGGCGGGCTCCAAGCCCGGCGTACGCGATTCCCGACCTCGCAGCTCTTCCGCCAGCAACCTGGCCTCATCTCGCAATCGGTGGAGGCGATCGAGCCGCCGCCCGAGATCTGCCAGCAAGGCGTCGAGTCGGCGCACCAGCACCTCTCGATCGGCACCGTCCCTCGCGTCGCGGCGGATGCCGGCGAGCGACTCGTCGAGCTGCCGGTCGTTCACGCGCCCCCCCCGCCCCCCCGGGCTCGCGCCCGGCCGGCTCGAACTCGAAGGGCGCGCTCCACGGCGGCCGGGATCGCACCCAGAGGGAGGACTTCGGCCGCGCCGCCGGCCGCCACCGCGGCGGCGGGCATCCCGAAGATCGCCGATGTCTCTCGGTCCTGCGCGATGCCGTGGCCCCCCGCCTCGCGAATGGTGCGGAGTCCCCGGGCGCCGTCCTTCCCGAGGCCGGTCAGCACGACCCCGACCACGCCCGCCCCGTAAAGCGCCGCGATCGACTCGAAGAGCGGATCCGCCGCCGGGCGAACTCCCCACACCGGCGGCTCCTGATTCAGGCGGACCCGGGGCCCGTCGGAGTCGGCCTCGACCCGCAAGTGCCAGTCGCCTGGCGCCACATAGGCGGTGTCCTGGAGAACCGGGGAGCGATCCTCGGCTTCCACCACTTGCAGCCGGCTCATCCCGGCCAGCCGCTCCGCCAGGCTCCGGGTGAAGCCGGGCGGCATGTGTTGGGCGATGAGCACCGCGGCCCCGAGCCCGACCGGCAACTGGGGAACCATTTCGGCCAGGGCACGCGGACCGCCGGTGGAGGCCGCCACTGCGACCGCGAGCGTCGCGCGGCCGGGCAGAGCATGGACCCGGGGGGGCGCCGGCCGGAGTTGTGGCCGGGCGAGCACGGGCACGCAGTGAATGTCCGCCGAGCGGGCCGCCCGGAGCGCATCGAGCACCCGTTCCCGGAGGCGGTTCGCCGCCGTCGCGCTCCGATCCTCCTCCTTGGGGACCAGCTCGACGGCCCCGAGCTCGAGGGCGCGGATCGCACCCGAGGTGCCCGCGCCGACGTAGGCGCTCACCACCACGACTGGACGGGGAGCCTCCGACATGATGTACCCGATGGCCGAGAGGCCGTCCAGCTCGGGCATCTCGAGGTCCATGGTCACCACGTCGGGCTCGAAGTGATGGACCTTGCGGAGGGCGTCCATCCCGTTTCGCGCGGTGGCGACCACGCGGAACTCGCCGGAGCCCTCGATGAGATCGGAGAGCAGACGCCGGAAGAAGGCGCTGTCGTCGACGACCAGCACGGTAGCCGGATCAGAGCTCATGGCTTCCGTGACGAACCGAAGTGATCCTGACTCGGCCATCCGACAGGTCGAACACCACCGTCCGCCCGTGATCGCCGCCGACCAGCTCGCCTGCGACCCGGATCCCCAGCGCGTCCAGCCCCTCCCGCACGGCGAGCGTATTTCGCTCGCCGATGGAGATCAGACCGGGCGCGACGAGGTTCGCGAACATGGTGGCGCCACCGGCCAGTCGAGCGGTGAGCCGGGGACGATGGGCGCCGGCCGCCAGCACCGCGTCGACCAAGGCGGGAACGGCGGTCTGTGCGTAGCGCGCCGGGTTGGCCCGCATTGCCCCGGCTGGTCCCGCCGGAAGGAGCACGTGGGCCATACCCCCGACGGTCGCCACTCGGTCGTAGAGCATAACGGCGACACAGCTGCCCAGACCCAGCGCCGCCAGGGTGAGCGGCGCGGTCTTCACCGCGAGCTGCCCCATCGGGACGACGACCCGGCCGTCGCTCACGCCAGCCGCCGGAACAGGCGCTCCCGCCCGTCCACCGACTCGAAGCATTCCCGGGCCTTGCCATAGAGCGTCTCCACCTTGCCCAGGAGCAGGAAACCTCCGGGGCGGAGCGCCTCCGCGAAGCGGAGAAACAGCCCTTCCTGCATGCCGCGTGAGAAGTAGATCAGGACGTTTCGGCAAACTACCACGTCGTACGGGGGCTCCGGTGCCGGGTCGCGGGCGAGGTCGTGCCGGTGAAACCGAACCAGCCGCCGGAGCGCGGGGCCGATGACACGACCGCCGTCCTCTGGCACAGTCCAGTGGCTCGCCAACTCGACCGGCGTTTCGGCGAACGCCGCCTCAGGGTACCGCCCCGCCCGGGCCACGTCGAGGCAGCCAGCGTCGACATCGGTCGCATCCACGCGGAGCCGGCTGGGGACCGGGCGATGCCCGGCCCGCTCGAGCACTACCGCGAGCAGCATGGCCAGCGTCCACGATTCTTCCCCGGTGGCGCAGCCGGCGCTCCACGCGACGTAGCGATCGCGCCTCCCGCCCCGCTCGTGCAGAGCGGGAAGGGCCGCCTCCAACCGGACCCAGGTTTCCGGATTCCGGAAGAAGCTCGTGACGTTGATGGTGATCGCCTCGAGCAGCCGCTCGGCCTCGCCAGGTCGGCGGTCGAGCAGCTCGGCGTACTCGCTGACTGTCTTCACGCCGCAGGCGCGCATCCGAACCGCGAGCCGGCGGCGGAGGCAGCGGTCCTTGTACACCTCGAGCGGCGGGAGCCCGCGGCCCTGCAGGCGCAGGAGCAGGAGCGCGAACCCGGGATCGTCGGCGAGGGTCATGCGGCCGGGGCCGGACCGACGGTCTGCAGGTTGGCGCGGGCCAGCTGGTGACCCGGATTGAGCGCGACCGCGCGGTTCCAGTGATCGCGGGCTGCCGTGAGATCGCCGCGCCGGAGCGCGAGGTTGCCCATTCGGAAATGCAGGTCGTCCCCCAGCGCGGGCTCGAGGCGCTCGGCCCGTTCGTAGGCGTCCCAGGCCTCCTCGAAGCGCCCGAGCCGGTAGAGCACGTCGCCAAGGTTCTTGGAGAGCTGTGGCAGACCGGGATCCCGCTCGAGCGCGTGTCGGAGCGTGGTCTCCGCTTCGAGGAGCTCGCCCGCAGCCTCCAGGAGTACGGCATAGTTGTTGAGCAGGACCGGATGGTCGGGCTGCTGCTCGATTCCCTCTCTGGCGATCGCCAGCGCGTGGTCGAGGTCGTCCGACCGGGCGCACGCCCGGGCCATGGCCCAATACCAGACGGGTGGCCGGGCGTCGCCGAACAGCTCTCCGGCACGCTCGAGCCGCGCCAGCGCGAGCCTGGGTTCCCCGCGATCGAGTGCGAGCGTGCCCCAGGCGAGATGGGTGCGTGGATCCTCGGGGGAGCGCCCTGTGACGTCTGCGAGCACGGCGTCGGCCTGCTCCGGCTCGCCAGCCATCGCGAGCGCGACGCCGAGATTGTGGAGAATCGGGGTCCGCGGCCCGGCCCGATCCACCGCGCGACGGAAGAAGTACGCGGCGTCGGCCCACCGCCCCTGGCGGGCGGCGATCAACCCGAGGTGGAAGGGTGCCGCGCCTTCGGAGGGGCGAAGCTCCATGACCCGCCGAAACTCCCGGACCGCCTCCTCGAGCATACCGGTCCGGTAAAAGGCCACGCCGAGGTTCCGGTGCTCTTCGATCTGGAGGTCACGCGACCGGGCCGAGGTCGGCGGCGTCGACGTGCCGACCCGGTGGATGACGCCGGCGGCCGCGAGCCCGAAGAGAGCCTGACAGACCTCAAACTCAGTGAGGCCCACCTCCTCCACCAGGGCCCGCACGTCACGGCTGCCGTCGAGGAGAGGCAGCAGGCGTCGCTGCACCTCGGTGAAGTCGAGGTCCAGACTGGGCGACGCCGTCGGGTCCATCGCGAACATGAGATCGAAGTTCGGGATCTTCTTCTCGATGAGGCCCCATTCGTCCACGCGGCGAGCGCCCTCGAGGAGCAGCACGTCCGCGGCAATCCGGACCTGCTCGACGTCCGGCTCGGGACCGAGCCCGGGCTCGAACGTGAAGGCACCGCTCCGCCAGGTGAACAGGGCGTACACGGCCTCCTCGGTTTGGCGGAGGACATAGGCCCGGACTTCCTCCCGGCTGAGCGCGCCCAGCCCGACCAGGACCTCGCCCAGCTTCAGCCGGTGATGCGGCTTCTGCATCGCAATCGCCTGTTCCAACTGTACCGGCGTGATGCGGCCGCTCTTCACCAGCATGTCTCCCAGCCGATCCGGGCGGTTCACGATGGTGGCGTGCACGACCCAGCCGTCCTGGAAGTAGAGGGAGGCGTGGCTTCCGCGGTCGGCGAGCGCGAGGCATCCGGTCCGGCGGCCGAGGTGCAGCAGCTGGATCACGTCGGGCAAGGCTGCTTCTTGGAGGCTGCCCCGGATCGCCATCAGCGGAAATCCTCCATGAGACGCTCCCGCGCCGCGGGCCATACCTCGACCAGCTTCTCGCGGAGCCGCGCCCCACCCACTGTCGGGCCCAGCATCCCCGGTCTAGCCTGGGCGGGGCGGGCAGCGCGGGCATGACCCTCGAGCATGTCGCGCGCGAGCGCCAGATTCAATGCGGTCTGGTGGGACTCGGCGGCACGGAGGACCCGCTGCACCATGATCTGGAGCGGCCGCACCGAGTCCACCGGCCGCTCGGCGAGATAATCGATCACGGCCGCGTCTTCGCCCGCTTCGGTGGCTGTGAGCATCTGGCGCACGACCCCACGCCGGACCTCACGGTCGGGGCGGGTCAGCTCGAAGCTCGCGCCGGCTGCGAGTCGCCCGAGCAGTTGGGGTGCCAGACCGGCAAGCTCGGCGAGTGGAAGCGCGCTGGTGAGGACGGTCTGGCGCCGGTCGGCGAGCAGCTGGTCCATCAGCTCGAGGAGGACGTCCTGCACGGCCGGGTGGCCGGCGAGAAGGTGCACGTCGTCCACCAGCAGGGCGCCGACCCACTGAAACCGGCGGCGCCACCAGGCGAGCCGGCCGTCCCGGATCGCTTCCTCCACCTCCCCGCTCAGGGCCTGCGCACTCAAGCACACCACGCCCACCACACCCGAGGCATGGAGGGCGTTCCCGAACCCGTGCAGGAGATGGGTCTTGCCGCTCCCGCTGTCGCCGACCAGCACCAGTGGGTTCAATGCTCCGCCCGGCGCGGCGGCGGCTTCCCGGAAGGCTTGGAACGCCGCGCGGTTGGAGGGGCCCTCGATCAGATCGTCGAACTGGAGGTGGTCGATCGGCGCGTGGCCGGCGAGGCCCCGGGTCCGTGCTTGCTCGAGAAGCTGCTCCGCCACGGCCAGTTGATCCGGATCCCGTAGCGCCTCGTGCTCCGCCAAATCGGGCGCGAGCTCGACGACTTCGTCAGCGAGCCGACGGAGCGCCGCGACGTCGGTTTCGAACCGCTCCAACACCTTTTCCGGTTGCGCGGGAAGCTCCTGATCCAGCAGGGCGTGCAGCCGCGCGGTGTGAAAGCCCTCGGCCTCCCAGCGCAGGATCGCGTCCCCCACGCGGGCTCGCCAGCGGTCCACCTGCTCACTGATCCCCGCGACGATCTCGGACAAAAAGGACCCGAACTCGTCGGCGTCCTCGGGGCCGACCGGGGGGAAGGGCGGGATCAAGCCCGCCCCTGCACCCGCGCTGACTTCGGCGTCCCAAGCCGGCCCCGGCGACTCCTCATCCAGCACTCCCGTGATGAGGACCCGCGCCTGGGAGGGGTCGAGCGGCGCCGGGCTCACGGCCTGAAAGGCGATCAAGCGGTTCACCGCGCCGAGCAGGTCGCGGGCCGAGGCCAGCGGCAGGCCCACGACCTCATCTACCACTGCGGGGCCGAAGCGGATGCCGGCGTCGGCGGCGCGGCGGCGGATGATCTCCTCCCGCATGGATGCGTCGGGCGGCCCGATCTCCACCACCAGACCGCCACCGAGCAGGCGCGCGGCAGGGTCGTCGGGGCCGAGCAGATTCGCTGGGCCGATACGCGAGGTGAGAACGGTCGGGCGGCGATGGATGACCCGCGCTTCCAGCATCGTGACGAGCCCTTCCCGACACCAGGGCTGGTCGCGCAGCCGCTGCACGTCGTCGAGGAGCAGCAGCTCGGCTTCCTCCAGTGCACGCAGGAGATCCGTGCCCTGGCCGAGGGATCTCACCGCCCGGAGCTCGGCGGCAATGTCATCCCAGGGGACGTACCGCACCGACGTTCGAGGATCGATGGACGCCCGGAGCGCCCCGATGGCCTGAAGCAGATGGGTCTTGCCCTGCCCGGACCCGGCCTGGACGTAGAGCGGGTTGAACGGCGGGACTGCCGCCTCCGCCAGGGCCCGGCAGGCGGCGATCGCGAGATGATTGGCCGGGCCGGCCACCAGTGCAGCGAAGGAGAAGGCGGGATCCAGCTCGCGCATCATGGGCTCGAGGAGTGGGCCAGCCGCCGAAGCACCAGCGCGGAGGCCGCCTTCAAGGTCTCGAATACGCCGCCCCCGTGCAGCGCGTCGGCCGCGAAGCTCGGCGCCCCCCGAAAGTTGAGGGCCTCGTCCAGGGCTTCGGGGGTCATCACCAGCTCTCGCGGCAGGTCTTGCTTGTTGTACTGAAACACCATGGGAAAGCTGCGCACGTCTTGCTCCTGCCCCAACAGGTTGTCCTGCAGATCCTGGAGGCTCTCCACGTTCTCCTCGAAGCGGCGGGCCTGGCTGTCGACGACGAACACCACCCCGTCGGCGCCCTGGAGCACCAGCCGTCGAGTTGCCGCGTAATGCACCTGTCCCGGCACGGTGTAGAGCTGGAACCGGGTATTGAATCCCGAGATCGGGCCAAGATCGAGCGGGAGGAAATCGAAGAAGAGAGTGCGGTCCCCGTGGGTGGCGAGCGAGACCATGCGGCCACGGCGCTGGTCGGGTACCCGCCCGTGCACGTACAGCAGGTTGGTCGTCTTCCCGGACCGGCCCGGGCCACAGTACACCACTTTGCAGGTGATCTCGCGGGCCGTGAAATTGACGAGCGGCATGGCTCAGCGCCCGAACAGCGAGCGGAGGCTCGCGTTCAGCTCGTCCTCGAACTGTTCGGCGAGCAACCCTGGCGCGGGAATGGGCGCGGGCGCAGCGCCGTGCAGGTCGGCGGCGAGCCGGGTGAAGAACACCTGTACCAGCCCGATCGAAGTGTCGGCGCCGAACACGATGAGACCGATCCAGCTCCCCTTCGGCATCGTGAACGGGGCCAGGAGAACCCGCCGCGCCCCACCCTGATGGACCACGTGCCGAAGCGACGCGATGCCGAGGAGCCGGGCCAGCTCGCCGGTCGAGGCGACGATGGCGGCACCGAGGGCCGCGCAGGACATGACGTCCACCGAGCGGATGAAGCCGTGCTGGGCGATCACTTGACCCGAGGCCGTCATGAGCAGGACCAGTTGGGCCGAGGACTCCCGGAGGAACGCGGTGAGGGGCGGCTCGACCCAGGGCTCCAGGGTGCGCATCACGCGAGCCGCTCCCGTCCATCCTTGAGCGCCAGGCGCAACAGGCCGAGGTTGGCATCCGCATCGCAGACGGCGACCAGCAGAAGCTCGTCACCCGAGGGGGCGGCCATCAGCGATCCCGCGGCGCCCTCCAGGTGCAGGACTTCGGGCCCGCGTTGGCCCAGGGTTCGCACCGCCCGCGCCAGCCGCCCCGCGAGGCTCGCCGCGAGCGCGGCGACCGACGCCGCGTCGATCCCTTCCATCGAGGTCTCCGCAACCACGAGCCCTTCCACGGCGTCCACCACGAGCGCGCTCCGCACTCCGGGCA
>Ga0214471_10004096_pt1 | contig 11252 bp, 7 predicted proteins | sample RVTome_5_FD_207665 | JGI IMG/M metagenome (GOLD analysis project Ga0214471, IMG submission 207665) | Soil microbial communities from uranium-contaminated site in the Upper Colorado River Basin, Wyoming, United States - RVT142D155 | ecosystem: Environmental > Terrestrial > Soil > Contaminated >... | reverse complement strand
CGCCACCAAATCCCGGGCTGCAATCGTGTTCGCCGGCCTAGGCCGTGCGCATCATCTCGTCTTTGCCCCGGCGCTGCGCCAGCGCTGCCTGCGCGGCGGCCAGCCGGGCGATCGGCACGCGATAAGGTGAGGCGCTGACGTAGTTGAGTCCCGCGTGGACGCAGAACTCGACCGAATTCGGATCGCCACCATGCTCGCCGCAGATGCCGACCTCGAGATCGGGCCGCGTCTTGCGTCCTTTCTCGACAGCGACCCGGATCAGCGCGCCGACGCCCTCGCGGTCGAGCACCTGGAATGGATCTTCCTCGAAGATTTTCTGATCCTGGTAGGCGCGGATGAATCGGCCCGAGTCGTCGCGGGAAAAACCAAAGGTCGTCTGCGTCAAGTCGTTGGTGCCGAAGCTGAAGAATTCGGCTTCTTTGGCTATCTGATCGGCGGTGAGCGCGCCGCGCGGCACCTCGATCATCGTGCCGACCATGTATTCCACGCGGCGGCCCTTCTTCTCAAAAACTTCCTCGGCCTTAGCGACAACAATCTTCTTCTGGTGCGCCAGCTCGCGCACGTTGCCCACCAGCGGAATCATCACCTCGGGAATCACCTTGATGCCCTTCTCGGCGCACTCCACGGCGGCCTCGAAAATCGCCTGCGCCTGCATCTCGGTGATCTCGGGAAAAGTGATGCCGAGCCGGCAGCCGCGATGGCCGAGCATCGGGTTGAATTCGTGCAGCTCTTCGACGCGCTCCAGCAGTTTCTCGAGTTCCTTTTGCTTCTTCCTGCTCTTCTTGAGCGCTTTGAGCTCGGCGACCTGCACCATCAGATCCTCGCGCTTGGGCAGGAATTCGTGCAGCGGCGGATCGAGCGTGCGGATGATGACCGGGTAGCCGTCCATCACCTTGAACAGCGCGGTGAAGTCCTTGCGCTGCATCGGCAGCAGCTTCTTGAGCGCCGCGCGGCGGTCCTTTTCGTTGTCGGCCAGGATCATCGCCTGCATGTATTGGATGCGCTCGCCCTCGAAGAACATGTGCTCGGTGCGGCACAGGCCGATTCCTTCGGCGCCGAACACGCGGGCCGTCTTGGCGTCCCGCGGCGTCTCGGCATTGGCGCGCACACCGATGGTGCGGAACTCATCGACCCACTCCATGAACTTGGCGAGATGGCCGCTGGTGGGGTCGGGATCGATCGTCTGCGCCTGCCCGGCAAAAACCTCGCCGGTTGAGCCGTTGATCGAAAGCCAGTCGCCTTCTTTCAGAGTCACGCCCTTTACGGAGATCTTGCCGCCCTTGGCGTCGACGTTGATGTCGCCCGCGCCGGCGACGCAGGGGGCCCCCATGCCGCGCGCCACGACCGCCGCGTGGCTGGTCATGCCGCCGCGCGACGTCAGAATGCCCCTGGCGACCTCCATGCCATGAATATCGTCGGGGGTCGTTTCCGCGCGCACCAGAATCACCGGCCCCTTTTCGGCTCTCTTGACCGCGTCGTCGGCGGTGAACACGATCGTGCCGACCGCCGCTCCGGGCGAGGCGGGCAATCCTTTCGCCAACAGCTTCAGCTTGGCCGTGGATTTGGGTTCGAGCACCGGGTGCAGCAGTTGATCGAGCTGCTTGGGATCGACACGCATCACGGCTTCCTCTTTCGAAAGCGTGCCTTCCTCGACCATATCGACGGCGATATTCACCGCGGCAGGGCCGGTGCGCTTGCCGTTGCGCGTCTGAAGCATATAGAGCTTCTTGTCCTGAATCGTGAACTCGAAGTCCTGCACGTCGCGGTAATGCTTTTCGAGATTCTGCGTAATGCCGTGCAACTGCTGATAGGCTTCCGGCATTAACCCCTTCAGCTCCGAAATCGGCCGCGGCGTGCGGATACCGGCCACGACGTCCTCGCCCTGCGCATTCGTCAGGAACTCGCCGTAAAACTCCTTCGAGCCGTTGGCCGGATTGCGCGTGAAGCCGACGCCGGTGGCCGAGGTCTCGCCGAGATTCCCGAACACCATCGTCTGCACGTTGACCGCCGTGCCGAGGTTGTCTGGAATGCCGTTCATGCGCCGGTAGTGATTCGCCCGCGGATTGTGCCAGGAACGGAACACCGCGTCCCGCGCCATCTTGAGCTGCGCGTGTGGGTCCTGCGGGAACGGCTCTTTTGTCTTTTTCTCGACCAGCTTCTTGTAGCGCGCCACCACATCCTGGAGGTCGGCGGCAGTCAGGTCGGTGTCGAGCTTCGCTTTTCTCTTCCTCTTGACCTCCTCGAGAATGTGCTCGAACTCGTTCTTCTCGATGCCGAGAACCACGTTGCCGAACATCTGGATGAAGCGCCGGTAGGAGTCGTAAGCAAAACGCGGATTGCCGCTCTTCTTCGCCAGGCCCTCGACGGTTTGGTCGTTGAGGCCGAGGTTCAAAATCGTATCCATCATGCCGGGCATCGAGAATTTCGCGCCCGACCGCACGCTCAACAGCAGCGGATTGGCCGGCTCGCCGAGTTTCTGCGCGTTGATCTCTTCGAGCCTGGCGAGCGCCGCGGCCATCTCGTCATCAATCTCCTGCGGCGTCTTGTTGCCGGCTTCGAAATACAGGTTGCAGACTTGCGTGGCGATGGTAAAGCCGGGCGGAACGGGCACGCCCGCGCGGCTCATCTCGGCCAGGCCGGCGCCCTTGCCGCCGAGCGTGTCTTTCATGGTCCCGTCGCCGTCGGCGGCACCGCCGCCAAAGGCGTACACATGTTTGCTCATCGTCGTTCTCTCCGTATTCTGGTTACGTAAATCCTTTATCAGGCTCCCGAAAGAGAATAAACCGCGGATGAACGCACATGAGAAATAGACGATCTGCGCCCATCTGCAGTGCTAGGGTTGCGAATCTCGCTCTTGCCCGAAGATTTTCTGCGAACCGCGCGAACCGCGACGAGGCCAGCCGAAGGACCTCAGCGACAGCGAGCGACCACCCGTGGCGTGAACCTCCAGGTCTGCCGCGTTGCGATTCATCGCTACGTAGGGCCAGGTAGCAGCGTCGCTGGCTGGGGGCCACCGTGCCCAGGAAAGCCACCTTGAGTTGCGGCCAGGCCGCGCTGTGTATATCTGCGCCTGGATTCCGCTTTCTCAATGTCTGACTTGGATTCGTAAGGATCATCCAAAGGTTCTCTCCACGGTCACGCGGAAACGATCTCCGCGAAATCGGCGATCGTGGAAAATTCTCGCAGCAGTTGCGCCAGGAAGGTCAGCCGATTGCGGCGGACTTTCTCGTCCTTGGCGTTGACCAGGACGTCGTCGAAAAACTTGTCCACCGCGGGACGCAGCGAAGCGATGGCAGCCAGCGCTTCCGCATAGTCTCCGTTGTGCTTGTGCGCGCTGACCTTGCTTTTCACCTGCGCGAACGCCGCGTAGAGCTGCTGCTCGGCCTCGTCTTCGAGAAGGCCCTGATCGACTGTGCCGGAAGCGAACTTGTCGACGCCGCCCGCCTGCTCGAGGATGTTCTTAATGCGCTTGAAGCTGACCGCCAGGGGCTCGAAATCTGGACTCGGGCGGACTTTCGAGATGGCCTGCGCCCGCTCGGCGGCGTCGAGTGGCACGTCGCTCGACGCGCTCAGCACGGCATTGACCTCGTCATAGCTGTGTTCGCGCACGTCGCGCAAATAGTAGCGCAGGCGATCGACCAGGAACTCACGCAACGGCTCCCGATTTTCGCCCGCGCCGGCCAACTCGCATAGTTTGGCGATCGCCAGCGCATGCCCGCCCTCAATCAAAATGCGAATGATCCCAAAGGCCGCTCGCCGCAAGGCGAAAGGGTCTCTTGATCCGCTGGGGATCATTCCCAGGCGAAAAAACCCGCCGAGCGTGTCGAGCTTGTCGGCCAGCGCCACGATCTGAGCGGCCTTCGTGCGAGGGACGCGGTCGTCGGCGCCGGCCGGGCGGTAGTGGTCGTAGATGGCGTCGGCTACTTCCTCGGGCTCGCCTTGGTGCCTCGCATAGAGACCGCCAACCACGCCCTGCAGCTCCGGAAACTCGCCCACCAGCTCGGTGGTCAAATCACATTTGGCTAATTCCGCCGCGCGCCGCGCGTGGCCGGCCTCTTTCGCCGGCAGGCTTACCGCCGCCGCCAGCGCGGCGGCTAACCCGGCGTTGCGCTCGGTCTTTTCGAAGTACGTACCGAGTTTGGCTTGAAACGTGACGCCGCGCAACTTCTCGATTCGTTCGCTGAGCTTTTGCTTCTGATCGTTGCGCCAAAAAAACTGCGCGTCGTTGAAGCGCGCCCGCAGAACGCGCTCGTGGCCGCGGCGGACGATTCCCTCCGGATCGCCGTCAAGATTCGATACCGCCACAAACGCCGGCGCCAGCCTGCCATTCTCCTCTTCCACCGCGAAGTATCGCTGGTGGTGCAGCATCACTGTTTCGAGCACTTCCTCGGGCAGGCTGAGATAGGAGGAATCGAAACTGCCCAGGATCGGCGTCGGATATTCAGTCAGGTACGCCAAGGTCTGAAGCAGGCGCGCATTGCCGCGCACGCGCCAGCCGTGAAACAAATCTGTGGCCATCAGCTCGGCCGCTCCGCTTTCGATTCTCCCCTTCCGCTCCTGCGCCGCGAGAATCACGCAGTTCCCGCGAAGCTTCTGCTCGTAGTCTTTCCAGCCCGAAACCATGACGTGGTTCGACGTCTTGCTCAACCGGCGGTGCCCCTGCGTCGTATTTCCCGATGGAACGCCGCCGATTTCGAAAGGAACAACCTCGGCGCCAAGCAACGCCAACAACCAGCGGATCGGGCGGATGAAGCGGGGGCCCGCCTTGCCGGTCCAGTACATCGTCTTCGGGAAGTGAATTCCTGCGACCACGCCGGGGAGCACTTCGCTCAGGATGTCCTTCGTCGCGCGCCCCTCGACGTGCTTTGTGATCGCCAGGCGGTCACCCTCGCCGGTTTGCAAATCCGCGACCGCGACTCCGGCGCGCTGCGCAAAACCAATCGCCGCCTTAGTCGGGTTCCCCTTGTCGTCGAAGGCGATCCTGCGCGGTGGTCCCGTGATGGTCTCGTCGCGATCCTCCTGCCGCACAGGCACTCCCTCGGCTATCAGCACCAGCCGCCGTGGCGTAGCCTCCAAAACCGGCTCGCCCCCCGGTCGAAGGTTGAACCCATCGAGCGCCTCAAGAAACCGCCGCTTCAAGTCGGCCAGCGCCGGCTCGATCATCCAGTCCGGAATCTCCTCGACCCCGACTTCGAGCAGGAATTCCGCGCTCTGCATCAGGCGGGCACCTCGCTCGGCTGGTTCTGCGTCATCCAAGCCCCGGCCACGCCGACCGCCAGAGTCCGTACGCGCTGGATCACCGCCACGCGCTCCGAGACGCTGATCGCGCCGCGGGCGTCCAGAATGTTGAACAGGTGCGAGCACTTCAGCACCTGGTCGTAAGCCGGCAGCAGCGGAAAGCGCCGTTTCTCTGGACCTTCTTCGAGTGACTCGAACTCCGCCAGCAGCCGTTTCGCCTCGCCCTCGTGCAGCCCAAACTCCTTCCACACCGCAACAACGTCGGCCTTTTCGAAGTTGTAAACCGAATACTGCTGCTCGTCTTGAAACCGCACGTCGCGGTAGGTCCAGGTCTCGTTCCACTGGATGTCAAAAACACTATCGACGTTCTGCAGAAAAGCCACCAGCCGCTCCAGCCCATAGGTCAATTCAACGGGAACGACGTCGAGTTCGATCCCCCCGCACTGCTGGAAATAGGTGAACTGCGAGATCTCCAGGCCGTCGAGCATCACCTGCCAGCCGATGCCCCAGGCGCCCAGGGTCGGGGCTTCCCAGTTATCTTCTTCGAGCTTGAAGTCGTGCTTGCGCAGGTCGATGCCGATGCGCTCCAGGCTCTGCATGTACTGCTCGATGATGTCGTCGGGCGATGGCTTCAAGATGACCTGAAGCTGCATGTGTTTATAGAGGCGATTGGGATTCTCGCCGTAACGGCCATCGGCCGGCCGCCGGCTGGGCTGCACGTACGCCACGCGATACGGATTCGGTCCCAAAACGCGCAGGAAAGTCTCCGGGCACATCGTCCCGGCGCCCACCTCGACATCCAACGGCTCCTGGATGACGCAGCCTCGCTCCGCCCAGTAGGACTTCAACTGGAAAACCGTTTCTTGAAAGGTGGGCATGAGTCGCTGGATTCTTTTCTGGCGCCTGGGGCCCTTCGCAGCGCGGCGTCGTAGCACCTCAACAGAGCCGCGCCCGGGAGGGTGCGGGCCCGCGGCCTCCGAAGCTGTCAAGAAATCGGGGGACTGTCACAAGCGCCCCTCGGAAGTCTCGTAGAATCAGCGCCTGCTTCTGGGGCGCAGTTGACTGTCCCCGATTTCTTGACAGCTTCTCCCGCCCGCGGCCCTGTCCGGCGCGGCTTGGTTTTCGTTGCCTCCGGTCGCGACCGCGTTTCTACAACTCCGCCAGCAGCGCGGCCGTCTTCAGCCGGCCTTCGACTTGCGCTTCCAAGCGCTGGGTCAAGAACCGGCGCAACTCCTCAGCCGTCTTGCGGTCCCAGGTTTGCCCTCGCAGGTCCCCCAGCGGCTTTTTGAGCATTTCAGCCGCGATCGACCGCGACTGCGGCGACATCGCCCACGAATCCCGCGTGCGAAACTCCGCCCCAACCAGTCCCGGCTGCGAGCGCTCGAAGTACGCCGCCTCGTCCGGGCCCAATTCGACGCCCGATTGCACACAGACGTTGAGCGGCGGCAGCCAGCCTCCCAGCCGTAGCGACCACAGCGAGAAATAAGTCAGCGCGCGCCACAGCCAGCCGGGAACCGCGTCGCCGGGGCCCGCCGCGGGCCCTGCCGGCGCGTCGGAACCCGGTTTTTCCGAAGAGCCGTTCGTCCGCGACGCGTGCGCTGAACCCGCAAGCCCGCCGCGCAACGACAGCCGAATCTCCTCGACCACCGACAACAACAGCCGGAAAAACTTCTCGTTGGGCTCGTGGTCGGGCAGAACCTGTTCGGTGACCTCGGTCAGGAAGTCGAGCGCCACCAGCACCGCGTAATCCGCGCGCAGGAAAATCGGCGGCGCCAGCAGCTCGCAGCGATCCAGCTTGACCAGTTCCTGGGTTTCCTTCTGGTAGTAGAAGGCTCGGACGTGCGAGAGCCGCTCCAGCCCCGAGCCAAAGCGGCTCTTCGGCCGGCGGACCCCGTTGGCGATGCCTCGCAGCTTGCCCCGATCGCGCGCCAGAAAGCTCACGATCAGGTCTGCCTCCCGGTATGGATACGTGCGTAAAACGAACGCTTCGCTTTGTCGGGAAGGCATCGCTGCGCGGATACGCCGCGCCTAATTAACCAGAATAGCACGCGCCGAGGCGGTCAGCGGCGCGCAGCGCAGTGCGGCAGTGCAGCAGCTCTGCAAGCAGACAAGGCCGGTCCCGGCATTCGTGGCGCGGGCCTCCGGCTTGCAGCGCCGGCGCCGGCGTTTCCCATGACTTGCCGCCACCTCAAGCAGGATCGTCGACCCCCAGGTCGACGCTGCCGGCCGGAGGCCCGCGCCACAAGCCGGGCTGGCAGAGACGATCCCCCGGCGTGATCTCGCCGGCGAGGTAAGGGGCCAAACGCCTGAAAGGCTCGTCCGGCGGCCTGCTACCATAAGTCGGACCATCGGCTCCACTCCCAACCGAGGTATGTTTTTGATCCGGCAAGCCTTGTTGCCGTTTACGCTAGCCGCTTGGGCGGTCTCCAACGCCCCGTCGCAGACCGTGCGGATCGAAAACCCAAGCGGCGGGGTCGCGGTCGAAGCGACCGCCTCAGGGCGCATCGAAATCCAGGCCTCGAGCCCGGATCGCCCTGTCTCTCAACAGGACACTTCCGCCACCGAGCAGCCGGACCTGGTCATCGTCAAAGCCAATCCGGCTGACGGCGCCCGCATCGACCTCAGCGTCAAGCTGCCCTACGGAGCCGCCCTGCAGGTGCGCACCCAGGCCGGGCCGATCTCCGTGAGCGGCATCTTCGGCACGGCCGAGCTGATCACCGAGTCCGGCGACGTGCTGCTTGAAGCCCCCTGGGACGCCACCCGCCTCAGGTTGATGGCCCCCAAAAAGCCGGCCCAACTCACTCTCCCCGATGGCTTCAGGTTCGCCACCTACGAAACGGATAGCAGCAAAGGCCGGGCGTGGACTCTCGAGGACCGCCTGCCCGAAACGCGCGTCGGCTACGCCATGCTGCACGTCGACGCCGGCAAGTCGCGGCGCCTCACTTTGCGCCACAAGCCGATCCCACAGGACTCCCCCGTCAAGCTGCCGTGGAAGGCGCCCGACGTCCTGGACGCAATTGTGGCCGGTGAAAGGCGGACGGCGAAGACCCCGAGAACAGCATCCAAACCGCCGCCGGCCGAAAACAACTCGCCTGAGACGCCCGCCGAGACCGCGCTGGCGCCGGAAGCGGGGGCCCTGTTCACCTCGGAGGTGCGCATGGTCAACCTCAGCGCCGCGGTCTACGACCAAAACGGCCGTCCTCTGACGGGATTGAAAGTGGAGGACTTCACGGTCCTTGAAGACGGGACGCCGCAACAGATCACCTTTGCCGGCGCCGAGGAAGTTCCCTTCAACCTCGTGCTGCTGTTCGACCTCAGCGGCAGCACCAAGCGAGACCGCGAAGACATGAAGGCCGCCGCGCTGCGCTTCCTCGACATCGCCCGGCCCAACGACCGCGTCGCCGTGTACGCGCTCGCCAACGACCGCTTTCATGTTGTCTCGCCGCTGACCGGCGACCGCGAGCAACTGCGCCGGCTGATCCCGGCGCTGCCGGAGGTTTCCGGAGGAACGCCTCTTTACGACGCGCTCGTGCTCTCTTACGCGGAGGAGCTGCGCAACCACGCGGGCAAGCGAAACGCCATCATCGTGATCAGCGACGGCGTCGACAACCAGATCTACGGAGAGCTGACCCCTTCCCGAGTCTCGTTCGACAAACTCCGCAAGGCGGCCCGGCAGTTCGACGCGTTGCTCTATCCAATCCTGCTCAACGCGGCCGAGCCCGGCTCACGCACCACCGGATGGTCGCAGCGCGCCCGCCAGCGCATGGAAGAACTGGCGGCCGCCACCGGCGGACGCCTCTTTCCGGCGCGCTCGCTGCAGGAGCTCGAACCCGTCTACGCCCAGATCGAGAACGAACTCCGCGCTGTCTACACGGTGGCCTACTACCCGCGGGACCAGCGTCTGGACGGCGCCTGGCACCGCGTCGAGATCCAGGTCGGCCGGCCGGGCGCCCGCGTGCGTTCGCGCGAAGGCTACATCGCGCAGCCGTGACCTTTCGTCTCGCGGTCCGACCGGCGCCGGCTGATATAATTGAAGTTCAACAGCCCGCCGAAAACCTGCGCAGGGAGGCTTCCATCATGAAGTTGTTTGTTGACAGCGCGAATCTGGATGAGCTTCGCAAAGCCGCTTCCTACGGCATTGTCGACGGCGTCACCACCAACCCGTCGCTGATCGCCAAGGAAGGCAACTCGCAGGTCGATCAGATCCGCGCCATCTGCGAGATCATCGACGGCGACATCAGCGCCGAGGTGGTCTCGATCGAAGCCGGCGAAATGGTCAGCGAAGGCCGCAAGCTCGCCAAGATTCACGACAACGTGGTGGTCAAATGCCCGCTGACCCGCGACGGCATCCGCGCCACCAAGCTTCTCTCGTCGGAAGGCATCCGCGTCAACGTGACGCTGTGTTTCAGCCCGGTGCAGGCGCTGCTGGCCGCCAAGGCAGGCGCTTACATCATCAGCCCCTTCCTGGGCCGCCTCGACGACATTGCCCAGGATGGCATGGAGCTGATCCGCGAGATCGTGACCATCTACGAGAACTACGGTTACCCGACGCAGGTGCTGTCCGCCTCCATCCGTAGCCCGCTGCATGTCAAAGAGGCGGCCCTGGCCGGCTCGCACATCGGCACCATGCCGTTCAAGGTGCTCGACCAGCTCTTCAACCATCCGCTGACCAACATCGGCCTCGAGCAGTTTCTGGCGGACTACCGCAAGACCCTCCAGGAAGTTTCGGTCGGCTGACTCCGCCAGGAGACAACCGTGACTGGTTCGCCGGTTTTCATTGCGGCAGGTTTGGCCGCGGCGGCACTGCTTGGCGGTCTCGTTGTCTACATCCTGAGACGTCCTTCGCCGGTCGAACGGGAGCGCCGCCGCCGCCTCCAGGTGCACCGCGCCGGGCGCATCACCGACGGCACTGTTTTCGACGTCGGCGAACCGGGCCAGAGTGCCGGCCCCGACACGGCGCGCCTCCTCTATTACAGATACTCGATTGGCGGGGTTGAGTATTCGGCCTGCCAGGACATCTCGGCCCTGGCCGAGCGCGTGGGCAGCGACCCGGCGAGTCTGATCGGCGCCGTCTACGTCAAATACCACTCGAAGAATCCCTGCAACTCGATCATCGTCTGCGAGGAGTGGAGCGGCCTGCGCCTGCGGCGTCGTGACTGATTGTGAAACGGTGTTGTGTCCAGACTTTGCATTCGACCCGTACGAAGAGCCTGGAAGCGCGTGCGTCTCGATAGGTTTTGGCGGTGGCAACGAAGCGCGATTCGCAGTACCAACGGCGCCCAACCTGTAGCCCACGGCTTCAGCCGACAGCATCGGCAGTGGGTAGGGTGATCCAGATCCAGAGAGCCGGAACGAACGATACGCGAACCGCCAGGGGCCGTGGTTGCAATGCTGCTCTCGGCCCAGAGCAAGGCTGCCGATCCTGTACCAGCAGGTTCAACCGCCCTCGCCGAAGCCCGAAGTCTTCCAAAAATACCACCCGGTCCGTAACCTTTGAAAACTTTTCAACGAAAACCGGGTTAGAGCGAGGTAGCGGTGCATCCGGCGTAACCGTGTTGTCTCGCGGTGAGTCTGATTCCCCGGGGGCCACCGAACCGTCTCGCGAGTGTTCAGGGGCTAGAATAGAACCGCCTTCGGTGGGTTCAGGAATCGTCGTGCCGCCGGCTGGTTCCCAGCGCGTGCTTCGTTCCGCCTTCGGGCGAAATGCCCGTCCTCGAAGGCTTGTCCGCCCGCATGTCGTCCGCGTCGAGAAGGCGCGCCGGCTGTAACGCTGGCGCTCGGGTTGGAACTGTGCCCGAGCCCGTCAGGCCGCGCCGCCTGCTGTCGTTTTCACGCAAAAGGATTATGGATGAGATCACAACGGATTATTGTCGCCATCGTGCTAACGTTCTTTCTCTGTTTGCCGGTCTACCTGATTTCATACCAGGACGGGCCGCCGCCGCGCCGCACGGGCGGGCCTTTTCCTGGCGAGCAGGTCTGCGCCATCGTCGAATGCCACGTGGGTATGGCTGTTA
>Ga0214471_10004094_pt1 | contig 11254 bp, 13 predicted proteins | sample RVTome_5_FD_207665 | JGI IMG/M metagenome (GOLD analysis project Ga0214471, IMG submission 207665) | Soil microbial communities from uranium-contaminated site in the Upper Colorado River Basin, Wyoming, United States - RVT142D155 | ecosystem: Environmental > Terrestrial > Soil > Contaminated >... | reverse complement strand
CGCGAGGGTTGAGGCCCTGCGTCTCTCAGGCGAAGGCGATTCGATCGCCGCGGTTGAGATCAGTCGGCAGGTCACATTGCCAGCCGGTCCCGACAGCTACCGACCGCTCGTCGATGTGGGCGGGCTTCCGTGCTTTCCGTCGCAGCCCGATCTGGCCCCGGCTGCCGACCCTCGAACCGATTATGAATCGATCTGGTCGAGCGCCGGCGAGGGCCGCATCACCGTGCTGGAGAACGGGAAGGACTTCGACCGGATCGTCCTGGCTATACCGGTCGGGATGATTCCCTATGTCTGTTCGGACCTCGTCGAATCCAATCCCCGGTGGCGCTCGATGGTCGATCACCTTGGCACCGTCGCCACTCAGGCATTCCAGCTGTGGCTCAGCGCCGACTCCTCCGAGCTGGGCTGGGATCGGCCGGGGGTGACGATGACCGGCTTCCTGAAGCCGTTCGAAACCTGGTCGTCGATGGATCAGTTGCTTGCCGTCGAGCAGTGGCCGGCAGACGATCGGCCCCGGACCGTCACCTACTTCTGCAATACGCTGACGACTGCCGGTTTTCCCGATCGCAACGATCGCGACTTTCCCAAACGGGAACACGAGAGAGTCCGTGAGAATGCCGTCGCTTTCTTGCGAGACGGGGTTCGACACTTCTGGCCGGGAGCGGTGAGCGAGACCGAGAACACTTTTCGCTGGGATCTGCTGACCGGCGGCGGGGAGCGGTCAGGTGAAGATCGGTTCGACTCCCAGTTCTGGCGGGCGAATGTTGATCCCTCCGAGCGCTACGTGCTGTCCCTGCCGGGGAGCGACAAGTACCGGCTCCGCACCGATGCCAGCGGTTACGAGAACCTGGTCCTGGCCGGCGATTGGATCGACTGCGGGCTCAATGCCGGATGTCTCGAGGCGGCCGTGATGTCCGGCTTCCAGGCCGCCAACGCTTTGGTCGGGAACCCGATCACAGACCGCATCGCCGGGTACTACATGGACTGGGGCAAGTAGATTCCGGCTGGCCGGGCGAATTCTGGGTCGGGCGAATTGTGGACCGGGGCGAATTTGGGAGGAAGGCGTTTTCGAAATGTCCGAAGATCGAGACCGCGAGGAGATGGAGAAGTCGGTCCGCGACTTTGGCTTCCAGGCAGCCTCGGAAGTAGTCGAGCGGTTCCTCAGCTCCATGAGCAAAACCGATCCGCCGACCGGAGGCCAGGCCGATACAGGCTCCCCCGGGGGTCAGCGGGCGGCTTTCCGGCAGTTGCGAGCCGATCTCGCCCGGGCCGTCGATGCCAACCTCGATCTGGTTCGACGAGCCTTCGACCTCTACTCAGGCGCAGTCGACCGATTGCTCGGGACCGAGTCCTCCGGAACCGCCGGCGGCGAAGGCAGCCACCTCAAGCTGCCGCCGGTCCTGGCCGGTCACCGGGCCTCGTCGACGCTCTGGGTCCACAACACGACCTCATCGGCCTCCCCGGCTTTGAGGCTCCGTGCCTCCGATCTCGTCAGCCATACCGGCGAGACCATCGGCGCCAATGGCTTCGAGTTCGACCCGGCCGAAATCGATATCGCTCCTCCCAATTCCAGCGTTGCCGTCGCGGTCACCTTGACGATCGATCCGGTCGTCGCCCCCGGTCGCTACCGCGGGTATGTCTTCGTAAGCGATCTGCCGGACGAGTTCATCACTATCGAGGTAGAGGTCGTGGGAGCCGTCGGCAATAGTCAGGAGGACCGGTGGCGGGATCGGCGACAGGCTTCGTAGAGGACACGCTGTCTGCTCACCGCGAGCTGATGGCCGCGGCGATGGCCAGATACCTTCCGAGTCGTGAACCCCGCCGCTGGCTCTACGACCTGATAGCGACGTACCCCTCCCGGATTGGCAAAGGGATCCGCTCGGGTTTGTGTGTGGCGGCCTGTCGGGCCTTCGGCGGCTCCACCGAAGAGGCCATGCCGTCGGCCGCGGCGATCGAGCTTCTCCACAACGCCTTCCTGGTGCACGACGATGTCGAAGACGGAAGCCTCAGCCGGCGGGGATTGCCAACTCTTCATCTCGAACACGGGGTGGCTCTGGCCGTGAATGCCGGCGACGGCTTGGCGGTGGTCGGGCTGACACCGTTGCGCGACAACCTGGGGGTACTCGGCTCCGACATGAGCCAGCGGGTCCTCGACGAGTTCCAGTTGCTACTGCACAGGACTATCGAGGGTCAGGCGATCGAGTTGGGCTGGCGGTCGGACAATGTGGTGAAACTGACCCCGACTGACTACCTGGACATGGTTCTGCTCAAGACCTGCTCGTATTCCACCATCTTCCCGCTCCGCATCGGGGGGCTGATCGGCTCCTGGGGCACAGCCGATCTCGACGGTCTGACCCGCTTCGGCTTCCACTTGGGGGCGGCCTTTCAGATCCGCGACGATCTCCTCAATCTCGAAGGGAAGAGTGAGCAATACGGGAAGGAGATTCTCGGCGACCTGTATGAGGGCAAACGGACCCTGATGATCCTCCATCTCCTCTCCGTTGCCACTGAGCGAGAGCAGGCTTGGCTCAACACGTTTCTATCCGCTGGCCGATCGGACCGGTCTGACTCAGATGTTCGAGCCGTCCTTGGGTTGATGAAGGATCACGGCAGTATCGATTTCGCCCGGGAGTTCTCGCAAGGAGTCTCCGCTGCGGCCCGGGAAGCGTTCGAGGTGGCCTTTCGTGGCCTCCCCCCATCGGACGATCTTGCCTTCATCGAGCAGTTGATCCCCTACATGCTGGAACGAGAGCTGTAGCCAGAGCCCTTGTCAGGTCCCTAGTTCCGGGGTCAGGCGGATCACCGGGATCAGGCGGTCGGTGGTCGTCTCGTATTTCCCGAATCCCGGTGCCACGGCAACGATCCGCTTCCACGCCTCGTCGCGCTCGGCGCCTTGCAGCGAATCTGGGTGGGCCTTGTGGACCTCCTTCGCCACCGTGATCCAAACCTGATCCGGATTCTTGGCCAGGTTGTAGCACCAGGAAGGGTTCCGGGCCGACCCCCCGTTTGAGCCGACCACCAGCCAGGCTCCAGGGTGGGCGGGGTCTTCGAAGCGGGCGACGGTGGTGTGGCGCTCTTTGCCTGTTTTGGCTCCCACCGTCTTCAACATCAGGAGCGGTCGGCCCTGGATCTTCATTCGATCGCCGAGCACCCCGAACATGAAGTGGCTGAGTCCCGTCCCCGCCTTCAGCAACGGGCGGGCGAACTTCGGCATCTCCGTGCCTCGAGTGCCGTTGGGTGGAAGGGTCACCGGCATATCGTCCTTACGACGGGGTCCTCGATGGTAGGTCGATCGTTTCGGTAACAATCGGAACGGAGGTCCGTTCAACCCCCGTCTACCCGCTTCGGAACAGAGGATGACGCACGTCGATCCATACCAGGCGGTGGTCCGAACTGGGAAAGGGAAACACTCCGGTGAGCCGGAAGAGCGGATCCGATTGCAGCGGCCAGAAAACGGCTCCGTCGACGATCTGCATGTTGTTGCGGGGAAGCACGTAGTCCGCCCGCAGGTTTCCTGGCGCAGTGTCGGAGAAGTCGGCGGTATCGAAGCGCGGGTCGCTCCTATGAGTGGCATTGGCCCCGCCTTGCAAGGTCGCTGCCTCAACGGCACCTTCGCTATCCGGGGTCACCCGGTCATTGACCAGGGGATGGGCAATTAGCTGTTGGATGGAGCCCGGAGTGCTGTCGCCGTCGAGTGGATCAGAGTTCTCGTCGCCTGCGATGACGAACAAGGTGCCGGGGGCGAGCCCTCCCGAGACGCCATTGTCGTCGTAGATGTACCGGCTCCGGACCGGCGTGATGTAGTCGGCCCAGAAGCGGATCTCGTCGAAGTTGCGGGTGCCGTTGCGGTCCTCAGGCCCGTCGAAGACCGGCGGGGTCGGATGGCTCACGAGAAAATGGACTGTTGTCCTGCCAATCTCGATCGGAAGGTCCCAATGGCTCTTCGATGACAAGCGGACCGCCTCGAGCTCGGCCGTGGTGAACCAGTCGGCAGGCTCGGGGGTCGCAGGATCATCGGGCAGGCGCGCTCCAGGCATGTCCTTCCAAAGGAAATGCTGGAAGGTCCGCACCTCGTCGAAGTCGATCGGGAACATGGAGTACACCGCCATCCCGAACTGTCCGGGGAAGAACCCGAAGCCGAACGCGTCGTTTGGTCCCTCGACAACACCGTTGTTGTCCAAGTCGAGACCTGAGGGGATGCCGGTGTTGGACGGCGCGGTGTAGGCGTACGGGTAGACGATCGCAGTTGCCCCCATCTGTGAGATCGACAGGTAGTTCTGCTGGAACAACTGCAGTGCGGCGTGGTCGGCATCGAAGTCGAACTCGTTGATGAGAACCACGTCTGGCTGCGTCCGTTGGATGATCTCGGCAATTGTGGCCGCCTGGGCATTGTCGGTTGTCGACAGGTCGGTGATGAGCTGGCCGGCGGCGTTTCGGTTGAGAGATGCGTTGAAGGTGGCAAATCGAACAACGTTGTCTTCAACGCCTTGGGCCGCAATGGCGGCCGGGACGAGGGCGGCGATCAGGAGACTCAGGACGAGAATCGTTCTCCGGCGCATGGAACTCCTCCACTCGGGTACGGCTGAGTTTGCCGCCGAATTGAAAACGATGTCGGTCGAAATGGCGAACGGCCCGGTATCTGTCGGAATGGGTTCGCCTGCTTGCATGGGCACGTGGCCACTGAACCCAGCCCATCGGTACGAGCTTTCTGGGAGGCATTCGCCGATGCCACCAACACCGTGGCCACCTACGAGGCATGGGCTTTCGGTGCTGACGACATGCTCGAGCTCGCCACGGAGCTCGGTCTGCTGGTGCGCGACGGTCCCAAACGCGCCACCACCAGCAAGCTCTCGAGCTTCGAGGAGGATGGCGAACCCAAGCCCGAGGTGGGTGGCTACTCGGTGATCCTGGATGGGACGGGCGAGCCGATCTGCATCATCCGCACGACTCGCATCGACATCGTTCCCTTCGGTGAGGTCGACGAGGAGTTCGCCTGGGTGGAAGGCGAAGGCGATCGGTCCTTGCAGCACTGGCGGGACGCCCACCTCTGGTTCTTCGAGGCCGAAGGCATTCCCATCACCGACGACGAACTGGTGGTGCTGGAGCGCTTCGACAAGGTGTGGCCGCCGTGACCGGGGCCTATTGCGTTGGAAGCAATGACTTCGTCACGAATGCGTTGATGACCTCGGTTGCGGCCGGTTCCACCCGGACCACATAGGAAACTCCGCCCTCGTTCGATATTTGCACCGGCAGCGTCACCGAGTCTGTGGCCGAGGCCGTCTGCATCCCCCAGCCCGTGCGGGCGAGGGAGAAGACGTTTGTCCCAGAGTCGGAGGTGAGATAGGCCCCGACGGCGCTCAACAGGAGCGGGCTGCGGACCACTCCTGACAAGGATGAAGCCTGGCTCATGATCTTCATGAGGACCTCGCGCTGTCGGCCCGTGCGAGCGATGTCGCCACTTCCCTCCGATACCCAGTCACCATCCCGGAACTCCTCGTAAGCGCGCGACCGGGCATAAGCGAGGGCAGTGGCTCCATTTACGGTCTGGGTTCCGGCCTCGACGGCCAGACCCGACTTGAGGTCGCGGGCGGCATAGGGAAAGTTCAGTTCGATGCCGCCGAGAGCGTCGACGATGGCGGCGAACCCCCCGAACTGCACCTCCAGGTAGTGGTTGGCCCTGATCCCCGTGGCGAGGGCGACCGCTTCCACCATGAGGTCGGCCCCGCCGAAGGCGTAAGCGGCGTTGATCTTCTGGGTTCCATGCCCCGGCACCTCGACCTTAAGATCGCGAGGGATCGACAGCAGTTGTCGACGGCCTCCGGCCACCTGGGCGAGAATGATGACGTCGGCCCGGGCTCCCGGGAAGTCGCCGAAGAACCCGCCGAGTTCGTCGGGAAGATTTTCGCGGCTGTCGCTTCCGACGATCAAATAGATGCCGTCCCCGGCGGCGAGGGCCGGGAGGTTGCCGGCGTCGGCCATCCGCGATTCGGTGTAGAGGGCGAGTCCAACCAGGGCCGCAGTGACAACCACCAGGAACAACAGGATCCGAATCACCCACCGTTGTCCGCGGCTGAACCGTCGCGGCCGAACCGGCGAAGACGGCGGAGCAGAAGGAGGAGCTGGGGGAGCGGAAGAACTCATGAAACCTGGCCCGAATACGGTACCTCGGGGCCGTTGGTTACCGGGCGAGTCCAGGAAGCGGCGGGTCCCTACCTCATCGCTTGTGGGCTTTGATCAGATGCCCCGGATCGGCACATCGAGGCGACCGCCCTCAGCCACAAAGGGACTGAGACCTTCAGTCCGTGATTCACTGACGATTCTGCCGATGGCCTCCTCGGTAAGCCGCTCTCCCAGGGGTGTGCTCCGCACTTCTATGTCGACGAACTCCTCGACAGATGCGAAATGCATCGTGGTGGTTTCGGTGCGGACATGAGCTACCTCGAGACCTGCCTCTTGGAAAATCTCTCTCAGCGCGTCGAGGTTCCCGAGGGCGAAATAGGCGCTAAGGATGCTGACCGCTTCGGCACCGGCGTGACGGGCGGCGACCTCGATGAAGGGGCGGTAGGCGGGTTGGTCGGCGGTTCGATCCCAGACCTGGATGCCGATTGTGCCTTTGGATCGACGACCCTTGCCATCTCCTTCAGGGCGGCCGTGGGATCGGGGAAGAACATCAAGGCGGCCTGGCAGAACACAATGTCGAATGAAGCTGATGGCCTCGAGCTCTATTCGTGCATGACGATGACAAACTTTCATTACGTCCTGTTCAAGAGTGATGAGGTCCTGAACCGCGGCCGCCGGGCGATGGCCAACATCATCGGGTCGTTGGCGACGCCGTAGCGGTTCCCCCTCGTGGCAGCACATAGTATAATATGGGCATGTTCTCCGAACGCACCCAGGTACTTCTCACGCCCGCCCAGCGGCTGCGTTTGGAGCAACTTGCCAAGGAGCGCCAGGTCTCGGTCGGTTCCCTCATAAGGGAAGCAGTCGACTCCTATACCGCGGTTCGGTCTCGCCCTGCCCGCCAGGCCCTTTCCGATCTCCTCGAGCTGGGGGCTCCGGTCGATGATTGGTCCGTCATGAAAGACGAGATACTTCGGGGTATGACCGGGTGAGCGTGTTCATCGATACCGCCGTGATCATGTACGCCGGCGGTGCTCCTCATCCGATGCGAAGCCACTGTGCCGACCTCCTCACCGCGGTTGTCGAGCGCCGGATCGAGGCGGTGACCTCAGCTGAAGTGATCCAGGAGATTCTGCATCGGTTCACAGCCATCGACCGGAGGCTCGTTGGGGCACAGATGGCCGAGGCGGCCCTCGACATCTTTGCCCCCGTGTTGCCGATCAATGAGGCGATCATGCGAAAGATGCCGAACCTGGTCGCCAAGTACCAACAGCTCTCCGCCAGGGATCTCGTCCACGTGGCGACCTGTGATGTAGCAGGTATCGACTTGATCGTGTCCCCCGACCGCGGCCTCGATCAAGTGGAGGAGTTAGCGCGCATCGATCCGACGGATGTCGCCGGTCGCCTCCTGTGAGAGCTGAGTCGTCCAGATGTGAAGCCCAGAACGCGCCGGGCTAGATGCACTGGCCAAAAGTGGGCTGGAAGAAGTTGAGTTCGCCGGTGGCAAACCACCAGTCACGCTTCACGTTTATCTCGTAGCGCGGAATCGACCGGTTCGGACCAACAGTATCGTCCCACCTCTTCGTCCGGTATTCGATAAGGCCATGGAAGCGGACCACCGTCGGGTCATCGAGAAGTAGTGGGGGCTCCGTACAACGGGTCTCCCCCGGCAACCAGGGGATGGACGGCACGGACACCACTGTGCCGGTCTCGACCTGCACGGGCTGGAGCCACGTCGGGGCTCGGTCCAGGGTCGCCACGTGGTCGTAGTCGGGCTGGCGAACCGGCAAGTGGTAGACGTGAGCTTCGTCGCCTTCTCCGAAAAGGAGGTACTGCTCGTGTTCCTGGCCGACCAGGTTGAGGTTGGCGTGCCGGTGGTGGATAACTGCGTCGACCTTGACTGTGACCTTCGTCAGGAACGGCTCGTCTTCGTCCCACGGCAGCCAATCGGGGTCCGGTTGGTCGGGCTTCCCTCCCGCTCCGATGCCCTTGTAGATATTGGCCTGAAACTTGCGATCGGCGATCCTCATCGACCACGAGCGTCTAATCAGATCCGGGATCGTGAACTTGCTCGACCGTGAGGTCACCAGAAAATGCGGTTCGTCGCCCTCCCGATCACTCAGGATCTTCTTTCGGGCCGCCTCCGGGATGGTGATGCGGAGGACCAGCTCCCAGTTCTGTCCTTCCATCCACCAGTTGACCACGTGGCAAAGGAACAACGTCCGCTCTCCGACGACGACGAAGGCATGACGCATCGGCACGTCGTGAGTCAGCAGCATCGATTCCGGGCGATCCGGGCTCTGATAGATGGACAAGTCGTTCTCCTCCGGACCCCCACGAACTTAGTTGGGTATGGGGCTTCGGGAGCCGGAGATGCCGGTTGCGATCGGCCATCTCCTCCTGCCAATCGCCGCGGGAACAGTTTTGAATTCGATCCGGAGGCTTCGGGCGGATGTGGGGATTCGGTAGCCTTGGAGAGTTCGGCAGGACCGGACGGTGGGAGGCGCGCACGTGCTCAATCGGAGTGATTCCGGGTGCCACCAGTTCGTCCAGAGTTCTCGGTTCGTTGTCATCGTGGTTGGTGGCATCTTCCTCATACTCGTGGCAGCCGGATGTGGTGGCCCGAACCCATCCTTGGAGCTGGCGCTTCTTCATGCCCCGATCATCTATCAGGACACCGATGACACCGACCCGGCCGCCGATTACATCACGCGTTTCAACTACGACGGCAACATGGTGGCCGCTGACAATTGGGATAACTTCGACGACTTCCGTGACGACCTGCCCGGGGTCGTGTACTACTCGGTGGTCGAAGCTCCCTCCTACTGGTTCATCGTCTACGCCTTCTTCCATCCCCGCGATTGGTCCGACACCCGGTTCGAGGATGAACACGAGAACGACCTGGAGGGGATCCTGGCGATCGTCGAAAGGGAAGATTCGGATCCCGATAGGGGCCAACTCGTCGGCGTGATCACCGTTTTCCACACCGACTTCTTTTCGTACACCCCGCCGGGCAGTCCGCTAGGCGACGGAGAAGAGGACATCGACGGACCCACCGAGAGCGACGACTGGAACGAAGCACCCCATCTCAGGCTGACGATCGAGGCCAAAGGTCACGGCGTCAAGGCCTGGCCCTTTGCGGGTGACTTCAGCGGGCAACGAGACCGCGACGGAGTCATCTATTTCCCGGCCCAGTCGGTGACGGCGGCCGAAGCTACCCCCGAATCCGGTAACGACCGGGAGGCCAGCTACACCCTGGTGTCGCTGTTCTCGACCCTTTGGCCGGAGCAGCTGAACGAGGCGACCGATGGTGATGCCGTTGCCGACACGTACGAGACGTGGGGAAACTTTGACGGAAATGGATCGGGGACCTGCGGGGATCCGTGGTTCATCGATTGCGACGACGACGCGGCCAACCTGCCGTGGCGATGGGACGATGACGACGATGGAGTTTGGGAGGGCGTGGGCCCGTTCCGCTTTCTTATAGATCCGATTCCGGCAGGGCTTCTCGCTCTCGACCCCTGGCTCATTGCCGATCGTTACTTCAGCGGTCTTCCCTCACCATCCCGATATACCGACAATCGATATCTCGAGGATCTGAAACGACACGGCTTTGGATCCGACAACCTTCCTGGCGGTTGGCCTGATGGACTCGACCTCGATGATCTGCTGAGTCGCGCACCGGAAGAATGAGTCGATTCAGGCACCCAGGCGGGCCCGCAGCAAACGCACCGAGCGGCGAAATAGAAACGCCCCGACGCCGAGCCCGATGAGCTTTCCCACCAGCCCGCGGCCAGAACGACTATGACTCCCCAGGTGAGCCGAACTCACTCGGCCGGGCCGGTGCCGGCGGGGGCGACAAGGAGAAACACGACATATCCGATCATCGCCACGGTGAGGAACCAGGCCGACGACTGACACCCGCAGATGGCGATCGGAAGCCTAGACCCCGCCAGATTCTCGGGCCTCGGGCGGCCGAGGTCAGGCGAAGAAGGCGTTGATTGCGGCTGTGTCGTCGGAAAACGCCCAGCGGTGGGTGATCTTGCCGTCCTTCACGTGGTAGATCTCGGCCGTCCTGTACGAGAAGGTCTTGCCTCCACGCTCGACCGTGGTGTTGACCAGGGCAACCATGTGCTCGTCGTTGGCTACCACATCGTGGAGGTCGCCCTTGAACGAGATGCCACCATCCATGAATCCCTGCATACGCTCCATGAGCGCCGCCTTGCCTCGAACCGGCTGGTCGGAGCCGATCTCCCACCACTGGACGTCATCGGCGGTGGCATCGGCGAAGGGCTCAAAGTCTCCGGTCTCAGTCGCCTCGCTGATCTTGCGGTAGTTGGCGGCATTGGGATGATCCTGCATGCTCGAGCCTCCTGATCTGGGGAGAAGGAAGCTACACCCGAATGAGAGGCAATGCGCCGGAGCCGGTGGCTAAGGTCGGTCGATGGCGAGCGTCGCCATCTTTCACTCCGTGCTCGGGGTCACGCCCGGCCTCGACGACTTCGCCGAAACGCTGAGAAAGGCCGGCCACGAGGTGACGGTGGTCGACCAGTACGACGGCCGGGTCTTCGGTAATTACGAGGAGGCGTCGGCCCATGTCGACGAGGTCGGCTTCCCCGCATTGATGGCCAAGGCGATCGCAGGCGTGGCCGACCTGCCCGACGGGTTCGTGGCGATGGGCTTCTCCAACGGAGCCGGCATGGCCGAGTTCGTTGCCGCCAACCGGCAGGTGGCGGGAGTGGTGATGCTCGGCGGCGCCCTTCCCCTGGAGATGATCGGCATCGCCTGGCCGATCGACGTCCCGGCCCAGATCCATGTCACTGTGGAGGACCCTCGCCGGCAGCAGGACGCCATCGACTCGGTAGCCCGAGCCGTCGACGAGGCGGGTGGGGGGGTCGAGGTCTTCGACTACCCCGGATCCGGCCACCTCTTCGCCGACTCGAGCCGACCCGACGAATACCAACCGGCCGAAGCCAAGCTGATGATGAGGCGGCTCAAGGACTTCCTGGATCGGGTCGACCGATGACTCGCTGCTCCCCTTCTTGTGACGGTTCACCACCTAGGTGGTAGGTCAACCGTCACAAGAAAAGGGAAAGCGGCACCGGGCGGCAGGCCGGACCAATACCCTCACGTC
>Ga0214471_10004093_pt1 | contig 11263 bp, 12 predicted proteins | sample RVTome_5_FD_207665 | JGI IMG/M metagenome (GOLD analysis project Ga0214471, IMG submission 207665) | Soil microbial communities from uranium-contaminated site in the Upper Colorado River Basin, Wyoming, United States - RVT142D155 | ecosystem: Environmental > Terrestrial > Soil > Contaminated >... | reverse complement strand
CCGCTCCGTACGCTCGCGGAACCAGGACGACTGTTCGAGGGAGAAGCCGGGTGACGACGGTCGCTCGCGAAGGAAGCCGGGCGGTGTTCTGGCTCGGTCTCCTCTCGTTTGTGGTGGCGGCATTGAGTTATGCACTGATGTGGTCTGGAGGGTTGCTGGCGCTGCCCGTATCGACGTTGCTTGCGATCGCCGCACTGTGGAGAGCTTGGAGCAGGCACGAGCGGTCGTCATGGACAAGGGCGGGAGTGGTTGCAGCCGCGATCGTTCTTCTCGTTGGGATTTTTACCTACGCCGGCGCTATCGTGACCACGTGAGAGCATCCGGGGCAGGGATCTATGCCGATGACCTCTGATCCGGCGTTGAAACCGCTCGACCGTCTCGTGGGTGACTGGATCACCGAGGCCACCCACGCATCCGTTCCCGGCGTCGTCGTGCATGGGACTGCCGACATCGAATGGCTGGAGGGAGAACGGTTCCTGATCCACCGCGCACGCAGCGATCATCCGGACTTCCCCGATTCGATCTCGATCATCGGGTTCACCGAGCGGGATCGCGTCGACGGCGCTCCCAGCCTCGATCCGGCGACCGCCGGCGAGTCGCACCTTTGCATGAACTACTTCGACTCGCGCGGCGTGTTCCGCGTCTATGAGGTGAGCATCGACGACGAGTCGTGGCGGCTCTGGAGGCACGCACCGGGATTCTCGCAACGGTTTGCGGGCATGTTTGCCGATGGCGGCGACGCCATCGCCGGTCGCTGGCAGCTCTGTCGGGACGAGATCAACTGGGACGACGACCTGGAGATCACCTACCGGCGCCGTGCATGAAACGTGCCGAGCTGCTGTCCCAAAGATCTCGGGGGGATGGTGCACGAAGAATGATGTTCGATTGTCAGCCGGTTCTGGCCGGTCGGCTGGTGCATGCTCGGCCTTTGCGGGGGGACGACCTCGACGCGCTGTGGGCGGTAGCATCCGATCCGCTGATTTGGGAGCAGCATCCGGCGAAGGAGCGCGGCACGCTCGACGGGTTCCGGACGTTCTTCGACGAATCTCTTGCCTCGGCCGGCGCGTTGCTGGTGACGGACGCCTCGAGCGGCGCGGCCATCGGATCGTCGCGGTTCGACCGCTACGACGAAGGCCGGCGCGAGGTCGAGATCGGATGGACCTACCTCGCCCGCTCGCACTGGGGCGGTGCGTACAACGGCGAGCTCAAGCACCTCATGCTGCGACACGCTTTCCGGTTCGTAGACTCGGTCCTGTTCTACATCGACGTGAACAACATCCGCTCGCAGCGGGCGATCGAGCGGATCGGCGCGCTGCTCGAATCCGGCCCGGACGAGCGGGACCGGCTCCGGTACCGCATTACCGCAACGCCGCGACCGACGCAGTAATCGAGGGCATGCGAAAACCGCGGCCGGTGGCCGCTTGATCGGAATCGGTGGATCGGGCGACGGCGCGGCTACGGAGGCGATCCCGGCGGAGCCCGGTGGCGGGGATTGCTCACATAGCTGCGGCCGCGCAGGGTGTAGGTCATGGTCGCGTCGGGATGTATCGCCACCGTCCACGGCTGGTCATGCAGCCGTCGATGATGGCGGCGGCAGTGCAGGGCCATCTCGTCCACGGTTTGGCCGATGCCGGGCACCAGATGATGAACGTCGGTCCAGGCGACCGGAACGTGGCAGCCGGGGAAGCGGCATCCGCCGTCGCGGGCGATCAGCGCGCGGCGCATCCGCCGGGTAACGCGCGTCGCCTCTTCGCCGACGGCGATCGGTCGTCCACCGACGGTGAGTACGGGAACGATCGTGGCGTCGCACAGCAGCGTCTCGGCAGCAACGCGAGTCAGCCGCGCCGGCCGGCCGGTCGTTGATTGCAGCAGCCGCATCGCGCCGTCCGCATCGCCGTCGAACGCCAGCAGGTCCACGGTGGCGAGCAGCCGCGGCTGGGGTCGCGTCCTGAGTGCCGATCTCGAGAGGCTCTGCTCGCAGATCGCCAGGAACGCGTCGAAATGCTGCCGCGCGCGTCCGGGACCGCCTTTGTCGGCATGCTGGGGCCGCTCGGCTGACGCATCGAGCGCGGACAGGTAGACGGCCGTCGCCTCGGCGTCGGCCTCGCCGTAGAAGCTACTCCCCCCGTCCAACCGCGGCTGGACGGCGAAGAAGCTCGATCGGACCGCGCGATCTTCGCGCGCCGTCGCCAGATCGGGCCGCAACCGCGCGGCCGCGTCCGAGACCAGCCCCACAAGCCGGTCGGGGTCGGCCGCGACCAGCGACTCGGCATGGCGCGCGATCACGTGATCGATCTCATCGATCCGGTCGGCCGGAACACGCTCGATCTCGCGAAGGATCGCTCGTACCTGGCTCCAGGACACCACGCCACGATCGAACGCGTCCGTCAAACGTGGCAGACGGTCCATCGTCGACGACGCGCGCATCATCCCGCTCGCCTCCCACGGCATCAGCCGCGCATGCATCGTGAGCGCGAACTCCATCGGATGTCCATCGGACACGCCCCCCGATCGACGGATCATCCGAACGGCCTCGGCGATCAGCGCATCCGCCTCACGCAGGAGATCCGCGGGCGTGCGAACAGGTATCTCGTCAAGCATGCGGGCATCCTAGCAACGGGGTGTGACAAGAACGTCTGATCAGCTTGTTGTCAGGGACGACCGGCCCGGAAATAGTTCCCGGAGGGTTCGACACATCCGCTACTGTTCGAGCATGAGCGAGTTCAGGCCGGGCCCTCCGCCACCCGAGGCGTATTCCCGGGTGACGAATCCGGAACGGTTCAGGCCACTCCACGACGCTGCGCTGTCGCTCCTCGATACGGTGACCGACGGCTACGACGTGGAGCGGCGAGAGAGGACCGAGGAGGACGTGAGCCTGCGCTACCCCAACGCGCGGCCGACGATCCTGCTCACGCCCTCGATCCCCACGGCCGCACCGCTCGCGGTGGCCTTCACCAGCTTTCCCGGCCTTCTCGTGCGGGCCGGCCGGTGGGCTCGCATCGCAATCCCCCCGTGCGGATGCGACGCGTGCGACGAAACCGCGGAGTCGGCGATCGAGGAGCTCGCGTGGCTCGTCGAGTGCGTCACGCACGGCCACTTCCGCGAGTCCATCGACCTCCCGCTCGACGGCGACGCATGGCATCAATCACAGTGGGGACCCCCGCAGGGCAGGCGATCGGGCGGCGGGTCGAGAATCTCTCGTGACAAGGCCGTGGCGATGCTGGGCAGCGGGCCGGCCACCCACGAGTGGCACCCTTGGCCACTTCGGTAACCCAAAGAGGGCAAATCCGGCAGAGGGTGCGGCCGGGGGCAGTTGAGTGCGCGAGCCGAACGTCACTCATAACCGGCGGCGCTGCCGTGCGTTGACATGGGTGGGGGGCGACAATACGCAAACCGTGAAACGACAACTCCTTATCTTCCTGGCGATCGCGGCCACCCTGGCGGGGGCCGCGGTGCCGGCGCGCGCCGCCGACGACCGGCTGGAGAAGGCCCGGCGCGAGATCCGCAGCCGGCAAGACACCTCGCTGGTCGGCTTGCTTCGCGCGGCCGACGACAAGCGCCGCGCCATCGAAGAGTCGATCGCGCGCATCGAACGCGACATCGCCGACGTGCAGAAGCTGATCGACCAATACCAGCCGGAGCTCGAACGCGCGCAGATCGAACGCGACTTCGCGTCCCAAGCCGTGATCGCCGCCGACGGCGCGTTCAAGAACAGCCGGAGCCTGCTCGGCGCGAACGCGCTGTCGATGTATGCGACCGGCCAGCTTCCCGAGATGTTCACGCTCATGGGCACCGGCGACATCTCGGACTACGTCACCGCGCGCGTCTACATGGACACCGTCGTCGCGTCCAGCTCGAAGGTCGTTGACGGCTTCCGCCGATCGCGCGACCGGCTCGAGAACGAAAAGCTCCGCGTCGAAGAGCAGACGAAGACGATCGTGGACCGCTCGACCAAGCTGGAAACCGAACGCGACCGCCTGGTCAAGCTCGCCGCATCCAAGCAGCGAGTCGCCGCCGACCTGGACGCGGCAAGCCTCGCCCGCGAAGAGGCGCTCGCCGCGATCGCCGCCGACCCGACCGGCATCGACAGCGTCCTGAAGTCCTACGGCTCGGCGACCGAGGCGATCCGCACCCTCGTCGTCGCGGCACAACGCGGGCAGCCGGTGCAGGACCCCGACAAGGCCGCGGTCTGGATCCCGGTCGAGGGGCGCGTTTCCTCGCAGTTCGGCTGGCGCACGCATCCGATCTTCAAGTACCGCTCGTTCCACACCGGAGCCGACATCGCCGCGCCCTACGGCACCAAGATTCGCGCGGCCGCGCCCGGCACCGTCGTCGACGTCGTCTACCTCGGCGCCTACGGGCTCGTGACGGTCGTCGATCACGGTTTTTCGCTCGCGACGATGTACGCGCACCAAGCGCGTTCGTTGGTGCATCCGGGCGAGCACGTGCAAGCCGGACAGATCATCGGCGCCGTCGGATGCACCGGCTGGTGCACCGGTCCGCACGTTCACTTCGAGGTCTGGAGCCGCGGCAACCCGCAGAACCCGCAACGCTGGGTGTCGTAGGCAAACCGCGTCCGAAATGCGCCAGCGGCATCCCGGACGCTGGACTAGGCTCTCGCGGCAATGAGCATGCGCGCGGCGATCTCACGGCGACCCCACGCGGCCCGCGTCGCGCTCGCGCTCGGTCTCGTCTATATCGTCTGGGGCTCGACGTATCTGGCGATCAGCGTGACCGTCGAGACGATCCCGCCGCTGCTGTCGGCCGGCGTCCGCTTCATGACTGCCGGCGCGATCCTGTACGCATTCGCGATCCGGCGCACGCCGCGCGGCGAGCGGCCGACGGCGATCCAATGGCGATCGGCCGCGATCGTGGGCGCCGCCTTGCTGCTCGGCGGCAACGGCGGCGTGGTGATCGCCGAATCCTGGGGCGTGCCGAGCGGCATCACGGCGCTGCTCGTCGGCACCGTGCCGCTGTGGATGGCGCTCATCTCGTGGGCGGCCCTGCGGGAGCGCATCCCGAAGGTCGCCATCGCAGGACTGCTCGCGGGATTCGCCGGCGTCGCGATCCTGGCCAAGCCCTCCGGCGACTTTCCGCTCGCCGGATCGCTGCTGATCGTGCTCGCGGCGTTCATCTGGTCGTGCGGTTCGGTGTATGCGCAACGCGCGCCGCTTCCGTCCCGGCCGTTCCTGACGACGGCGATGGAGATGCTCGCCGGCGGCGCCGCCCAAGTGATCGCCGGCCTGCTGCGCGGCGAGGCCGCCGGCGTCGACGTGACCGCGTTCTCGAGCCGCAGCCTGATCGCGTTCTTCTACTTGATCTTCATCGGGTCGCTGGTGGGATACACCGCCTACATCTGGGCGCTCCACAACACGCGCATCTCGCTGGTATCGACCTACGCCTACGTGAATCCGGTCATTGCCGTGATCCTTGGATCGGCCATCCTGAGCGAGCCGTTCACCACGCTCGACTTGGTCGCCGGCTCGGTGATCGTCGGCTCGGTCGCGCTGATCGTGGGCGCCAAGCGCACGGCCGCGGCGCAGGGAAGCCCCGCCGACGCGCCGCCGCCGACCGACGAAGCGCTCGAGTCGTCGACAACCCACGAATAGCGGTGCTCGCTCCGCTTTCGCGTGCCTTGTCCCCACCTGGGCGGTAACCTCAATGGGGCACGGATCGTTGCACACACCGAGGAGACCCATCTCGACGCGCGCGCTCAACGGAGGGACCGAACCGTTATGAACAGGCTCAACCGGACCATTCTTGCGGTCGCAGCGGCCATCGGAGTCGCGGTCGCACCGATCACCGTTCCCGCGTCGCGGCCGCCCGAGCACGCGGCGATCCGCTTCGCCCAGAACGTGGTCGTCGATCCTGCGCGTATGGGCGGCGAGCCGATGATGGTCACCGACTCGAAGCACAACATCTACATCTCTTCGATCATCGGTTTCTCCAACCACACATCGTTCCTGTGGAAGAGCGAAGACGGCGGCGAGTCGTTCGACCTGCTTCGCGTGCCGCTTCCGGCCGTTCAGCGTCCCGACTTCACGCTCGGTGGCGGCGACACGGCGCTGATCGTCGGTCCGCCGGCGCCCGGCTACAAAGACGACACGCTGATGTTCATCGACCTGGAAGGGCTCGCCTCGTTCGGCAGCGCGATCAGCTTCGACGGCGGAAACACCTTCGTCAACGACAACGTCTTCGCCTCCGGCAACCAGCCGCTGGGCGACCGGCAGTGGGGCGGCCACTGGCGCGACAAAGACGGCGTCGATCACTACTACAACTTCTTCAACGGCCTGTTCAGCACCGATGCGGCGGGCAACACCGCGGCATACGCGATCATCGAAACGACCGACTACGGCAAGACCTGGACCGACTGGAAGCGCAACGTGACCACGACCGCGGGACGCTCGCGTCCCGGGCCGTTGATGGTCGATCCCGCGACCGGCGACCTGATGCTGACCTGGTCGATCAACAGCGGGAGTGAAGGTGGCGCCGGCTTCACGATCTGCACGCAGGCCAAGGTCTGCACCGACAGCGTGATCGCGCGCATGCCCGACTACGACGTCAACAACACCTTCGTGACCGGCGCGCGCGACAAGGCCGGCAACCTCTACGTGGCTTGGTCGGCGATCCCGCGCGGCACGCTCAGTCCCGAAACGACGCCGACCCGCATCTACATGTCCACCTCGCGCAACAAGGGCAAGACCTGGACGCCGCCGGCCGTCGCCTCCGGCAACCTGCCGGCCGCCTCGATGCCCTCGATCGTGGTCGGCGACGCCGGACGCGTTTCGATCGCCTATTACGGCACGCCCAAGAAGGGCGATCCGAACTTCAACGCCGGCCCCTGGCATGTCTATATGAGCCAGAGCCTGAACGCGCTGTCGGCCAAGCCGACGTTCACGCGCGCACAGGTGACCGATCACACCAACCACATCAATCCGATCTGCACCGGCGGGCTGGGATGCACGATCGATCCCGAGCGCAAGGACGATCGCAACCTGATCGACTTTCTATTCGCAGCCGTGGGCCCGAGGGGCGAGACGATGGTGACGTGGGGCGACACCGCGCATCAGGTCGGCCCGAACCCGCCGGCGTCGTCGCCGATGACGATGTTCGGCAAGCAGACCGAAGGACCGAGCCTGCATGCGAGCGTCGGCGAGCTGACGCCGCCCAAGCCGGACGTGCTCCCCTATTCGGGCGGCAAGAACCGAGTCAGCAGTTATTGGGCGAGCGCGGTGCCGGTGAACTGGCACGCCGACCTGATCGCCGACACGCCGTTCCCCCGTCACGCGGACGGCGGCCCCGGAGAGCCGAACCCGAGCCTGGACATCACGTCGGCGTGGCTGGAGGCGGCCGGGCCGAACCTGATGCGCGGCACGATGATGTTGCGCGACACGTTCAGCGTGAAAATCCCGCAGCCGTACTCGAACAACTTCTACATGTTCTGGTGGTGGAGCAACAACAAGATTCACTACGCCGCGGCGGAAGTCGGCCCGGCCGAGTCCGGGATTAGCCAGACCGAGGACGGGATCTCGGATTGCTACGCGGGCGAGCCGTCGTATTCGAACGAGTCGAGCGCGCGTTGGGCGCTCTACGTCGCCACCGCCGTTCCGCCGCCGAGCGTGACGCGGATCGATTGCCACTTGGACCTGCCCTCGGGCCGGCTGACTATGGACATCCCGCTGGACCTGGTCGAGTCCGGGATCGGTGACACGTTGTATTCGGTGACGGCGTCGTCGTCGGCGATCAGCATCCCGAACATCGCGCTCAACGCCGTGGCGAACCTGCCCGACGAGGCCGATGCCGTGTCGCCGTTCTCCTACACGATCGGCTCGATCCGCCAGCAGGTCACGAAGCTGCTTCGGCCGCCGCCCCGCAACAAGCGCCGCTAGGGGCGAACATGTGTTCGTCCGCGTCCGCGGTGATTTGCCCGGGCCGGTCGAGCCCGCTAGAACTTCGCCCGTGGTAAGAGCCATCCGCGGCCTCCGGCGATCGTCCGGCACCGGCCGCCCCTTCCCCCGAGGACGCGTCGTTCGCGCGTCGCTCGTGTTTGCGCTCGCGCTTGCGGTGGTCGGGGTCGTTCCGACATCCGCGCACGCCGCATCGTCCAAGTCGAGGCTGAACGCGATGGCAAACCGGATCAACCGGTTGCAGTCGGCGCTGGCCACGACCGAGCGGCGCGCGGCCGCGATGAGCAAGTCGATCTCGTCGGCCTCGGCCCGGCTCAAGGCCGCGCGCGTCGGCATGGTCGCCCTCACGCAGGGCCTTTATATGGGCGCATTCGACGAGACGACCGCAATGCTGTCGTCGGAGTCGGTGACCGAATTCGGCGAGCGCGTCGCCTTCACCGAGCACCTCCAATCCGGCCAGAAGGACGTGCTCGAGCGCGTCGCGATCGCGCGGACGCAGTTGCAGCGTCAGCAGAAGGCGCTCGCGGCCGTGCGAGCGAAGCAGACGGCGCTCCTTCGGTCGCTCGGCGTCGAGCAGCGGGCGCTTCAGAAGGCGTTCAAGGCCGAGCAGGACCGGCTTGCGGCGATCGAGCGCGCGCGGCGCAACAGCCGCACGCGCGCCTCGCGGGCCGACGCGCCTTCACTCGTCGGCGGCGCCGGCCCCTTCCGCGTCTGCCCGGTGGACAATCCGCGCGCCTACTCCAACGATTGGGGCGCGCCGCGAAGCGGGGGCCGCAGCCATCAGGGCATCGACATTCTGGCGCCGCAGGGCACGCCGATCCGTGCGCCGTTCGACGGAACCGTCAAGTCCAACTCATCGGGCAGGGGCGGCAAGCAAGTCCGCGTCTACGGCTCGGCCGGATACGTGTTCAACGCGCACCTGTCGCGACACGCCGGCGTATCCGGATTCGTGAAGGCCGGAACGGTGGTCGGCTACGTTGGAAACACCGGCAACGCGAGCGGCGGTCCGACGCACGACCACTTCGAGTGGCATCCGCGCAACGGCGGCGCCGTCAACCCGTACCGGCTCCTCAACATCGTCTGCTGAGGCCCCGTCCCGAACGCTACGACTTCGTGCCGCGGATCTTCAGCGACGCGAGCAGCGCACGCGACGACCCGGCGATCTCGGCGACGGCGCGCTCGAATGCTTCCGCGTTGTGGGGAGCGGGCGAGCGAAAGCCGCTGATCTTGCGGACGAATTGGAGTGCGGCGGCGTCGATCTCGGGCTCGGCGGCGACGACGGAACCTTCACGGAGCGTCTTGATGCTTCGGCACATGGGCCCAGTGTAGCCCCGGGTTCCTGCTAGGGGACCCAGACGCACACGGTCGGCGTGGTGATCCCGCCGGGCTGGGGCACGGTGACTATGCCGCGGAGCGGATTGGATGCGCCGGCGTCGGCGCAGACCGACTCGGCGGGCGACGATTGGGGCAGCGCGACGGCGGCCAGCACGGCGGCGGCAACGATCAGCTTCTTCATCATGGCAGGATCCCTCCCGGATCTTTCAAGGCTTCGTCGGCGGCTTCGCATGTGTCGGGTGCGTCCGCGCAGGCTGCATCGGCGGCGTCGTCGGCGGCGCCGAGCACCACCGATCCGTCTTCGCTTCCGCCCTGCTCGCGCCAGATGCGCGTCCACACGTGCTCGTCGTCGCCGGTGACGGGATTGCGCGCGGTCGCGCGCGCCGCGGTTGTGCCCCGCGGATCGACCGAGGCCGTGACGCTCGCTCGGTCGGTTCGGATCAACGATGTGGACGTCCGGCTGCTCGTCGCGACGGGTGCTGCCGACGCCTCGACGCCGCCTGCGCCGGCCTCGGCGAACGCATACGACGCCGGTGCGGCCGGGGCCGCCGCGTCCAAGCCGGCGACGCCGCTTACGGATGCAGCGACCAGAGCGACGGCGGCCGCGACGGCCGACGCCAGCGATGCGCCGGCTGCGGTCATCGCCGGAGCGACCGCCCGTCCGGCTCCGCCGCGGGAACGCACTCGCACCCACAGCACCGCCGCGCCGACGGCGCGGGAGGCGGCCAGATACTTCTCGCGCAGGATCCGGCGCGCACGGAACAGCACCGCGCGCGCGGCATCTTCGTTGACTCCTTCACGCCGGGCCAGTTCGGTGTAGTCGACGCCTTCGATGTCCCGCGCGACCAGCAGCGCGCGATGACGGTCGGACAAGGTGGACAAAGCTTCGCGAACGAACCGATGCTCCTCGGCGCGCTCGAGCGGCGCGGTCGGATCGGCGTCCACGTCGGCATGGTCGGGCAGCGCGTCGGAGGCGGGAACCATCCGCCCGCGCGTTCGCAGATGCTCGATGCACAGGTTGCGGGCGACGCAGCGGAGCCACGGACCCATCTGCGCATCGCGGGCAAATTGCTCGCGGCGCGTCCATGCGCGGAGCAGGGTCTCTTGCACGATGTCCTCGGCGAGCGCTTCGTCGCGAAGCAAACGCGCGCACATGCGGCGAAGTGGACGCGCGTGTGTGCGCATCCACTCTTCGAACGTCTGCGTCTCGGGTTCCGTCGCCCGCTCGTCGGGCTCCGGCACCAGCGATAGATGGTCGCTCACGATTCCCCTTGTTGATCGCCGATCCGCTAGTTCAACGATTTTGGATTCGCTGCGTCACGCGGCGCGGCCGGGTCCGTACTCGATGTGACGCCGGTAAAACGGGGAACCCGGAAATCTCCGCAGATCCGGCGCCAGGGTAGAAAGCCCCCCGACGCAAGGAGGAACCACGATGCGAAAGTTTTGTCTGGCGGCGATCGTCGCCGCGGCGACGTTCGGCGTCGCCGGGATGGTCGGCGCCTCGAGCGTAACCGTCTGCAACGAGATCGACACTACGATCAACGGCGAGCAGGTCGTCGATCACTCCGATTGCCACACGGTGAGCACCGACGGCGAAGCGCCCGGCGAGCCTGAGATCCCCGGCACGCCCGAGGTCCCCGGCGTTCCCGAGGTCCCCGGCGTTCCCGAGGTCCCCGGCGTCCCGGCGCTGCCCGGCATCCCGCCCGAGGTGCCCGGACTGCCCGAGATCCCGCCGCCGCCGTCGGACATCCCGCCGGCCCCCGGCGTTCCCGGCGTGCCGCCGGTCGACGTGCCGCCCGTCCCCGGAGTGCCCGGCGTTCCCGGAGTGCCCGGCGTGCCGCCGGTAGCCGTGCCGCCGGTCGCCGTGCCGCCGGTCGACGTTCCGCCGGTGCCGGGTCTGCCGCCGCTGCCGCCACCGCCGCCGGTCTGACCCGGACCGCAAGCCGCCCGTCCGGGGGGCTGAATGCAAAAGGAGGCGCCGATCGTGGCGCCTCCTTTTCGCGTGCGTCACATGGTCAGGT
>Ga0214471_10004092_pt1 | contig 11266 bp, 13 predicted proteins | sample RVTome_5_FD_207665 | JGI IMG/M metagenome (GOLD analysis project Ga0214471, IMG submission 207665) | Soil microbial communities from uranium-contaminated site in the Upper Colorado River Basin, Wyoming, United States - RVT142D155 | ecosystem: Environmental > Terrestrial > Soil > Contaminated >... | reverse complement strand
CTGAACCATTTGCGGCCAGTTATCACCAGATGGTCACCGTCGACCTCGATCCGGGTCTTGATGTTGGTGGCATCCGAACTGGCGACATCAGGCTCGGTCATCGAAAAACAGGACCGAATCTCGCCCACGAGTAAGGGCTCCAGCCAGGCCTGCTTCTGTTCCTGGGTGCCGAACATATGGAGGATCTCCATATTCCCGGTGTCTGGTGCGGAACAGTTCATCGACTCAGGGGCGATCTGAGGGCTGCGGCCCGTGATCTCGGCGAGAGGCGCGTACTCCAGATTGGATAGGCCCCCGCCAACCTCGGCATCGGGAAGGAACAAGTTCCACAGTCCGCGGCTCCGGGCCTCTCGCTTCAAGTCCTCGATGATCTGGGGGTGATGGTGGGGGTCACCCGCCGATGCCATCTGCTCCCGGTAGACCGCTTCTGACGGATAGACGTGTTGGTCCATGAACTTCGCGAGTTGCGCCTGTAGCTCTTGGACCCGCGGCGAGTGGGAGAAGTCCATCGACAGCTACCTGTCGGTCTCTTCGGGCTCAGGCTCAGCCGGCGGCCGGTCGAAGGACATCGGTGGAATCGGCACCTGGGGCCTCCGGGGACGTCCCCTGGTCAGCTCCCCGAACAGCAACCAGCCGGCGAGAAGGGCCACGAAAGTGAGTCGGAAGTAGAGGGCGGCGGCCAACCCGGCCGCCGCGGTGACGAAGAAGACAACATTGGCGATTGCCTCTCCACGCTTGGGCGCAATCTTCTCCAGCAGCGACGAGAAGAGATGGCCGCCGTCGAGGGGGCGGATCGGCAGCCAGTTGAGTAGGCCCCAGAACAGGTTGACGTAGATGAGGTTGGTGACGACGAATCCGGCCAGCCCGAAATAGGGGCCGGTCAGCCAGGCAACCAACCAGACGAGGCCACCGAACACGACTCCAACCCCTGATCCGGCAGCGGCGACCACCGCCCGTCTCCCCGGCCCGAAGTCCTCCTCGGGAACCGTCCACGTGGTCAACCCGCCGAGGGTGTTGAGCTCGATCTCGACCTCTGAGCCAAAGGCGCGCGCGGTGAGGGCATGACCCATCTCGTGAAGGAGGATCGAAACGAAGACCACCGCGATCCAGGCGAAGACGAGCGAAACGGTGCCGGCGGCCAGACCCAACAAGGCGGCCACCAGCAGGAACGAGGGCCTCACCGTGACCGGTACTCGAAGCAGCCGAAACGAAATCACCTGCCCATATTGGCTCAACCCCGGATTCGCTGCCCAACCGACGGTTAGCCTCGGTCCATGAACGATGACCTCCGGGCGGCTGTGGCCGCCGATATGCCCCGTCTCACGGATCTTCTCGCCGACTTGGTCCGCCTCCCATCGGTGAGCGCTCCCGGATACGACCAGGGCGAGGTCCGGAAGGCCGCAGAGATGATCGTCACCGTGCTCGGGAGCGCTGGTTACGAGAACTCACAGCTTCTCGAAGTTGATGGTGGGAACCCTGCGGTTTTCGGCGAGCTTCCTGCGCCGGAGGGTGCCCCGACGATCCTTCTCTACGCCCACTATGACGTCCAACCCCCCGGGCCGGCCAGCGAATGGCAGACGGAACCGTTCGAGCCTGTCGAAAAGAACGGGCGGGTCTTCGGTCGCGGCTCTTCGGACGACAAGGCGGGGGTGGTCATGCACCTCGGTGCAGTTGCCGCGTTCAGCGGCCATCTCCCTGTCGGGGTTCAGATCTTCCTCGAAGGCGAGGAGGAGGCCGGCTCCGAGAGCCTGGCTCCGATCCTCGAGAAGTACTCCCATCTTCTGAAGCCCGACGTGATAGTGATCGGCGACGGTGGCATGTGGACCATCGATGTCCCGGCGTATCTGACCTCGCTTCGTGGGATCGTGTCCACCACCATCGAACTGAGGACCCTCGAGGCTGCGGTTCATTCCGGCCAACTCGGCGGTGTCTACCCCGATGCCCTGACCGCGATGGCCCGTCTTCTCTCCACCCTCCATGATGACGAGGGCAATGTGGCCATTCCCGGCCTGGTCAGCGAAGAGACGGACGGGCTGACGATTCCCGAGGACATGGCCCGCACCCTCACCGGGGTAGTCGATGGGGTGACCCAGATCGGATCCGGCTCGATTGCCTCACGTCTCTGGACTCGTCCCGCGATCTCGGTGCTCGCCCTTGACGCCCCACCTGTGAGCGAGGCGATCAATCAGCTGGTACCGGTGAGCCGGGCGAAGGTGAGCATGCGGATCGCGCCTGGTCAGGACACCGCAGCCGCCCTCGCTGCTCTGGAGCGGCACCTCACGGAGAACGCCCCTTGGGGCGCCACCGTCGAATTTCTCCACCATGAGGCTGGTGACGGCTCAGTCATAGATATCGACAACTATGCGGTCGATGCCTGGACCGCCGGCTATCGAGAGGCATTCGGGACCGAGCCGGTGGCAATGGGAGGGGGAGGATCGATCCCCTTCATCGCCACTTTCGCCCAGCTCTACCCCGACTCCCCGATCCTGGTGATCGGGTGCGCCGACCCCACGAGCGCCTATCACGCACCCAACGAGAGCGTGGATCTGGGCGTGATCGAGAAGTCGATGCTCGCCGAGGCGATCGCTTTCAGGCTTCTTGGTCCTTGATACTGGCCGACACCCGGCCGACCGGCGACTGTTCGCCCGAGACTGGTTGACCGCGATCAGATCGGGCCTGAGTGAACATGAGGTTTGGTCACGGGCGAAGTCGGCCGGTATTTTCAGATGCCGGTCGGCCAGAGCTGCCGCTCTCGCTCAGGCCCTGCCGGCGAAGCCATTCTGTCGCCAGGCCTCATAGATCACCACCGCCGCCGCATTGGCGACATTGAGTGAGCGGACCTCGGGAACCATCGGGATCCGCAGCCGCTCGATGATCCAGGGAAGCGCCTGCACCTCATCAGGCAGGCCAACCGACTCGGGCCCGAACAGAAAGGCGTCGCCGGGTTGGTACGAGGGGCCGGTGTGGAGACTCTCTCCATCCACCGTCAGGGCATAGACACGAGGTGGGCTTGTTGCATTCCGCCACGATTCGAGATCACGATGGACAGTCACCGAAGCCCGGTCCCGATAGTCCATCCCGGCTCGTCTCAGCTTGGCGTCTTCCATAGTGAACCCGAGCGGCTCGATGAGATGGAGCCGGCACCCGGTCACCGCGGCCAATCGCATCGCGTTGCCCGTGTTGGGAGGGATCTCGGGGTGATAGAAGACGATCTCGAACACCATCAGCGGAGGTCGAAAAGGCGCATCGCGGTGTCTTCGGCGTCGCGAAGCCCGTCGTAGTCCACCTCGATGGTCTCGATCCCCCTGGCCTCGGCCAAGACCCGCGCCTGGGGGGAAATGGCCTGAGCCGCCAGGATCCCACGCACCGGCGAGAGACGCGGATCGTTGTCCAATCGCTCGAGATAGCGAGCGAGTTGCTCGACGCCGTCGATCTCGCCTCTTCTCTTGACCTCGATCGCCACCGTAGAGCCGGTGTCATCGGCGCACAGGAGATCGACCGGGCCGATATCAGTCGGGAACTCGCGCCTGATCAGCGTCAGCCCGTCCTCCAGGATCCACGGGCGATCGGCGAGCAGGGTTTGGAGATGCGCCTCGACCCCGTCCTTCTGCAGACCGGGATCGTCGCCAAGAGAGTGGACGACGTCCTCCAAGACCTCGTGGATCAGGATCGTTAGTTTCTCCCCCTTGCCATTCGTGATTTCCCACCGATCCTGGAAGGTCTCGAGGAGATTGGGGGCCACCATCCAATTCAACGGTTTGGATGCGTTGCCGTCGGAGTGGATGGCCAATGTCCCGTCGGCCTTGACCATGATGAGACGAACCGCCTCAGGAAGATGGGCCGTGAGGCGACCCGAGTAGTCGACGGTGCAACGCGCGATGACCAGCCTCACGAATACTCAAGGGTACTGGCCTGCCGGATGCGGCCGGCGATAACGGCACAACTGATGGATAGGACAACCACGACCAGCCATCCCGGCCAGTACACCCCGAGCCGGTCAACTGAGAACCCCATCAGAGGGGCCCCGATGCCGAGGCCGAGAAGAAACCCAAGCTGGACCAAGCCGGTTCCCCGTCCGACCAGCCCTATCGGCGAATAGTCCATCACCGCCAGCATCCCGACGGCGTTCCAGGCAACGACTCCCATGCCATAGAGGATGGCGGCCGGGATCAGAACCCAACTCGACACCACCCCGCGTGATGCCAGGGCGAGGAGAAGCACCGAGATGGTCGTCAGCACCGCGATCACCCTCAACGTGTTCCCGTGCCCGAACCATCTCTCGGACACCGAACCCCACGTGATGCGGGCGGCAACGCCAACGAGCCCGATGCCCGCGATCAGGAATCCTGCCTGGAAGCCGGTCCACCCCTGGTCTTCTTCGGCGAAGAGTGGGAGAAAGGTGAACGTGGCGGAAGTCGCCAGGCCGGCGAGTGCTCCGTAGACGGCGATGTAGCGTACGACCAAGGGCACCCTATACCCCTCCCCCGATCCCGCTGCCGGGCGATGTGCCCCCTCCGGGCGGCCCCGCATCGCCAGCAAGGTAGCAAGGGGCACCACCAGAAAGGCAGCGATGGCCGCTCTCCAGTCCCAGATGGTGGCGACCGTGGGGAGCAGCAACCCACCGATGAAGGTCCCCATCTGCACCCCTGACTGCTTGATCCCGGTCACAACTCCCCTGGCTCCGGGTGGGACGTTGTCCACGATGAGGGTGTTGGTGGCGGGGTTGCCCCATCCCTGCGGAATCCCGGTGAGGAGGGCAACGACGAACAGGAATAGATAGTTGGGAGATAGCGCGACCAACGTCAAGCTGACAACACCGGCCAGGAGCACCCCTACTGTCGACCGGACCGCGCCGACGCGATCGGTGACCCGCCCGAACGTGGGTGAGAGGAGAGCCCCGGTCACCGCGGTGGCAGTGACGAGCACTCCCACTTGCCACCTTTCAACGCCGAAGTCCTGGATCAGGTCTGCGGCGAGCACCCCAAACATGACCTGAGGAAACGTTGTCACAGCCATCGTGGCGGCAGCGACGGCGGCAAGGGTTATCCGGCTGAACGGACGCATGGCGCCTCAACATAGGGGACCACTAGCTTGTCACCAGATTCTCCATGACCCAGATCGCAATCGGCACCCACAAAGGGGCGTACCTAGTCGAAGGAATCGACGGCCAATGGTCCGTCGAAGGGCCGTTGTTCCCGGGGTGGAAGGTGACGGCATTAGGTCTGGCTCCCGACGGAACCCATCTCGCCGCCGTGGGAAGCAATTGGTTCGGAGTCGGGATCCAGACCAGCGGTGACTTCCGAATCTGGGAGCAGACCGAGAGCCCACCCGGTTGGCCCGAAGGGGGCGGTCGGAAGATGGATCAGGTCTGGGCGTTCCACCACGACGGTGCCCGTCTCTGGGCCGGCGTGGCTGAGGCAGGGCTCTTCACCTCCGACGACCACGGTCGGACCTGGGCTCCCGTCGACGGTCTCAACGAGCACATCACTCGATCCGAGTGGCTGCCTGGATTCGGTGGACTCTGCGCCCATCGGATCCTCACAGCAGGCAACCAGGCCTGGGTCGGGATCTCGGCTGTCGGTGTATTCCGCTCGGACGACGGCGGTGTCACTTGGCACCTGAAGAACGACGGGGTCCCGCCGGTTGGCGTGCCCGCGGATGTGCCAAGGCCCGAGGTCGGTTACTGCGTGCACGGGCTGGCCCACGACCCGGAGAGCCCTCAGCGAATCTGGCGCCAGGACCATGCCGGCATGTTCCGGAGCCGCGACGGCGGAGACACCTGGGAGCGGATAGAGAGCGGACTTCCCTCGGGATTCGGATTCGTGATCTGGAGGGACGACAACAGCGGCCGGCTCTTTACCATTCCTCTCACCTCCGACGAGAACCGGGTGCCGGTCGACGGAGAGCTGCGCGCCTACGTCTCGGATGACGACGGCGACAGCTGGCTGGTGTCGGGCTCGGGATGGTCCGACGCTCCCCAGTACACGGGAGTGCTTCGAGGTGCCTTCGACGGCGACAACCAGGGCAGGTTCTGCTTCGGCACCACCGGGGGCAAGCTATGGCTCACCGACGACAACGGGAGCGCCTGGCAGCAGTTGGAGGCGAGCTTTCCCCGGATCGACGCGGTCCGGTTGCTCCGATGACGGTGAAGGTCAGGCTGCCCCGGATACTCACCCAGGCAGTCAGAGATGGACTGCGTCATGAGGTGACGGGAGACGACGTTGGGCAGGTGCTGCACGGGCTGTTCGAAAAGGAGCCGGGAGTCCGCAATCACCTGATCGACGAGGACGGCAGGATTCGCACCCACGTGTTGGTCTTTGTCGACGGAGAACGAGCCGGTCTCTCGACCCCGGTCCCCGATGGAGCGGAGGTCCAGGTGCTACAGGCCGTCAGCGGCGGGTGACTAGGTCCCCACCTCGGACCTGGTCGGGCGGCTGAAGACAAACCAAAGGGCGAACACCCCGACCGCTCCCAGGATCATCCTCACCACCAGATTGTCCACTAGCACGACAGACGAGAAGGTCAGGGAGAGGGTGATGGCGACCGCCGCCAGCCACTTCATGCGAACGGTCAAGCCACCAGCGCGGTAGCCCTCGATCATCCGCCCAAACACCGGATGATTGACCATCCAACTGTGAAGCCGGTCAGAGGACATCGAGAAAAAGAAGGCGGCCAGGATGACAAAGTCGAAGGTGGGGATCCCGGGAATGAAGCTGATCGCAACGAATCCGAGGCAGATCAATCCCAGGACCAGGTATATGCCGCGCAGGACACGACTGCGAGACTTTCGAGACGCGACCTGTTGGCCGACGCTTGGCGTCACCCCTCCAACCTATTGCGGCGGTTTGCTGACGGCGAGTCGGAAAAACCCGTTCCCCGTTGACCGTTCACCCTTTGGCCTTTCCGACGGCAATCGTGGCACCGCTACCCTCGGCGTTGCAGCCAAGACGCAGAACGTAGGACGGAAGAGTGCCCATCGTCACCCCCGAGAAGTATCGACAGATGTTCCAGGCCGCCCGTGAGGGTGGCTACGCCTTTCCAGCCATCAATGTCGCCGCTTCAACAACGTTGCTGGCCGCCCTCGAAGGCTTCACCGAGGCGAAGTCCGACGGGATCGTCCAAGTCTCCTACGGCGCCGCTGAGTTCGCCTCGGGCCAATCCAACAAGGACATGCCGACCGGAGCTCGCGCTTTGGCCGAGTTCGCTCATGTGGTCGCCGAGCAGTATCCGGTGAACATCGCACTCCACACCGACCACTGCCCGCCGGATCGGGTCAACGGCTTCATCCGCCCTCTCCTCGAGGTCAGCCGGCAACGCAAGGCCGTCGGGCTGGGCCCGCTCTTCCAATCCCACATGCTCGACGCCTCAGAGCTCCCGATGGAAGAGAACTTGGCTCTGGCCGCCGAGTTGCTGGCCCTTTGCGCCGAGGTTGACGTGATTCTCGAATTGGAGATTGGCATTGTGGGCGGGGTCGAGGACGCAAGTGACAACCAGAACATCGATCGCGGGAAGATGTACACCTCACCCGAGGACATGGTCCGGGTCACCGAGGTCCTCGGTAGCTCCCAGGGCGGCAAGTATCTGTTGGCCGCCGTGTTCGGCAATGTGCATGGCGTCTACAAGCCGGGGGCGGTGAAACTGACTCCAGTGATCCTCCGCGACGGCCAGGGGGCGGTCAAGGCCAGATTCGGCGACACTGCCCGTCACTACCTGGTTTTCCACGGCGGCAGCGGGTCGACCCTGGAGGAGATCCGGGAAACCCTTGGATACGGCGTGGTGAAGATGAACATCGACACCGACTGCCAGTACGCCTATACCCGTCCCATCGTCGACCACGTGATGACGAACTATGCCGGCGTTCTCAAGGTTGACGGCAACGTGGGTGACAAGAAGACCTACGACCCGCGGTCGTACATGAAGAAGGGGGAGACAGGCATGGCGGCTCGGGTGGTCGAGGCCTGCGTGCAACTCATGTCGGCGGGGAAGACGATCGGCTGAGGTGGACCGCAGGCACCCGACCTGGGCGGCCTCGGAGCGCTTGATTCCGTCCCTTTTTGTTCGGCCTTTCGTCCGATTCACCCGAATCGAAGCTTCGTCGGGAATCGTGCTTCTTGGCGCCGCCATGGTCGCGATCGCATGGGCGAACTCCTCGTTCTCCGACCTTTACCGCGAGATCCTCGAGACCCACCTCACCGTTGACCTCGGAGGATTTCATTTCGACGAGAGCGTCCTCGAGGTCATCAACGATGGCCTCATGGCCATCTTCTTCTTCGTCGTCGGGCTCGAGATCAAACGAGAGTTGGTCATCGGTGAGCTTCGAAACCGACGGGCCGCCTTACTCCCTGTGATTGCAGCGCTGGGTGGCATGGTCGGGCCAGCTGCTGTCTACCTCGTGCTCAACGCGGGCGCCGGGGGGGAGGCGGTGCGGGGTTGGGGAATCCCGATGGCTACCGACATCGCGTTCGCCGTCGGCGCCCTCGCCCTGCTCGGGTCCAGGATTCCGGGTCCGGCGAAGCTGTTCCTACTCTCCCTTGCGATCGCCGATGACATCGGGGCGATCGCAGTGATCGCTGTCTTCTACACCACGGATATCGCCCTCGGATTCCTGGCGCTGGCGGTCGGCGGCCTCGTCGCCGTCTGGTTGGCACAACGAGGCGGGATCCGCTCTCTCGCCTTTTACGTGCCAGTGGCGGTGCTCGTGTGGTACTTCACGCTCGAATCAGGGCTTCACGCAACCCTGGCCGGGGTGGCGCTCGGGTTCCTGACCCCGGCGCGCCCCATGTACAAGCCGGCCGAGTTCGATGCCAGGGCCCGATCGATCCTCGATCAATACCCGATCGAGCCGGACGAGATCGAGGAGCAGGAGCAAGCCAACCATGAAGCACTGCTTCTCAGCACGGTGGCCGCCGAGTCGGTGTCCCCTCTCAATCGCCTGGAGGATCGGTTGGTCGCTTGGAGCTCCTTCTTGATTGTCCCCCTGTTTGCGCTGGCCAATGCCGGTGTCGATTTCAGAGGGACCTCCATTGGCGACGCCCTGATTTCCCCGGTCGGACTCGGCGTAGCTTTGGGGCTTGTGCTCGGAAAGATCGCGGGCATCTCATTCTTCACCCTCGTGACCGTGCGGCTCGGGCTGGGCAGTCTTCCGGAAGGGACCGGTTGGCTGCATCTCGTCGGCCTCGCCGCGGTCGCTGGCATCGGGTTCACGGTGTCACTGTTCATCGCAGAGCTCGCGTTCAACGACCGGATGCTCATAGACACGGCGAAGGTAGGGATCTTTGCCGGTTCCCTGGCGGCGGGCATGATCGGAACAGTGCTCTTGATCCGAGCCAAAGCGCCCGCATCGTGATCACCCCACCGGCATCGATCACATGTGTCGAATGTGGTGGGACCGCCCACCTCATTTCCTTCCTATCACCCGATGAGGATCTGGAGCCGGGCACGGCTCTCGCCTACCGGTGTGCCGAATGTCTCGATCGGTTCGACGTGGTTTGGGAAGAATTCGATGACGATTCGCCGACCGAATAACGACGCACTCGCCGCGCACCGCACCATCGAGATCACAACTGTGGGGCGACGCACGGGGGAACCGCGCCGGATGGAGATCTGGTGGTTCTACGTCGAAGGGCGCTTCTTCATCACCGGCCCACCAGGAACCAGGGATTGGTACGCCAACGTCAACGGAGACCCGAAGGTGATCGTCCACGTTGGAGGAAGGGACCTGCCGGCAAGCGCCTACCCGGTCAATGACCCGGAGACCCGATCGATGGTCTTCGATTCCAGACTCACCAGGTGGTACTCGGGCGCCGCCCAGCGCCAGCGTCTGATCGATGACGGGCCGATGATCGAGATCAAGTTCTAGTGGCCGGCCAACTCCGCCCGACGTCGTCGCGCGGCGGCAGCCCCGGCCGACCGGCGTCTTGTTCGCCCGAGACTGTTCGATTCGCGTCCAGATTGATCCGGTCCAGAACTGAGGTTTGGTCTCGGGCGAAGTCGGCCGGCAATCAAGTCTGCCAGCGATGGACCCGGATCGCTTCCGAGTCCAGCCCGACCCTTTGACAGAAGGCCGTGAAGACCTCCCGGGGCACGCCTTGCCACTCCAGATCATCGAGAGTCTCGGCAATCGGGACATCGAGCCGAAGCGTCGTCAGCTCCCGATAGAGGAACACCTCCTGGACGTACTCACGGAGCGTTGCTGCCAGCTTGTCCGCGCTGCGGACCGTCACCTCCCAGTCGACAGCCTCGGCCGGGATCAGCTCCAAACGGGGATACCGGAAGAGCACAGTGGCAGCAGATTTGGCCCCCCAACCGGGAAGCCCGGGAACACCATCGGCTGTGTCGCCAACCAGAGCCAGGTAATCGGGGATCGACTCGGGATGGATCCCGAACTTTTCCACGACCGCTGCTTCGTCCAGGATCTTCTGCTCACGACGGTTGTAGGTGACGATCCGATCGCCGATCACGAGCTGGCACAGGTCCTTGTCAGGAGTGGCGATGACCACTTGCTCGACATCCTCTACCCATCGGATGGCGGCGGTGGCGATGGCGTCGTCCGCCTCGTGCTCGATGTTGCCCCACACCACGACTCCAATCGCCCTCAAGGCCTCCTCCGCCAGCGGGAACTGCACCAGCAACTCGGGGTCCATTCCGGCCGAGGTCTTATAACCGGCGAACATCTCGTTGCGAAACGACTCGATCACCGTGTCGAAGCTGGCGGCGAGATGGGTGACCCCTGGCTCCCGGAGCAGGGAGAGGGTCGATTCGATTATCCCGAGGGTGGCTCTTATGTCTGAGCCGTCTTTGGCCAGCACCGACTCCTTGCGGCCGAAGTGAGCCCGGAACAACTCGTAGGTACCATCGAGGAGGTGGAGACGCACGACCAAGATCCTAAGCCGGATGAGGATGTGGACCCCTGGGACACAGTCTCCTCTGAGTTCGGGTCGTTGGGCGATCGGCTCAAGGACACCTATCGCCGGGTTGCCGCCGACCGCGGCCCATCCGAAGACGAGATCAAGGGAGCCTTTGCGACGCTGATTGGCGCCTGGGATCAGGTCGCCGAATCGGTGACGAGTGCCCTACGCGACCCGGAGGCCAGGGAGCATCTCAAGAAGGCGGCGAGCTCCTTCGCGACCGCCCTCGGCTCGACGATCAGTGATCTCGGCGACGAGTTCAAGGGTCATTCCGACGAGGAGGAGTAGCCGAATGGGACCGTGCCCGACCCTCTGATCTCGGTGGGAGAGTTGATCGAACGACTCCACGAGGTCGTCAT
>Ga0214471_10004091_pt1 | contig 11266 bp, 11 predicted proteins | sample RVTome_5_FD_207665 | JGI IMG/M metagenome (GOLD analysis project Ga0214471, IMG submission 207665) | Soil microbial communities from uranium-contaminated site in the Upper Colorado River Basin, Wyoming, United States - RVT142D155 | ecosystem: Environmental > Terrestrial > Soil > Contaminated >... | reverse complement strand
TGGCAAGATCGACCTCTCCTTCCTGACGGACGGGGCAATGTCGTACATCTCGGACACTTCGCGCATGCGTCCCGGTCACTCAGGAGTCACTTCCCTCAGTCCCGGCCGCGGCAGGCCCCGACCCTGCCGGGTCGAAATCGGACCGGATGCGTTCCGCAGCGTGAGCGTGCTCTACACCACCGTGATGCACGAGTGGCAGCACGTGCTGCAGTTCCGCCGCCCCGAAGCCGGCGGAGAAGCGGCGGACGAGCTCGAGGCGAGGCTCTGGGAGATCGAGAACCTGGAGCAGACGGGGCTCTGGCATGACGCGTCATACATGGGGAGGATCGGCGGCCAGCTGGATCACTGGTGGGGAGAGATGAGTGCGGAAGAGCAATCTCCCTACCGGCCGCGCTACGAAACGGCTCTGACGACGATCACGCAGATGCGCCAGCGCCTGGCGGACGAGCAGTTTCGCCAGCAGCAGGGCGGAGGCTAGGTCATGCCCCTGCGTCGACGTTACGGCGGCGATTCGGCCGGGATGCCGCGACGAAGCGGGACCGGCCGCGAGTGCTGGCCGAAGGAGGTGGCGACTTGAAGAGACGTCTCTCACGTATCCAGCACGAGGAGGAACTCACGAGGCGTCGCGAGCCAGGAGAAAACGCTATGGAGAGCGTGCCTCATCCTCTGGGTCGGGCCGGCGCCTTGGGCAACGCGAGGATTCAGCAACTGATGAGAGCTGACGCACAGCCCGCAACACCCGGGCCCTATCCGATGCTCATGCAGGGCTCCGCCGGCCGCTTCGTGTTTGCGCTGCAGGAGATGCTGAACGATGCCGGCAGCGGGGAGGCTCTCGGCGTGGACGGCGTGTTCGGCCCGTTGACGGGCGGCGCGGTCCGAGTCTTCCAGACCGGAAACTCTCTGGACGTGGACGGCATCGTCGGTCCGATGACCTGGGGTGCGCTGGAGCAGCGCAGCGGCAAGAAGACCTCCGAGGTGGCAAAGAAGTACCCCGGCGGGTCGGGCAGCGGCTCGGGTGGCAGTGGAGGCGCGGGTGGCGGTGGAGGCAGTATCGAGCCGGACAAGATACCGCCCGACCAGACTCATGTCGTGGCTTTCAGTGATGGGTCCAGTATCACGTGGGGCACCGACGGCTCGGTCACGATCCGAGGGAAGCCAGGTACGAACGCGTTCAAGTACCTCGAGCAGAAGGGAGGCACAATCATCGCGCCGGGCGGGGTACGCATCATCGAGGAGTCCGAGGGCAAGGACCTCGTCACAGGCGGTAAGCACGGCGAGGCGGGATCAGATTTTGCGTGACCGCAACCGGAATAGCGACGGCGATTTAGCGTGATAGGCCAGTTGGAGCGGTTGTGAGCGAACGTGCGGCCGAGCAGCTCGAGAAGCTGCAGGCGAAGCGAAAGGACCACGAAGCCGCGGACACGGCGGGAGAATTCGTGCCCGCGCGCGGCCTGACGGCACCGCTTCTGCGACTCGCCGAAGCCTCCGGGACCAACGCGGCGGGATTGAGCCCGACGATCCGGCGTCAGCTGCTGCGGTTGCAGGCATCACACGGGAACCACTACGTCCAGCGCTTCGCTCAACGAGGTCGCGAGGACACGCAGCCAGACCGTGCAGATCCCGCCTTCGGACACGCGAACGCATCCCGCAGCCAGGCGGCACCACCCGACACAACTACGCGAGCCGACGCGTCGAAGCCGACACCCGGCGCAAGGGCCGGGAAAGCGACGCGGGGCGCAACTCAGCGCACGGCGCAACGCTCGAGCGCCGAACCGAACGTCTCGCGCACCAGGTCGGCAGGCACGAAGCCGCGTCGCAGCGGGACAGGAGTCATGCAACGGTCGCTGGTGCTGGGGCCGGTCGAAGCCAACGAACAGCACCGATCGGAACAGGCGGTAACCGAAGCGGCCGCGGCGGAGGTGGAGGCAGCCCCGCCGGCAGCAGGAACTTCGCCGACCGGCGCTGCGCCACCGCCCGCGACGGGCGGAGCCACACCCCCCGCGGAGGGTCCGCCTGCCGCGACCGGCGGTAACGTTCCCGTCGGAGACGGGACGGAGGAGGGCACGCCGAGAGAGAGTCAGCCGGAGGAAACGCCGGCCGAGGCTGGAGCGGGCGGCAGCACGGCGGAGAGCAAGCCCGACATCGCCGACGCGGCGCAGGCGGAGGCTGGCGAGTCGCGAGGCGGCGGTGCCGCAGCGCCTAACGTCCCGACCGCCGGCCTCGCGAGCCCGGGTGAGGCGCAGGCGGATGCCAAGAGCGCGGTCGGAGGCCAGGCTTCACCACCGACAGGTGGGCGTGGCGAAGACGAGGCAAGCGCCGCCGACGAGCAGCGGGCGCTCAGTGCCGACGCGCTCGACCCGCAGATCGCAGCCCTCGTGGCCGATTTCACGGCGGAGTTTGGCTCGCGCCAGGATGAGGTCAGCGGGACTGCCGGCCAACTGCTCGACCCGAGTCTGCGCCGCGCCGCCGCGAAGCTGATTCCGGACCGCCGGGACGAGCTCATGCTACAACGCAGCGCGCTTCCGGGGGCGGGACCGGCCGGCCGCATCCAGCGGTCCGTCGCCGGCATCCAGCGCGCCAAAGGCACCGGGACACTGCCAACGCAGAAAGTCAAGGTCACGATACCGAACTGGCCCAAGATGCCGCTGTTCAAGGACGTGAACGTCGGCTCGTGGTTCCTGCTTTCGGGTGAGATCGAATCGCCAACCTGGGAAGGCGAGGCCAAGCCGCCTGACCACCTTCGGGACGACACAAAGGAAAGCGAGCTGCAGTTCACGGCGGACGGCAAGGTATCGGGGTACTCCGCGACCTTCCACAAGGAAACACTTGGGCAGGTGGGAGACGCGGAGCTCGAGGGCCAGGTCGGCGTCGAGGTGACGAACAAGTCGGTGAAGGTCTCGGGTCTGTCCCTGAAGTTCCCGGACTGGGGCGGCGAAGGCGCCGTCTTGGCGCAGGGCCAGCTCGACTTCAGCCTGCTGGAGTGGGAGGCGGGAGAACCACCTGCCGTCATGGTCCTCTCATACGTGAAGAAGCTTGGCATGAAGTCGAATTTCACGCTCGACGGCTGGACGATGTCGGGAAATCTGCACCTGCCGGTCAAGTTCTCGATGAAACCAAACCCGGCGAAGGTGGCTGAATTCGTGACGCGCGTGATCGGGCCGCGCCTGGCTGCTGCAGCGCCGGCCGGCCTGGCAATCGGCGCGCCGTTGGTGGCTGGCGGCGTCTGCTTGGCGATATGGATGAACGCTATCCGGGCGGGTGAGGACTTCGCGACGGCGATCGACTACGCGAAGCAGAACACGCTGGGTTATGTGACGGGGTACTTCTACACGATCATGGGGTACGAATCCTCGAAGTACTCCAACGGCGGCGCCAGCGCCGGCAAAGCCGCGGCGCAGAAGGTGCTCGACGACCTGCGCTGGGGCGAGCTCCCGGCCGGCGCGCAGGCCAAGATTCGGGCGGAGTACGTGGACGCGGGGAGTCTCAACATGCCGGGCGTACAAGCGAGCATCTGGAACAAGTACCGCGGCGAAGCGATCGCCTGGTACCGCAAGGAGCACGACTGGGACGCCTGGGCCTACGACAAAGGCCTGCCTTCGGACCTCCGCTCGCTGATAAAGACGCTGGATATCGCCGGCCCGCCGTGGTCGATCACCAACTACTAGGACGATGAGGGGCAGGTCGAAAGCGTGAGTGAACGTGCAGCAGAGACTCGCACCGAGCACCTGGAGGCTCGAGCGACGAAGCGGGGACCTGCCGAACCGATGCCGGAGGCCCGCCCGTCCCCCCCATCGCGCGGGCTTCTCTCGTGGCTGAGGCGGGGTCCCAGCGCGGGCGGGGTGCAACGCTCGGCGGAACGTCAGGCTCTACGTTTACAGGCTTCGCGCGGTAACCGCTACGTGTCCCAGATGCTACAACGGGGCCTGTCACAAGGGGATCAGCAAGCGGTCGAGATGGAGCGAGAGGCCTCGGCGATTAGCCGCAGTGTGGCGCCGGCGGCGATCCAGCGGCAGGAAGGCAGCACCACCGTCACCATCAACCTGGGCGTGGTTCGAAACGGCACCTACAACGTAACGGGTGCGGATTTCACGGCGGCGGGTAACCAGATGAACGCCCGCGGCGAGTGGGGCCTTGGCGGTGCCAGGAACATCAGAGGGACGCCCGGCCCGGCTAATTCAGATGGAATTCTCCAAAGCATCACGGTCACGGCGGACCTATTCACAACCCTGCCGAATTGGACGAGGTTGGCCGGCAAGCCGGAACGCGTGAGGAACGAATGGAACCGTATGCTGGCTGCGCTGAGGGGTCATGAAAACCAACACGTCTCGATCGCGCGGACCCACCTGGAAGCCCTGGAAACGAGGCTTTCCGGCATCCACGAAGACGACTTCCAGCAAGTTTGGGGGGACGCTATCGCCGGACTGCAAACGGCGCAGCAGGACTACGACGATTCGACGCATAGCGGGCAGGACGAAGGAGTGACCCTGGACCTCGCAGTGGAGGATTAGGGCGAGTAGAACATAGGAATCACCGCGGCGGGCGGCGGGCCTTAACATGGTATTGACGGCGGCCCTAAGGTTGACGGGAACAGCCACCCGGGCGGATGGCCAACGGAGGACAAGATGCCAACACGTGACAACAACACTAACGACGAGTTGGTCAAGCAGCAGCGCCAGAATGAGTCGCAGAACGAACCGAGGGCCGACGGCTCCGGCGGCGGCGCCTCCAGGCTGTTGTCCGCACTGGGTAACGCGCGGGTGCAGCGGCTGCTGCAACGCAGTGAGGACGGGTCCGGCACCGTGGACGACGCGGTCGCAAAGACGATCCAGTCGAAGCGGGGCGGCGGCGCTCCGCTCGACGAAACGGCGCGGCGCAACCTGGAGCCGTCGATGGGCCAGGACTTCTCCGACGTCCGGATCCACACCGACAGCCAGGCAGACTCGTTGAACCGCGCCGTTAGCGCAGAGGCGTTCACGACCGGAAACGACATCTTCTTCCGCAGCGGTAGCTACAGCCCCGGCAGCGACGATGGTCAGAAACTGCTGGCGCATGAGCTGACCCACGTGGTCCAGCAACGCAATGCCCCTCCGACTTCTGAGATGACCGTCAGCAGCCCGGATGACGCCTCCGAGCGCGAGGCGAGCGCCGTCGCCGACTCCTATGGCTCGCAGTCTGCGGAGGCGGCCGCAGTGAGCCGGGAAGCGATGCCGGAGGAAGAGGAGATGCTGCAAGGCTCCTTCGTCGACCGGCAGGGCATGGAGGAAGAAGAGCTGGTCCAAGGCTCCTTCATCGATCGGGAGAGTATGCCCGAAGAGGAGGAAATGCTGCAGGGGTCCTACCTTGACCGGCAGGAGATACCCGAGGACGAGGAAGCCCGCCAGGACCAGGCCTGACGAAGCCCGCCTCGGCAACCATCCTCGGGCTGATGGTCGAAGGCCCGAGCGCTCTCTTTCGACTCACCTACTAGACACGCCTCGTGCCGCCTAGGCATCTGCGTCGATTTGACGTGCCTCGAAAGTCCGGCAAGTTAGCGATGGAGTGGGGTTAACTGCCCCCAGCACACGCGAGCCTGTCGCGAGCTTCAGCCCACGAAGCGGCCCGGCTCAATCCGCTTTCAATTTTTCCTCAATCGCCGCTGACTAATCTCCGGCATAGCGATGCTAAACGAGCTCGACGAGACTCTAAAGACCCTGCTCTTGCAGGATCTTCCGCGCGTGACCGAGCGCATCGAAGCGGATGGCTTCGATGTGAGTTTCGATGTGCCGAATCGGGAGTTCCGGTCTCGACTGACACGGCCGACACTCTCGCTGTACCTGTACAACATCCAGGAGAACCGTGACCTGCGGGGACGGACCTGGGACCGGCGCCACGATAACGGCAGCGTGACCACGCACCGGCCGCCCGTACGCCTCGATTGCAACTACATGGTTACGGCATGGTCCAACGAGGTCGAGGACGAGCATCGCCTCCTGACGGGGGCGACACGCGTGCTGTTCCGCAATCCGATCTTGCCGGTCGACGTGCTGCAGGGCGAGTTGGCCGGAAACATCGAGATCATGACCGAGGTCGCGCAGCCGGAGAGCTTCAAGGACGTCGTCGACATCTGGAGCGTGCTCGACAACGACCTGCATCCATCCGTGCGGGTTAAGATCACGATCCCGCTGGAACTCGATGTTGAATACACGACGCCATCAATAACGAGTCACGACATCGGGGTGGACGACCCGTCATGGCAACCTGGACCGACGCGACCGATGCGGATGTCGGGGCGAGTCGAGCGCGATGGGCAGCCCGTGGCGGGCGCCCTGGTACGCGCGGACACCTCATCTGCCACGACGGACGAAAACGGCGAATACACGCTGCGCAGCGTGACGCCGGGACGCCAGCTGCTGTTCGTGCGTGAAGGCGAAAACTTCCATCAACTCGCAGTGGACCTGCCCCAGGACATCAACGTCACGCTACCGAGCGCAAACGACGAGGCCGGGGGCAGTGGTGAGAGCAACGATGACGACGACTCAACGCCGCCATCCGGCGGCAGCGAACGTCGGCGAAGACCAAGGAACCGAGAGCAGGAATAAGGCCGGCGAAAGACGCTGGGCAAGGCTCCCCGAGGAGGAGAAGAGATGCCAACAACCTATCAGGCACCAGGGGTCTACGTAGAGGAGGTACCGGGCGGTAGCCGGCCGATCGAGGGCGTCGGCACTTCGGTGGCGGCCTTCGTCGGCTTCGCCGAGAAGGGGCCTGTGGACGAGCCGGTCCGTGTCACCAACTGGACCCAGTACACGAACACGTTCGGCGGGTTCGTCAAGAGCGGCTACATGCCGCTATCCGTCTACGGCTTCTTCGCCAACGGCGGCGGCAACGCCTGGGTGATCCGAGTCGGCGGTGACGTGGTTTCGACGCCCGCGATCGCGGCGCTACCGGCACGCGCCGGAGCCGAAGTGGACTCGCTACGAATCACCTCGAAGCTCACCGGCATGGACGCTAACGACATCACGGTCGAGATCGCAGCGGAATCGCCCGCCGCGCCACCGGAGGAGCCGGCCGAAGGTGAATCCGCAGAAGCCAGCGGCGGCGGTGGCAGCGCCGAGGAGCCACGATTCCGGATCACGGTACAGCGGCCGGGCGGCGCCGCGGAGGTCTTCGACAACCTGACCCTGCGACGCGGTGACGCGCGCAACGCCGTGGACGTGATCAACGCCGAGTCCGGCTCGCAGTTCATCTCTATAGAGGACCTGGCGCCGCGCGGTCTGTCGATCGCCGACCGCGTGCCGACACCGGGCAACTACCCGCTCTCCGGCGGCACCGAAGCGCTGACCTCCCTGGCGCCGTCAGACTTCCAGGGCTCCGTGGCAACGCGAAGCGGCATCGAAGGGCTGGAAGCGCTGGACGACGTGACGATGGTCCTGGCCCCGGACATCATGAAGGCGTACCAGGACGGGCACCTGGACGTCGACGGCGTGATCTCCCTGCAGAAGGCGATGCTCGGCCACTGCGCGCGAATGGGCGACCGCGTCGCTATCCTCGACACACCGCCAGACCTGGACCCGACGCAGGTTGACGAATGGAAGACCAACATCGCACGCCTGATCTCGGACGACGGCTACGGTGCGCTCTACTACCCCTGGATCAAAGTGGACGACCCCGCGATCAAGGGGACGAGCTTCATCCCGCCCAGCGGCCACATGGCCGGCGTCTGGGCCCGCACCGATAACCGCCGTGGCGTCCACAAGGCACCCGCTAACGAAGAGGTCATCGGGGCCATCGATGTCGAGACGAACGTCACGCACGCCGAGCTCGGGACGCTGAACGTCAAGAGCATCAACTGCATCCGAGCCTTCCCAGGCCGCGGCATTCGCGTCTGGGGCGCTCGCACCCTGGCCGAGGCGGCCTCCGAGTGGCGCTACCTCAACGTGCGTCGCTTGTTCAACTTCGTCGAGGCGTCAATCGAAAACGGCACGCAGTGGGTGGTGTTCGAGCCGAACGACCAGCGACTCTGGGGCGCGGTCAAGCGCGACATCAGCGCCTTCCTGACGCGAGTCTGGGGGACCGGAGCGCTGTTCGGCACCACGGCATCTGAGGCGTTCTACGTCAAGTGCGACCGCGAGACTAACCCGCCGGAGATCATCGACGCCGGCATGATGGTCTGCGAAATCGGCATCGCGCCGGTGAAGCCGGCGGAGTTCATCATCTTCCACATCCGACAGATCACGCCCGGGGCCACCGAGTAGACGGCTCCCGGACGATTGAAGCGGCTATAGGCATAAGCAAGGAGTAGAGACATGCCAGACTTCTTCATTCCCGGCTTGCAGGACCCCCACGTAGTACACCACTTCGCGCTGGAGGTTCAGGGTGACGTCAAGGGGACGTTCCAGGAATGCACCGGTATGGAAACCAGCAACGAGGTTATCGAGCACCGAGAGACCGACTTGCAGGGCAAGCAGCAACTGACGAAGATCCCCGGCCAGCTGAAGGTGGGCGACATCACGCTGAAGCGCGGCGTGACAGACGATACCTTCCTCTTCGACTGGCGCCAGCAGATCCTCAACGGCCAGGTCGACCTCGCCCGCAAGGACGGCTCGATCATCCTCCAGGACTCGATGGACCAGCAGGTCGCGCGGATCAACTTCACGCGGGCCTGGCCTCAGAAGTACAAGACCGGAGACTTCAAGGCCACCGAGAACAGCATCCTGATCGAGGAGGTTACCCTCGCAGTCGAGATGATTGAGAGAGCTCCGTGACCAATCTCCAGACGGAGTTCGACTTCATCCTGCCGAGAGGCTACGTCGACCGCAGCGGCACTGTGCACCGAAAGGGCCGCATGCGGTTGGCGACGGCGATGGACGAGATCACGCCGTTACGCGACCCGAGGGTGAGGCAGAACCAGGCTTACCACACGATCATCCTGCTGGCCCGCGTGGTCACCGAGTTGGGGACGCTGCCAGCGGCCGATACAGGTGTGATGGAAGGGCTGTTCACTGCCGACCTCGCGTTTCTGCAGGAGCTCTACCGCACAAAAAACGAGCTGGTGGGGCCGGACGCCGGAGAGGTACGGTGTCCCGCCTGCGGCGAGCACTTCGTCCCGCTGGCCGATACAGCGGAGGCCGTGGCAAACGCTGGCCCTTTAGTGTGAGCGGACAGGAGGGCGAAGAACCCTGGCCTTTCCAGATGTTGGGCCGGACCTGGGGCTCGGTTGGATACGACGAGTCGCAGATTTCGGAGGAGGTGGCGTACATCGCGTACCACTTCCACTGGCCGCTGGAGCAGATCCTGGAGCTGCAGCACTCCGACCGCCGTCGCTGGGCTCAGCTGATCAGCGGGATCAACGAGCGGATGAACGAGGAGGCCGGCAATCTGATGACGGCTTCCGGCCGGTAGCACAGAGGAACCATGTCTGAGAGCCAGCCGATGCAACAGCCCGAAGCCGCGGAGAGCGAGCGTGTCCCCGACCTCGACCCGCGACAGGAAGAGCAGCTGACGGATCTCGTCTACCGGCTTCTGCGAAACGAGATCATGCGTGGACGAGAGCGTAGCGGCGAGCGACCGGTACGGAGATAGACGATGACGACCTTGCCGGGCAACGACGTCACCAGCAAGACGGCGGCCACTCAGCGCTTCTCGGTCGAGATAGATGGCTCGATCGCGGCGACCTTCAGCGAGTGCTCCGGCCTTGCGGTGCAGATCGCCACGGAGAAGTACGAAGAGGGCGGCGATAACGGCGTGACGCTGAAGTTCCAGGGCAGGGTCGATTACACGAACATCGTGCTCAAACACGGCATTACGGAGTCAGCCGACCTGTTCGACTGGCTGTTGAGGATCGTTCGGGGCGAATATGCCCGCAAGAACATTTCGGTCCGGGTCCTGACTTCAGACCTCTCGGAGATTCGCAGCTGGCAGTTCAAGGGCGCGTTTCCGGTGAAGTGGACCGGGCCAACACTCAATGCGACGTCGAGCTCGATCGCGATTGAAACGCTGGAGCTGGCACACGAAGGGTTTGTGACGGTCTAACGTGACGAACGAGAGAGATGGGCGGCCGATGTGGGGACGGCGGGACTGGTCCGGCTTGGCCCTCCGCCGCGCCAGCCGATGGCAGAGCCGCGGGACGGCACCGCGACCGGCATCGATCGGGCGGACGGTGAGGCAGCCCACGCTGCGACTCTTCGGTGCCGGGGCGCATCCGGGTCTGTCCATGGCGACCGCGCTGCCACGCTCGCTACCGCTGGTCTTACGCCTGAAGCCGCCTGTGCGACCCGTCGGTCCCCCAATGCTGACAGTGCAAAGCAGCCTGCCCGCCGAAGCCGGCCCGAGCGCCCAACTGCCTGCTTTCAGCGGAGTAACGGCCAGCCAAACCGAAACGCAAGGCGTAGCGCCCGTGCCGGAGCCGCCGCGGGTGCAGGAGAAGCCCTCGCTGGTCAGCCAGGCTCTGCGGATATTGCGTAGGCAGGCTCCGCCAGCCGAGACAGAGCAGCCTCAGCCGTCTCCAGCGGTGGCAACGGGGGTAACTCCCGACGAAGCGGCACCCGCCGAGCCCGCGCGCTCCAGCGTCGAGACGCCAACACCGGCTCCGGTCGCTACTCGGCGGGCAGCACCGGCGCGGCCTGAGACACCGCGGGTCCTGCGACACACGACAGAGGCGCCTGCGGAGGCCACTTCGGAGCTGCCGGGAATCGCGCGTCAGCCGGAAGCACTGGATGCGCCGCAAAGACAGATTGCGAGCGCGCCGGAAGTCATCGAGGCTGAACAACCGACCGTGGCCGCAGAGAGGCCAACACCGCCCATGCCGAATTCTCAGAGGGCAGCGGGGCCTCGGCGCAGCGGCCTGCTTTATACCGTGCGGCGCGTCCTGCAGCGCGAGCCGACCAGCGCCGCTTTGGAGCCCGCAACACCGCAGGCGGCAAGCAGCGCATCGTCGCAGGCCCCATCCCCTCTCGCGAGCGAGCGCCAGGCAACGCCGAGGGAGACGCCGTCAACCGAGCCGGCGGCGCAAGAGGCGGGACCGCAGCGACACGAGACGGCACAGGCGCCGGCCTACGCCGAGACGCCGCCACGCGGCGAGACGAATCCGCAGCCGGCCAGGCGCAGCGGGCCGTTGCTGACGTTGCGGCGGCTGTTCCGCCCCGATCCAGAGCCACCCGTTGAACGGCGGTCGGAGCTAGGCCAGGCCTTCACGTCCGACTCGCGTGAACCGGTGGTCCAACCGCACACACTCCGCGAGGACCGGCTACCCGGCGAGCTGTTGCTGACTCCCGGAACACCGGCTCCGGCG
>Ga0214471_10004090_pt1 | contig 11267 bp, 11 predicted proteins | sample RVTome_5_FD_207665 | JGI IMG/M metagenome (GOLD analysis project Ga0214471, IMG submission 207665) | Soil microbial communities from uranium-contaminated site in the Upper Colorado River Basin, Wyoming, United States - RVT142D155 | ecosystem: Environmental > Terrestrial > Soil > Contaminated >... | reverse complement strand
GAGGGCCGGTTCCTCTGGCACATCGATCAGGCACTGCGTCGCCTGTACAAGCAGCCCGAGAACTTCGGCAAGTGCCACAATTGCGGAGAGGACATCGCCTTCGAGCGACTCGATGCGCTCCCCCACGCACGGTACTGCATTCGCTGCAAGCAGCGCGAGGAAGATGGAAAGCAGTAATCACGCGCGCGGGCGGCTGTTCTGGCCCGTGGTCGCGGTCGTGCTTGTGTCCGATCTGCTGACGAAGTGGATCGCGGTGGGCGAGCTGTATCCCCGCGGCGTGCCGCGTGAAGTGCTGGGCGATGTGGTGCGGCTGACGCTGGTGTACAATCGTGGCGCCGCGTTCGGTCTCCACCTCGGATCGTACTCGCGGTGGATCTTCCTGGCGCTCACTGTCGGCGCTCTCGTCATCCTCTGGCAGCTGTACCGGGCGACGCCGGTTCGCGATGTGATGAGGACGCTGGCGATCGCGCTCGTCTCGGGTGGCGCGCTGGGCAACCTGATCGATCGGGTGCGGGGGCCCCAGGGTGTCGTGGACTTCCTCGACATCGGCTTTGGCGACCTGCGGTGGCCGACGTTCAATGTCGCGGACATGGCGGTGAGCACGGGTGCGATTCTGCTGGCCTGGGTGCTCTGGGGGGAAGACCGTGCCCGTGGGGCGGACGGGGCGCGAGTCGCTGGCGCCCAGGAATCATCGTGAGCGGCGATCCGTCCGGAACCGTGCAGGAATTCATCAGCGAGGCGGACAGCGATGTCCGCCTCGATTTGCTCGTGGCCACGCGTCTCGGACTGTCGCGCACCCAGGCGGCGACGCTGATCGCGTCGGACCAGGTCACCCTCAGCGCCGGTACCGATCCGCCGCGGCACGAACGAGCCAGTTACCGGCCGCGCTCGGGCGAGCGGATCACCGTCGTGACGCCCCGTGCGGAATCGCGCGAGGTGCTGGCTGAGGACATTCCGCTGCAGATCGTACATGAGGATGAGCATCTCGTCGTGGTGGACAAGCCCGCCGGCATGGTCGTGCACCCAGCTCCCGGGAACTGGAGCGGCACGCTCGTCAACGCACTGCTGGGCCGGGGTGGTGACCTCTCGGCGGTGGGCGGCGTGGAGCGCGCCGGCATCGTCCACCGGCTCGACAAGGAGACGTCGGGCCTGCTGATCGTGGCGCGCACCGAGCGTGCCCACCGGATCCTCGGTGCCGCGATCGCGGAGCGGAAGGTTCTTCGTCGTTATGCGGCGGTGGCCTGGGGGCACCTCGACCGCGACGAGATTACCGTCGACCAGCCCCTGGCGCGCGATCCCCGGGACCGGCGCCGGATGGCGGTGGCAGCGTCGGGGAAGCCGGCGCGTACCACGCTCACGCGCCTGGCACGCTTCGACTCGGTCGACCTGCTTCGGGCCCACCTGCATACCGGCCGCACTCACCAGATCCGGGTTCATCTCGCGTCGTTGGGGCACCCCGTCATTGGCGACGATGTCTATGGTGGCGGCGGAGGGCGGAAGGTCGTAGCGTTGCCAACGCGTCGCCACTTCCTGCACGCGGCCTGGCTTCGCTTTCGACACCCCGTCACGGGACTGGAACTGGACCTCCGGTCGCCGCTCCCGGACGATCTCCGCACGGCGCTGGCCCAGATCGCGCGCGACGAAACCCTGCTCACGCAACCCGACCCGCTCCATGCCTTCGGATTCTACGGATCCCCGGTCTGAAACCGGCAGGACGCGGACGGAGCGGCCGCCTTCCCGCCTCCTGCTCGTTGAGTTGGGTGGGACGCTGTGTGGACTGGACGCAGAGCACGTCCGGGAGATCGTCGGACTGCTCCCCGTGACACGGCTGCCCGGGGCGCCGCCGCACGTGAAAGGGGTGGTCAACCTGCGCGGCCAACTGCTGACCGTGGTGGATCTCCGACAGCGCCTGGCTGGAGAGCCAATGACCAACCCCGACGGTTCCACGCTGGTGGTCCAGGCCGAAGAGCGGCTGCTCGGGGTGCTCGTCAACGACGTCCGGGACGTGACGCTGATTGACGTCGTTCCGTCGGACCAGGCTTCCGTGGCGGACGCCGCCGGTCTGGTCGCCGGGCTGGGACGTTTGGATGACGAAGTCGTCCTTGTAATCGACGTGCCCGAGCTGGTCCGGCAGACCCTGGCGTGATCAGCGGGCACCGTTTCAGGAGACGACACGGTGAGCCACACGGTTCTGATCTGCGACGACGCCATCTTCATGCGCACGATGCTCGGCGACATCCTGCAGCAGGCAGGTTTTGACGTCGTGGGCGAAGCGGAGACCGGATCGCAGGCGGTGGAGAAATACCGGGAACTTCGTCCCGATCTCGTCACCATGGACATCGTCATGCCCGACATGGGGGGCATCGACGCGGTGCGCGAGATTACGAAGCTCGACCCGCTGGCCAAGGTCCTGATGTGTTCCGCGATGGGCCAGCAGGCCCTGGTCGTGGAGGCCATCCAGGCCGGAGCGAAGGACTTCGTCGTCAAGCCCTTCCAGCCCAGTCGAGTGCTCGAGGCGGTGCAGCGGGTCCTGGGATAGCGGCTCCGGGATCGGAGGCCGGAGATCGAGGCATCCGCATGACCTCTGACCTTCCGGCTCCGGGCTTTCGGAATGGACACCGCCCGCTACGCTGAGCTCTTCCTGATGGAAAGCCGCGACAATATAGTCGCGGTGAACGAGGCGCTGCTCCGGCTGGAACGCGATCCGCGCGACCGCGAGGCCATCGACGCCGTCTTCCGAGCGGTCCACACCGTGAAGGGGATGGCGGGGGTAATGGGCTACGCCGCCGTCGCCGACCTCGCCCACGACATGGAGGCGCTGCTTGCCAAGGCGCGGTCCAACGGTCGCGGTCTTCGTACCAGCGACCCCGCGCTCCTCATCGACGCGACCGACGCGCTCGAATTGGCGATCGAAGCGTCCGTCGCCACCGGTGGCGCCTCGGTGGACGTCACGGCCATGTGTGCCCGGCTGCGCGGAACCTCCGGTGGCGAAGAGACTCCCGGGGACCAACCAGCCCTGGATTCCGTCGACCTGCCGCCCGGGGAGGGTATGGCGATCGTGGTCCGGCTGGTCCGGGACGCTCCCCTTCCGGGCGCGCGCGCGGCGCTGGTGATTCAACGCGCCCGGGCGCTGGGCGAGGTCACCGCCGTGTCGCCTGACGAGGAGCACCTGCATGACGGGCGTTTCGCCGGCACGTTCGCCATGCGCATCCGGACCGAGAGCGGGTCGGAGGAGATCACCGCCGCCCTCAGAACAGCGGGGTACGTCGAGGAGGTGCGGGTCCAGCGGGAGGCGCACGCCGCGGATCCCGGCGCTGCCGCGCGGGATCGGGCCGATGTTGCGTGGCAGACGGGAACGCTCAAGGCGCCACTGCAGCGGTTCGTGCGGATCGACCTTCGCCGACTCGATTCTCTCATGAACCTCATGGGAGAACTCGTCATCGCGCGTGGACGACTGGAACAGGCGGTCGTGCCCCAGTCGGATCCCGTGCTGACCGAGGCGGCCGGTGCCGTCGGCCGGCTCATTGTCGACATGCAGGCCGGCATCCTGTCCAGCCGGATGGTCCCCGTCTGGCAGGTCTTCGACCGCTTCCCCCGGGTCGTGCGCGATGCGGCGCGGTCGCTCGGGAAGGAGATCGACTTCGTGGTCGAGGGACGGCAGATCGAGCTGGACCGCGGGCTCCTCGAACAGATCGGCGACCCGCTCGTTCACCTGCTCAGGAACGCCGTGGATCACGGCATCGAGACACCCGACCAGCGGGAGCGGGCCGGCAAGAGCCGAGCGGGGCGCCTGACTCTGACGGCGGCGCGCGAGCGCGCCGCGGTTGTGATCCGCGTCACGGATGACGGCAAGGGCATCGACCGGCAACGCATGCTCGACCGGGCGCTGGTGGAGGGATTCTTCGAACCCGGCAAGGACGGGCTGTCCGACGAGGAACTGCTGCGCATCATTGCGCGCCCGGGCTTCACCACCGCGGAAAGCGTCACCGAACTGTCGGGACGCGGGGTCGGCGTGGACGCCGTAGTGAGTCGGGTGCGCGCCATGGGGGGTTCGGTCGACCTGCGCAGCACGCCGGGCGAAGGGACCAGCCTGACCCTCCGTCTCCCAGTCACGCTGGCCATCATCCAGGCCCTCCTGGCGCGCGTGGAGGATGAGACGTATGCCCTGCCGCTTACCCACGTCAAGGAGACACTGCGGCTCACGCCGGAGGCGCTCCGGCAGGTGCGGGGGAGCGACGTCCTGGTCCTGCGCGACGAGGTACTTCCCCTGCTCAGCCTGCGCCGCATCGTCGACCTTCCGGTCCGCGACGCGGAGGGGAGCCAAGTCGTCGTATTGGAGGTGGCAGACCGGCGGGCGGGCCTGGTGGTCGACCAGCTCCGCGGGCAACAGGAAATCGTCGTCAAGACGATCGATGGGGCCCGCGGGGCGGCGTCGTGCTTCAGCGGCGCGACGATTCTTGGTGATGGGATCCCCGCGCTGATTCTCGAGGCCACCAGTCTCTTCTGAGGGAAGCGCAATGAACCACTTGATGAGCCTGAAACCGATGCAGTTGGACGCCCTGCGTGAGGTGGCCAACATTGGCGCAGGACATGCCGCGACCGCCCTCTCGCAGATGACGTCGCGGCGCATCATGATCAGCGTGCCCCGACTGTCCGTCACGCCCATCGAGGACGTTCCGCCGCACATCGGGCCGCCGGAGGAACCGGTGGCCGCGGTGCTCATGAACATGCTGGGAGACCTGACCGGCCGGACGCTGCTGGTCTTCCCCCGGCCGACGGCGATGCGACTCGCCGAGATGATGCTCAACCGGCCGACGGGGAGCTGCACGGAACTCGGCGAACTGGAACAGTCGGCGATCAAGGAGGCAGGGAATATCCTGAGCGGAGCGCACATGAACGCGCTGAGCGACTTCATGGGGATCATGCTCCTCCCCTCGCCGCCCAGTCTGGTCATCGATATGTCGCGCGCCGTCCTGACGACGGCCTATCTGCAGTTCAGCGACGACCCCAACTACGTCTTCTGCGTGGAGACCGAGTTCTACATGCGCGACGATGAAGACGAGCGCGTCCGCGGGTTCTTCCTCCTGCTGCCGGACGGTCCGTCGCTCAAGGCCATCCTTCGGGCGGTGCGGCTCGCCTGACGCGAGTCGCGCCGTGCACCACCGCGAGGCGCCGACGTGAGCACGCGCCAGCCATCCGGCCAGCCATCCGAGCGTGACCGCGAAGTTTTGCGGGGTTTTGCCGCGCGCATTGATCCAGGGGATGCGGGCGCGCACAACAACCTCGGCGTGTTCTATTTCAACAAGGGGATGCACCAGGAGGCCGTGGCGGAGTTCACGCGCGCGCTGTTCCTGGATCCGCGTATGGCGATTGCGGACCGGAACCTCCGGATCGCCTGGTGCGATACCGGGTTGTTCGAACGCACGGTCGACGGCCTTTCCGCGACGCTGGCAGCCGAGCCTTCCGATCACACTGCGCGCCGCGCCCTCGCGGATGCGCTGCTCCTGGCCGGCGAGGTGGATCGGGCGATTCCGGAGTTCGATCGACTGGTAGCGGACCGACCAGACGACGGCCATGCGACCGCCCAGCTCGCACGGGCATTTCAGCGACGCGGTGATCTGGACGCGGCGCATGCCTGGCTGCGTCGGGCGCTGGAACTGCGGCCCGGGGACACGTCGCTGCGCTTCGTGCTGGCGGAAGTCACGTATCACCGCGGACTATCGGACGAGGCGCTGGCCGCACTGCGTGATGTCGTCGAGCGCCGGCCGGACCACGCCGACGCCCACTATCTGCTCGGCTTCGTCCTGGGCGACCTGGGGCATCACGACGAGGCGGCCGAGGCGACGCGCCGGGCGCTGCGACTCAATCCGTCGCTCGGTCGGGCGGAGGCCAACCTCTCCCTGGAGCGTCGCGCCGAGTCGGTGGTCCACGGCGTCGACGGCGAGCGCGAGCCCACGCCGGTTCAGGGCGGCGCCCTGGCGCACTTCAATCTCGGCTTGGCCTTCCGTCAGAAAGGCTATCACGCACAGGCACTGCGCGAGTACGCCATGGCGCTCGATCGCGGCGAGGACAGGGCGCTGGTGACGCAGGCGATGGCCGAGGTGCGCCTGTTGCAGCAGGACGGAGCGTCTGCCGCGGCGCTGTACGACCAGCTCCTGGCCGAGGAGCGCAGCAGCCCGAAGCTCTGGAACGAACACGGCGTGGCACTGCACCAGACCGGTCGGATTGAGGAGGCGCTGCGGAGCTACGAGGCGGCCATTCGGCTGGACGCTCGTTATGCGTTGGCGCTCAGCAACCTCGGCGTGGCCCAGTTCCATTCCGGCCGCCATGCTCTGGCCATCGACGCGTTCCGGCGTGCCCTTGCCAGCCAGCCGCACTTCGTGAAGGCACGCCTGAACCTCGCTCTGCTGTTGCTGAAGCGGAAAGAACTCCCGCTCTGCCTCCAAGCCTACCGACAGGTCCTCAAGCTGGAAGCGGAGCACCCGGTCGCCTGGAACGGAGTCGGGCTGGTCCTGGCCGAGATGCGCCGGTTCGAGGACGCACGGAATGCGTTCGGTCGGGCCATCGATGCCAGGCCGGATTACGCCGAGGCACACTACAACCTCAGCTTCACGCTCTCCAACCTCGGCGACTTCGATGGAGCGCTGCGAGAGACCAAGCGGGCGCTCGAACTTGATTCCTTCTACGTTCCGCAGAAATTCGAGCTGGCGATCGATCTGGAGTTCGAGAATCCCCGAATGGCGATCTCACCGGATCTGGGTGGCGATAACCGCCAGACCGCGGTCCCCGAGTTCACGCTCGACGTCAGCCAGTTGGAGACCCTCTTCGAAGAGCTGGCGCCGGCCACAGCCGGAACGGCGTCCGGCGCGGCGGAACCGGCATATTCCGCCGCGAGCGCGCTCCTGGCCGCCGGCAACGTTGACCAGGCGATGGCCGAGGTCCAGCGTGCCATGGACGCCGGTGCGTCTCGGGTGGAGGGCCTGGCGCTGCTGGGGGACGGTTTCCTCAGAAAGGGTGCTTATGGTGAGGCGCTGGACCGGTTCCGCCAGGCGCGCCTGATCGACGCCACGGCGAGGCCGGCGCTGGCAGGCGAGGTGAAGGCGTTCGTCCTGCTGGGTCGCGGCGGACAGGCTGCGGAACTGGCTGAGGCACTGGCAGTGGTGGCGCCTGACGACGTGGACGCACTACTCCTGGTGGCGCGCGCCCGCGCCGACGCGGGAGCGCCCGATCGCGCGCTGGAAGCGCTGGATGCGGCGCGCCGCCTTGCGCCGGCGCGCGCCGACGTCCTCAAGCAGGTTGGCGACGTGGCCCGCGTGATGGGCGACCCGTCGCGCGCGATCGACGCCTACCGGCACGCCATCGCGCTGGACACCGACTTTGCGGCCGCGCGGCTCGACCTCGCGACGGTCTACGCCGCAAACGGCGGGCTCGAGGAAGCCGAGCGGGAACTGGTTGCCGCGCTGGCGTCGCTGCCGACCTGCGTCGAGGCGGCGCTCCACCTGGCGGTGCTGCGGCGCGGACAGCGGCGCGCCGCGGAAACGCTCGATCTCCTCGTAGCCGTTCTGCAGCGCGATCCCTGGAACCTCGACGCCCTGGCGTCGCTGGGTGAATCCCTTTTCCTCTGCCAGCGCCGTACCGACGCGAGCCTCGCGTTTGCGCGCGTGCTGCGCTTCGATCCCGACCATGTCGGCGCCCTGTACTTCGACGGCGTGTTGCTGGCGGAGCAACGGCGCTACGAGGAGGCGCTGGACCGCTGGTCAGAGGTCATCGCACTGGAACCGGCCGGAGACTTCGCCCGCCGCGCGCGCCGGGATACCCGGACGGCGCTCGATCTGCAGCGGATCTTCGCGCGCGCCGGCGGCGGACAGCCGCAGCCGCGACGGGGGGCCGCCTGATGGCGATCGAAGGGCCGCTGCGGGAACTCGGCGTCCACGACGTCTTCCAGCTCCTGGATCTGAGCCGCAAGTCCGGACGGCTGCGCGTGACATCCGCATTGCGCGGCAACGAAGGGACCGTCGAGTTCGCGCGCGGGCTCGTGGTGGCGGCGACCATTCGTGACAACCCGCACCAGATTGGCCAGATGCTCCTCCGGTCCGGTCGGGTGACCCCGGCGGAACTGGAGCGCGCCGAAGCCATCAGGCAACAGGCGGGTGAGCCGCGTCGCCTGGGCGAGATCCTCGTCGCCATGGGCACGGTGTCGCAGCGGGAAATGGAACGCCAGGTGAGACGGCAGATCGAAGAGGTGGTTTTCGAGCTGATGTCCTGGAGCGAGGGTTTCTTCTCCTTCGAGGAAGGGGAGTCGGACGGTGCGGCGGAGGAAGGCGGCGCCGGACTGTCAACGGAGTCGCTCCTGATGGAAGCGGCACGGCGCATCGACGAATGGACGCGCATCGCCGATCGGATCCCGGGACCGCACGTGGTGCCCGCGTTCGCTGCGGCCGACGCCGGCCACTCCGCGGCACTCGACCTGCGCCCGCGCGAGTGGCAGGTGCTGGTCGCCATCGACGGTGTATCCGACGTGAGCACCATTGCCATGGTCGCCGGGGTAAGCGAGTTCGATGCCGCGCGCATCGTCTACGGTCTGCTGGCGACCGGCGTCGTGCGGCTGGTCGCGGCCGCGGCTGCGCCCACGGTGGCCACTTCTGAGGACGCGCTGGTCCTGGTGAGTGATGCCCGCGAGGCCGTGCGCGACGGCCGTCATGCCGACGCGCTGGCCGCTGCCGAACGTGCCATGGCCCTGGCGCCCGCGATCGCCGAAGCGCATGCACTCGCCGGAGAGGCACTGGCCGGACTCGATCGAGTCGAGGCTGCCGACGCAGCATTCCGGCGCGCGTTGGCACTGGACGGCACCAATACCACATGGCTGATGACGGCGGCCCGCATCGCCATCCGGAACGGCGACCTGGCGCACGCCAGGAAGCGCTGGCGCGAGGTGACGGAGGTTGCGCCACACTCTCCAGATGCCATCCATGCCGGCGAGGCGTTGCGGCACGCGGACCGTCTTGGCGAGGTGGCGGGGGTGGGCGATGAACGATGACCTCGTGTACGACCTGGCCGACGAAATGGCGCGCGATCCGCACAGCCTCGCATTCGTTCGACTGGCTGACCTCCTGCGTCGCAGCGGGCGTTCCCACGAAGCCCGCCATGTGGCATTTGCCGGACTCGAGCGGCACCCGTACCTCGCGGACGGCCACGATGTGCTGGCCCGTATCATGGTGGACGGTGGTGACGAGGTCAGCGCCCGCGACGAATGGGAGATGGCCCTGCGTCTCGAACCGACGCATGCCGGAGCGCTCAAGGGGCTGGGTCTGCTGGCGTACCACCGCGGCGATCTGCCCACGGCCCACCGGCTCCTCACGCAGGCAGCCGAGCTGGACCCTTCCGATCAGGGACTGGTGACGGCCGCCGAGCAGGTACGCGCCCAGCTTGGGACAGCACTTCCTCCTGCACGCCGTGCCACTCCGGCACCGCCGCCGCGCGACCCCGTAGCCGCACGCGCCCCGGGTAGCGCACCGCAGGATCGGCCCGGCGGAGTTCACGATCCGCGGACCTTGTTCGCGAGCCTGCTGGGTGATGGCGATCGCACCGCACTGCTCCTCGACAGCGACGGGCTGGTGCTCGCCGGCACCTACGTCGATGCCAGTGGAGTGGAGGTCGCGGAGGAAATCGGCGCCCAGCTCGCGGGTCTGGCGGACGAAGCCGGGCGCGCGCTGACGTACCTGGGCCTGGGCGCGTGGGAGTCGCTGCTGGTGGAGACGCAGCATGCGACGGTAGCGATGGGTCCCTCGCGCGAAGGATCGATCGTGCTGGTGGCGGCAGCACGCGACAGCCAGGTGGGATTCGTGCGACGGCTGCTGGCCCGCGCGTCGCGGCAGGCAGCCGCGTGGCTGGAGTCCGCCGCATGAACGCTTCCTTCGAGTCGGCACTGACCGAGGTGGCCGCCGTACCGGGAGTCCGCGCGGTGCTCCTGGCGAGCGAGCGCGAAGGTCTCGCGCTCAATGCGATGGCGGCCTTCGGCGTGGACGGTGACGCGCTGGCAGCGTTCGGGACGGCGCTGTATCGGCGGGCCCGCCTGGCGAGCGAAGCGGCCGGCTACGGCGCCACGCGGCAGATCGTCCTCGACGCAACCGGTGGACGGATGCTGGTCACCGGATGCGGAGACCTGGTCCTGGTGGTTCTGGCGGAGCGCGAGACCGGAGCCGGCATGGTCCGCATGGCGATGCAGCGCGCGGCGCGGGCGGTACGATGACGGCGACGGTGGCGCCGTGGCTCACCGCTCCCCTCGGCGCATTCGTGCGCGAGGCGCGGGTAAGCCTGGCCGTTGCACTCGAGCCGTCCGGACGCGTGCTCGCGCAGCACGGATTCACGCGCTCGCTGGACGTGATGGCAATCTGCTCGCTCGTCTCCGCGATTCACGCGTCGGGGTCGGAACTCGGACGGCAACTCAACGGGGCGGCGTTCGGACCGTTGCACCACGGCGGAGTGGGGCGGCAGGTGTTCATCGCACCGGCTCGGACTCGTACCGGCACCGTGCTGCTGCTCGCCGTCTTCGACGATCGGACGTCTCTGGGCATCGTCAGGCATTTTCACGCGGCCTTCGCACGCGCGGTGCTGGACGTGAGCGCGGAGGAGGCCCGCGTCGAGCCCGTGGCCGGCGATTTCGAGCGTGAACTCGGCCGCAACCTCGCCGTGCTGTTCGGGAGGGCCTGAGCCGATGCCGGTCGTCAACTACGCGTCGCGTGAGATCACCTGCAAGATCGTGTACTACGGGCCAGGGCGATCCGGCAAGACGTCCAACCTCCAGTATATCCATCGCCGCGTGCCGGTGGCGCGCCGCGGTAACATGATGTCGCTGGCAACCCAGGGTGACCGGACGCTGTTCTTCGATTTTCTGCCGCTCGATCTCGGGTCCATATCGGGGTTCACGACGCGGTTCCAGCTCTACACGGTGCCCGGGCAGGTGTACTATCGTTCCACCCGCCGCCTCGTCCTGCAGGGCGCGGACGGCGTGGTCTTCGTGGCGGACAGCCAGCGCCGGCAGATGGACGAGAATATCGAGAGTCTTCGGGACCTGCACGAGGCGTTGGCCGATCAGGGGATCGACGCGCGCGCGGTGCCGCTCGTACTCCAGTACAACAAGCAGGACCTGCCGGCGGATCTCATTCTCGGCACGCCCGAACTCGACGCGCAGCTCAACTTCCGCGGCGTGCCCAGTTACCCGGCGGACGCGCTCGGCGGGGTCGGCGTGTTCGAGACGTTGCGGCGGG
>Ga0214471_10004089_pt1 | contig 11269 bp, 10 predicted proteins | sample RVTome_5_FD_207665 | JGI IMG/M metagenome (GOLD analysis project Ga0214471, IMG submission 207665) | Soil microbial communities from uranium-contaminated site in the Upper Colorado River Basin, Wyoming, United States - RVT142D155 | ecosystem: Environmental > Terrestrial > Soil > Contaminated >... | reverse complement strand
GGCGGAGCTTCTGATCGCGCCGCTGGCGTGGATCCCGCAGCTGCAGCACATCCTGTGGGACTTCTTCTTCGCCCCTGGTCCGGTGTGGCTCGTCGTGGTGAAGTTCATCTTCCTGCTCTTCCCGGCCATGCTCGCCGTCGCCGCGGTCTGGTGCACGCAGCTCTCCCTCTACACGCTTCCGTTCCGCTCCGGGCGCGGGCAGTTCATCCCGACGATGATGCTGACGTGGTGGGATGCCGTGCGCGCCGTCTGGCTGTACTGGGTGGGGATGTTCCGGTTCATCGGGGTGGCGCTCGGGTGGGCGGTGGCGTTCGGCACCTTCGTGGCCAAGCTCGTGCTCGAGGTGATCCGCCAGATCGCGCTCATGCCGTTCACGATGACGGGCCGGATGACCCGCAGCTACTTCACGCCGGGCGTGCCCTGGATCGCGTTCGTGATGCTCGTCTTCTGGTGCGTGCTCGAGGCCGCCATCTTCAGCTACACCCTGATGCCGACCGTGACCGAAATCCTCGCCGACCTCGTGGGCGGCGACGCGACGGCGCGCTACACGGGCCCCATCCTCTACTTCTTCCTGCTCCTGCTCATCATGGGCAGCTTCGCGTGCGTCCAGACCCTGATGGACGCCGTGAAGGCGCGGGAGTGGAAGTTCATCGTCCAGATGGTCGCGGTGGAGCTGTTCGTGATGTTCTTCGAGGTCATGTTCCTGTACCGGGAGCTCATCGACGCGCTGACGCCGTGGATCGCGCAGCAGACGGGCGTGAGGATGGGGCTGACGGTCACGCTCCTGCTGTCGGCGTTCGGATGGATCGGGATCCGCGGCATGACCTGGTTCCTGTTCGGCCAGTACGGAACACCGCCGCTGCTCGCGTTCATCTCCCGGAAGCCGATGGTGGACGACGCCCAGCCGCGCCCCGTCGACGGCGTGCCGGAGCCGCCCTGGTGGCGGCAGCCGGTGGTGGAGCTCAAGCAGGAGATCGAATGGCTCCACGCCAAGGGCCAGGAGCTCATCGACTATCTCGTGCTGCCGGTCTTGCAGATGGCGGCGGCCGCGCTCAACTTCGGGATGGTCCTGGTCGCCTCGCGCCAGGTCTTCTCGCTGCCCTTCAAGGACCGCAGCGAGATCACGCAGACCTGGGACATCCTGCAAACCCTGCACATGCAGCCGCCGCGGCGAAAGCAGGCGACGCTATGAGCCGCCGGCGGATCCCGCTCGCCGCTCGCCTGATCGTGGCCGCGCTCATCGGCGTCGTGGTCTCGGCGGGGGCGGCGGAGGACAGCAGGCTGCCGCGGTCGACGCTCTTCGTCGGCGTCGACACCAGCGGATCCTTCCGATCCGCCTACGACGACGCCCTCGCGTTCGTCGCCCACTACCTCTACGGTCACATGCACGGGCTCGGCGGCCTCGCAAAGCCGCGCGATCTCTTCGTCACGGCCATCGGGGGGAAGGACGACCGCGAGCCGAAGTCCTTCCACCCTGTCCACGACTTCGACAACAAAGATGTCACGCAGATCGAGGCCGATCTCCGGAAGTGGTTCCCGCCCACCGACACGCTCACGGATTTCAACGTCTTCTTCGAGCAGGTCGCGCGCACGGTCAAGGAGCGGAATCTCGTCCTGGCGCCGATCACCGTGATGGTCGTCAGCGACGGTGTCCCCGACGTGCGCGACGCGAAGATCAAGTCGGGCTCGCCCGACTCGTACCGGCAGATCGATCTGAGCCCCCTCGATTACCTCTCGAAGAACGTGACGGTCCGCCTGGTCTACGCGAGCCCGAAGGTCGGCGACAACTGGCGGAAGCTGGTCAAGCGAGACCGCGTCCGCTTCTGGGCCGTGGAGTTCGACGTCATGATGGGCTGGCGCGCCCAGATGCAGCCGGATGCCGAGCTCGCCAACCAGGGCCGCCTCTGGAAGTGGGTGAAGGACAACGTGGATTACCGCGTGCGGCGCGGTGCCTGATCCAGCGCCCACGGTCGAGCTGGACCTGGAGAAGCGCCTGGCGCGGCCCTGCAGATCCAGCGGCGGCTGGAGGAGGATGTCGCGAAGCCGGGGTTGGCGCAACACTACGTCGCGGCGTGGCCGCACGTGATGGGTCTGTGCCGCAGTACGTGATCGACAACCGGGGCGGATGCAGGAGGTGTGGCTGGGCCGGGAGCGACCGCAGTCACACGAGGGCCGGTCGTCACCGGCGCCGGGCGGCAGCTAGGTCAGCTGCCGCCGGAACCGCCAGGCGCTGACCCCCACGAGAAGAACCGCCAGCGCGAGCAGGGCGAGGAGGTTGGGGTACACGACCTCCAGGCCCGCACCCTTCACCAGCACGCTGCGCGCGATCTTGGCGAAGTGCGCGATGGGGTTGAACAGCGTCACCGGCTGCACCCACTTCGGCATCGCCTCGATCGGCGTCAGCCCGCCCGAGAGCATCGCGAGCGGCGGGTTCACGAAGAAGCTGATGAGCAGCGCCTGGCTGGCGGAGCGGGCAAAGGTCGAGATGAACGTACCCACCCCGATCCCCGTGAGCACACAGCCCCCGCTGGCAGCCAGCACGAGCAGGGCGTTGCCGCGGAACGGCACGTGGAAGACCAGGTGGGCCACCGTCAGCACCAGCGCCACCATGGTCATCAGCAGCAGGAACAGGGGCACCAGCTTCGCCGATACCACCTCGAGCGCGCTGGCCGGCGTCATGAGGAGCTGCTCGACGGTACCGCGCTCCTTCTCGCGGATCATGGTGGCCGCCGACACCAGCGAACCGTTGAGGATGATCAGGGTGCCGAACACCCCCGTCACGATGAACCAGGCGTTGACCAGGCCCGGATTGTAGATGAAGGCGGGCCGCAGCTCGACGGGGGCCGCGCGGGCCCCGGCGAGGTCGCGGTTGAGCCGGGCCACGGCGCCCTCCACGTAGCCCTGGGAGATCTGCGCCGTGTTGGCGTTGGCGGCGTTGAGCAGCACCTGCACCGTGGCCGGCTGCCCCCGCATGCGCAGGCCCGTCACGGCAACCGTGACCGGCGGCGCGGCGGTGCCCGCGCCGCGCGTCCCGATGACCAGGAAGACGTCCTCCAGGGAGTAGTCCTGGTCGATCAGCTCGAGCACGCGGATCCCATCGCGCGTGAGTCGCGCGGCGACATCGCGCCCGGCAGCCCCCACGTCGCCATCGACGATGACGTGCAGCCGGTCGCCGAACAGCGACACGCGCCAGGAGTCCATCTCCGCCTTGAGCAAAGCCGCGGCCCGCTGCGGCGCCTCCGTGCGGATCTCGAGCACGCGGCCGCCCTGGGCGGCCTTCACCCCGCTCGGCGTGCCCTCCGCCACCAGCCCGCCGGCCACCATGAAGCCGAGCCGGTTGCACTGCTCGGCCTCCTCCAGGTAGTGCGTGGTCACGAGGATCGCCGTCCCTTGGTCGGCGAGCTGGTTGATCATGGCCCAGAAGGCGCGGCGGGCGATCGGATCGACGCCCGAGGTCGGCTCGTCGAGGAAGACCACGCGCGGCTCGTGCATGATCGCCGCGCCGAAGGCCACGCGTTGCTTCCACCCGCCGGGCAGGCTGGCCGTGAGCTGGTGGCCCCGGCCGGCCAGGCCCGCGAAGTCGAGCACCCAGCGCTGGCGGGCCGCGCGGAGCTCGGGTGGCACCTGGTAGACGCCGGCGAAGAAATCCAGGTTCTCCTCGATCGTCAGGTCGTCGTAGAGCGAGAACCTCTGCGACATGTAGCCCACCTGCTTCCGCACGCTGGCCGAGCGCAGCTCGCCCACCCCGCCGGCCAGAAGCACCTCGCCCGAGGTCGGCTCGAGCAGGCCGCAGAGCATCTTGATGGTGGTGGTCTTGCCCGCCCCGTTGGCCCCGAGCAGGCCATAGACCTCCCCGTAACGCACCTCGAGATCGAGCCCGTTGACCGCCTCGAAGTCGCCGAAGACCTTCCGCAGGCCGCGCGCGCCGATGGCCGCCGCGGCGTCGGGTGGCCCGCTCGCGCGACGATCGGGGAACGGCGCCACCCGCCTCTCGTCCTCGAGCCCGCGCAGGGTGGCGACGAACGCGTTCTCGAGCGTGGGGGGGGCCGCGCGCACGCCCTCGACGGCGAGCCCCGCCCTGGCCAGCGTCTCGCGGACCGTTCGCTCGCCCGCCGCGACGTCGCGCACCATCACGTCGAGCCGGTCGCCGAAGCGCTGCACGTCGCGATGTCGTGGCGGCCGGCCAGCGCGTCGGCCGCGCGGCGCAGGTCGGCGGCGCGCACCTCGAGCCGCCCGAGGCCGAGCCCCTCGCGCAGCTCGGCCGGCGTGCCGGTGCGGTGAATGCGCCCCTCGTGCATGAGCGCCACCCGATGGCAGCGCTCGGCCTCGTCGAGATAGGGGGTGGCCAGCAGGATCGTGATGCCCTGGCTCGAGAGCTGCGCCAGCGTGTCCCAGAACTCGCGCCGGGAGACCGGGTCGACCCCCGTCGTCGGCTCGTCCAGGAGCAGCACCTGCGGCTCGGCCACCAGCGCGCAGGCCAGCGCGAGCTTCTGCTTCATGCCGCCGCTGAGCCGGCCGGCCAGCCGGTCGAGGAAGCGCTCCATCCCGAACATCGCCAGGTAGCGCCGGCCGCGCCGCGCGATCTCGGGTCCGGGCACGCGCCGGAGCTGGCCGATGTAGCGCAGGTTCTCCGCCACGCTCAGGTCCGGGTACAGGCTGAACGTCTGGGTGAGGTAGCCCACGTGCTCGCGCGCGTCACGCGCCCGCCGGCCGAGCAGCTCGGCCGTTCCCGCGGTGGCCTCCATCACGCCGCCCAGGATCTGGAAGGTCGTGGTCTTGCCGGCGCCGTCCGGCCCGATGAGCCCGAAGATCTCGCCCGCGTGTACCTCGAGGTCGATGCCACGCACCGCCTCGATGGCGCCGTAGCGCTTGGTCAGGCCCCGCGCCAGGATGGCGGGCGCGGGCGACGCCGCGGGGGGACTCATCACCTCACGCTCAGCGAGGTGCCGGGCGCGCGGGCCACGTCTCGCCGTCGACGAGAATCTCGCCGTCGGCCGGCATGCCCGGCTTGGCGAAGCCGACGGCACCGTGCAGGCGCAGCTTCACACCCACCACCTGCTTCACCCGGTCCTCGCGGAAGTATGTGTTCTCCGGCGTGAACGAGGCTTCCGGGTCGACGCGCGTCAGCTGAGCGTCGATGGGTTCGCGCGGGGCCGAGTCGAGGTAGACCCGCGCCCGCTGGCCCACGCGCACCCGGCCGATCTGCCCCCCGGGCACGAACGCTCGCAGGTAGACTTCGGCCAAGTTTACCAGCGTGACGATGGTCGTGCCTGCCGTCACCACCTCGCCTGGCTCGGCCGTGCGCGTGGCCACCGTGCCGGTGAAGGGCGCCACCACCTGAAGATCTTGGCGGTTGGCGCGCGCTTCCTCCAGCGCCGGTGCGCCGGCTCGCGGCAGACCTCGTGCGTGCCCTGGCGGCCTTCGGCCCGACGCTCCACCTGACCGCCTCCGCCGTGGACGACCTCCTCGGCGCGCCGGCGGCCAACACCCCGGCCGAGGGCGCCGGCAACGTCCGCCTGGCCGGGTGGCTCTCCGAGCAGGAGCAGCGCCACCGCGTTGTGGTGTACGAGGCCGACGACGGCGCGACCGAGTGGACGCGGCGGTGCCTCCGGCAGGCCGATCGCGTGGTGTTCATCGGTCGGGCGGCGGCCGCCCCGGAGCCCCTCAGCGAGGTGGAAGCCGCCTTCTGGCGCTCGGACGTCGCCACGAAGAGCGCGCTGGTGCTCGTCCACGAGCCGCCGGTTGATCGTCCGTCCGGCACCGAGCGTTGGCTGCGGCACCGCCCGGTCGATTCGTACCACCACCTTCGTGGCGGCGTCGTCCCCGACGTCGAGCGTCTGGCCCGGCACCTGCTCGGCCGGGCGACCAGCGTCGTCCTCAGCGGCGGCGGCGCGCGCGGCTTCGCTGGGGTACCGGTATGCGGCCGCGCAGATCGCCGCATGGCAGGGCGGAAGGCCGGCGTCGGCCGGAGGGCCAGGATCAGGACAGGCAGGATCGCCAGCGTCGCCAGGCAACTGACCAGCATCGAGCTGCCGATCGGGATTTCGGACCACAGGTGGGGGAGCCAACGGCCTTCGCCGCACCGGCGGCTTGGGCCATCCCCACGCCGACTGAATGCGCGCCTCCGACCGCCCGGGCCCGCGCGAGATCCTATCGTCAACCCGAGCGACGCGGCGATCGTTGGGAGTCGGCTACTCGTGCCGCAGCGCCTCGATCGGATCGAGGCGGGCCGCGCGCTGCGCGGGGACATATCCGAAGATCACGCCGATCGCCACCGCGAACGCGAACGCCAGGAGGTTGATCCCCGGGTTGAAGAGGTACGGCACCTGGATGGCCTGGGCGAGTACGACCGATGCGCCGGCGGCGAGGGCGAGGCCGATCGCCCCCCCGAAGGCGGACAGCGCGGCCGCCTCGATCAGGAACTGCAGCAGCACCTCCCGCTCCAGCGCGCCGATGGCGAGGCGGATGCCGATCTCTCGGGTGCGCTCCGTCACCGACACGAGCATGATGTTCATGATGCCGATGCCGCCCACCAGCAGGCTCACGGCCGCCACCGCGCCCAGCAGCATCGTCAGGACGCGAGTCGTGCCCGTGAGCATCTCGGCGATCTGCCGGGTGTCGAGGACCTGAAAGTCGTCCTCCTCGGTCTGCGCGATGTGGCGGCGCTCGCGCATGAGGGCGGTGATCTGCTCCTTCACCCGGTCGGCCGAGGCGCCGGCCTTCACCGACACCAGGAGCGTGCCGACATCCTGGCTGCCGGTCAGGCGTCGCTGCACGGTGCGGATGGGCATGACGACCACGTCGTCCTGGTCCGAGCCCATGGCCGACTGGCCCTTGGCCGCGAGCAGACCGATCACCGGGCAGGCGAACGCCTTGAGGCGGATGTCGGCTCCCACCGGGTTCTGCTGGTGGAACAGCTTCCGGCGCACCGTCTCGCCGATCACGCACACCGCCTTGCCCGCGCGCTCTTCGGCCTCGGTGAAGGTGCGGCCGGCGGCGAGCCTCCAGTTGCCGGCCGTGAAGTAGTCGGCCGTGCTTCCGGTGACCACGGTCGACCAGTTCTCCGCCATGTAGACCGCGGTCACGCTCTTCCTCACCGCAGGCGCGACGGCCTCCAGCGCGGCGACCTGGGCGCGAATCGCCTCGGCGTCCGCCACCTTGAAGCTCGGTGCCCCCGCGGCGCCGGGACCGAGCCGCTGGCCCGGCACCACCATCAGCAGGTTGCTGCCGAGGCTGGCGATCTGCTCCGACACCGAGGTGGTGGCGCCGCCGCCCAGCGTCACCATCGTGATGACGGCGGCGACGCCGATCACGATGCCGAGCATGGTGAGGACGGAGCGCATGAGGTGGCGCCGGATTTCCTTCAGCGCTAGCAGGATCGTGTTCCACAGCATTCAGGCCGCCTTCGCGGTCGCGGTGTCCGTCGCGACGAGGCCGTCGACGAACCCCACGATCCGCTTCGCGTACTGCGCCATGTCGGGCTCGTGGGTCACCATCACGACGGTGATGCCCCGGTCCCGGTTGAGCGCGGCGATCAGCTCCATGATCTCCCGGCTGCGCTGGGTGTCGAGGTTCCCGGTCGGCTCATCGGCCAGCAGGATGGCCGGGTCCGTGACGATGGCCCGGGCGATGGCCACCCGCTGCTGCTGCCCGCCGGACAGCTCCGCGGGCGTGTGGCTCTCCCAGCCCCTCAGTCCCAGCGAGTCGAGCGCGCGGCGGGCCGCGGCGTGGCGAGCCCCGGCCGGCTCGCCGCGATAGAGCAAGGGCAACGCAACGTTCTCCAGCGCCGAGGTGCGCGGCAGGAGGTTGTAGCCCTGAAACACGAAGCCCAGGCAGTGGCGGCGCAGCAGGGCCCGCTGGTTGCGCGAGAGGCTCTCCACGTGAACGCCGCGGAAGCGGTAGGTGCCCGTGGTCGGGGTGTCGAGGCAGCCGACGATGTTCATCACCGTGGACTTCCCGGACCCGCTCGGTCCCATGATCGCGACGAACTCCCCGTCGTCGATGCGGAGATCCACGCCGCGCAGGGCCTGGAGCGCGGCCGGGCCGTGGCCGAAGGTCTTCGTCACCCCGGAGAGTTCGATGAGGGCTCTGTCCGCCGACGACCTGCGATCCGCGCCGGTCGTCATGGTGATGCGCCCAGAGCCTCGGTGATGACCGACATCCCCTCCTCGAGCGCGCCGCCGGTCACCTCGGTGAGGCGCCCGTCGGTCACGCCGACGCTCACGGAGAGGGGAACGGGCCGGCCGTCGCGCAGGACCCACACCTGTTGCGCGCCCGTCGCGGACGGCGGCCGGGCTGGCTTCGACACGGTGCGCCTCGGTGGCCGTGGCAACAGGCGATCGAGGATGCCGCCGCCTGGCGTCGCGTCGGCCTCCCCATTCGCGGACGGCGTGAAGCGGAGCGCGGCGTTCGGGACCAGCAGTACGTGCTCCCGGGTCGCCGTGGTGATCTCGGCCGTCCCCGTCATGCCTGGCCGCAGGCTGAGGTCGTCGTTGGCGACCGTGAGCACGGTCAGGTAGGAGACGACTCCCTCCTTCGTCTGCGATCCGAAGTCGACGCGCCGGATGCGGGCCGGGTATTGGCGACCCGGGTAGGCATCCACCGTGAACCTGGCCCGCTGGCCCTCCCGCACCTGGCCGACGTCGGCCTCATCCACGTCCACCTGCAGCTCCATCTGCGACAGGTTCTCGGCCAGCGTGAACAGCACCGGGGACTGCAGCGTGGCGGCGACCGTCTGCCCCGGCTCCACCTTGCGCGCGAGCACCACGCCATCGATCGGCGAGCGGATCAGGGTGTGGTCCAGGTCCACCAGCAGCTGATCGAGGGCGGCCTTCTTCTGCTTCACCTGGGCCTCGGCGGATTTGAGCAGGGCCTCGGCCACCCTCACCTGAGCCTCCGCCATCCGCACCTGGGAGGCCAGCGCCCCCTCCTGGGCCTGCGCCGTCTCCAACTGGGCGGCGGCGGCGTCGTGGGTGGTTTCGGCCGTGTCCCGGTCGCTCCGGGAGATGAGCTCCTTGCGGAAAAGTTCCAGTTTCCGGTCGAGGTCGCGCTTGGCGTCCAGGAGCTGGACCTGGGCCTTCGCCGTCTGGGCGCGGGCGCTGGCCAAGCCCGCCCGGGCGCTGTCCACGTCAGCGCGCCCGCGCTCGAGGTTGGCCGTCTGGTTGAGCACCGCCGCCTGGGCGTCTTCCAGATCGGCCCGGGCCTGATTGGCCTTGGCCTCGAAGATGTCGGGTTTGATGCGGGCGATGAGCTGGCCCTTTTTGACCCGGTCGTTCACATCGACCAGCACCGTCTCGATGGTGCCCGACAGCTCGCTGCCCACGTCGACCTGATTCGTCGGCTGCAGGTTGCCGGTGGCCGAGACGGTCACGACGAGCGTGCTGCGGGTGACCGCTTCGGTCTGGTACTGGAGCTCGGATGTGTCCCTGCCGGCGCGCCAGAGCGCATAGCCGCCGACGCCGACGACGGACAGCAGCGCCGCGGCCGCCAGCCAGCGGCCGTATGTGGCGAAGCGGCGGCTCGCCCGCTCGGTGCCGAGGAGGCGCTCGAGCTGTTCGTCCGGGTGGCCGGGGACGTCGCTCACGAGGCGTTCCTCTGCGTCCCGGCCGACGTCCCCGGCCACCGGCCTTCACCGAGTGACTTGCAGAGCTGGATCAGCGTCGAGGCGCGCTCCCACCGGCCCGTCGACCGAAGCACGTCGGCGCTCATCGCGGGGGCTCGCTGGCAAGGACGGTCGCGATCGTCCGGAAGAGCCGGAGCAGCTCGCGCCGCTCGTCGGCGCTGAGGATCTGCAGCATGACCCGAGCCGTGGCAACCCGGGCAGCCAGCGCCGCTCGGTAGAACGCGCGGCCCTTGCCAGTGAGCACCACCCGGACCACACGACGGTTCTCCTCCTGGCCGCACGGGACGTCGTTCGACGCGAGCGGCCAGGCCGTCGACGACCCTCGTGCCCGTGCTCAATGGCAGCCGCAGGCCCCTCGCGAGCTCGCCCATCGTCATCAGCCCTGCGGCTCCCAGGGTGTCCACCACGGCGATCTCTTGTCGGCTGAATTGCTCGTCGGCTCTGGGCGGATCCTGCGTGAGCAGGAGCCGCCGCATGACGCGGTCCATGTGGTGGACCAACTCTCGGGCGTGGGTCTGGAGCGTCACACGCAGCCGCGTATCGTCTCCACCGGGGTCACGCTTCCGATTCTCCTCTGCGCCAAGAGCGGACGTGATGCCAAACGCTCTTCCTCTTCTGCATACTTCCACTTCGGGATTTTTTCTCGATGGGAGTGCAAGCGAAGGACCAAGCCGGGTGGTATGGCAAAGGCCCGGAATCGCCGGGATTTGCGCGCGCCGCCCGGCCGCCTGGGAGCGCGGTGCGGGATGCGGGGATGGGGCACAGGCGGGACATCTGGGGTGTGCGTTCCCCGCTGAGGGCTATGCCTCGGCAATCCGAAGACCGTACGTGGATGTATTTGGGCAGGGAAGGCAGCGAAGCATGAACGACGAGGGGTTAGCGGGCAGGATGTTCACGACGATCTCACCCTGCGGTTGACGTCGATGTGAGTGAGTACGCCCTTTGAGCCCTCGCGCGCCTCGTGGAGGGCGCTACGCGCATGACTTCTAGGTCAGTCGCAGGCGTTCCAGGGAGGCCTTGGTGTCGGGACACGTCTCGGACGGCGAAGCGTCGTGTGATATGACCGCCGTGCCTTCCATGGGGCCTGTCTGGTTGGCGTCTATAGCGCCCAGACCCTCTTGCATCTGGCTAACCCGCCCTCGCCCGCACGGCGTCGTCCCGGCCCCCTGACGCCTGCCAAGGATTGGCCAGATGGACCAAGGCATCCTCCGTGCGGAGGCCCGCCCTGCGATTCGAAACGGTTCAAACCCCCTTTTGAAGGAGACCCACATGATGGTCCTGCGGAAGCGGGCCTTTGGTTGGTTCATGGGCGCGGCCCTCGCGATCGCCTCGATCGTCATCGGTCCCGGGCCGGCCGTGGCCGTGGACGTGGGTCAGCCGGCACCCGAATTCAAGATGCCCAGCACCATGGGAGGCGATGTCCCCCGCAGTGACTTTCGGGGCAAGAAGTGGGTTCTCCTCGAGTTCTACGGCGCCGACTTCGTGCCGACGTGAGCCGCGAACCTGACGGCCAGGGAGGCTGACTACAAGCGCTTCGAAGAACTGGGGATTCAGAACGTCGGGGCCAGCGCGAACGTTACTTTCTCGCAACAGACGTTCGCCGAATCCCTGAAGCTCCCGTTCGTGGTGTATGGCGAAACCCTCTTG
>Ga0214471_10004088_pt1 | contig 11274 bp, 9 predicted proteins | sample RVTome_5_FD_207665 | JGI IMG/M metagenome (GOLD analysis project Ga0214471, IMG submission 207665) | Soil microbial communities from uranium-contaminated site in the Upper Colorado River Basin, Wyoming, United States - RVT142D155 | ecosystem: Environmental > Terrestrial > Soil > Contaminated >... | reverse complement strand
ACAGGACCTGCTCTAGCAGGCTGCGGAAAAACCCTCGACAGGGACGGGAGTGCATGATTCGGTCGCGCTGGGCAGGTTATCTGGAGGGTGAAGCATGCGGGGCCTGGATGAGCGGACGGGATCGTTGTTTGGGTACGTGGACATTGAGTTGCGGATTGGCGCGGCCCATCCCTTGCGCCTGATCCGGGAACTGGTGAACGAGGCCTTGAAGTCTCTGTCTCCGGAGTTCGAGAAGCTGTACGCGCGCGAGGGCCGGCCGTCGATTCCGCCTGAACGGTTGTTGCGGGCGAGCCTGTTGCAGCTGTTCTACTCGATCCGTTCGGAGCGCCAGTTGATGGAGCGGCTGGAGTTCGACCTGCTGTTTCGCTGGTTCGTGGGTTTGGGGATGGACGACGCGATCTGGGATGTCACGGTGTTCACGAAGAACCGCGACCGGCTGTTCAACAGCCAGATTGCGCAAGGCTTTCTGGCCACCTTGCTCGCCGGCCCCCGGGTCAAACGGTTGCTCAGCCGGGATCACTTCACGGTGGACGGCACCCTGCTGAAGGCCTGGGCGTCGATGAAGAGCTTCCGGCCCAAGAGCCTGTCCTCGGGCGAAGAGCCGGGGAACGACGGGGGCGGTTCGTCCCCGGGCGGACGCAACGGCGAGGTGGACTTCCGGGGCGAGAAGCGCTCGAACGAGACGCATGCCAGCACCACCGACCCCGACGCCCGTCTCTACCGCAAGGGCAACGGCCGGGAGAGCGTGCTCTGCTATATGGGCCATGCCTTGATGGAGAACCGTCACGGGCTTGCGGTGGCAGGCGAGGTCACCCATGCCACCGGCACGGCCGAGCGCGAGGCGGCGCTGAGCCTGGTCGACCGGCACCGGCCGGGCCGCCGGCGCATCACGCTTGGCGGCGACAAGGCTTATGACGTCTCGAGCTTCGTCGGGGCCCTGCGCGAGCGCACGGTGACGCCGCATGTCGCCGTCGACGGCCACGTTCGCAAGAGCGGCACGCCGCGCAGGACGGCGATCGACAAGCGCACCACCGGCCACCCCGGCTACGCGGTCAGCCAGGTCATCCGCAAGCGCGTCGAGGAGATCTTCGGCTGGAGCAAGGCGGTCGGCGGGATGGCTCAGGTGAAGCTGCGCGGCCTGGACAAGGTCAAGGCGCTCTTCGCCCTCGCGCTCGCCGCCTACAACCTGATCAGGCTCCCAAAGCTGCTCGCAGCAGGATGAGTCTGTCCAAAATGCCAGCAAGGCTCTCCCAGAAGTCCATCATGACCCCCATCCGAAACACGCCGGCCCCGCAACCACACCAAAAGCCCGCAGCTTGCTCGATGCAGGCTGCTTTTTCCGCAGCCTGCTAGAAGCAATTCGCCGCCGTGGGGAATCGGCGCCGGCCGGACGTGACGGCATGCCGCCGTCAGCCTATCATCCGGCACGGCGCCAGGCGGCACGCGTCGTGCCGTTCCCGGACGCCGGTTTTGACTTGGGGAGACCACGATGGCCTTGCGACGGTTTATCATCGAACGCGATATTCCCGATGTCGGCGGCCTGGATCGCGAGCAGCTTCGCGGCGCGGCGGCCAAATCCAACGAGGTGCTGATCCAGCTCGGCCCCGACATCCAATGGGTCGAAAGCTTCGTCGCCGACAACAAGACGTTCTGCGTCTATCTCGCCAAGGACGAGGCGATCATCAAGAAACACGCCGAGATCAGCGGCTTTCCCGCTACAAAAATCACGGAAGTGCGCAAGATGATCGACCCGACGACGGAGCGCGCCGCCTGAGTCACAGATCGTTGCGCGCGACCTCGCCGCCTTTCATCACCAGCCGCACGTCGCGGATGGCCGTGATGTCGGCGAGCGGGTCGTCGGCATAGCCCACCACGTCGGCGAACTTGCCGATATCGAGCGAGCCCAGGTCCGCTTCGCGGCGCAGCATGGTGGCGGCACCGAGCGTCGCCGCATGGACCGCCTCGTGCGCCGTGAAACCGGCGCCGTCGACCATGCGGACGAGCTCCTGGGCGTTGTCGCCGTGGTGGTTGCCCGGCGTTCCGGCATCGGTCCCCATGGCGACCGGCACGCCGACCCGCTTGGCAAGGTCCATGTTCTTCAGGTGAATGTCGTCGAACTCGATATAGCGTTCCTTGACGAAGGGCGTGAGCCCGGCGGCGACCGCGTTGTCGGCCAGCATGGCGGAGGTGACGCAGGTGGTCGGCACCAGATAGGTGCCCTTCTCGGCCATCAGGCCATAGACCTCCTCGTCGCCGAAGCTGCCGTGCTCGACGCTCCTGCAGCCGGCGAGCGCGGCGTTCCTGATGCCGGCCGCGGCGTGGGCGTGCGCCGCGCAGTGTTTGTAGTTCTCCTCGGCGATGGCGACGGCGGCCTGGATCTCCTCCAGCGTATACTGGATGGCGCGCGCATCCTCGTATTCCGACGAAGTCAGCGCGCCCGTGCACATCACCTTGATCAGGTCGGCGCCGTGGGCGAGCTGTTTCCGTGCCGCCCGGCGCACCTCCTCCGGCCCGTCGGCGGTTTCGTACATGCCCGGATAGAACGCCGTCGTCGCCGTCGTGATCGACAGCAGGCGACCGGCGCAGAGGAGGCGCGGACCCATGATCTCGCCACGGTTGACGGCGTTCCTGACGGCGATCTCGTGGTAGTCCCAGCCGCCCACGTCGCGCGCCGTGGTGACGCCGCCCAGAAGCGTGCGTTTGGCGGCCTCCGCGGCATAGATCGCGATTTCGCCGGGCAGGCTGCCGTGCCACAGGCCCGCCACGTCGGTGATCGCCGTCGGCACGCACAGGTGAACGTGACAGTCGATCAGGCCGGGCAGCAGATAGGCCCCGCCGACGTCGAGCACCCGGTCGTCGCCGGACGGCTTGGCGTTGTCGGCCAGGGCGGCGATGCGGCCGCCGTCGATCCGGATGTCGGCGCGCCGATAGACGCCCTTCGCCACGTCATAGACGTTGCCGCCCCTGAGCCACTGCACCATGGGTTTCCTCCTCTGATCGGACGGCGGCAGTCTGGTGAGAATTCCGGACTGGGTCTAGGCTTTCCCGGCGTGTAGGCTGGACCGCCGCAGGACGCGCCCGAGACCGCGATGAACCGACAGCAGGCCAAGCCGATCCAGATCCAGGCCCAGACCCACTGGGTGACCCAGATCTACACGGTGACCAACCCCGATCATGCCGCCATCAAACCGGGGCTGGTGGAGTATTTCTACGAGCTCGAACGGCGCGGCACCGAGCAGAGCACCGTCGCCCAGGCCGCCAAGGGCAACATGTTCGAGAGCAAGTTCAACCTGTTCCTGCACGACCAGCCGGAGGTGCGCAGGCTCAAGGACTTCTGCCTGTCGACCGTGCACCAGATCGCGGCCAAGCTGAACGCCGGCCACTGGGACCCGGCCGACAGGGTGCAGGTGATCGCCACCGAAAGCTGGTGCCACATCACCCGCACCGGCGGTTATCACGACGTCCACACCCATCCCATGTGCAGCTGGTGCGGCATCTATTATGTCGAGCCGGGCGAGACCGACATACGCTCCAAAAACGGCGTCAACCGCTTCTACGAGCCGCGTATCAACGTCAACTTCTATGGCGACTACGCGACGCGTTATCTCTACAACGAGGGATCGGTGGACGTGCCGGCGAAGGAGGGTACGCTGATCGTCTTTCCCTCCTACCTGCGCCACTCGGCATTGCCCTATCAGGGCAAGCGCGACCGCGTCGTCGTGTCGTTCAATTCCAGGACCCAGAAGTTGGACGCGGAGCAAGGCTTGCGTACCTAAATCAATGCAACATGCAAAATTGCAATCCCATTGTTGAATGGTGGGTCGCCTTGTCAGGCGACGAGCGGGATTTGTCCGACGCGGCTCGGTACGTCCGGACTAAGGAATTCCTAATTGAACGAGACACTGATGGATCATTCTACTTGAAGTCAGCGAGCCTGAATTGTTTGACAGACGGGTGGGTAGTGATGGCGGAGGGCGCGCGGTTTCTTGCAATGGCAATGGGACACTTAGGGCATCGCTTTCCGACTACCGCACAATCGAAGCGATCAATGTTGTTCCGGTTCACAAGAACGGCTCTCGCGGAGTCGTCATCTTAACTCCCACTGCCCGAGTCCATCTACGTGCTGGTAGACCAACACTTATGATCCCAGGGTTTCCACCTGAGGACAGCAATGCGGAAGTCAGCCAGTGGCTCGAGATGGCTGCGAGTGATACAGATGTGGCCAATGTGCTTGACCTCATCTCCCGTGAGCCCGAGTGGGTCAATCTCTTCAATGCCTTTGAGGTAGTGTGTTCTTCAGTCGGTGGCAGGAAAGGCCTTCTTGAAAAGCTAAGCACGGATCGGTGTGACAAGGACAGGCTTGCGCAAGCGATCAACCGCTTTACGCATTCAGCGCAGCCTCACCGACATGGTCGTGCCAAGGGTCGTTCACCGTCCAAGGCATTGTCATTGGATGAGGCATTCGATCTATTGCGCGAAGTCGCAAGTCGATACTTACGTCATCGAACTATGCCTACGAACTGAACCGATCTGTCGCCTGATGGTTCTCGCGCATCCAGGCGTCGAGGTTGCGGACCTCGTCCGGCCTCAGCCTGAGGCCCAGTTTGGAACGCCGCCAGAGTACGTCGTCGGCGGTCTGGGCCCATTCGCGGCGCATCAGCCAGCAGACCTCGGCCTCCGTCAGGTCCCAGCCGAACCACGCACCCAGATCCCGCGTCGATGTCGCAGCGCCGAGAACGTCGCGGGCCTGGCTGCCGTAGCTGCGCACCAGGCGCCGCGCCCAGCGTTCGTCGAGATAGGGCCGCTCCGCGCATAACCGCGTGACGGCCGCGTCGACGCCGTCGACCGCCATGTCGCCGCCGGGTAGCGGGGCGCTCGCGGTCCAGGCGGCGCCCAGTTCCGAAACGTAGGGTTTCAGTTTCGCCAGCGCCGCCTCGGCAAGCCGGCGATAGGTCGTGATCTTGCCGCCGAAAAGGTTGACGAGCGGTGCCACGCCGTTCTCGTCCTCGACGGTGATGACGTAGTCCCGGGTCGCGGCGGTGCTGCTTGACGCGCCGTCGTCATAGAGCGGTCGCACGCCCGAATAGGTCCACACGATGTCGTCGCTGCCGACCGGACGCGCGAAATAGGCCGATGCGGCGGCAAGCAGATAGTCGCACTCTTCCGGTGTGCAGAACGCCTCGCCGGGCATGCCGTGATAGTCCAGATCGGTCGTGCCGATCAGCGTGAAGTCGCTCTCATAGGGAATGGCGAACACGATGCGCCCGTCGGTCATCTGAAAGTTATACGCCTTGGCGTGGTCGAACAGCCGCTTGACCACGACGTGGCTGCCCTTGACCAGGCGGATCTGCGCCGGCGCCTTGCCGTGCAGCTTGTTCAGGATCACGTCCTCCACCCAGGGGCCGCCCGCATTGACCAGGGCGCGCGCTTCGATGTGCCGCTCGGCGCCGGTCCGGGTGTTTTCGAGCAAGATATGCCACAGCCCGTCACGGCGTTCGGCCGCTACGCATCTTGTGCGCACGGCGATCTCAGCACCCATGTCGGCGGCCGCGCGCGCGTTCAAAATCACCAGGCGGGCATCGTCGATCCAGCAATCGGAATATTCGAAAGCTCGCGTGAAGCTCGGCTTGAGCGACTGTCCGGCGATGTCGCGAGCCAGGTCGAGCGTCTGCGTCGCGGGCAGCAGCCGGCGACCGCCCAGGTGGTCGTAGATGAAAAGCCCGAGCCGGACCAGCCAGGCCGGGCGCAGGCCGGGACGATGCGGCAACACGAAACGCAACGGCCAGCATATGTGGGGCATGGCCCTGAGCAGGACTTCGCGTTCAATCAGCGCCTCGCGCACCAGGCGGAATTCGCGGTATTCGAGATAACGCAGCCCGCCGTGAATCAGCTTGGTCGACGCCGACGACGTGCCCTGGGCGAGGTCGCCTTGCTCGCACAGCATGACCTTGAGTCCGCGCCCGGCCGCGTCGCGCGCGATGCCGCAGCCGTTGACGCCGCCACCGATGATCGCCAGGTCATGGACGGGACCAGCGGGCTCATTCATCGACGGTCTCGTCGACCGTGTCGTCGGCAATCACGACGTTGACGCCGGCTTGCTCGCAGGCTTCCAGGAAGGCCCGCGGCGGCGGACGATCCGTCACGATGTCGTCGATCTCGGCAAGCTCGCAGATGCGCACCGGTGCGCTGCGTTCGAACTTGAAATGATCGCAGACCAGGATCGTGCGGCGCGCGTTGTGCGCGATCGCACGTGCGACCGCCACCTCGCGCACGTCGAAATCCATGATCGAGCCGTCTTCGTCCAGCGCCGACGCGCCGATGATGGCGAAATCGACCCGGAACTTGCGGATGAAATCGACCGCGTCGTCGCCGACGACGGCGCCGTCGGATTGCCGCACGGCGCCGCCGGCCAGGATGATTTCCTTGGCCGGCGTGCCCGAGAGGATGTTGACGACATTGATGTTGTTGGTGACGACGAAGAGGTCGCGCCGGTCGCGCAGCGCCAGGGCAACCTGCTCGGTCGTGGTGCCGATATTGATGATCAGCGAACAGCCGTTGGGAATCATCGCCGCAGCGCGGCGTCCGATGGCCCGCTTCTCCTCGAGCGCCACGGCGCGACGCTCGGCGTAGTCCAGATTGGAAATGCTGGTCGCCGGCACCGCTCCGCCGTGGATGCGGGTCAGAAGCCCGCCGTCGCTCATCTGGTTGAGATCGCGGCGGATCGTCTGCGTCGTCACGCGGAATTCAGCCGCCAGATCGTCGACGACGACCCGGCCGTCGGCGCGCGCGCGGGCCATGATCTCGGCTTGACGTTCGCTGAGCTCCATTTAGATCAGCCTACCTGTGCATTTTCAGACGAGAAAGGTCTCAGTTTCATATGAAATACCATGGTTTCACTTGACGGAAAGTAGAAAATCAAATGAACATTCCATCACTCGGGACAGGCGCGTTACCGGGTTTGGAAACTGGGGAGGAAATCAATGCGCACAGGTATGAAAGCGGCCGCCATGGCAATCGCCATGGTTGCCGCGGCGCCGGCGGCCCATGCCGATATGGCGGCCGCCGAACGTTGGGTAACGGAAGAGTTTCAGCCCTCGACCCTGACGGTCGAGGAGCAGATGGCGGAAATGCAGTGGTTCGTCGACGCCGCTCAGCCGTTCCAGGGCATGGAGATCAACGTCCTGTCCGAGACCATTCCGACGCACACCTACGAGTCGACGGTGCTGACCAAGGCGTTCGAGGAGATCACCGGCATCAAGGTCAATCACCAGCTGCTGGGCGAGGGCGAGGTCGTCCAGGCGGTGCAAACCCAGATGCAGACCGGCCGCAACCTCTATGACGCCTATATCAACGACAGCGATCTGATCGGCACCCACTCGCGCCTGCAGCTCGCGGTCAACCTGACCGACTGGATGGCGGGCGAAGGCGCCGACGTGACGAACCCGATGCTCGACACCGAGGACTTCATCGGCATCTCGTTCACCACCGGTCCCGACGGCGATATCTATCAATTGCCCGACCAGCAGTTCGCCAATCTCTACTGGTTCCGCAAGGACTGGTTCGACCGCGAGGACCTGCAGGACCAGTTCCGCGAGATCTACGGTTATGAGCTCGGCGTGCCGGTCAACTGGTCGGCCTATGAGGACATCGCGGAATTCTTCACCGTCCATGTCGGCGAGATCGACGGCGTCAAGGTCTTTGGCCACATGGACTACGGCAAGCGCGCACCCGATCTGGGCTGGCGCATGACCGACGCCTGGCTGTCGATGGCCGGCGCCGGTGACAAGGGCCTGCCCAACGGCGTGCCGGTCGACGAATGGGGCATCCGCGTGGAGGCGGGCACCTGCAATCCCGTCGGCGCCAGCGTCAGTCGCGGCGGCGCCGCCAACGGTCCGGCCGCGGTCTACGCCATCCGCAAGTGGGACGAGTGGCTGCGCGCCTACGCACCGCCCGCCGCGGCCAGCTACGACTTCTACCAGTCGCTGCCGGCGTTGGCGCAGGGCAATGTCGCCCAGCAGATCTTCTGGTACACGGCGTTCACCGCCGCCATGGTCGCGCCCCAGTCGGAAGGCAACAACACCGTCGATGCCGACGGCAACCTGCTGTGGCGCATGGCGCCCAGCCCACACGGGCCCTATTGGGAAGAGGGCCAGAAGCTCGGTTATCAGGACGCCGGTTCGTGGACGATCCTGAAGTCGACGCCGACCGACCGGGCCAAGGCGGCCTGGCTTTATGCCCAGTTCGTCGTCTCGAAGACGGTCGACGTGAAGAAGAGCCATGTCGGCCTGACCTTCATCCGCGACAGCACGGTCAACGACGAGAGCTTCACCGATCGCGCACCGCAGCTCGGCGGTCTGGTCGAATTCTACCGTTCGCCCGACCGTGTCCTGTGGACGCCCACCGGCGTCAACGTTCCCGACTATCCCAAGCTGGCGCAAATCTGGTGGCAGCAGATCGGCGACGTGAACTCCGGCGCGTTCACCCCGCAGGAGGCCATGGACCGGCTGGCCAGCGAAATGGACCAGGTCATGGCCCGCATGCAGGCGGCCGACGAGGAGGCCAATGTCTACGGCGGCTGCGGTCCTCGTCTCAACGAGGAAAGCGACCCGGATTACTGGCTGTCCCAGCCCGGCTCGCCCAAGCCGATGCTCGAAAACGAAAAGCCGCAGGGCGAGACGATCAGCTACGACGAGCTGGTCCAGCGCTGGGCCGAGTCGGCCGATTGAGGCACACGTGGATCCGCGGCCTGCCGGGTTTCGCGGCGGCCGCGGTTCCCGCATAGTTGCCCGCCCCGCGGCGTTTGCGCGCCGTCCGGGGCGGGTTTTTCCTCGACAGGCGGAATGCTTCGCATGACCCTGGAATTCCGCAACGTTGTGAAGCGGCGCGGCGCCGAGACGATGATTCACGAGTGCTCGTTCACGCTCGATCCGTCCGGTTTCAACATCCTGCTCGGCGCCACCAATGCCGGCAAAACGACGCTGATCAAGCTGATGGCGAGCCTCGACCGCCCGACCGCCGGCGAAATCTGGTTCAATGGCCGCAACGTCACCGGCCTTGCGACCCAGAAACGCAACATCAGCCTGGTGCATCAGTTTTTTGTCAACTATCCGCACATGAGCGTTTTCGACAACATTGCCTCGCCGTTGCGCGTCGCCCGGCGGCCGGCGGCGGAAATCCGCCGGAAGGTCGAGGAGACGGCGCACCTGCTCAAACTCGAACCCTTTCTTCAGCGCCGGCCTTCGGAGCTTTCCGGCGGCCAGCAGCAGCGCACGGCGCTGGCGCGCGCGCTGGTCAAGGAGAGCGATCTCGTCCTGCTCGACGAACCGCTGGTCAATCTCGACTACAAGCTGCGCGAGGAACTGCGCGACGAATTGCCGCGCCTGTTCGCGGGGCGCCATGCCATGGTCGTCTACGCCACCTCCGAACCGACCGAGGCGCTGATGCTGGGCGGGCGAACGGCGACCATCTGGGAAGGCCGCGTAACCCAGGTCGGCGACACGGCGGCGGTCTATCGCCGCCCCGACAACCTGGACACCGCCCGGGTGTTTTCCGATCCGCCGATCAACACCGCCCCGGTCGTGAAGTCCGATCGAGTGATCCGCCTGAGCACGAGCGCAAGCTGGCCGGCAACCGGCGAGATCGCGACGGCGCCGGATGGCGACTACGTCGTTGCGGTCAGACCGCATTTCGTCTCGCCGGCCGCCGGCGGCGGAACGTCGGTCAGCGTCACCGGCAAGGTCCTGATCACCGAACTGTCGGGCTCGGAAAGCACCGCGCATTTCGAGTTCGACGGACGCACCTGGGTGTCGCAAAGTCATGGCGTTCACAGCTACCAGGTGAACGACGTGCTCGAGTTTCACATCGACACGAGCGGGTGCCTCTATTTCCGCCCCGACGGCTCGCACGTATCCGGCTAGGGGGGCGGCAACGATGGCGCGCATCCACCTCAAGGACCTCCGGCACACCTATGTGCCGGGGGCCACCGATCCGTCGCAGTTCGCCATCAAGGGCCTCGACCTGGCCTGGGACGACGGCGGCGCTTATGCCCTGCTCGGTCCGTCGGGGTGCGGCAAGACGACGCTGCTCAACATCATATCCGGCCTGCTGACACCCTCGGAGGGGCAAGTCCTGTTCGACGAACACGACGTCACCCATCTGCCGCCCGCCGCGCGCAACATCGCCCAGGTGTTCCAGTTCCCGGTCGTCTACGACACCATGAGCGTCTACGACAACCTCGCGTTTCCGCTGCGCAGTCGCGGCGTCGACCGGACCCGGATCGAAGCCCGCGTCAACGAGATCGCCGAACTGCTGGAATTGGACGATATCCTGCCGCGCCGCGCCTCCGGCCTGTTGCCGGACGTGAAGCAGAAACTCTCCATGGGCCGCGGGCTGGTGCGCGAAGACGTCAACGTCATCATGTTCGACGAGCCGCTGACGGTGATCGATCCCCACCTGAAGTGGAAACTGCGCTCGAAATTGAAGGAACTGCATCACAAGGTGGGCGCGACGATGATCTACGTCACCCACGACCAGACCGAGGCCCTGACCTTCGCCGACCAGGTGGTGGTCATGCGCGAGGGCGAAGTGGTCCAGGTCGGCACGCCGGTCGATCTGTTCGAGCGCCCTGCGCATACCTTCGTCGGCCACTTCATCGGCTCGCCGGGCATGAACGTGCTGCCATGCGAGGTCCGCGACGGCGCGGTCTTCGTCCACGGCGTGGCCGTGCCCACCGCATCGCCGGTCGGCGGCGTGTCGGATGCCGGCCGTCTCGAACTCGGCGTACGTCCGGAATATGTCAGCGTCGCCGCCGAAGGCCTGCCGGTCGAGGTGGTGCGAGTGTCCGATTCCGGCCGCTATCGCATCGTCGAGGCCCAGGCGGGCGCGTCGCGCATCAACGTCCTGACCCGGGAGGACCAGACGACGCCCCTGGGCCCGGCACATCTGCGATTCGATCCGGCTCGCACGCATGTCTATCGGGACGGCAGACTGGTATCCGCCATGGGAGGGCGCTGAGCGATGCTGTCGAAGGTCGAAACCCAAATGGCCTGGATCTTCGTCATCCCCGTCGTCGTGCTGGTCGCGTTCAATGCCCTGGTGCCGCTGATGACGGTGGTCAACTACTCGGTGCAGGAGACCTTCGGCGACAACCTGTTCTTCTGGCATGGCGTCGGCTGGTTCGAGGACGTGCTGCGCTCCGATCGCTTCCATGCCGCGCTCGGGCGCCAGCTGCTGTTCACCGGCACCATCCTGTTGATCGAAGTGCCGCTCGGCGTC
>Ga0214471_10004087_pt1 | contig 11275 bp, 7 predicted proteins | sample RVTome_5_FD_207665 | JGI IMG/M metagenome (GOLD analysis project Ga0214471, IMG submission 207665) | Soil microbial communities from uranium-contaminated site in the Upper Colorado River Basin, Wyoming, United States - RVT142D155 | ecosystem: Environmental > Terrestrial > Soil > Contaminated >... | reverse complement strand
CAGCCAGTTCGGCGAGGGCGCCGGGGAGGGCGACTGCGAGGTCGGGGTCGACTGCGAGGGCGTCGGGCAGGAGCAGCCGGCCGCCCAGACAGACGTCACCGCCCCGCAACCGACGCCTGCGGACGTCGACCGGTCTGCGTACCTCGGGTGTGTCAACGGGTCTGGTGGCCCGCGCCAGACCGAGGACCCGCAGTCGCCTCCGTGCCGATCCGAGGTGTTCCAGGGTGACAACGGTGGGGCGACCTGGCAGGGCGTGACGGCTGAGGAGATCCGCGTCGCGCTGCCCGTTCCCGACATCGAGAACGACGACCAGCGACGGGCGCAGGACGCGATCGCGCTGTTCGTCGAGCACGTCAACCAGCACTACATGCTCTTCGGGCGCCGGTTCGTGGTCGTCGAGGTCGAGTTCGCGGCGAGCTCGCTCGGGGACCCGGCGGCCCAGCGGGCAGTGGCGCAGGACGTTGCCGCGCAGGACGTGTTCGCCTCGCTGCCGCTGCGCAAGCTGGGCCAGTACCAGGAGGAGCTGGCCGAGCGTGGCATCGTCTCGCTGCTCGGCGACCGCGGGATCGGCCGCTACCCGGCGAGCACCCTTGACCGGCTGCACCCCTACGTCTGGGCCGTCCACCCCTCGTTGGACGAGACCCACACGGCCGTCGGCGAGCTGTTGTGCCAGGCGTTGGCGGGGCGACCGGCGCGCCACGGCGGGGTGGACGTCGCCGGCCGCGCGCGCCACTTCGGGCTGATCGAGGAGTTCGACCCCGACGGTGGGCAGAGCTACCCGGCCGATCGGCTGGCGAGCGCGCTCAGCGCCTGCGGGGCGGCCCACGGTGTGTACCGAAGCGACGACGTCCGCGCCGGCGAGCAGCTCGACGTGCTCCTGCGGCGGATGCAGCAGGACGGCGTCACGACCATCGTGTGCTCGTGCGAGCGGCTCACCGACGTGCCGCTCAAGGCCGCCGAGGCGATCGGCTTCCGCCCCGAGTGGTTCCTCCCCGGCATCACAGACAAGGACGTGGACAACTCCAGCGGGGCGCAACCGAACAACGAGGTTCGCGAGCAGATGAAGCACGTCTTCGGCGTCGACGCCAACCTGCGCCGCCCCGAGCGGGCACGGCTGACCGGCCAGCGCCTCGAGGAGCAGTTCTGGTTCCACGCCGCCCGCGAGGTCGATCCCTCGTTCGAGCCTTCGGCCGCCCAGTACGACGACTACTACGACTACTACGCGAGCCTGCTGGTGCTCGCGTCGGGCGTGCAGTGGGCGGGTCCGGACCTGACGCCCCAGACGCTCGCTGACGCTCTCGTCGGGTTGGACTACCCCAACCCCGGGGTCGGCGAGGCGCCCTGGTACCAGCCCAGCGTCGGCTTCGGACCGGCCGATCACGGCTTCAACTCCGACTTCGCGCTGATGTGGTGGCGTGATCCCGACGACGCGGCTTGGGAGGCGCGGACCGACTTCGGCGACATGTGCTACGTGGGGGGCGGTACCCGCTTCCGCGCCGGGGCGGTGCCCGCCGACGTGGACGAGTTGTTCTTCGATCCCGAGGCGGGTTGCCGATGATCGCGCGCACGCCTCGCCCGGCCGGGAAGGTTGAAGCAACCTTGCCGGATGCGGCATCAACGGTTCAACCTTCGCGGGGGCGCGGCCGGCGTGGGCGGGGCGTGCCGGCGCTGTACGGGGTGCTGTCGCTGGTGCTGGTCGCCGGGGCGCTGACGTTCGCGCTGAGTTCGCCACCGCCTTCCACGCCGCCGCTGGCCGAGGTCGCCCCGGCACCGCAGGAGCAGGTCGAGGTCGAGCGCGTCGAGCAGAGCTCGCAGTTCGGCGCGGGCCAGGGCGGTGAGGCCGACTGCGTCGCGGGTGACGTCGGCTGTGAGGGCGCTTCGGTGGGGACGGCCGCCGGCACGAGCGCCCCGCCGGAGCCGACTGCGGACCCCGACGCCTCGCACGCCACGTCCCGACCCTGCTATGGGGTCGCGGGCGCACGCACCCAGACCTCCGACCCGCAGTCGCCGGCCTGCCTGCCGACCGTGTTCGAGGGCGACAACAGTGGGGTGACGTGGACGGGCGTGACCCGCGACGCCGTGCGCATCGCGGTGCCGTGGCCGCCGCTGGAGCCCGAGTGGATCACCAACGAGGGCGACACGGATGTCAACGCCCGCCGGGCGCTCCAGGCGTTCGTGCGTCACTTCGAGCAGTACTACGAGCTCTACGGGAGGTCGCTCGAGCTGGTGCCGGTACCCCGCCCTCAGGCAGGCGGTCCCGAGGTGGAGCGCGCCTACGCGGTCGAGATCGCCGAGACCGTCGCCCCGTTCGCGGTCCTCCACTACATCAGCGGGTCCGAGCCGTTCTACCGCGAGCTGGCGGCGCGGGGCGTGGTCGCGATCGACATCGGCAGCGCCCCCATGATGACGACCACCTACGCCGCGCTGCACCCGCACGTCTGGGGGCTGTACCCGGCGGTCGAGCAGGCGCTGGAAGCCACGGGGAGGCTGGTGTGTGGGGCGCTCGCGGGCCACCCCGCCAGCCACGGCGGCCCGGACGTCTCCGGCACCCCACGGCGCTTCGGCGTCGTGGTGCAGCGCTGGCCGGGGCGCACCACCGAGGCAAGGGCGCTGCTGGCGCGTCTCGAGGCCTGCGGCGCCGACCACCTCGTGTACGACGTCGACCGTGACGCCGACGTCGACCTGCTGATCCAGCGCCTCCAGGCCGACGAAGTGACCACCGTCACCTGCGTCTGCGTCCAGAGCGTGGGGTGGCTCGCGAAGGCCGCGGACGAGGCTGGTTACGAGCCCGAGCTGTTGACCCACGGGCTGGGCGACCACGCCTCGCCCTCCCGTGCGCACAAGATCACGTCGCGAGCGCAACGTGGTCACGTGTTCGGGCTGGAGCCCGGGCTGCGGCAGGTGTCGCAGAGCGTGGGCGGCCGGACCTCCCTCGAGGAGCAGTACTGGTACCAGGCGGCGACCGAGCAGGACCCCGATCTCCGCTTCGACCGGTCGTCGCTGGCACGCATCGAGAGCGCGTACGCGTACTACGCGCAGCTCCTCGTCCTGTCGTCGGGGATCCAGGCCGCCGGTCCCGAGCTCACGCCCGAGGCGTTCGGGACCGGACTCGAGCGCCAGGCGTTCCCCAGCCGCGGCGCCGGCCAGGCGCCGTGGTGGCAACCGTCGGTCGGCTTCGGACCGGGCGACCACACGTTCAACTCCGACTTCGCACTGACCTGGTGGCAGCTCTCGTCGGAGGCCGAGGAGCAGGCCCGGAGGTACCCCGGTAGCTACTGCTACGTGGGCGACGGGCAGCGGTTCGGGGCGGACACGCTACCGCCGGGCGCCGACACGATGTTCTTCGACCCGGAGGCAGGATGCCGATGAAGGCTGAACCGTTGCAGCGGGATGCCGGACGGTTGGTGCAACCTCCGGGGCGCGGGCGGGGCGTGCCGCTGGTGTTCGGCGTCGTGTCGGTCGTGCTGGTGGCGTTCGCGCTGACGTTCGCGCTGTCCTCGCCGCCGCCCTCGACGCCGCCGCTGGCCGAGGTCGCCCCGGCCCCGCAGGAGCAGGTCGAGGTCGAACGGGTCGAGCAGTCGTCGCGGTTCGGCGAGGGCGCAGGAGGCGAGGGCGACTGCGCCCCGGGCGACGAGGGGTGCGAGGCGGTGGGGTCCGGACCCGACAGCGAGCCGTCCGTCGCCCCGTCCGTCGGCGCTGGGGAGCCGGGTTCGGCCGCGCAGTTCTGGCCGTGCGTCAACGGGCCCGGGGGTGCCCGTCAGACGCAGGACCCCCAGTCGGCACCGTGCATCGGCGAGCGCTTCGTGGGTGACAACGGCGGTGCCACCTCCGCGGGCGTGACCGGCGAAGCCATCCGCATCGCCGTCCCGGCCCCGATCGGAGGCTGCTTCCGGCAGGTCCCCAACCAGTGCGGCGAGGACATGCGTGTCGTCAGCGCGTTCGCGGCGCACGTCGAGAAGCACTACGAGCTGTACGGGCGGCGGTTGGATCTCGTCGAGGTGCCCGTGGGCGGCTCCAGCGACCGCGACGCACCCGAGTCGCAGCGGGCGTTCGCCGGCGAGGTCGCCGCGATCGAGCCCTTCGCGGTCCTGCAGTACCGCAGCGGCGCGGAGCCCTTCTACCGGGCCGTTGCCGGTCACGCCATTGTCGCGTTCGACCCCGCGATGGGCCCCGTCGACGAACGAGGCGTCTACCAGGCGCTCCACCCGTACGTGTGGGGCGTGCACCCGGGAACCGAGGAAGCACTGGACGCGACCGGCGCGCTCATCTGCCGCGCGCTCGTGGGTCGCCCCGCGCAGCACGGCGGGCCGGACGTGTCAGGTCAGGTGCGGCGGTTCGGGATCGTCCAGGACACGTTGTCGGGCCGTCGGGTCGAGGTCGGGACCCTCGTCGCCACCATGGATGCGTGCGGCGCGCCCTACGTCGTGCGCGAGATCGGGGCCGACCCGGGCACGGCCGATCGCGAGGCGTTGTTGCGGCGGTTTCAGGACGACGGTGTCACGACGGTGCTGTGCGCGTGCGGCCAGAACCCGACCAAGACCCGGTTCTTCGGCGACAGCGCACAGGCGATCGGCTACCAGCCCGAGTGGCTGCTGGCCGGGTTCGGCACCCCATCGCGTGGTGACCAGTTCGACGACATGGATCGCGAGCAGCGAGGGCACGTGTTCGGGCTCGTGCCAGCGTTACGTCAACCTCCGGACCTGAACCCCGGTCCATCCACCGACTACCCGACCGACGACCAGTACTGGTTCACGGTCCTGAAGGAGGAGGACCGCGACTTCCCCTTCTACACCAGCGACCTCGAGCGGCTGACCGAGGCCTACGACTGGTACGCGCAGTTCCTGATCCTGGCCGCGGGGATCCAGTGGGCGGGTCCCGACCTCACCCCGCAGACGTTCGCCGGCGCGCTGACAGGGCTGGCCTTCCCCAACCCCGGCGTCGGCCAGCCGCGGTGGTACCAGCCGGCCGTCGGGTTCGGTCCGGTTGACCACACGTTCACGTCCGACTTCGGCTTGGCGTGGTGGCGCAACCCGCCTGTCGAGGAGGAGCAGGCGGGACTCGCGGCCGGCCAGCTCTGCTACGTGGGCGACGGCGCACGGTTCACCGCCGCCGCCGTCGCGGCCGATGCTGACGATCTGCTGTTCGATCCCGAGGCGGGCTGCCGGTGAGCGACCGTCGGCGTGGAGACGCCGGCGACCCGGGATGTGAGGGCAGCGCCGAGGTGCCCGACGCCGTCACCGCCCAGCAGCCACCGCCACGGGCGTGACCGCGACCGAGATCCGGGTCGCGTGGCCGACCTCCGTCTGCGGCGACCGGCCGTGCCGCCGCGAGGGTCGGGAGGAGTACGCGATCCTCGCACACTTCAACCAGCGGTACGAGCTGCGGTTCACCGCCGCGACCATCCCCGCCGATGCGGACGGACGCGTCTTCAACCCGGAGGCTGGTTGTCGCTGACGGGGGCCTGACTCCGTCGCGCGGGTCCGAGCAACCGGTCCAGCACCGCTGGCTCGCCCGGCCACGCATCGGTGATCGCCTCGACCGGGGTCCGCGTGGCGGCGAAGCGGAGCAGCAGCACCACCGCGACCACGTCGTCCAGGGGACCGATCACCGGGAGGAACTCGGGGATGAGGTCGATCGGCGACACTACCCAGGCGATCGCGACCGCGACCGCGACCTTCGCACTCCGAGGGACCCGGGGGTCGCGCCGCAGCCGGCGCAGCATCGTCACGCAGTTCGGCAGGAACCCCACGGCTTCCTTCAGCAGCCCCGGAGGCAGCCGCCCCGCCAGGGCGGCCATGACGCCCCAGAGCGCGATCAGGACGCCGACCGCGATCAGCCCGACCTCGAGCACCTCGTCCCCACCGTGATGTACCAGATGCGCCTAACAGTATCTCGGGACCATCGACATCGCCACCGTGCAGATGCTGGCCTGCGACGCGACCGCGCACACCACCGTCACCTGCCAAGCCTGTTGCCGGCCGGTGCACATCGCCGAGGACCACGACCTGTCCCGGCGGGACACCAGTACGCCCGCAGACCGCCAGGCAACCACCTCCACCCGGTTCGTGAACCCCTCGATCCTCGCTACTCCGTCGCGTCGCCGGTGGCCTCGTCCGTCGGCTCCTCGGTGGGGTCGCTGCCGTCGACCTCCATGCCCTCGCCGTCACCGCCGCCGTCCTCGGGCGGCACGACGCCCAGGCCACCGTCGGGGGACTCGGTCTGCTCGGCGCCGGGCCCGAAGATCAGCACGTCCTCTGGGTAGGGACCGAGCGTGCGCTCCGGCGAGATGCCGTGGCTGCCGTAGTGGTCGACCACGAACGCCTCGGCCACGACCCGGTCCCAGGTGTCGCAGTCCAGGGCGGCGCCCCAGGCCCGCAGCGCGATCGGCTTGCCCGAGGTGAACGCGCCCTCGAAGGCGGCGGCGAAGATGCCCGCACCGGTCCGCGGATTGCCGAACCCGTTGGCATTCAGCAGCTCCGCGAGGTCGGTGATCTCGTCGACGCTGCCGCTCGGCGCGACATCGGGGTCCCACCAGAGGACCACGGCGCCGTGCTCCATGGCGTGGGTCGACCCGCGCTCGTCCATGCCGTTGCGGTAGACGCCGGGTGAGGACGGCCGCTCGAAGTGTGGGCCGCTCGCGGTCGGTCGCAGCGTGTAGAGCGCGTCGGCGGGGGGTGCCTCGGCCGGGGCGAAGTGGGTGGCGGTGCCGCTGAGGTCGACCGGCATCGGCTCGCACCCCGCGGCCTCGCGGGCATCGGAGGCGGCGGCGGGGTCCACGACCTGCGGGGTCTCGATGTCGCCCGGACCACCAGAGAACGCCAGCCACAGCACCCACGTGACGAACGCCGTGATGACCAGACCCACGACGATCGACGTGAGCCGGCGGCGGCTCGCACGGGCGGCCTCGTCAGCCTCCTTGCGGCGTCGTTCGGCGCGTGCCTGCTCACGGCGCTCGGCACTGGTCAGGCGTTCGTCGGCCACGCCGTGCTCCTGGGGTTCGATGGCGGGTGCGGTCGCGGATGATACCCCCGGCGTTTCCCGGGTCGGTCACCCGGGGCGCCCGATGCGGAGCAGGCCGTGCTGCCGCCAGCCGCTCTCGTCGCTGCGGGCCGGCTCGGGCTGCCAGCTCGTGGCCCAGCCGGAGGTGTGCGCCGCGATGCGCGCAGCAGCCAGAAGCACGCCTGCCTCCAGGTCGTGCCCCGCGGAGGCGCTCTCCAGCACCAGCCCCTCGCTGGTGGTGCGCAGCCGGACCGGTGCCGGGGCTGCCTCCGCGGCGTGGGTGACGGCCGTCGCGGCCAGCCCCTCCAGTACCTCGACCGGCGCGGGTCGGACCGTCGGACCGTCGGCCAGGCCGGCGAGCACCGCGCGTGGCCCTGCGACGCGGAACAGATCCAGGTCCGAGTCCCGGACCAGGTCGGCCGCCGTCCCGTCACCCAGCACGCCCGCGCCCCGCACGAGCACGAACGGGGTCCCGTCGGCCTTGCAACGCACCAGGTCGGCTGCGCCTGCGAGCTCGTCCGCCACGGCCGCCTCGGTCACCTCCAGGGTGTGACCGAACCGGTCTGCGCCCCCACGCTCGTCGCGGACCACGGCCACGCCCGAGGCGCCGATGGCCACATCGGTCTGACCCAGCCGCCACGGCCGCCCGAACGTGTCCGTGACGATGACGCCGAGCCGCGCGCCGGTCGCTGCCTCCAGCGCGACACGTAGCGCGTGGGCGGAGCCGTCCGGGTCCTCTGGGAGCAGGGCGAGCCAGCCGTCGGGGAGGTTGCTGGCGTCCACGCCGGCGTTGGCGCAGACCAGGCCGTGCCTGGTCTCGAGCACCAGCACCCACGGTGCGTCCGCGACCACCCGCACGGCCTGGTCGGCGGCGACCTGGCGCCGCACGGTGTGGACGTCGTCACCCGGGGGCGCGGCGAGGACCGCACCCTCGGCCTTGCTCACGACCTTCTGGGCGACGCACAGCACGTCGCCGTCGGTGAGCGCCACGCCCTGGGCCTCGCAGGCCTTCAGGACCAGCTCGGCCAGGTCGTCGCCCTCGACGACCTCGACGTCGCACGGCAGCGCGACGACCTCCAGCCGCGTCACCGCAGCTCCGACGCGAGATCGAGCACGGTCCGCGCCAGCCGCACCGCCACGTCGACGTCGTCCATCATCGTGTCGGTCGCCCGGCACACCAGCCCGAGCTCCTCGACCGCCGGGACGAGCCGCGCATCACGCTGGTCCACGATCCAACCGTCCAGCCAGTCGGCGTAGTGGCGTGCGACCCCCAGCGCCGAGGTCTCGGCTCCGATGGCCGGCAGCAGCCTGTCCGCCATTCCCCGCACGACCCGCCCGCCGACGATCGGGGACACGCCCACGACGGGAGCTTCGGTCGCGCGCAGCGCCGACGTGATCCCCGGCACCTGGAGGATGGTCCCGATCGACACCACCGGGTTGCTGGGGCAGACCAGCACCGCGTCGGCGCCGGCGATGACCTCGAGCACCCCGGGCGCGGGGGTGGCGACGTCGGCACCGGCCAGGCGCACCTTGGCGACCTCGGGGGCCGCGTGCTCGCCGACCCAGTACTCCTGGAAGTGCAGGTCGCGGCCGTCGGTGGTCTCGATCCGCGTCTCGACCGGATCGTCGGTGGCGGGCAGCAGCGTGATCTCGAGCTCGAAGGCGGCCGAGACCTCGGCGGTCACCTGCGACAGCGACGCACCCTCATGGAGGCGCCTGGTGCGGAAGATGTGGGTGGCCAGGTCGAGGTCGCCCAGCGTGAACCAGCGATCCTCACCGAAGCGCTCCAGTTCCTCGGCCACGCGGAACGTCTCGTCGGCGCGCCCCCACTGCTGCTCTCGGTGCACCGTCCCTGACAGCCAGTACGTGATCGAGTCCAGGTCGGGCGAGACGTGCAGCCCGTAGCGCTGGATGTCGTCACCGACGTTCACGATCGCCGTCACCTCACGGGGATCGACGGCCCGCACCAGGCCGCGCAGGAACCGCGCCGCACCGATGCCGCCTGCCAGAACCGCGTAGATCACGCCGCCTCACGCCGGGGTGGGAGCCTACGCCGGGGATGCTCCCCGAGGTGGGTGCACCCGGCTGGTGCCGTAGGCTGCCCGCAGCCCCGTCCCCGGACCTCGGTCACGCGTGAGCCAGCACGTCCCCGTCCGTCGGCTCTCTGATGGCGAGAGGCTGCAACGACTGCGGCCGCGCGCCCTCAAGCGCGCCGACCACGGCGAGACGCTCGACGCCGACGAGGCTGCCGCGCTGATGACCAGCCGCGGCGGGGACCTCGACCGGTTGCTGGCCATCGCCGGTCGTGTCCGCGACGCCGCGCCCTGGCTGGCCGGCGACCAGACCAGGCGGGTCACCTACTCGCGCAAGGTGTTCATCCCGCTCACCCACCTGTGCCGCGACACCTGCGGCTACTGCACGTTCGCGTGGCCGCCGAAGCGGCAGCTCCCCGCGTTCCTGTCGCCCGAGCAGGTGCTGGACATCGCGCGCCAGGGCCAGGCGGCGGGCTGCAAGGAGGCGCTGTTCACGCTGGGGGACAAGCCCGAGGAGCGCTACCCGGCCGCGCGTGCGTGGCTCCAGGCGCGCGGCTACGACTCGACGCTGGAGTACCTGCGGGCCGTGAGCATCCAGGTCATCGAGCAGACCGGGCTACTGCCTCACCTCAACCCGGGGGTGATGAGCTGGGCCGACATGGCCACGCTGAAGCAGGTGTCGCCCTCGATGGGGATCATGCTCGAGTCCACGTCGCGCCGCCTGCTCGAGAAGGGCCGGGCGCACTGGAACGCCCCGGACAAGGACCCGGAGGTCCGCCTGCGCACGATCGAGGACGCCGGTCGGCTGTCGATCCCGTTCACGTCCGGGATCCTCATCGGCATCGGCGAGACGCTGGTCGAGCGCGCCGAGACGCTGTTCGCGCTGCGCCAGATGCACCGCAAGTACGGCCACCTCCAGGAGGTGATCGTCCAGAACTTCCGGGCCAAGCCGGACACGGCGATGAAGGCCCACCCCGAGCCGACCTTCGAGGACCTGCTGGCCACGGTGGCCACGGCGCGGATCGTGATGGGCCCGACCGTGCACGTGCAGGCGCCGCCGAACCTGTCGCCCGACCACTACGAGCTCATCCTCCGGGCGGGGATCGACGACTGGGGCGGCGTGTCGCCGGTCACGCCGGACCACGTCAACCCGGAGATGCCCTGGCCGGGGCTCCAGGAGCTGGCCACGCGCAGCCGGGCCGAGGGCTTCGCGCTCACCGAGCGGCTGTGCGTCTACCCCGAATACGCCACGCAGCCAGACCCCTGGCTCGCCGGGCGCATGCGGGCTCCGGTCGTGGCGCTGATGGCCCCCGACGGACTGGCCACGCCGGACCGGCGCCCCGAGCCCCAGCCGTGGCAGGACCCCGAGGTCAGCTACACCGCCACGACCGCTGCGATGGACGCGGTCATCGCCGGTGACGAGGCCGGTGGGTCCGCGGCCGACGGCCGCAACGCGCGCTCGGCCCAGGCCGACGACGCCATCCACCGCGCCGTCTTCGGTGACGTGCACGTGATCGCCGAGGGCGTGCTGGCCCGCAACGCCCCGCGTGCCGAGGGCCGGGCCCGCAGCCGCATCCGCCCCGAGGTGTCTGCCGCCCTGACCCGGGCCGCCGCCGGCCAGGTGCTCGACGACGACGAGGCGCTGCTGCTCCTGGACGCCTCCGGCGTCGAGATCGACGCCCTGGCCAAGGTCGCCGACGAGGTCAGGGCCGAGCGGGTCGGGGACATGGTGACCTATGTGGTCAACCGTAACCTCAACTTCACCAACATCTGCTACACGGGCTGCCGGTTCTGCGCGTTCGCGCAACGCCGTGACGACCCCGACGCCTACAACCTGTCGCTCGTCGAGATTGCGGACCGCGTCGAGGTGGCCTGGGACGACGGCGCGACCGAAGTGTGCATCCAGGGTGGCATCCACCCCGACCTGCCCGGCGACTACTACTTCCAGGTCCTTGACGCGGTCAAGGGCCGTTGCCCGGACATCCACGTGCACGGGTATTCGCCGATGGAGGTCGTCAACGGCGCCACGCGCCTGGGCATCTCGATCCGGGACTGGTTGACCGAGGCGCGGGTGCGCGGGATCGGCAGCCTGCCCGGGACGGCCGCCGAGATCCTCGACGACGAGATCCGCTGGGTGCTCACCAAGGGCAAGCTGCCGACGTCCGCGTGGATCGAGGTCGTCACGACCGCCCACGACCTCGGCATCCCGACGACGTCGACAATGATGTACGGCCACGTGGACG
>Ga0214471_10004085_pt1 | contig 11278 bp, 10 predicted proteins | sample RVTome_5_FD_207665 | JGI IMG/M metagenome (GOLD analysis project Ga0214471, IMG submission 207665) | Soil microbial communities from uranium-contaminated site in the Upper Colorado River Basin, Wyoming, United States - RVT142D155 | ecosystem: Environmental > Terrestrial > Soil > Contaminated >... | reverse complement strand
GCGCGGTGCGGGCGGTGGATACGATGGCTACGTCGGTCATGAGTCTCTCCTGCCCCCACCCTAACCCTCCCCCGCAAGCGGGGGAGGGATGGGAGGGGGAAGCGCTAGTTAAAAGTTTTTCCGTCGGCCGCGAGCTTCGCGAGCAGCGGGGCCGGCTTCCAGAAGGTTTTGTCGGTGTACGGGTTGCGCGCGAAACCTTCCATGAAGCGCACGACGCTCATCAAGCCGACCATGTCGGCGTAAAGCATGGGTCCGCCGCGATGGATCGGGAAGCCGTAACCCATCAGATAAACCAGATCGATGTCGGACGCGCGCTGGGCGATGCCTTCCTCCAAAATGCGCGCGCCTTCGTTTACCAATGCGAACACGCAGCGCTGGATGATTTCCTGATCGGAGATCTTTCGCGGCGCGATGTCCATTTCTTTTCGGCTTTCCTCGATGACCTGATCGACGACGGGGTCGGGCAGCGCCTCGCGCTTGCCGGGTTCGTAGCGGTAGTAGCCGGCGCCGGTTTTCTGGCCGAAGCGGCCCATCTCGCAGAGTTTGTCGGCGATAACGGCCTTCGGCATTTTTGGATTTTCGGCGTACTTGCGCTTGCGCACCGCCCAGCCGATATCGCCGCCGGCGAGGTCGGCCATCCTGAATGGACCCATGGCGAAGCCGAATTTCTCGATGGCGCCGTCGACCTGCTGGGGTGAGGCGCCTTCGGTCATCATCGTCAGCGCCTCGCGCGCGTAAACCGCGACCATGCGGTTGCCGATGAAGCCGTCGCACACGCCGGACAGCACCGCGGTTTTCTTGATGGTCTTCGCGAGTTTCATCGAGGTCGCCAGCACGTCCTTCGCGGTTTTGTCGCCGCGAACGACTTCGAGCAGGCGCATGACGTTGGCGGGGCTGAAGAAGTGCAGGCCGATGACGTCCTGCGGGCGCTTGGTGAAGGCGGCGATCTTGTTGATATCGAGCGTCGAGGTGTTGCTGGCGAGTATGGCGCCCGGTTTGCACAGCTCGTCGAGTTTCTTGAAGACCGTTTCTTTCACGCCCATATCCTCGAACACCGCCTCGATCACGAGGTCGGCGTCTTTCAGGTCGTCATAAGAAAGCGTCGGCTTCAGCAACCCCAACCGGGCATCGAGCTTGTCTTTGGTGAGTTTGCCTTTGGCGACGCGGCCTTCATAGATTTTCCGAATCGCAGTGACGCCGCGATCGAGGGCGTCCTGTTTCATTTCAAGCAGCACGACGGGAACGTTGGCGTTCAAGAAATTCACGCTGATACCGCTGCCCATGGTACCGGCGCCGATGACGCCGACTTTCTTGATCTCGCGGGTCTTGGTGTCTTCCGGCACGTCGGCGATTTTCGAGGCCGCGCGTTCGGCGAAGAAAATGTGCCGTAGCGCGCGCGACTCATCGCTCATCAAGAGCTGCGCGAACAGCTCGCGCTCGATCTTCATGCCTTCGTCGAACGGCTTCGTGACCGCCGCTTCGACCGCGTCGATACACTTCAGCGGCGCCGGGAAATTCTTCGCCATCTGGCCGACGCCGGTGCGCGCCCAGAGAATGAACGCTTCGGATTTCATGTGATTGATTTTCATGTCGCGCACGCGCTTGAGCGGCATGTTGTCCTTGACGATCTTCTCCGCCAGCGCGATCGCGTCGTCGAGCAGGTCGCCCTTCGCGAACTGATCGAACAGCGCGCTGCCCATCGCCATGCCCGCCGGCACGCTTTCGCCCGACACGATCAGGTTGAGCGCCGCTTCGAGGCCGAGCGCGCGCGGCAGCCGCTGCGTGCCGCCGCCGCCCGGTAGAAGACCGAGCTTCACTTCGGGCAGCGCAATCTGCGCATCGGGTTTGGCGATCCGATAGTGGCAGCCGAGCGCCAGTTCCAGTCCGCCGCCCATGCAGGTGCCGCCGATGGCGGCGATGACGGGCTTGCCGGAAGTTTCGATGTAGTTGATGACGGTGTGCAGATTCGGTTCGGCCAGCATCTTCGGCGTGCCGAACTCCTTGATATCCGCGCCGCCGGAGAAGAGTTTGTCGTTGCCGATGATGACGATCGCCTTGATGGCACTGTCGGTTTCGGCGCGCTTGATGCCGTCGAGGATGCCGCGGCGGACGTCGTAGCCGAGACCGTTGACCGGCGGGTTGTCGATGCGAACGACGGCAATTCCGCTGCGCGCTTGGTATTCGGTGCTGCTCATGGCGGGCTCCTGAGATGTGAGTTGCGGGCAGAATCGCGGGTCCGCAGATTATGGACTTCGCCCATACACTTGTGTACTGATATACCATACACTAATGTATCGTCTAGTAGGCGTCAACCTAATACCTCAGGAAATGGCCACCGACAAGATCGCTGTACGACCGGACAAGGGCTCGGAGAAGGAGCAACTGAGTCGGGACGCCTGGCTGGACGCGGCCGGCTCCGCTATCGCCGAAGGCGGTTTCGACGATGTACGCGTCTTGACCCTGGCCAAGCAACTTGGCGTTACCCGCGGCAGTTTCTACTGGCACTTCAACGATCACGCCGAACTCATTGTCAGCTTTCTTGATCGCTGGCGCGACCGCCGCTTGGCCGAGCTCGATTACCTGCGCATGAGCGGCGATGATTCCGAAACCGAGTTGCGTCGCATTCTGCGGTTGGCACTGAGCGAGCCCGCATGGAACACGCGGCAAATGCGAGTCGAGTTGGCCGTGCGCGACTACGCGCGCCGCGACCCGTACGCCGCAAAGATCGTCGCCGAGGTCGACCGCGGGCGCATCGAGCACTGCACGTCATTGCTCGAGAAAATAATGAACGACAAGGAACGCGCGCGCGATCTTGCGCTATTGGTCTATGTTGCTACGATCGGCGGGCGCGTCGTGTTAACCGGATTCAGCGAGGGCGAGGTCGCGGTCAATCGGATCGATCAGATGATCTCGGAAATTCTTTCTGCGAAGGGCAAGACAAGCTAGGCGGCGTCGACGGTTTTTCCCGAGGCTAGATTCAATCTCCGCATCAAGAAATTCAGGCTTACCTTTCGGTGAGTTTCAACATAGCAAACCCGTTCCGGCGAAGAATCGTAAAGTGAAATGACTGAAGCGCATTGCGCCGCCTGAAAATTCCCACGCGGCGGATTACGGTTGTGCCGAAGGCCGTGTCGTTCAAACCCCGGTTATCAGAAAATCCAAGGCAGCGACAATTTCATCGCGGTGCGAGCTGACGTTACTTACTGCCGGGCCCAATTCGGCGGCCGCGATTCCAGCAAGCTGCGGTACGAGTAGAAGATACTTGCCGCCGTCGATGTCGACGACTGGCGTCAAGTCCTTCATCGGCTTCTTGCGCAACGCCGTCAGCTTGGCCAATGGAACCACGACACGAGTTTGCAGGTCCGCGAGTAGATCGGATTGGACATCGAGGAGGTAGGGGAACGCAGACTTGGACTTCGGGTTCTTGTTCTTATGGACCGAGAATTGGGACATCAGAAGCTCCGGCTGCTATCCGAATACCCACCGTTATCCGCGAGAAACTGGTTGTAGGCGGCGATGGCATCGGCGTTGTCTTTCTTCCAGCTCTCGCGCTTCGCCGCGGCAACGCGCTGCACCAGCGCTTCTTCCAGCACCGCGGACAAATTAACGCCCGATTCACGCGCGGCTCTTAGCAGATCGCTATTGATGCTCAGGTTCGCCGACTGCCGGCGTGCCTTGCGGTTGTACACATGCGTCATGAGCCTAACCTCGCCTTTGCTCAATCTAAGTGTAGATGTACCGAGGATGCGCATCAACCACGCGCATAAACGATGCGCGATGATGCGATGCTTTTGGGCTAGTTGTTAGGACCCGTAGGGCGCATTGGCGAACGCCGTAATACGCCGAACGGTTGACGTAAACCATTCATGCGGCGCAATACGCTGCGCTATTGCACCCTACGCTGCTGAGCGAGCCCGCCTGAACACGCGCCAAATGCGAGTCGAGTTGGCCGTGCGCGACTGCGCGCGCCGCGACCCGTACGCCGCGAAGATCGTCGCTGAAGTCGACCGCGGGCGCATCGAGCACTGCACGTCATTGCTCGAGAAAATAATGAACGACAAGGAACGCGCGCGTGACCTTGCGCTACTGGTTTACGTCGCGACCATCGGTGGGTGCGTCGTGCTAACCGGTTTCAGCGAAGGCGAAGCTGCCGTTAACCGAATCGACAGTATGATTTCCGAAATTCTCGCGACCAAAGTCAGGCCCATGTCGTGACACCCCGCGTGTAGTACCAGCACTACAAAAGAAACGAACTCCCCGCGATAGTCGGATTGCTACACCCCACCTAGCATGGCGGCGTCGAAAAACAGGACGCTGCCATGAGCCAAACCGCAAAACAGGGATTCCGTCTCGGCATTTTTGTTTTCAAGGACGCCGAGATCGTCGACTTCGCCGCCCCCTACGGCGTGTTCTCGGTAGCCCGGCGCTACGACCCGGAGCTCGACGTTTTTCTTATCGCCGACGCCAACCGGCCGGTACAAGCGCAGGCGGGGTTCACCGTTCTGCCGAATTACAGCTTCAACGACGCGCCGTCGCTCGACGCGTTCCTGATCCCCGGCGGCTTCGGCACGCGCCAGGAGATGCACAACCGGCGTCTCTTCTCTTACATCGAAAATCTTTCTGAATCCTGCCTGCTCACGAGCGTGTGCACCGGTTCGTGGATTTATGCACGCATGGGGCTGCTCGACGGTCTCGCGGCGACTAATCGCAAGGAGCCGGATCGACTCGAATCGTCAAGCCTTGGCATGATCCCGATCGATCGACTCGCGAAGCTCGCGCCCGCTTGCAAAGTGAGCCGCGCGCGCGTTGTCGACAGCGGGCGCGTCGTCACCGCCGGCGGCATCGCCGCCGGAATGGAAATGGGCTTTCATTTGCTGCGCCGCGCCGGCTACGCCGAAGACTGGATCGCCGACGTCGCGCGCACGATGGAATACAAAGCCGCCTACGACATTTACCGCCGCGACGTGGAATACGCCACGCCGAATCCCCGTTCACTCGAAGCGACCAATTAGAGGAGCCAGTCATGTCGATGTTTCGCGATCCCTACGACCCCAATTCGCGACTGCACTCCAGCAGTTGCACCTGCACGAGCTGCACCGGTGCGCCCGCGCCCGCGGACGCCCCCGATTCGCAAGAGGCGTTGATCGACCGGGTTGTCGAAAGCGCGATCGTGCGCGGTATTTTCGGCCATCACGACGAAGGCCGGCGTAGTTTCCTGCGTCTCGCCGGCGGCGGAACGCTGGCAGCGGCGATCGGCGGCGTGCTGCCGCTCGATGCGGTGAAGGCTGCGGTGAAAGACGGCGGCAAGCTTGAGAAGACCAAGCTCAAGGTCGGCTTCGTTCCGATCACCTGCGCCACCCCGATCATCATGGCGCATCCGCTCGGCTTCTATAAGAAATACGGTCTGGACGTCGACGTCATCAAGACCGCCGGCTGGGCCGTCGCGCGCGACAAGTCGCTGAACAAGGAGTACGACGCCTCGCACATGCTCACACCGATGCCGCTTGCGATTAGCATGGGCGCCGGCTCGGTGGCGCAGCCGTTCTTCATGCCGGCGGTGGAGAATATCAACGGCCAGGCGATCACGCTGCACATCAAGCACAAGGACAAGCGCGATCCGAAACAATGGAAGGGCTTCAAATTCGCGGTGCCGTTTGAGTATTCGATGCATAACTTTCTGCTGCGCTACTACGTGGCCGAGCACGGCATCGATCCGGACAAGGACATTCAGATCCGCGTCGTGCCGCCGCCGGAGATGGTCGCGAACCTGCGCGCGGACAATGTCGACGGTTATCTTGCGCCCGATCCGTTCAACCAGCGCGCGGTCTACGAGAAGGTCGGCTTCATTCACCTCCTGACGAAGGACATCTGGCAGGGCCATCCGTGCTGCGCGTTCGCATGCAGCGCCGAGTTTGCCAAGACCTACCCGAACACTTTCGGCGCGCTGTTCAAGTCCATCGTCGACGCCACGCACTACTCGTCGAAGAGGGAAAACCGCGCCGAAATCGCGAAGGCGATCTCGCCGAAAAACTATCTGAACCAGCCCGAGACGGTCGTGGCGCAGGTTCTGACCGGCCGCTATGCCGACGGGCTCGGCGCCGTGAAGGACGTGCCGGATCGCATCGACTTCAATCCGTTCCCATGGCATTCGATGGCGGTGTGGATTCTCACGCAGATGAAGCGCTGGGGTTACGTGAAGGGCGACGTGAATTACAGGCAGATCGCCGAGCAGGTGTACCTGGCGGCCGAGTGCGGCAAGTACATGAAGGAACTCGGCTACACGCCGCCGGCGACGACGTATGAGAAGTACACCGTCATGGGCAAGGTGTTCGATCCGGCGCAACCGGATGCGTACGCCAAGAGCTTCAAGATCACGCGGGTGTAGGGCGACGTCGCGATGCTGTCACTGCCGCTGCGCGCAGCGATTCTGTCGGTCGTGCTTCTGCTGGTAACGCTCGGCGCTTGGGAACTTGCAAACCAAGCGCCGACGGTTGCCAAGGAGATGACCGAGTACGAAAAACTGACCGGCGGGGCGGGGGCCTCGCAGGAGGCGCAGTTGCCGACGCCGTCGCAAATCATGGCGCACGCCGGCAAGGAGCTGCGCAATCCGTTCTACGACAAGGGACCGAACGACAAAGGCATCGGCCTGCAATTGCTGTATTCGATCGGTCGCGTGCTGCTCGGGTACTTCTTCGCGGCCGCTTTGGCCATTCCGATCGGTTTCGTCATCGGCATGTCGCCGCTGTGGCAGAAGGCGCTCGATCCCTTCATTCAGGTGCTGAAGCCGATCTCGCCGCTCGCGTGGATGCCGTTGGCGCTATTCGTGATCAAGGACTCGGTGGCCTCATCGGTATTCGTCATTTTCATCTGTTCGATCTGGCCGATGCTGATCAACACCGCTTTCGGCGTGGCGACGGTGCGGCGCGACTACATCAACGTCGCGCGTACGCTGGAACTGGGGAGGGTGCGCACGGCACTTACCGTCATCTTCCCCGCCGCGGCGCCGACGATCCTTACCGGCATGCGTATCTCGATTGGGATTTCCTGGCTCGTGATCGTCGCCGCCGAGATGCTGGTCGGCGGCACGGGCGTCGGTTACTACGTCTGGAACGAGTGGAACAACCTGAATCTTCTCGATTCTTATGATCGGCGTGATCGGCATGCTGCTCGATCAAATGCTGGCGCGGGCGCAGCGCTGGGTGCAGTACGCGGATTAGATCTTATGAATATTCACCGCAAAGGACGCAAAGGATGAAAAGATTGCTTCGTTGTCTTGCTGTTCCTTCGCGTCCTTTGCGGTTAATCCGTCGTTGAGCCTTTGCCACCGATGTCTGACGCGTTCTTAAAAGTCGAGAATCTGTCGCGCCGCTATCCGGCCCCGAAAGGCGACGAGGCGCTCACCGTCTTTGAGCAGGTGAACTTCACCGTGCAGAAGGGCGAGTTCGTCTGCTGCATCGGCCACTCCGGCTGCGGCAAATCGACCATCCTCAATATTCTCGCGGGCCTCGATCAAGCGAGCGCCGGCGCGGTGATCATGGACGGGCGCGAAGTCGCCGGCCCGAGCCTCGATCGCGGTGTGATCTTCCAGAACCACAGTCTTCTCCCGTGGAAATCGGCGCTGAGGAACGTCACGTTCGCCGTTGCAGCGCGCTGGCGCGGCTGGAGTAAACAAAAGGTGCTCGAACACAGCCTGCGCTACCTCGAGCTCGTGGGGCTGAAGGGCGCGGAGGCGCGCAAGCCGGCGCAGCTCTCCGGCGGTATGCGCCAGCGCGTCGGGATTGCACGCGCGTTCGCGATCCAACCGAAGTTGCTGCTCATGGATGAACCCTTCGGCGCGCTCGATGCGCTCACGCGCGGCACGATCCAGGAAGAGCTGATTCAGATCTGGGACAAATCCGGCCAGACGGTGTTCATGATCACGCACGACGTCGACGAGGCGATACTGCTCGCCGATAAAATCGTGCTGATGACCAACGGTCCCGATGCTCGCATTGCCGAGATCGTCGAGGTGACGCTCCCGCGGCCGCGCGATCGCACCAAAATCATCCATCAGCCGGCGTACTACGCGATTCGCAATCATCTCGTCGAATTTCTGGTGGAACGCTCGAAGACGTTTCGCTCGCAGCTGCCCGCGGGTTACGACCCGAAGAGTCCGCCGCTGCTACGCCCAGGGCTCGACACCACCGCCGTGGCCGAAGCCGTTGCCGCGGCCAGGATCGCATCCCGCAATTAACTTTCGCGCACAAAGGAGTGCCGCCATGACTCGTCTCGACGTAACCGAACAAATCATCGCCGCCAAAATCAAGAAAGGCTTGAAGTGGGCCGATATCGCGAAAGCGGTCGGAAAAAGCAAGGAATGGGTAACCGCCGGCCTGCTCGGTCAAATGACCTTCACGAAGGAGCAAGCCGAAACGATCGGCAAGACGCTCGGCTTATCGGACGAGGCGGTTACGCTGCTGCAAGTCGTGCCGTGCAAAGGTTCGATTCCGACGGCGGTTCCGACCGACCCGCTGATTTATCGCTTTTACGAGTTGGTGAACGTGTACGGCACGACGATCAAGGAATTGATTCACGAGGAGTTCGGGGACGGCATCATGAGCGCGATCGATTTCAACATGGACATGACGCGCGAACCCGATCCAAAGGGGGATCGCGTGAAAATCGTCATGAGCGGGAAGTTCTTGCCATACAAGACCTACTAGCTCCCCCCCTATACCTCGGCAGAGCGTTCTTCCGCGCCAGCGGAGTCGAGACCGCCTTCGCCCGTGATCGTCGTCACGTCTTCGCCCACTCGGCCAGTTCCTCGCGACATTGTTCAAGGTCGCGCTTGAGCTCGTCGCCGTCTTGATAGCGCTTGGTCAGTTTCTTTTGCAGCAGCCGCTTGATAACGCTCGCCAACCGCGACGGCGTATCCGGCCGCAGCTTTCGAATATCGGGGGTCGGGGCGTTGATGATTTGATGCGTCAGCGCGGCGAACGAGTCGCCGTCGAACGGCGTCGCGCCGGTGACCAGCTCGAACAGCATCGCACCGAAGGAGAACAAATCGGAGCGGCCGTCGACGCGCTTACCGGTGATTTGCTCCGGCGACATGTACGACGGCGTGCCGAGCACGAGACCGGTTTGGGTGCGGTTGGCGGCGGCGATGCGCGCGATGCCGAAATCCATCACCTTCACGCCGCCGGTCGTTTCGTTGAAGAAGATGTTGTGCGGCTTGATGTCGCGATGCACGACGTCGTTGCGATGCGCATAGGCGAGCGCGTCGGCGACCGGAATCGCGATGTTCAATATCCAGTCGAGCGGCAGCTGCTTCTTCGGCTCGAGGTAGGTGGCGAGTTCCTTGCCTTCCAGATACTCCATCGCGATATAAGCGAGTTCGTGGTCCTCGCCCACGTCATAGATAGTAACGATGTTCGGATGGTGCAGGCGGCCGGCCGTTTCGGCTTCGCGGAAAAAGCGTTCGCGCGCGCCTTCACGCGCGGCCGCGTCGAACCCCTCTCCCAGCGCCATCGTTTTGATCGCCACCAGGCGATTGATCTTCGGGTCGCGTCCGAGATAAACGATGCCCATGGCGCCGCGGCCGAGTTCCTTTTCGACGTGATAGCGCCCGAGCGTCGGCTTCTCGGTGCCGTCGATGATCAACGTGCCGGCCGAGATCGCCTGGTCGCCCTGGCTCGCGCGCTTGCGGCGTTCGACGCAATCGCGAAAACTCGAATCGTGCCCCAGGATGTAGTCATACGCCGCGCCGGCTTTGTGGAACTGGCGCTTGCGTTCGAAGTCGAGCGCGAGGTGGTAGATCAAATCGAGCACGGATTCGTCGACCGGGAGCTTGCGAAACTTATCCATCGCCATGTCGAGTTGGCCTTGCGATTGGAACGTCAGACCGAGCATGCGGTTGCTGTGCGCGGAATCCCATTCGGCTTCGCCGCGGCGGCGCTCGCCAAGGACAAAGCGCTTTACCGCGACGGCGAGATGGCCGCAAAAAAGCAGCAGCGCCGGCGACGCCGTGCGCAGCCACATCTTTTCGCTCACCATGAGAAATTGCTCGGTGCCGAACAAACCGATGAACAGCAGCAAGGACGCCAACGTCGCGTTATTCGCGCTCAGATGCGGCAGCGCGAACATCAGGTAGACCAAGACGGCCAGCAACACGCCGGCTTCGACCCACGTCGCCCAGGGCGCGCGCGTGTAGAAATCCTGGTTCAGTATGCTCGTCACCGCGTTCGCCGCCAGTTCGGGTTGCGCCGTGCGGGCGCCGCGATCGATCGGTGTTGAAAACGCCGCGCCGATTCCGCCGGCGGCCGAGCCGATCAGAACCAGCTTGTTCGTGAAAACCGACGGCGGCAACGAACCGCCGAGTACGTCGCGAAACGAATAGGTGGCGAATGCATTCGTCTTGCCGGCCGGCGCTGTATAGAGCCCGATGGCGGTGCGACCGGCGGCGTCGGTCGGCACGAACAGGTTTCCCGCTTGAACGCCGCTACCGATTCTGAAATCGATGCCGCGGGTATCGAAGCCGGCGCTGCGCGCGGCGAGCAACAGCGGCAGCGAGGCGAAATACTGGCCGTCATGCTCGAGCACGGTGTAGATCGCGCGCGCGCCGCCGTCCGGATCGTCGCGCGCGCGCAAGTGGCCGATTCCGCTCGCGTGCCGCGCGAACAGCTCCTGCGGCGTCCGAAGATTCTCGATCCGGTCCGGTTGGGTGAAGTCGGCGGTCGGGGGGATGACGTTGATCAAGCCGTGCCGGTCCAGGTAGGCCGGCGCTTTGGTCGCGGCGCCGCCGTTTTGCTCGGCTACATCGACCAGCATCGGCAGGAACAGCCCAGGGGTCGCGGCGAACGCGCGCGCGAGCGCGCCATCGGTATCGAGTTCGGTCTCGGTCCGCGCCAGCAGCTCGCGCAAATCCCGAACCTGCGGCGACGCCGCCGCCATCGCGTCGACTTCCTTGTGGATAAGTCGCAGTGCCGCGAGCCCGCGGTCGGATTGTGGCTGCGTCAGATCGAACAGAACGGCGACGGCGCGCGGTTTCGCGTCGGACAACCGATCGAGCGCCGCGGCCAGGACGTTGCGCGGCCACGGCCACGGCCCGAGTTCGCGCAGGCTTGCGTCGTCGACGGCGACGATGACGATTCGATCGGCGGAACCGGGTGGACGGTGCGTAAGCTTCACGCCGAGGTCGTATGCGGTCAGTTCGAGCCGCTCGATCCAGCTGCTCTGCGCGACAACGGCGGCGCCGAGTACGATCCCCACGAGGAGCGCGATGAACCAATCTTCTTTGAGG
>Ga0214471_10004084_pt1 | contig 11278 bp, 7 predicted proteins | sample RVTome_5_FD_207665 | JGI IMG/M metagenome (GOLD analysis project Ga0214471, IMG submission 207665) | Soil microbial communities from uranium-contaminated site in the Upper Colorado River Basin, Wyoming, United States - RVT142D155 | ecosystem: Environmental > Terrestrial > Soil > Contaminated >... | reverse complement strand
TGGTGATGCCGGGGGACAATGTGACGATCACGGTGAGCCTGATTCAGCCGATCGCGATGGAGGAGGGGCTGCGCTTTGCGATCCGCGAGGGCGGCAAGACGGTCGGCGCCGGAGTGGTGTCGAAGGTATTGGAATAGTTTCGAGTTGCGGGTTTCGGGTTTCGAGTCAATGCGAAATCCGTAACACGGAACGCAAAACTCGAAACTCGAAACTGAATCATAGGCCAGTAGCTCAATTGGCAGAGCGTCGGTCTCCAAAACCGAAGGTTGGGGGTTCGAGACCCTCCTGGCCTGCCAAACTATGGGTTACCAGTTTCACGTTTCAAGTTTAAGGTTGGCAATGAAACGCGTGGCGAAACAACTTTAGACCTTAGACCTGAAACGTTAGACGGGAAGATGTTAGACAAGATCAGAATTACCTTGGCGATGTTGCTGGTCGCGGCAGGGGTGGCTGGATTCTATTTTCTGGATCAGAGCCCGATGATCATCCGGGTCGCCTCGGTACTGGCCGGCCTGGCGACGGGGGCCGTCGCGTTCTGGCTGTCCGCGCCGGGCAAGCAATTCCATGTTTACGCCCAGGAATCGGTGGGTGAGACCAAAAAGGTCGTTTGGCCGACGCGCAAGGAAACGCTGCAGACCACCGGCATCGTCTTCGTGTTCATGGTGGTAATGGCGCTGTTTCTCTGGATTGTCGACGCGGGGTTATTGTGGGCGGTGAAAAGGCTGTTAGGCCAGAGCTGATGTCTGGCAAGAAGTGGTATGTCGTCCACGCCTACTCGGGTTTCGAGAAGAGCGTGCAGCGCGCGTTGCAGGATCGCATCCGCCGCGCCGGGATGGAAGAGAAGTTCGGCCAGATCCTGGTTCCGGTCGAGGAAGTCGTCGAGATGAAGGGCGGCCAGAAAGCGATCAGCGAGCGCAAGTTCTTTCCCGGCTACGTGCTGGTAGAGATGGAAATGACGGACGACACCTGGCACCTGGTGAAGAACACGGCCAAGGTGACCGGTTTCGTCGGCGGCACCGCGACCAAGCCGACGCCGATCTCGGAGAAGGAAGTGCAGAACATCCTGCACCAGATCCAGGAAGGGGTGGAGAAGCCCCGGCCGAAGGTGCTGTTCGAGGTGGGCGAGGCAGTGCGCGTGAAGGACGGCCCGTTCGCGGATTTCCACGGCAATGTGGAGGACGTGAACTACGACAAGAACAAGCTGCGAGTATCGGTGACGATATTCGGCCGCTCCACCCCGGTCGAGCTGGAGTTCGGCCAAGTGGAGAAGGCGTAAAGGCAGGATCCAAGGATTCAGGATTCAGTAGCGCTGTGCGGCGCGGCCGCACATTATTGGAAGAACGGGGAGAGCAGGTAAGGGACACGGACGAAGGATCGCGGGCAGATTTGCCGGATCCTGATTCCTGACTCCTGAATCCTCGCTCGCTGGCACCCGAAGGAGAGCGACATGGCAAAGAAAGTAGTCGGAATCATCAAGCTGCAGGTGCCGGCGGGCAAGGCAAACCCCAGTCCGCCCATCGGACCGGCGCTCGGCCAACGCGGCTTGAACATTATGGAGTTCTGCAAGGCGTTCAATGCCCAGACGCAGAGGATGGAGCCGGGCCTGCCGGTGCCTGTGGTCATCACTGCGTATCAGGACAAGAGCTTTACCTTCGTGATGAAAACGCCCCCGGCGAGCGTGCTGATCCGGAAGGCGGCAAAGATCGAGAAGGGCAGTGCCCGCCCCAACAGCGACAAGGTCGGGAGAATCACGCGCGCACAGGCCGAGGAAATCGCCAAGGCGAAAATGCCCGACCTCACCGCGGCGGATCTCGATGCGGCGGTGCGTACCATCGCCGGCAGTGCTCGCAGCATGGGCGTCGATGTGGAGGGCCTGTAAATGCCTTCCAAGCGCTACAACGCGATTCGCGCGAAGATCGACCGCGACAAGTCCTACCCGGCGCAGCAGGCGCTCAAGCTCGTGAAGGAGAGCGCCACCGCGAAGTTCGACGAATCGGTGGATGTTTCACTCAATCTCGGGATCGACGCCTCGAAATCCGATCAGACGGTGCGCGGTTCGGTCGTGCTGCCGCAGGGCACTGGCAAGCACGTGCGCATCGCGGTGTTCGCACAGGGCGACAAGGCCCAGCAGGCGAAGGACGCGGGCGCCGATATCATCGGCTTCGAGGACCTCGCCAGTGACATCAAGGGCGGCAAGATCGATTTCGACGTGGTGATTGCCTCGCCGGATGCGATGCGGGTGGTGGGCCAGCTGGGCCAGATCCTCGGGCCACGGGGACTCATGCCCAACCCCAAGGTGGGGACGGTCACCCAGGACGTGGCTGGCGCGATCAAGAACGCGAAGGCGGGCCAGATTCAGTATCGGGCCGACAAGGCCGGTATCGTCCAGTGCACGATTGGACGAGCTTCATTTTCGGTGGACGCGCTCGTCGAAAACCTGAAAACCCTGGTGGACGCGGTTAACAAGTCCAAGCCGTCCAGCGTAAAAGGGATCTTTCTCAGGAAAATTTCGGTTTCGAGCACGATGGGCGCAGGCGTGCGCGTGGACCAGGCGAGTTTGCTGCAGCAATGAATGGGCCCCGGCCGTTCCGGGGCAGAGCTTTGGGTCGCCGGCGACGCACTGCCGGCGGGTTGTCAAAGACCGTTGGGACGAATCGAGCAGGACGCGAGGTGTGTGGCGCGAGTAACGCGGCGCTTTCAACCCGCGGCGCGCTCAAGGAGTTTAATCGGTAAACGCAGGTGGGAAGGCTTCGAGCGGTGGGGTGAGGAGGGGAACTACTTACCTCGCGCCTCACTCCTAACGCCTCCCCGGCATACGCCCAACGCAGACGGCGCGCCCGAAACAGGTTTCGAATCAGACTCCTGGATCACCGGTCGCCGTGATTGCACAAGGAGATAGACCTTGAGTCTTAATCTGGAGCAGAAGCAGGCGGTCGTGGCCGAGGTAAGCGCGCAGCTTGCCGGAGCGCAGGCCGTGATACTGGCCGAGTACCGCAGCATCCCGGTACGGGACATGACGGAGTTGCGCAGGAAGGCGCGCGGCTCCGGCGTGTACCTGCGGGTGCTCAAGAACACTCTGGCACGCCGCGCGGTGGCGGACACGCCGTTCAAGGCGCTCTCCGAGAAGATGGTGGGGCCTCTTGCGTACGGCATTTCCAGCGATCCCGTGGCCGCGGCCAAGGTGCTGCAGGGATTTTCCAAGGATAACGAGAAGTTCGTGATCAAGGCTGGCGCCATGCGCAACGTGATGATGTCGGCCCGGGAAGTGGCGGAACTGGCGAGGCTGCCGGGCCGCCAGGAGCTCCTCGCGCACCTCGCAGCCACCCTGCAGGCGCCGATCGCGAAATTCGTGCGCACCCTGAACGAGGTGCCCGGCAAGTTCGCGCGGACGCTGGCGGCGGTCAGGGACAAGATGCAGCAGCCCGCGTGACGGCCTTACGACCGGAATACTGCGACAATCAACTACTGATCTGACAGGAGCAAGCAACATGGCAATTGCCAAAGCAGAAATACTCGACGCAATCGCGAACATGACGGTCCTGGAGCTTTCCCAGCTCATCAAGGACATGGAAGAGAAGTTCGGCGTGTCGGCCGCCGCGGCGACGGTAGCGGTGGCGGCGCCGGCCGCCGGCGGCGGCGCGGCCGCGGCCGCCGAGGAGAAGACCGAGTTCACCGTCATGTTGAACAGCTCGGGCGCCAACAAGGTCAACGTGATCAAGGTGGTGCGTGCCGTGACCGGCCTCGGCCTGAAGGAGGCGAAGGACCTGGTGGATGGCGCGCCCAAGCCGGTCAAGGAAGCGATCGCCAAGGCCGACGCGGAGGCGCTCCTCAAGCAACTGGTGGAAGCCGGCGCGACCGCCGAGATCAAGTAGTTTTGTTGAACGCGTTGCAACTCTTCCTGCACTCCCCGCGGCATGCCGCGGGGAGTGTGGCGACCTTTGTCCTGTGCAGTCGTGCGACTGCTTCCTGGAGCTGATATGGCGTATTCCTTTACCGAAAAGAAGCGTATTCGCAAGAGCTTTGCCAAGCGCGACGTCGTGCTGCCGGTGCCGTTTCTGCTGGCCACCCAGCTCGACTCGTACGCGGCGTTCCTGCAGGCGAAAGTCGCGCCGGACGACCGCAAGACCGAGGGCCTGCAGGCGGCGTTCAGGAGCATCTTCCCGATCGAGAGCCATTCCAAGAACGCGCGCCTGGAATTCGTGAGCTTCGCGCTCGGGGAGCCGCCGTTCGATGTCAAGGAATGCCAGCAGCGCGGGTTGACCTACGCCGCGCCGCTGCGCGCCAAGGTACGCCTGGTCATCATGGACAAGGAGGCGGGCAAGCCCACGCCCAAGGAAGTGAAGGAGCAGGAAGTGTACATGGGCGAGATTCCCCTGATGACGACGACCGGCTCGTTCGTGATCAACGGCACCGAGCGCGTGATCGTGTCGCAGCTGCACCGCTCGCCCGGCGTGTTCTTCGAGCACGACCGCGGCAAGACCCACAGCTCGGGGAAGCTCCTGTTCTCCGCGCGCGTCATACCGTACCGCGGCTCATGGCTCGACTTCGAGTACGACCCCAAGGACTATCTCTATTTCCGCGTCGACCGCCGCCGCAAGATGCCGGCGACGATCCTGTTGAAGGCCCTGGGCTACACCCCGGAAAAAATTCTCGCCGAGTTCTTCGTATCCGACACCTTCCACCTGGGCAAGGAGGGCGTCGAGTTCGAGCTGGTGCCCGAGCGCATGCGCGGCGAGATCGCGCGCTTCGACATCGCAACCAAGGGCGGCAAGCTCATCGTCGCCAAGGACAAGCGCATCACCGTGAAGCACGTGCGCGACATGGAGCAGGCCGGGCTTCACCGTATCGGCGTTCCCGACGAGTTCGTGATCGGCCGCGTGCTCGCGCAGAACGTCGTGGACAAAGGGACCGGCGAGGTCCTCGCCAGCGCCAATGACGAGGTCACCGAGCAGCTTCTCGCCAAGCTGAAGGAGGCCGGGGTCGCCAGGATCCAGACCATCTACACCAACGACCTCGACCAGGGGCCGTACATCTCGCAGACCCTGCGGATCGACGAAACCGCCGACCAGCTCGCTGCGCAGGTCGCGATCTATCGCATGATGCGGCCGGGCGAGCCGCCGACCGAGGACGCGGTGAGGACGCTGTTCCACCGGCTCTTCTTTGCGGAGGAGACCTATGATCTCTCCAAGGTCGGCCGCATGAAGTTCAACCGGCGGGTCGGGCGCAACGAATTGACCGGCTTCGGGAAGCTCTCGTCCGACGATATCGTCGCGGTGATCAAGATCCTGGTCGACCTGCGCAACGGCAAGGGCGAGATCGACGACATCGACCACCTCGGCAATCGCCGCGTGCGCTCGGTGGGCGAGCTCGCCGAGAACCAGTTCCGCGCGGGCCTGGTGCGCGTCGAGCGCGCGGTGAAGGAGCGGCTGTCGCAGGCCGAGTCCGAGAATCTGATGCCGCACGATCTCATCAACGCCAAGCCGGTATCGGCCGCGATCCGGGAATTTTTCGGGTCATCGCAGCTGTCGCAGTTCATGGACCAGACGAACCCCCTGTCCGAAATCACGCACAAGCGGCGCGTGTCCGCGCTGGGCCCCGGCGGACTCACGCGCGAGCGCGCCGGGTTCGAAGTCCGCGACGTTCATCCCACGCACTACGGGCGCGTGTGCCCGATCGAGACGCCGGAAGGTCCGAACATCGGCCTCATCAATTCGCTCGCGCTCTACGCGCGCACCAACGAGTACGGCTTTCTGGAGACGCCCTACCGCAAGGTCAAGGACGCGCGCGTAACGGACGAGATCCATTACCTCTCCGCGATCGAGGAGGGGCGCTACATGATTGCCCAGGCCAACGCCGCCCTCGACCGGCACAACCGTTTCACCGATGAGCTGGTTTCCTGCCGCCATCACAACGAGTTCACGATGGCGACCCCGGACCGCATAGAGTACATGGACGTGGCGCCCTCGCAGGCGGTATCGGTCGCGGCCTCCCTCATTCCGTTTCTTGAGCACGACGACGCCAACCGCGCGCTGATGGGTTCCAACATGCAGCGCCAGGCGGTGCCCTGCCTGCGGCCGGAGAAGCCGCTGGTTGGCACCGGACTGGAGCGTACCGTGGCGGTTGACTCGGGCACCGCGGTGCAGGCCTACCGCGGCGGCGTGGTGGATTATGTCGACGCCTCGCGGATCGTGGTGCGCGTAAACGACGAGGAGACGGCTCCGGGCGAGGTCGGCGTGGACATCTACAACCTGGTCAAGTACCAGCGCTCGAACCAGAATACGAACATCAACCAGCGGCCCCTGGTGAAAGTGGGCGACGGCATCGCGAAGGCCGATGTGGTGGCCGACGGCGCGTCGACCGACATGGGCGAGCTCGCGCTCGGACAGAACATGCTGGTCGCATTCATGCCGTGGAACGGCTACAACTTCGAGGACTCGATCCTGATCTCGGAGCGCGTGGTGGCCGACGAGCGCTTCACCTCGATTCACATCGAGGAGCTTTCGGTGGTGGCGCGGGACACCAAGCTCGGACCGGAGGAAATCACGCGCGATATTTCCAATCTCTCCGAGTCGCAGCTCGCCAACCTCGACGAGTCGGGCATCATCTATATCGGCGCGGAGGTCGAGGCGGGCGACGTGCTGGTGGGCAAGGTCACGCCGAAGGGCGAGACGCAGTTGACGCCCGAGGAGAAGCTGCTGCGCGCGATCTTCGGCGAAAAGGCCTCCGACGTGAAGGACACCTCGCTGCGCGTGCCCTCGGGCATGTCGGGCACCGTCATCGACGTCCAGGTCTTCACGCGCGAAGGCATCGAGCGCGACAAGCGCGCCCAGCAGATCATCGACGACGAGCTGAAGCGCTACAAGAAGGACCTCGCCGACCAGCTGCGCATCGTGGAGAACGACGCCTTCGAGCGGCTTGAGCGCCTGCTGATCGGAAAAACCGCGAACGGCGGGCCGAAAAAACTCGCGAAGGGCGCGAAGATCACCAAAGCGTATCTGACCGAGGTCGAGCGCCACGGCTGGTTCGACATCCGCGTCGCGAACGACAAGATCGCGGCGCAGATGGAAAGCATCAAGGACAGCCTCAAGCAGACCGAGGCGTTGTTCGACAAGGCCTTCGAGGAGAAGAAGAAGAAGCTCACCCAGGGCGACGAGCTGCCGCCGGGCGTGCAAAAAATGGTCAAGGTCTACCTCGCGGTCAAGCGGCGGCTGCAGCCCGGGGACAAGATGGCGGGACGCCACGGCAACAAGGGCGTCATCTCGAAGATCGTGCCGGTCGAGGACATGCCGTACATGGCGGATGGCACGCCGGTCGACATCGTGCTGAATCCCCTGGGCGTGCCGTCGCGCATGAACGTGGGGCAGATACTGGAGACGCACCTGGGCTGGGCAGCCAAGGGACTGGGACTGAAGATCGGCGAGCTGCTCGCGGCGAACGCCAAGGCGGGCGAGCTGCGCAAGCTCCTCGACCGGATCTACGCGAGCGGCACGCGCGCCGAGGAGCTCGAATCGCTCGGCGACGAGGACATCATGCGGCTGGCCGAAAACCTGAAAGGCGGCGTGCCGTTTGCGACGCCGGTGTTCGACGGCGCCACCGAAAAGGAGATCAAGGAAATGCTCGATCTGGCGGGGATGCCGCGCACCGGGCAGGTCACGCTGCACGACGGCCGCACCGGGGACCCCTTCGAGCGCTCGGTGACGGTGGGGTTCATGCACATGCTCAAGCTCCACCACCTGGTGGATGACAAGATGCACGCGCGCTCGACCGGGCCCTACAGCCTGGTCACGCAACAGCCCCTCGGCGGCAAGGCGCAGTTCGGCGGACAGCGCTTCGGCGAGATGGAGGTATGGGCGCTCGAGGCCTACGGCGCGGCCTACACGCTGCAAGAGATGTTGACGGTCAAATCCGATGACACCGAGGGGCGGCGCAAGGTCTACGAATCCATCGTCAAGGGCGACCACCGCATCGAGGCCGGCATGCCGGAGTCGTTCAACGTGCTGGTGAAGGAAATCCGGTCGCTTGCGATCGACATCGATCTCGACCACAAGCGCTATTGATTCCGTGAGACGCGTGGAGTGAAGAGTCGACCGAACCCCAGCGCCTAGTGTCTCGCTCAACGAGGAACATGAAATGAAAGCTCTGCTCGATTTGTTCAAGCAGGTCACGCAGGAAGAAGAGTTTGACGCGATCAAGATCGGGCTCGCCTCGCCCGAAAAGATCCGCTCGTGGTCGTACGGCGAAGTGAAGAAGCCGGAGACCATCAACTACCGCACGTTCAAGCCCGAGCGCGACGGTCTCTTCTGCGCCAAGATCTTCGGCCCGGTCAAGGACTACGAGTGCCTGTGCGGCAAGTACAAGCGGCTGAAGCACCGCGGCGTCATCTGCGAGAAGTGCGGCGTCGAGGTGACGCTGTCGAAAGTGCGCCGCGAGCGCATGGGCCACATCGAGCTGGCGAGCCCGGTCGCGCACATCTGGTTCCTGAAGAGCCTGCCCTCGCGCATGGGCATGGTGCTCGACATGACGCTGCGCGACATCGAGCGCGCGCTCTACTTCGAGGCGTACGTGGTGATCGACCCCGGCATGACGCCGTTGAAGCGCGCCCAGTTGATGACCGAGGACGACTACCTCGCCAAGGTCGAGGAATTCGGCGACGACTTCACCGCGATGATGGGCGCGGAGGGCATCCGCGAGCTGCTGCGCAGTCTCGAACTGAAGCGCGCGATCGAGACCCTGCGCGAGGAGCTCGCCGCCACCAGCTCCGACACCAAGATCAAGAAGATCGCCAAGCGGCTGAAGGTGCTGGAGGCGTTCCACAAGTCGGGCATCAAGCCCGAATGGATGATTCTGGAGGTACTGCCGGTGCTGCCGCCCGAGCTGCGGCCGCTGGTGCCGCTCGACGGCGGGCGCTTTGCGACCTCGGATCTGAACGACCTCTACCGGCGCGTCATCAACCGCAATAACCGTCTCAAGCGCCTGTTGGAACTCAAGGCGCCCGAGATCATCGTGCGCAACGAGAAGCGCATGCTGCAGGAAGCCGTGGACTCGCTGCTCGACAACGGGCGCCGCGGCAAGGCCATGACCGGCGCCAACAAGCGGCCGCTGAAGTCGCTCGCCGACATGATCAAGGGCAAGAGCGGGCGCTTCCGCCAGAATCTGCTCGGCAAGCGCGTCGACTACTCCGGGCGCTCGGTGATCGTGGTGGGACCTCAGTTGAAGCTGCACCAGTGCGGGCTGCCCAAGCTGATGGCGCTCGAGCTCTTCAAGCCCTACATCTTCCACAAGCTGGAGGTGATGGGGCTTGCCACGACCATCAAGGCCGCGAAGCGCATGGTCGAGGACCAGGAAGCCATCGTCTGGGACATCCTGGAGGAAGTGATCCGCGAGCACCCCGTGATGCTCAACCGGGCGCCCACGCTGCATCGGCTCGGCATCCAGGCGTTCGAGCCGGTGCTGATCGAGGGCAAGGCGATCCAGCTGCATCCCCTGGTGTGCGCGGCGTTCAACGCCGACTTCGACGGCGACCAGATGGCCGTGCACGTGCCGCTGTCGCTGGAAGCACAGATGGAGGCGCGCACGCTCATGCTCTCCTCCAACAACATCCTCTCGCCCGCCAACGGCGAGCCGATCATCGTGCCCTCCCAGGACATCGTGCTCGGTCTCTACTACATCACGCGCGAGAAAGTGGGCGCGCGCGGCGAAGGTTCGGCCTTCACCAATGTGTCCGAAGTCTCGCGCGCGTACGACACCGGCCAGGCCGAGGTCAACGCCCGCATCACCGTGCGCATCAAGGAGGTCGACATCGACGCCGACGGCGAGAAGCGCGAAAAGATCGTGCGCCACGAGACCACCGTCGGGAGGGCGCTGCTCTCTGACATCCTGCCGGCGGGCCTGCCGTTCGAGCTGATCAACAAGCCGCTCAAGAAAAAGGAGATCTCGCGGCTCATCAACGCGGCCTTCCGCCGCTGCGGGCTGCGCGAGACGGTCATCTTCGCGGACAAGCTGATGTACAGCGGGTTCGCGAATGCGACCAAGGCAGGCCTGTCGATCGCGGTGGACGACATGCTGATCCCGAACCAGAAGCACGAGATCATCGCGGATGCCGAGAAGGAAGTGCAGGAGATCGAGAAGCAGTACACCTCGGGGCTGGTGACCCAGGGCGAGCGCTACAACAAGGTGGTCGACATCTGGGGGCGCGCCGGCGACCTGGTGGCCAAGGCGATGATGGAGCAGCTCGGCGTCGAGCCGGTCATGGACTGGGACAGCAAGAAGCACGAGTGGCACCCGCGCAAGGACAAGAAAGGCCAGCCGGTGATGCAGGAGTCGTTCAACTCGATCTACATGATGGCAGATTCCGGCGCGCGCGGCTCCGCCGCCCAGATTCGGCAGCTTGCCGGCATGCGCGGGCTGATGGCGAAGCCGGACGGCTCGATCATCGAGACGCCGATCACGGCGAACTTCCGCGAAGGCCTGAACGTGCTGCAGTACTTCATCTCGACGCACGGCGCGCGCAAGGGCCTCGCGGATACGGCGCTGAAGACCGCCAACTCGGGATACCTCACGCGGCGGCTGGTGGACGTCACCCAGGACCTGGTGGTGACCGAGGACGATTGCGAGACTTCCCAGGGCGTGTCGATGAAGGCGCTCATCGAGGGGGGCGAAGTGGTCGAGAGCCTGCGCGAGCGCATTCTCGGGCGCGTGTGCGCGACCGACATCGTCAATCCCGAGAGCGGCAAGTTCATCCATCCGGCCAATACGCTGCTCGACGAGGACGCGGTGGAGGCGATCGAGGCCGCCGGCGTCGATGAGGTCAAGGTTCGCACGCCGCTCACCTGCGACACCCGCTACGGGCTGTGCGCCAAGTGCTACGGGCGCGATCTCGGGCGCGGCTCACCGGTGAACGTCGGCGAGGCGGTGGGCGTCATCGCTGCGCAGTCGATCGGCGAGCCCGGGACCCAGCTCACCATGCGCACCTTCCACATCGGCGGTGCCGCATCCCGTACCGCGGTCGTGAGCCAGATCGAGAGCAAGTCGAACGGCGTGATGCGCTATAGCGCGGGCATGCGCTACGTGACGAATTCACGGAACGAGCTCGTCGCGATCTCTCGCAACGGCGAGGTCGTGATCCATGACGAGGGCGGCCGCGAGCGCGAGCGCCACAAGGTGCCGTACGGGGCGACGCTCCTCGCGCGCGATGGCGAAACCGTCAAGGCCGGGCAGGTGCTCGCGACCTGGGATCCGCATACGCGCCCGATCATCACTGAGTACGCCGGCCGCATCA
>Ga0214471_10004082_pt1 | contig 11279 bp, 10 predicted proteins | sample RVTome_5_FD_207665 | JGI IMG/M metagenome (GOLD analysis project Ga0214471, IMG submission 207665) | Soil microbial communities from uranium-contaminated site in the Upper Colorado River Basin, Wyoming, United States - RVT142D155 | ecosystem: Environmental > Terrestrial > Soil > Contaminated >... | reverse complement strand
CTGGGATCGGCACCGCGGGGAGGGAGACCTGGTCGCCGCGATCGCGGGCGAGCTGCCCGAGCGCGGTGGACGGAAACTCGAGTTTCCCCGACGGTGTCCTCAGGAGCGCCTTCCGGCTCAGAGGCAACCCGGTGGGATCCCACCATGCGCCCCGCGTGCGGAGGGCGTCCCAGAAGTCGTCGTAGGCCTCGAACTCCCGAGTCCAGTACCCCTGCCGCTCGAGGATCTTTCTGAGCGCCTCCTCGGCGTGGGCGGTGACCACGTAGCCGCGGCCTGCCTCGTAGAGCCCCCGAGCGCCCTCGTAGAGGAGATCCTCGAATCCGGCCCACGGGAAGCTGCCGGCGACGGTGCCTCCGAGTGCCTTCGCGAGCTGCAGCACGACGTCGGCGGTGTTCCGCGTCTGCTGGAGCGGTGACGACGCCGGCGGGGCCAGGCTGAAGGACGAGAAGCCCGCCAGATGGCTCACCGGGTCGTCTTGCCACCGCTCGAGGTAGGTGGAGTCCGGAAGGATCAGGTCGGCCTTGGCGCTGGATTCGTCGAGGAAGGGCGAGAAGCTCACGACGAACGGCACCCGCTCCAGCGCCTGCGCGAAAGCCCCTTTGGCGGGGTGATTGGCGCGCGGATTCGTCGCGAACAGGAACAGCGCGTTAACGGGGTACGGACTGCCGCGCATCATCCGGTAGGGCAGCAGCTGGGGTGCATCGGGCACCAGCAGGTAGTCACCCTGCCCGGCCCCATCGATGCGCGGGTGCTCAAGGCCACGCTGCGCGGCCTCATCGAGTCGCGCCGGGGCCATGGCGGTGAGTGGCAACTGGCCCTGGACCAGGAGTCCGCCCCGCACGCCGATGTTGCCGACCAGCGCGTTGAGGCAGTGGATGGCCATGCGCGTGTGCAGATCTTCGGGGCCGTAGGCGGGGCCACGCTCTCCGATGACCAGGGCCGGCTTGATCGTTCCCAGATCCCGGGCGATTTCCAGGATCGTCTTCACGGGAACGCCGGTGGCGGTCGAGACGGTGAGGAGCCCGTACTCCTTGAGGATCACGTTCTTGAACCCCACCACGCGTTGCCCGGCGCGGTTCGTCCAGTCCTCGAAGCCCGCGGTGTGGGCGTCCACGAACTCCCGGTCGTACAGTCCCTCTCGGATCATGACGTTGGCGATGCCGAGGGCCAGCAGCCCGTCCGTGCCCGGGACAAGTGGGACCCAGCGGTCCGCCTTGACGGCCGTCGGCGAGCGCCGCGGGTCCACCTGCACGAACCGCCCGCGCGGGCGCGCCCCGTCTCGGCGGAGACGGGCGAAGGCCTGGGAGGCGTGGACCGGGCCGAGCCACGCTTCCAGGAGGCCTACGCCGAACGAGAGGATGAACTGGGCCTCCCCGAGGTCGTAGCCCAGGGGCGTCGTGACCCCTTGCATGAGCTGATGGGCGAGCGCGGGCCGCTCCGGGGCCAGGCAGCGGATCCGGATGTAGTTGGGCGTTCCGTAGGCGTCGGCGAATCGCTTCCAGAGCGTGTCGCGATAGCCCCGGTACTGTCCGCCGAGGATCGCCACCGTGTGCGCGAGACCTTGGCCCCGGAGCTCGGACAATCGGGCGGTCACCTGGGCGAGCGCCTCGTCCCATCCGATGGGCCGAAAACTGCCGCGCTCTCCGGCCCGCGCCAGCGGTCCCTTCACACGATCGCGGTCGTAGAGGAGCTGGAGTCCCCCGAAGGCCTTGGGGCAGAGCGCCCCGCGGTTGATCGGATGCAGCGGATTCCCGGAGAGGCCGGCCACCTCACCGTCGAGCGTGCGAACCAGGAGCCCGCAGCCGCCCGGGCATTGCTGGCAGATGGAGGGCACCAGAATTTCCTCCGGCGTCGCCCACCGCCGCAGCCCCTCGCCGGTCTGCTGCGCCCCGGCCAGTCGACCGCCGACGAGGGCCGCGGCGCCCGCTGTCCCGCCCAGCGCCTGCAGGAATCCGCGTCTGGTCACGCGCATCGTCGCCCCTCAGCGGTGGCAGGCATTGCAGTCCGTCGAGACCCGCCGCGGTGCCGCCGGCTCCCCCGGCTCGGGTTCACGCCCGGCGGCGCCCGCGATCGCGATCGGTGGCCGCCACTGCTCGTGACAGCCGATGCAGTCGTTCATCGTGAGCCTCTTCAGGGCGCGGGCCGGCGGCCGCGTCAGCGTCTCCATGGGGCCGTGACAGTTCTGGCATTTCACCTTCGCCAGCGCCACGTGGGTGCGATGGGAGAAGAGGACGTGGGGCGGCAGGCGCCAGACCCGTCGCCACTCGATTTCCCGGCCATTGGCGGCCAGGGCCAGGAGTTTCTTCTCCTCGGGGCTCTTGGCGTCGGTCCCGGAATGGCAGGAAACGCATTTCCCCGTCGACGGGCGACCCGCCATCCTCCCCTTCTCCGCCCGGTCGTGGCAGGTCGTGCACTCGAGCTTGGGATCCTCGAGGTCGAGATGAGCCTTGTGAGGGAATGCGATGGGCTGGCTCACGGCAGGTTCGGCCAGCAGCTGCCAGCCTCCCCATGCCAGGACGACCACCAGCACGAGCCCCACCCCGGCCCGGATTCTCACGGTGACGTCCTCCGGGCCAGCGCCGATCTCACGGTCCCCTCCAGTCGGGCGAGCGCGATCGGCTTCTCCAGAACGGCGCGAACGACGCCCCGGCGTTCCGCCGCGCGTACGGCCGGCGTGGACAGCGACACCAGCGCGATGATCTCCACGCGCGGGAACTCGGCGCGGAGCCGGCGAACGCGGGCGAGATCCTCGGAGCTGAACTCGTCGAGGTCGGCGACCAGCAGGGGCACCGGGAGGCGGCCGAGCCCGGATTCAACGTCCACCCAGCTGGGGACCGCGTCGACGGCGAAGCCGCTCGTCGCGAGCGCCCGGCTCAGGCCGCGTCGCGAGCTTGAATCAGGCGACATCACCAGGATGGCGTCCATCGGCTCCATCGCGCTGAACCGTAGAGCATGTCCCGCACCAGACGGCCGCGCACTCCGTCGCGCGTGACAACGTCTTCGACGGCGGGAGCTTGACGCCAGCGCGGGAGGCGTCATCGCCGGAGCCGGCGGACCTGGGAGCGAGTCACTTCGACCTGGTCGCCCCCGTCCGGTCGGTCAGAACGACAATCACCGACTCCGGACCGGCGTTCCGGGCTACTGCAGGCCGAACTCCTGGATCTTGCGGTAGAGGGTCTTGAGACCGATGCCCAGGATCTCGGAGGCCTTCCGCTTGTTCCCGCCGGTCGCCACCAGCGTCCGCGCGATGGCCTGGCGCTCCAGCTCCCGGAGCGAGGCACTCGACCCGCGCGCGCCCGGCTCGACGCTCCGCTCTCCCCCGCGGACGGCGGGGGGAAGGTCCGCCGCCGTGATGGGGCCCCCCTTGGAGAACACGAGCATCGACTCGGCGACGTGCTGGAGCTCGCGGACGTTGCCCGGCCAGGAATAGCGGCAGAGCAGCGCGAGCGCGTCCACGGTCACCTCAGGGACCGGCTTGCCCCACCGGTCGGCGGACATGCGGAGGAAGTGCGCCGTCAGCGCGGGAATGTCCTCGGCCCGCTCTCGCAGGGAAGGCACATGAATGGACACGACGTTGAGCCGGTAGTAGAGGTCTTCCCGGAACGTGCCCTCGGCGACGAGGTCCTCCAGGTCCCGATTCGTCGCCGCGATGAGCCGCACATCGATCCGCACGGTCTGGGAGCCGCCGACCCGTTCGAACTCCTGCTCCTGGAGAACACGAAGCAGCTTGGCCTGGGTGGGAGGGCTCATGTCGCCCACCTCGTCGAGAAACAGCGTGCCGCCGTGGGCCAGCTCGAACCGGCCCTTCCGCCGCTCGCGGGCGCCGGTGAACGCCCCGCGCTCGTGGCCGAAGAGCTCGGACTCCAGCAGCCCTTCGGGGAGTGCCGCACAGCTCACTTTCACGAAGGGCCGGTCCGCCCGAGCGCTCCCGTAATGGATGCCGTGCGCGACCAGCTCCTTGCCGGTTCCCGTCTCGCCCAGGATCAGCGCCGCCGCGTCGGTGGCGGCGACCTGCTGGACGATCTCCCGGAGGCGCTGCATGGCCGCCGATTGCCCCAGCAGATGCTTGAGGCCGGCGGTCTCGCGCAGGCGAAGCTTCAGCTCCCGGTTCTCCCGGACCAGCCGCCGGGCCTCGAGCGCGTGCTGAAGCAGGAGATCGACCTTGTCGAGGTTGATCGGCTTGGTGAGGAAGTCGTACGCGCCCTTCTTCATGGCCTCGACCGCGAGATCCACGGTGCCGAAGGCGGTGAGGATGATCACGATGGTCTCGGGGGACCGAGCCCGGAGCCGCTCCAGGAGGGAGATGCCGTCGATCCCCGGCATCTTCAGATCGGTCAGCACGACGTCCACCGTCTCGCGCTCGAGGAGGACCAGCGCCTCCGCCCCGTCCGCCGCGGTCAGCGTCCGGTAGCCGGCCCTCGTCATGACCCGGCTCAGGCTCTCCCTGGTTCGCGCGTCGTCTTCGGTGACGAGGATGACGTGGTCCATCGTCTCAGCGTTCGCGGTCCGTCCCGTCGACCGGGAGGCGGACGACGAAGACGGCCCCGCCTCTGACTCCGTTGTGGCAGGCAACAGCTCCTCCGTGCTCCTCGACGATCCGCCTGACGATGGGAAGGCCGAGTCCGAGGCCGCCCGCCCGCGTGCTGACGAACGGAAGGAAGATCCGCTCCCGCTCGGCCTCGGGAATCCCGGGGCCGGAATCCACGACAGCGACCTGCACCCACCGCTCGTTCCCGCTGATCTCCACGCGGAGCAGGCCTCCGTCGACCATTGCCTGGAGCGCATTCTGTCCGAGATTGAGGAAGACCTGGCGCAGCTGATCCCGATCCCCCCGCACCGGCGGCTGCGGCTCGGCCTCGAACGGTTCGATGCGGACGCCGATGACCGCGGCCTGCGGACCCAGTAGCCCGCGGATCTCCTGGAGCAGCGGGCCGATCTCGACCGGGTCGAACCGGGGTGCGGGAAGGCGCGCGAAGTCGACGAACTCCTCCAGGGTCCGGTTGATCCGCATGATCTCGTACTCCAGAGACGCCAGCGCCTCGAGGAGCTCGGGGAGCGATGGCGGCGCCGCGTCGGCGGAAAGCTCGCGGCGGAGCAACTGGACGTTGATCGCGAGGCAGTTGAGCGGCGTGCGGATCTCGTGAGTCACGCCCGCGGCGATCTGCCCGGTCACCGCGACCCGCTCGGACCGGATGAGCTCCGCCTGGGTGGTCTGGAGCCTCGCGGTGGTGGCCGCCAGCTCCCGCGTCCGCTCGTTGACCTGGCGCTCCAGCTCGGCCTCGAACACGAGTCGCTCGCGCTCGTGCGCCTCCAGGCGCTCGGCCATGAGGTCGAACGCCCGGGAGAGCTGGCCGATCTCGTCACCCGATCGGATTCCGACACGCCGGGACAGGTCACCGCCCGCGATCGACAGCGCGGCATCGGCGAGACGGGCGATGGGCATGACGAGGCGGCGGGAGAGGAACCGGTTGCCGACCAGTAGGAACAGCCCGCCACCGCACGCGAAGGCCACGTAGAGCGCGGAGATCACGAGCATGCGGCGCTGGTCGCGCTCGGTTGCGCGCTGGAATTTCATCTGGTGCACGGTCTGGAGCTGCTGGATCACCCCGGAGAACCGCGTATGGGCAAGCTCGTTGATCAGCACCAGTTCGTCGGGCGTCGGCGACCGGCCGCGCTCGGATGCGCCGATGACCGCCAGTGACACCGTCTCCAACTGCGCCAGCAACGCCTTCAGGACTTCGAACTGGACCAGCTCCCTGGCCGCCTCCTCGCCGCCCTGGAGCCGCTCGAGCGCCTCGTAGACCGTGATCCGGGTCTTGATCTCGTCGAGGACCGCCTCCGGAGGCTGCCGGCCCGCGGCCCGCCCCCCTCGGAGCACGAGGTGCAGGTCGCTCACGAAGTCATCCACGGCGCCGCGGATGCGATCCAGCGCCTGGACCTCGAGGGTGCGCTGGCGTGCTTCTTCCACCCCGACGGACATGGCCCAGGCCAGGAGGACGGAGATGCCGCCGACCAGCAGCACGGCGGCGAACCCGGCACTGATGGCGAAGTTGATCCGCCGTCTGATGCCGGCGGGCACGGGCTCCATCACGGGTTCACTGGATCCCACCTCCGGCGCCGCGGCAGGGTGGAACCTCACAGCGGCCGGAGCCATTCAGCGCCGGCCCAGCCGCGCTCTAAGCTCTTCCGAGGGAACCGCCGCGACAGCGCCCGAGTCTCGCTCCGCGATTCGGCGCTCGATCTCCAGCCTCATCGCCTCCTCAAACAGTTCTCGCGCCGACCTTGCCATGAGCCGATCCTACCATTCCGTTGACCCTGCTGTTGTCCCTCTGGCCCGCATTATGCGAGACCGCGAGGGACCATGCCTGCGTGGCTGTCTCCAGCCCTGTAGCCGACGGCGCGCTGAAGGCCGCGCCAGCGTGGGGCTCGACATCGACGGCTGACGTCCACCTCGGCCCGCATCGAGGATGGCCCGACCGATGGTCCCAGGACTGATCAGGCCGGCGGTCGCGGCTATACTCGGGGCATGGAACGCATTGACGCGATCCGGCGCGTCCTGGAGTCCCACGCGGACGTGCGGCCGTCGCCGTGCTGTTCGAGACGCTGCCCGAAGCGCGCGACCTCGACCGGCTCGCGACAGACCTCCAGACCGTGGCGGGCTGCCGCGTCGATCTCGTGGTCTTGAATACCGCGCCGCCGCTCCTGGCGAACGAGGTCATCAAGACCGGACGGCGCCTCACCTGCCGCTTCGAGGCCGATCGGGTGCGCTTCGAGACGCGCGCCATTGCCCGTTATCTGGACACGGCGCACCTGCGTCGGGTTCAGCACCGCTATTTGCGCGAGCGGGTGGAAGCGTTCCGTGCCCGTCAGCCCTGAGGTGGTCCGGAGCAAGCTACTCGACATCGAAGAAGCGGTCGAGCCCGGCCTCCACATCGCGGCCGAGGCAGTGTTCGCCACCGGCAACCACATCCTGGCCGGCGAGTTCCAGGAGGCGGCGGACGAAGACCGCGAGATTCCGCCGCGGCTCGTCGCGCGAGGCGTGCTCGGCAGTTCCACCGCCAAGCGACTCGAGAGCCTCGCCGGGTTCAGCAACGTGCTCGTCCACGACTACGCCGCAGTGGACGTACGGCGAGTTCATGCCGGGCTCGCTCGGCTGGAAGATTTCGAGGCGTTCGTGGCGGCCATCGAGACGTGGCTGGCTCGCACGAGTCGCTGATCCCCATCCTGAAGGAGACACGCATGGCGAGAGCGTACGACCGCGACCTGATCGGCTACGGAGCCAACCCGCCGGATCCCAGGTGGCCCAACGGCGCCCGGCTGGCCGTCAACTTCGTCATCAACTACGAGGAGGGCTCGGAGCCGTCGGTGCAGGACGGCGAGGGCTACTCCGAGAGCGGCCTCACCGAGGCGCACGGCCTGAACCAGGGCGTGAAGGGCCGCGACCTGGCCGCCGAGACCATGTTCGAGTACGGCAGCCGCGTCGGCTTCTGGCGGCTGATGCGCCTGTTCCAGGAACGCAACCTGCCCCTGACCGTCTTCGGCTGCGCGCTCGCGCTCGAGCGCAACCCGCCGGCGGCGGAGGCCATCCGCAAGGCCGGCTTCGACGTGTGCAGCCACGGCTGGCGCTGGATCAAGCACTTCGACCTCACGCGCCAGGCCGAGCGCCAGCACATCGCGAAGGCGATCGCCTCCTTCCAGCAGACGATCGGCGAGCGGCCGCTCGGCTGGTACTGCCGCTACGGGCCCAGCGTCAACACGCGCGAGCTCCTGGTCGAGGAGGGCGGCTTCCTCTACGACTCCGACGCCTACAACGACGAGCTGCCGTACTGGACGACGGTGAAGGGCCGCGGCCACCTCGTGGTGCCGTACTCGCTCACCAACAACGACGGCAAGTACGCGGGCTGGACGGGCACCTCTGAGCAGTGGTTCTCGTTCGTCCGGGACGCCTTCGACATGCTCCTGCGCGAGGGAGCCCGCCACCCCAAGATGATGTCGGTCGGCCTGCACATGCGCCTCATCGGCCACCCCGCCCGCGCCGCCGGCCTCGAGCGGCTGCTCGACTACATGCGCAAGCAGGACGGCGTCTGGATCACCCGGCGGCTGGACATCGCCCGCCACTGGATCGCGACCCACCCGTACCCGGGGCACGGCCTGAACGAGGAGCGACCGGCGGGAACCGGGCGGTCGGCGCCAGCCCGCAAGGGGCACTGAGGGCGACCGCGCGTCAGGTGACCTTCACCGGGTGCGGCACCGGTACGTTGTAGCCGTATCCCTGGGCGTTCCAGGGGATGGAAGCCGGCTGGGTGTTGCCCTGGTCGTCGATCGCTCGCGTCAGGATGGCGTGGTCCCCCGGACGGGCGTCCCACTCGAAGTCCCACCGTGTCCACGCGCGAGGGATGCTGGGCTCGCGGAGCGCGGCCGGCTGCCACGTGGCTGCGCGGTCGAGGCTGTACTCCACGCGGCTGATGCGGCCGGCCGGCGACCAGGCGAATCCGCGCACGCGCTGGCGGCCCGCCGGAAGCGTCGCGTTCCATGGCAGCGCCACCGCGCTCTTGATCGTCTGCTGGCGCAGCACGACCTTGCTGGGGTAGTCGGGACCCTCCAGGACGTAGGTCTTGGTCGTGGTGGGAACGTCGATCACGCTGTTCCGCACCTCGATCCGCCCCACCCACTTGATGTTGCTGATGCCGACCCATCCGGGGACGATCGCCCTCACCGGGAACCCGTGATCGGCGGGCACGGGCTCCCCGTTGAACGCGTACGCCAGGAGCGTGTCCTCCTCGAACGCCTTCGCGAGGGACATCGGCCGGTTGACCTTCACCGAGTCGAGTCCCTCCACGAGCACGTTCAGGATGTCGCGCGGCGTGTCCCGCCGCACCTTCGCCAGCTCGAGGACCGCGCCCAGGGGAACACCCGTCCACTCCGCCACGCCGATCCCGCCGTAACGCCACTGGGTGCCCGAGGCCACCTTGCCCATGAACTCCTTGAAGAACCCACGCCCGTTGCCGGCGCACTCGACGAAGGCGATGACGGAGCGCGAGGGCAGGCGCAGGAGATCGTCGAAGCCGAGCTCGACGGGACGCTCGACGGCCTCGCCCTCGACCCGCAGCCGCCACGTGCGCACGTCGAGGGCCGGAGTGGCCGCGTGCGAGCGGACGAAGAAGTGGCTGGCCGGGGTCAGGTACCCCCGCAGCGTCTCCAGCCGGGTCTCTTGGTTGATGCCGTGGGCGATGAAGACCTCGCCCGGCACGGGCTTGACGTGGAACTTCTGCGCCGGCGCCTGGGCGACCGCCTCGCGGCTCGTGGCCAGCGCCGCGGCTCCCGCGGCGCCGGTGACGAGGAATTGCCGTCGGGTGACGATGTCACGTCCGTCCATGGTCGTCTCCTCTCCCGCGGCGGGCCCCGGGCGCGCTACTCCACCCTGGGCTGCTGCTGGGTGATACAGTGCATGCCGCCGCCGATCCGGTTCACCTCGAGCGGGTTGATCTGAACCACGCGCCGCTCGGGGAACAGCCGCTGGAGCGTCTCCCGGACCACCGTGTCCTTCTCCCGCTCGCGTTCCGGTAGCCCCTCCCGCCAGTACGCCGGCACCAGCGCGACGCCGTTGGTGACGAAGAAGTTGAGGTAGCTGACGGCGGGCATCCAGTGGATCTCGTCCCCGACCTTGAAGTCCCTGTACCAGGCGTCGAGAACATCCCGGCGCTTCTGCGCGTCCGTCAAGGGCCCCGTCCACAGGTAGTGTCGTAGCGCGGGCACTGGCAGCGTGACGATGCGGAACGGCCGCCCGTCCACATCGGCGGCGGCCCGGAGCTGGGCGAGGTTCTCCCGGAGGATCTTGTGGTCGGCCCGGCTGATCGGGTCCCAGTCCGCCTCCTGCGGGTCGATCTGGGCGACCACGATGGTCGAGTCGTTGACGAAGCGGACGTACTCGTCGATGTGGCCGTTGGCGCCCGCCCCGAAGTAGTTCTCGAGCTTCGGCCCGGAGAACACCCGGTCGGCCAGCGGGGACCGGTCGAGCCACACGATCTTCTTCTTCCGGTAGACGCGGAGGTACTCCCGCTCGATCTCCTCCAGCGGCACGCCGGGGTTGCGCTGGAGCGCCGTTCCCCGGTACGCGAGGATGACCGTGTTGCTCACCTCCAGCGCTCCGCCCTCGGCGACGACGGCCGATGAGATCGCCGGAAGGTTCAGTCGAGCCGCCAGGTCCGTGGCGACGACGCCCCGGCGCAGGACGTGTGCCCCGACGAGAAGCTCTCGCGGGTACCCGTAGGCGTTCCACGCGAAGTCGGCAATGGCGAGACGGCGCCCGTCGCTCAGGAAGCGGGGGCCGGCGTCACGAATCCAGAAGTTGGGCAGCTTGTGGGCGAAGAACTCGACGCGCTCACGTCCGATCCCGGCCGCCTCGAGGGCGTCGGCGGCCTGGGCTCTGGCGCTGTCGGACGTGACCATCAGCCGGATCCTGACGTGCGGCGCCATCGCCTGGATCATCGCGACCTGCACTCCGTGCTGCCGCGAGCTATCCGACCACCCGAGCCAGACGGCCTCGTGCGGCGCCCATTCCGGAGGGAAGCTGTATCCCGGTGCCCCCGGCGCAGGGTCCTCGGCTCGTCGAGTGGAGACGCAGCCGGCGATGGCGAGCAGCAGGACTGCGATCACCACCCGGCGCGCTGCCCGAGTCATGACCATGGCCTCGCGGGCCTCCTCAGCCCCGCAACGCCCGCACGGGATGCAGTCCCGCCGCCTTGCGGCGATGATCCCGGCCACCGCCCGTTCCGGTGTCAGCGCCCCCTGCTCGCCCTCATAGGGACGGAGCGCGACCGGCCGCTCACGCGGCGGTCGGGGCCAGCAGCTCCTCGGCCAGCCGGCGGATCACAGCCACGCTGGGCGCCGCCGGCTGGTACTCGATCAGCGCCATCCCCCGCTCGTCCGCGGCCACCACCGCCTCGTCGTAAGGCACCACCGCCGCGAGCGGCAGCGCGTGCCGGGCGGTGAACTCGCGCACGGTCTCCTCGTCGCGCGGCGTGCGCACCTTGTTGGCGACCATGCGGACGCTCGCGATGCCGAGATCCTTCGCGAGCGCGAACGACCGGCTGGCCGTCTCCAGCGACTTGAAGTACGGCTCGCCCACGATCAGCAGGGTCTCGACGTGGCGTGCCGTGCCTCGGCTCAGATGCTCGAGCCCCGCCTCGAGGTCGACGATCGCCATCCGCGAGGTCCCGGCCACGAGGCCGCCCAGCACGCCACGCACGGTGGCGTGCGCCCGGCAGAGTCAGCCAGAG
>Ga0214471_10004081_pt1 | contig 11279 bp, 10 predicted proteins | sample RVTome_5_FD_207665 | JGI IMG/M metagenome (GOLD analysis project Ga0214471, IMG submission 207665) | Soil microbial communities from uranium-contaminated site in the Upper Colorado River Basin, Wyoming, United States - RVT142D155 | ecosystem: Environmental > Terrestrial > Soil > Contaminated >... | reverse complement strand
ATCGAGCGCGGTTGGATGACGACGATCCACGCCTACACAAGCGACCAGAGGATCCACGACCTGCCCCACAGCGACCTGCGGCGGGCGCGGGCGGCGGCCGTATCGATGATCCCGACCACCACCGGAGCGGCGAAGGCCGTGGCGCTGGTTCTGCCCGAGCTGGAGGGCAAGCTCGACGGCTGCGCGGTCCGCGTGCCGACGCCGAACGTCTCGATGGTCGATCTGGTCGCCCAGGTCGCCAAGGCCACCACCGCTGACGAGGTCAACGACGCCTTTCGCGCCGCCGCCGCTTCGGGGCCGTTGAAGAAGATCCTCGCGGTGTCCGACGAGCCGCTGGTCTCGATCGATTACAACGGCGACCCGCGGTCGTCGACCGTCGATGCCGGCTTCACGAGCGTCGTCGGTGGCAGCCTCGTCCAGGTGATGTCCTGGTACGACAACGAGATGGGCTACTCGACGCGTCTCAAGGACCTCGCCGAGCACGTGGCGGCGAGCCTTTAGCCGGCCGTGGTGGAAGTGTGATGGGTCTGGCGCGTGGGTCTTGCGGGTGACCGCAAGAAGAGCCGACGCAGGCGATGGCGAAATGTCCCGATGAGCTTCGGATCGGTCGAGGTCCTGCGCCGCAAGCTGGCCCTCGATGACCTCGAGGTGGCGGGACGCCGGGTGCTGGTGCGCGCCGATCTCAACCTGCCGGTGGAGGACGGAGAGGTTACCGACAGCACCCGACTGGACGCGACCCTGCCGACGCTGCAGGCCCTGCTCGCCGCCGGCGCCGGGCTGATCGTGATGTCGCACCGGGGCCGGCCGAAGGGCCGGCGCGACCCCGAGCTGGGGATGGCTCCCGTCGCTGCGGCATTGCGAGCGGCCCTGCACCGGGAGGTCGCGCTGCTTCCCGACTGCGTCGGCGACGAGGTCGAGGCGGCGGCCTGCTCGCTTCGCCCCGGCGAGGTGGCGCTGCTCGAGAACCTGCGCTTCCACCCCGGCGAGACCGCCAACGATCCGCGGTTCGCCGACCGGCTCGCCGCTCTCGCCGACCTCTACGTCGACGACGCCTTCGGGGCCGCGCACCGGTCGCACGCCTCGATCACCGGGGTGCCGGCGCGAGTCGAGGCGGCGGCCGCCGGCAGGCTCCTGATCCTGGAGGTGGAGATGCTGAGCCGCTGTCTCCAGGCCCCGGAGAAGCCCTTCGTTCTGGTCGCCGGTGGCGCCAAGGTTTCCGACAAGCTCGACGCCGTCGCCCACCTGATGCCGCTCGTCGACCGGCTGATCATCGGCGGCGCGATGGCCAACGCGGTGCTCGCCGCACAGGGGCGGGCGACCGGCCGCTCACGGATCGAGGAGGGCTCCCAGGAGCTGGCCCGCGACCTCGTGCGCCGGGCGGGAGAGCAGGACGTCGAGGTGCTGCTGCCCGAGGACTTCGTCGTCGCCGACGGCCTCGATGACCCGGAGAGCGCCGCGATCACCGCGGAGATCCCCGCCGGCGCCATGGCCCTCGACATCGGACCGCGGAGCGCCGAGCGCTTCGCTGGGGCGCTCGCGGATGCCCGCACGGTGCTGTGGAACGGGCCGATGGGGGTCTTCGAGGTGCAACGCTTCGCGGCCGGCACCGAGCGGGTCGGGCGGGCGATCGCGGCGCTGCGTGCGCGCGGCGCCCTGACGATCGTCGGCGGCGGCGATACCGCCGCGGCCGTCGCCGGCGCCGGACTGGCGGCGGACATGAGCCACGTATCGACCGGCGGCGGGGCAGCCCTCGAGCTGCTCACCGGGGCGGTCCTGCCGGGCATCGAGGCGCTCACCGATCGGCCGGAGTGAGCGCCCGGCTACCCCGGCCTGTTAGGCTTCCGGCGGGGGCCGTCGACCATCCGGATCTGGAGGCAGAATGAGCGAGCGGACACCCTTCATCGTCGGCAACTGGAAGATGTTCAAGACGATCCCCGAGGCGCGCACGGCGCTGACCGAGCTGCGCGGCGCTCTGCGCGACGTCGAGGGGGTCGAGTGCGGCGTGGCGCCGTCGTTTCCGGCGCTGGCGGCCGCCGCCGAGGTCCTCCGCGGCAGCAAGATCGTGGTGGCCGGCCAGAACCTCTATCCCGAGGACGAGGGACCGTTCACCGGAGAGGTCTCGCCCACCATGCTGCTCGACGCCGGGGCCAGTCACGTGATCCTCGGCCACTCCGAGCGCCGTCAGATCTTCGCCGAAGACGACGCCTTCATCTCCCGCAAGCTGGCGGCGGCCGTCAGCCACGGCCTCGTGCCGATCCTCTGCGTCGGGGAGACGCTCGAACAGCGCGAGGAGGACGAGACCGTCGCCGTCGTCACCTCGCAGCTCGGCAACGGCCTGGCCGGGCTCAGAGGCGCGAATCTGGCCGATCTGGTGATTGCCTACGAGCCGGTCTGGGCGATCGGCACCGGGGTGACCGCGACGCCTGCCCAGGCGCAGCAGGTGCACGCGATCATCCGCGACTTCCTGGGCGACCTGCTGGGACCGGTCCTAGCCGCCGCGATCAGGATCCAGTACGGCGGCAGCGTCAAGCCCGCAAGCGCCGCCGAGCTGCTCGCCGAGACCGACATCGACGGCGCCTTGGTGGGCGGCGCCAGCCTCGACCCCGACTCGTTCGCCGCCATCGTCAAGGCGGCTCGCGGCTGAGCGGTCCGCCACGGCCCCGCAATCGCTGCCGCGCCGGGGCCCACCGGGGGGGGGCTCCCGGGCCGGGCCGGCGAGCCTGCCAGCGGGCATTCTGGGGCTCTCGAGCGGGCCTGGGTGCACGTCAGATTTGTGAGATGACGTCACCGGGCGAGTGGGCTTCGTGCGTTGTTGGCGCGGTATCTCTCTGTTAGATTGTTACTCCGAGCTTGCGAGGGTCGCTCGCTTCTCGTTTTCCCCGGGGCCGAGACAGAGTGGGTTGACGTGTGGTCGCGGCAACCGCGCGGCGGCTCCGCCAGAGAGGGCTTTCCAATGGAGTTGTTGCTGACCATCCTGCACATTTTCGTCTGCCTGTTTCTGATCTTCGTGGTGCTGCTGCAGTCGGGCCAGGCCGCCGACCTCGCCGGGGCCTTCGGCGGTGGCGGCAGCCAGACCGCGTTCGGAATGCGGGGCGCCGCGACGTTGCTGCAGAAGCTCACCACGGTGTCGGCGGTGCTTTTCATGCTGACCTCGCTGAGCCTGGGAATCGTCGGGCGTAGCGAGTCGTCGGTGATCGACGACATCGAGGGCCCACCGCCGGTGAGCGCTCCGGCGGAGGCCGGGCAGCCGCAGGGCGGCGGCGAGACCGGGCGCGGCCCGCAGCAGCCGGGCCCCGGTGGCGGCGGCTCCGACCCGGGCAGCGGGCGATCCTGAGGCGGCGCAGACCCCCGATTCGTATCGAGTGCCGAGGTGGCGGAATCTGGCAGACGCGCATGGTTGAGGGCCATGTGGGCTTCGGCCCGTGGGGGTTCAAGTCCCCCCCTCGGCACCAATTGACAGGAGCTTTCCGTGGTCGAGCCTGACGCCGAGTCCCGCCGCGTGGTGCTTGCCAAGCCGCGCGGCTTCTGCGCCGGCGTCGTGCGCGCCGTCGACATCGTCGATCTGGCGCTCGAGATGTACGGGCCCCCGGTGTACGTCCGTCACGAGATCGTCCACAACAGCTACGTCGTCCGTGACTTCGAGTCCCGCGGGGTCGTCTTCGTCGACGAGATCGAGGAGGTCCCCGACGAGGGAGTGGTCATCTTCTCGGCCCACGGCATCCCCCCCGAGGTCCGCGAGGAGGCCCGCGCCCGCGGGCTCAGGAGCGTCGACGCCACCTGCCCGTTGGTCACCAAGGTCCACGACGAAGCGTTACGCTACGTCGCCCAGGGCTACCACATCCTGCTGGTCGGTCACGCCGGTCACGTGGAGGTCGAGGGCACGATGGGACACGTTCCCGATGACGTCACGCTGGTACAGACCGAGGCCGAGGCCGAGGCCGTGCAGGTCCCGGCCGGCGGCAAGGTCGCCTACCTGACCCAGACGACCCTCTCGATCGACGACGTCGCCGGCGTCCTGGCGGTCCTCAAGCGCCGCTTTCCGGAGATCGTGGGGCCCGCCAAGGACGACATCTGCTACGCGACCCAGAACCGCCAGGAGGCGGTCAAGCGGATGGCCTCGGAGGTCGACGCGATCATCGTTGTCGGGGCGCCCAACTCGTCGAACTCGAACCGCCTCGTCGAGGTCGCCGAGGCCGCCGGAGTGCCCGCCTACCTGGTGCAGACGCGCGACGAGATCCGTCCCGAATGGCTCGCCGGCGTCGCCAGGGTGGGGATCACCGCGGGCGCCTCGGCGCCGGAGACGCTGGTGATGGACATCGTCGACGAGCTACGCGGTCCGCAGGGCACGGTGGCCCAGCTCGACGGGCCGGAGGAGCGCGTGCACTTCCCGCTGCCGGTGGAGTTCGTCAAGGATTTCCGCGAGCGGGGCCTCGACCCCGAGGCGGCGCTCGAGGGTTTTCGCCAACGCTGGTAGCGGCGCGCGGAAAGCGATAACGCGGCGTCTGCTGCGTTGCGGCTTGCGATTGTTTCATGGGTTCGGCGCCCGCCACGAGAGTAGCTTCTCCTGCGTCGCCCTCGCGGCGCGCGCCTTGCATCCACCACGTTCTCGCTTCCCGGTGGGGAGGTGGTTGCATGCGCCGGTGGCGCATCATCGCCTGTGGCGGCGGTTACATCATTCTTTTGATGACCTTCTGGGCCTGCTCGGCGGTGAGGCCGGCCGGGCGGTGGGCGAGCGCGCCGCCCTCGTCGAGGACCGGCTCCTGCTTGCCCAGCGTCGGGCGCTCGACCTGCAGGAACTTGCCGATGTAGATCTCGTCGCCCCACATCAGCGCCTTCTCGCACGCGGACTTCCAGTCGCCGGTGTCGTGCTCCTCGTCCTCGAGCTTGCGGACGCGCGGCCGGAAGAAGGCGTAGTCGTTGTCGTGGTTGAAGGTCACGCAGGGGCTGAAGATGTCGATCAGCGCGAAGCCCTCGTGCTCGATCGCCTCCTTCATCAACATCTGCAGGTGCTTGGGGTCGCCGGAGAAGCCGCGGGCGACGTAGGTGGCGCCGTTCATGATCGCCGAGGTGATCGGGTTGATCGGCTTCTCGATGTTGCCGAACGGGGTCGACTTGGTCTTCATGCCGATCTCGCTGGTCGGCGAGATCTGTCCGGTGGTCAGCCCGTAGATCTGGTTGTTCATGACCAGGTAGGTCAGGTCGACGTTGCGCCGGGCGATATGGGTGAAGTGGTTGCCGCCGATTCCGTAGCCGTCGCCGTCGCCGCCGGTGCAGATGACGGTGAGCTCGTGGTTGGCCATCTTGAGGCCGGTAGCGACGGCCAGGGAGCGCCCATGAAGGGTATGCATCCCGTAGGCATTGAAGAAGCCGGGGAAGTTCGACGAGCAACCGATGCCGCTGACCGTGACGATGTCATGGGGCCGCAGCCCGAGGTCGGCGGCGACGACCTGCAGCGACTTCAGGACGCCGAAATCGCCGCAGCCGGGGCACCAGTCGGGCTCGACCTTGCCCTTGAAGTCCTTCGAGGTCACCTTGGTGACCGGCTCTGCCACTTTCGTTTCGCTCATCATCTGCCTCGTTTTCGGTTCGCGAAGATCGTTTGCTCTCGGGCTCCCGGCCGCTCAGACCATGATCTCCTGGGTCGGGACGTAGATTTCGGTCTTTCCGGCAAGCTGCTCCTGCACGCCGGCGACGATGTGATGGGGCATGAACGGCTCGCCGTCGTACTTGCGGATGTGTCCGTCGGCGGAAAACCCGGTCTCGCTGCGCAGGTAGCGGGCGAACTGGCCGCTGTGGTTGTTCTCGACGATGATGACGCGCTTGGACTTCGCCAGGATGGCGGCGATCTCGTCGCCGTGGAACGGCACGATCCACTTGACGGACAGGTGGTTGGCGGTGACCCCGAGGTCGGCGAGCTGCTCGATGGCCTCGCGGATGACGCCCCAGGTGGAGCCCCAGCCGACCAGCGTCACGTCGGCGTCGTCGGCGCCCTCGAGCACCGGTGGGGCCACGCGAACGGCCACCGTCTCGAACTTGCGGGCCCGCTTCTCGACCATCTTGCGGCGCTTGTGGGGGTTGGTGAACTCGTCGGAGATCAACACCCCGTCCTCGTCGTGCTCGTCGGTGGAGACGACATGGACGTAGCCTTCGAGGCCGGGGATGGCGCGCGGCGAGATGCCGCTCTCGGTGTCGGCATAGCGCTTGTAGCCGCCGCCCTCGCGGGTTCCGGGGTCGGCGAGAGCGCCGTTGTCGGATGACCTGCCCTCGGTGATCAGCTCGCCCCGGTCGATCTCGGGCTGCAGGTTGATGGCGTCGGGCACGACGCTGAACGTTCCCTCCGAGATCAGCAGGTCGGAGACCACGATGCCGGGGCACTGGGCAGCGTCGCACAGGTTGAAGACCTCGGGGAGGGTGTTGAAGGCGTCGAGGGCGTCCTTGGGCGCGACGATGAAGCGCTGGAAGTCCCCCTGGCTGGCGCCGAGCATCTGCCAAAGGTCGCCCTGCTCGGTCTTGGTGGGGACACCCGTGGAGGGGCCCGCCCGCTGGACGTCGATGTAGACCACCGGGATCTCCATCATGCCGGCGGCGCCGATCGCCTCGGTCATCAGGGCGAAACCGCCGCCGGAGGTCGCGCACATGGAGCGGACGCCGGCGTGGGCGGCGCCGATCACCATGTTGGCGACGCCGATCTCGTCCTCGACCTGGCGCACCATGATGTCGAGGTCACGGGCGTTGCTGGCCATCCAGTGGAGGACGCCGGTCGACGGGCTCATCGGGTAGGCGGCGTAGAACTTGACGCCGGCGGCGGCGCCGCCCATTGCCAGAGCGTCGTTGCCCGACCAGACGGCGAGCGGCTCGTCGTTGCTCGGCACCGGGTCCGGAAAGGCCTCGAAGTTCTCCTTGGTGTGCTCGTAGGCGGCCCGCGCCGCGCCGACGTTGAGGTCGACGACTTCCTGGCCCTTGCGCTTGAAGGTCTCCGTCAAGGCGGCCTCGAGAATGCCCCACTCGATCCCCAGGAGCTCGGCGGTGACCCCGATGAAGGCGGTGTTCTGCAGCAGCTTGTTGGGGTTGTCGCCGGTCAGCTCGCTCACCGGCACCGGTACCAGGGTCACGCCTTCGGGTGTGTCGCCGGCCTCGACGCTGTCGCTGTTGAAGATCGCCCGGGCGCCGGGTCCGAGAACGCCGAGGTGGCGGTCGAGGGTGTCCTGGTTGAGGCAGAGCAGCAGGTCGATCTTGTCGCCGTGGCAGGTCGGCTGCCGGTCGCTTACCCGCACCGTCAGCAGGATGTGGCCGCCGCGGATGATCGACTGGTAGGCGTTGTAGGCGTAGATGTGCAGCCCACGGCGCACGAACATGCGCGCCAGGACGTTCCCCGGCGTGGCGATACCCTGGCCGGCGGCGCCGCCGATGGCCAGGGCGAAATCGAACTTGGCGTCCTTCATGGGCGGAAGCCTCCCAGATCGCGAACTCGTCGGAATCGACACTCAGATCCGGCGCCCTTGTGGCGCGCCGGGCGAATCAAGCACTCTAGTGGTGCGCTTCCGAAATACCGTGGCATTCGGCCGCCGATCCATCCCCGCTGGCTGCGTTGGGCTCCTTGCGGCGTACGGCAACGCGTACGCCTCAGTCGCCCGCCTTGCCAGCGGGGCGCCTCGGCGTCCTCGGTGCACACGGTATTTCGGAAGCGCACCACTAGTCTACCGTGCGGCCCCCGCTTTGAGCCAGCGGCCGGACCGCCGGAGCCCGGGCTCGCCGCGCGGACGCGCTCGACTCACACGAGCCGGGTGCCGATCCATCGCCGCCAGACCGTCGCCGGCAGCAACTGGATGATGGCGTGGGCGAACGCCTTCTCGTAGGCGCGCTCGAAGGCCAGCTCGTCGTTGCGGTCGGCCTTCTTCTCACACCAGGCGCCGATGCGGCTGCAACGCTCCTGCCGGTCGCGGACCTCGACCAGCACCTCGACGGATTCGGTTTCGTCGAGGAAGCCGCCGCGCTCGGGCATGACCTCGAGGCCGCCCAGGCGCACCGCCTCGCGGACGATGGTCCCCGAGAAGAGGTCGACCTCCTGGAGCCGCCGGTAGATCTCGTCCTCCGCCCAGAGGTCGACGAGCTCGGGCAGCGTCAGCTGTTCGAGGATCCCGGTCTCGACCGCGTCGCGATTGCCTGGCATTCTCCGTGACTCCACTGTCGGCGCTGGCTGGCGCCGAATCGCGGGCCATCTTAAAGACGGCCGTCTGGCAGGTCAAGCAAGCTCTGGCAGGCGACCAGGATCCCATGGTTGCCCGCCGCGCCACCGAGATGCAACCTCTCTCGCCAAGCTGGCGGGGAGCGATAAGGCGGTGGATGCCAGGCGCGCGCCGCGAGGGCGACGCAGGAGAAGCTACTCTTCGTGGCGGGCGCCGAACCCATGAAACAATCGCAAGCGCAACGCCGCAGACGCCGGCTTATCGCTCCCCGCTGGGGCTGCTACGCGGTCGAGGGGGGTCCTTCGCCCGGCTTGGGCTCGACGCTCTCGTAGCCGTCGCCTTCGAAGCCGAAGAACTCGCGGGCCTTTTGTTCGATGATGTCGTGGCTGCGAGGGTCCCCCAGGTTGAGCGCCAGCTCGTTGATGATCTTCACTTGCTCGACGAGCCACTCCTTCCAGGCGTCCTGGCAGACGTTAGCGAGCACCTGCTCCTTCAGCTCCCCTCGGAAGGGGATGTGGGCGGTAATCGCCGGACCTGTTTTCTGATGTCGGACGCAGAAGACCTCGTCTGCCATGGTTCCTCCGGTATGGGATCATTTGATGGGGCGGTCATTCATTCCCCGCGGGCGATCCTGACGCCGGCGCTGGCGCCGATGCGCGTCGCCCCCGCCGCGATCATCTCGAGCGCGGCCTCGCGGGTGCCGATACCGCCGGCCGCCTTGACGCCCATCGCCGGCCCGACGATGCGGCGCATCAACGCCACGTCGTCGATGGTCGCCCCTCCCGGCCCGAAGCCAGTGGAGGTCTTGACGAACTCGGCGCCGGCGGCTCGGGCCAGCTCACAGGCGGCGACCTTTTCCTCCTCGGTGAGCAGCGCTGTCTCCAGGATGACCTTGAGGATCGCCCCACCGCGGTGGCTGGCTCCGGCGACCTGCTCGATGTCCTGCCGCACTGTATCGTAGCGCGCCGACCGCAGCGCCCCGACATTGATGACCATGTCGATCTCGCGGGCCCCGTCGCGAACCGCGCGCCGGGCCTCGTATGCCTTGGTCTGGTGCATGTTGGCGCCGAGGGGGAAGCCGACGACCGTGCAGGCCGGCACCTGGCTGCCGCGCAGCGTAGCGGCCACCAATGGCACGTAACACGGGTTGACGCAGACGCTCGCGAAGCCGTACTCGAGCGCCTCGCCGCAGGCGCGCACGACGTCGGCTTCGGTGGCGCCCGGCTGCAATACCGTGTGATCGATGAGCCTGGCGATGGCGTCGCCCACCGGTAGCGCCGATCCGGCCGGACCGTCGTGGTCGGTGGGAGCCGGCGGGCAGTGATCGTGGTCGGCCATGGGGCGGGGCGGGGGTCGGAACGCAAGAGCTCAGGATGATCGGATGCGAGGATAGTAGATCACGACGGCGGCAGGCGCCCCGTCCCGTACTCCGTTTCGGGAGTGCGATGATCCTTGCCAGGCCTACGGGCTGCTAGGGACCCCGGGCCACCGCGGTGCGGACGCGCTCCGCCGCCTGGCGGGCGGCCGCCGCGATGCGCTGCGGATCGAGGGTCGTGAAGCGGCCCTCTTCGAAGAGGATGCGACCGTCGACGATCGTCGTCTTGACGTCGCTGCCGCGCGTCGCGTAGGCGAGGTGGGAGTAGGGGTCGAAGCGGGGGACCAGGTTGGGGCGCGACCCGTCGACGATGATCAGGTCGGCGCGCTTGCCGACCTCGAGGGAGCCGATGGTGGCGTCGAGGCCGAGGGCGCGGGCGCCCTCGATGGTGGCCAGCGCCAGCGCTTCGGTCGCCGGCAGGGCGGTCGGGTCGGCGGCCATGTGCTTGTGCAGCAGGGCCGCCGTTGAGATGGCGCCGAACATGTCGAGGTCGTTGTTGCTGGCCGGGCCGTCGGTTCCCAGGCCGATGGCGACGCCGGCGGCCCGTAGCTCGGCCAGCGGCATGGTCCCCGAGGCCAGCTTCATGTTGCTCTCGGGGTTGTGAACGGCGCCGACGCCGCGGCGGGCAAGCGTTGCGCGGTCGGCGGCGTCGACCCAGATGGCGTGGGCGGCGACCACGTCGGGACCCAGGAAGCCGATCTGCTCGAGGTGCTGGACCGGGCTGCTGCCGTAGTCGCCGCGGATCTGATCGACCTCGTCGCGGGTCTCCGCCACGTGAATCAACAGGGGGGCGCCGTAGCGGCGCGCCAGCTCGGCGGCCCGCAGCAGGGTCTCCGGGCTGCAGGTGTAGGGGGCATGGGGGGCTACCGCCGCGGTGATCCGCGGATGGTCGACCCAGCTCTGCAGGTACCGTTCGGCGTAGGCGAGCGCGTCATCGACCGTCGCCGCATCGGGAGAGGGAAAGTCGATGATCGTCTCGCCCAGAACCCCCCGCAGGCCGGCGTCGCGGACGACCCAGGCGACTTCGTCCTCGAAGTAGTACATGTCGGCGAACGTCGTGGTGCCGCTGCGGATCATCTCGAGCGCCGCCAGCTCGGTGCCGGTGCGGACGAAGTCGCGATCGACGACCGCCGCCTCGGCGGGGAAGATGTAGTTCTGCAGCCAGTCCATGAGTCGCAGGTCGTCGGCGACCCCGCGGAGCAGCGTCATCGGCGCGTGGTTGTGGCCGTTGACCAGTCCGGGTAGGACGAGGTCGTCGGGGGCGGCCCGCACGCTGCGGGCCGGGTCGTAGAGGTGGGCGATCTCGGCGGCCGGCCCGACGGCGACAATGGCGCCGTCGACGACGGCCACCGCCCCGTTGACGATCACCCGCCGCTGCGGATCCATCGTCACCAGCGTGCCGCCGAAGACGAGCAGGTCCGCCGGCCGGCGGTCCGCCGGCGGCGCCTCTGTGGGGCCCGAGGGGCCGCAGGCCGCCTGCGCCAGGCACGCCAGCATCAGCATCCAGGGGATGATTCGTCCTCGTCGTCGGCTCATCGGCGTCGCTTCCCTCGCAGGCCGTGGTGGAAGTCAGCTGGCAGCATGTCGTCACCGCCGCCCTATTGTAGACAGCGCCGCCACCAGCTCGGCGAGCAAGCCGACGAAGGCCGGGCGGGCCCGCTCGGCGGTGGCCATCACCTCGTCGTGATCGAGCGGCGCGTCGAGGACGCCGGCGGCCA
>Ga0214471_10004080_pt1 | contig 11280 bp, 11 predicted proteins | sample RVTome_5_FD_207665 | JGI IMG/M metagenome (GOLD analysis project Ga0214471, IMG submission 207665) | Soil microbial communities from uranium-contaminated site in the Upper Colorado River Basin, Wyoming, United States - RVT142D155 | ecosystem: Environmental > Terrestrial > Soil > Contaminated >... | reverse complement strand
TGATCAAGGGCGAACTCCCATATCCGACACCGACGGTCCTCGGTCACGAGATGTCGGGCATCGTCGTCGAGGTCGCGCCGGATGTGCTGAACGTGAAGCCGGGCGATCGCGTGGTGACGACGTTCATCCTGCCCTGCGGCCGCTGCCCCGGTTGCGCCCGCGGCCGCGATGATCTGTGCGAGAACTTCTTTGCCGTCCACCGCGCGAAGGGCGTCTTCTACGACGGCGAGACACGGCTGCACCGCGCCGACGGCACGCCGCTCGCGATGTACAGCATGAGCGGGCTGGCGGAGTACTGCGTCGCGCCGGCGACAGCGGTCTTCCCGCTGCTGCCCGAAGTCTCATTGCCGGAGGCCTGCATCCTCGGCTGTGCCGTGCCGACGGCGTACAGCGCAGTGCGCCACCAGGGCGACGTCCACCCCGGCCAGACAGTGGCGGTCGTCGGCGTCGGCGGTGTGGGGTCGAACATCATCCAGATGGCGGCCGCCTTCGGGGCTGCCGAGGTCATCGCCGTCGACATCCGCGAGGACAAACTGGCGGCGGCGCGCCGGCTTGGCGCCACGCAGGGCGTCAACGGCCTGGACGGCGACCCCGCCGCGGCGATCCGCGAGCTGACAGGCGGCAAAGGCGTCGACGTCGCCTTCGAGGCGCTGGGGCGTCCCGAGACGGTGATCAACGCCTTCGACGCGGTGCGCGACGGCGGCCGTGTCGTTGTCGTCGGCCTGGCGCCGACGTCTGTTGCCGCGCCGATTGAAATCACGCGCCTGGTGCGGCGCAGCGTCAGCATGTACGGCAGCTTCGGCGCCCGCATGCGCGCCGACGTGCCGGAGGTCGTCAAGCTCGTGGCGCGCGGCGAGGTCAGCACGGAGCAGCTCGTAACGCAGCGATTCACGTTAGACACCGCGGGTGAAGCGTACGACGCGTTAAGCCGCGGCGAGGTTACGGGACGCGCCATCGTGGTGATGGACGCGGCGGCGAAGTGAGCGGCAGTCCGCGATTGTGCTAGCCTATCGGTGGTACCTGAAATCGCTTCCAAGAGGGTGAGAAATGGCCACTACAACCGCTGAAGACAGACTCCTCGAACAGGTCCTGGCGACGTTCCAGAACGCCTCAAGTCCGCGGCTACGCGAAGTCACCGAGGCCGCCATCCGCCACATGCACGCCTTCGTGCGCGAGGTCAACCTGACGCAGGAAGAGTGGATGACCGCGATCCAGTTCCTCACCGCCGTCGGGCAGAAGTGCGACGACGTGCGCCAGGAGTTCATCCTGCTGTCCGACGTCACTGGCACGTCCAGCCTGGTCGAGATGATCAACTACCAGGGCGACGCCGGCTCCACCGAGGCGACGGTGCTCGGGCCGTTCTACCAGAGCGGCTCGCCGAAGCGGAACAACGGCGACTCCATCATCGAGACGGACCACGGCGGCCCGCGCTTCCATGTTTCCGGCGTGGTGAAGTCCCTGGACGGTACGCCGATCCCCGGCGCGGAGGTCGATGTCTGGCAGACCTCGAGCAACGCGCTGTATCCGCAGCAGGACCCGGAGCAGGACCCCAACAACCTGCGCGGCCTCTTCATCACCGACGCCAACGGCCGCTACGAGTTCATCGCTGTGCGGCCGGTGGACTACCCGGTACCGACGGACGGACCCGTGGGGGCGTTTCTGACGGCCTCGGGGCGGCACCCGATGCGCGCGGCACACACTCACTTCATCGTGCGGGCGCCCGGTTACTACCCGGTGACCACGCACCTCTTCGACTCCGAGTCCAAGTACCTCGACTCCGACGCCGTGTTCGGCGTGCGCGATTCGCTGATCCTGGAATTCGAGCCGGACGGCGCCGGCCTCAAGACCACATTCGACATCACGCTGACGCCGAAGAAGTAGACGACACGTAGAGAACACCAATGTAGGCGTCCAGCATGCTGGACGCCTACATTGCGTCTGTGGCCGAGGTTTGGCGGTAGTGCCCTCGGCCGGTTAGCGGTGAGGGACGAAGCCCCTCTGGTTGATAGACGCCGCGGCGCAGCGTTGAGTTCCCCGACTTGCGATTGCCCCGCCTCGGGAATAGAGTCAAGCCAGCGTTTCGCAGTCACGGGAGGTCGATATGGCCGGTACGTACAGCATGCAGGCGTTTGTCAAAGACGCGCGCGAGATCATCGACAAGCGCCTCAGTGAGGAGAAGACGCTGGCGCTGCTCGCCTCGCCGCTGGAGCGCATCATCGCGCGCGCCGATTGCCTCGCCGAGGTGTCGCCGGACGGCACGCCGGACCCGGACAAGGGCTTCCCGATCCACCGCGCCGACGACCTCAGCATCCTCTGCGTTGTCTGGCAGCCCGAGGCGGGCACGCCGATCCACAACCACAACGGCTGGGCCATGGAAGGCATCATCAGCGGCATGGAACGCAACCGTAACTATGCCCGCCGCGATGACGCCTCGAAGCCGTGGAAGGCCGAGCTCGAAGAGGTCGAGCCCAGTATCGTCAAAGGTGGCGAGACGACCTGTCTGGACCTGCCGCCGAACGACATCCACGCGGTCGAAATCCCCGGCGGCAAGACGCTGGCGATCCACATCTACGGCAACGACCTCGCCAAGCAGTGGCGCTATCAGTTCGACATCGAGACGGGCGAGGTCAAGCCCTTCGTCAGCGGCATGCGGGTGCCGAAGCCGGCGCAGTAATCGTCCAGTCGTAACGTCATTGCGAGTGGCGGAGCCCGAACCAATCTCGCGAAGTTCCGCCGGCAGATCATGTGAGATTGCTTCGCTGCGGCTCGCAATGACGGCAAACTAGTTTGGAGTTCTCATGGCATCTGACTTCGACCCAAGGGCCGTCAAGGCGATGGTGTTCGACACGTTTGGCACCGTCGTCGACTGGCGCGGCAGCATCATCGCCGAGGGCGAGTCGTACTGGAAGCCCGTGAAGGGCATCGACATCGACTGGCCCGCCTTCGCCGACGCGTGGCGGGGCAAGTATGGCCCTTCGATGAACAAGGTGCGCAGCGGTGAGTTGCCCTGGACGAAGCTGGACGACCTGCATCGCCTGGCGCTGGAGATGAACCTCGAAGAGTTCAAAGTCAGGGGCCTCAGCGAGGTCGACAAGCAGCACCTCAACCTCGTCTGGCACCGTCTCAACGCCTGGCCGGACGCGCCCTCCGGCCTGGCCCGGCTCAAGAGCCGTTACCTCATCGCGCCGCTCTCCAACGGCAACCTCTCGTTGCTGACGGAGATGGCGAAGTTCGCCGGCCTGCCGTGGGACTGCGTGCTAGGCGCCGACCTGTTCCAGCACTACAAGCCGGACCCGGAGACGTATCTCGGCGCCGCCGCGATCCTTGGCCTCGAGCCGGGGCAGGTGATGATGACCGCGGCGCACGTGGGCGACCTTGAGAAGGCGCGCGAGCTCGGCCTGCGCACGGCATACGTGCACCGGGCTAACGAAGGCGGCCCGGGACGCGAGCGCCCGCGGCCCGCCGACGGCGACTTCGACGTCGTGGCGGACGACTTCCGGGATATGGCGGCGAAGCTGGGCTTGTAGGGGGCTTAATACCGCTCGGGCCGGAGGATGGTAGGCGTCCAACATGTTGGACGCCTACCATCTCACACGGTGAAGTCCGCTAACCGCACGCCTCAGCCCTGTTCGGTGAGTACTCTTCCTAGCGCTTCCAACCGCATCGTCCACTCCAGCTTGACACGCTCGGACGCCGCACGCGCCGGCAGTTTCTGGTGCGCCAGCGCCACGTTGCTCTTCGCGTCGCCCCTGGCGGTGAAGCCCACAACGACAATCGTGCCGTCGGGCCAGTCGAGTCGCAGACTCTTTGGCCGGGTCGCGGTCCGCACCGTCGCTTCGAGGCCGCCCAGCCAGCGGCGCCGCATCGCCTCGTCGGCCCATGCGTCAAACAGTGTTTCGACAGGCACGCCGTAGGTGCGGCTCTTGCCCGCCTCGTAGGTGCCGGCGCGTGTCTGGCCGCGCTCGCGCAGGCCCTTGATGCGTTCGTAGCCGACCGTGATGTTCTGGGACCACCAGCTGTCGACGGCGTATTCGTTGCGCAATAGCGCCGCGATGTCGCGGTGAGGCATCGTGCTCGCCTGGCGGCTGTCGAGCAGCGCGGTCCAGGCCTGCCATCCACGGCCCGTCTTCTCGGTCAGCGTTTCTTCTGCCGTACCTGCTAGCGTCGCGAGGTCTTCCGCGGGCGCAGCTGAGGGAGACGGGCGGCGGGAGTGAATGACGTTAACGCGCGCGGCAGTATAGGCTTCGCCCGTCTTCTGCATGCGGGCACGGACAGTACGCTTGAGGTCCTTGTTGCGTGGCATCGTTCTTACTCCTTCGCGCACACCACGACGCTCTCCAGCAGCAGGTCATGGCGCGCGAAGGCCTGACGATGCGGTCCGGGAGTGTGCCCCCCTTTGCCTCACACGGACCCCGGCTGGAGCGGAGCCTCAAGAGGTTAGGCGCGGACCGGCGCCGTGGAGGCAGTATCGGGGTTTGGAAATGAGCCGTCAAGCTACCGCAGGCCCAGGTCCTTCGCCCGCTGGCGCGGCTCAGGGCAACAGCACCTCAGGAGGTGGCGTAGCGGATCACGACGATCTGGTCGGCACCTGACTCCGGCGCCCAGACCTCGCCCTCGCGGCCCAGCAGCTGACGGACGCTGCCGTTGGCGTGCGGCAGCTCGAACGTCATAAAGGTCTCGGTCTCGGGGTCGAAGCGGTGGATGGCGTTGCCGCCGAAGTCGCTCAGCCAGACGGCGTCCAGCTCATCGACGTAGACGGCGTAAGCGCTGGGGTTGGCGCCCGGCAGCGGCCACTCCTGCCACGAAGCGGCGGCCGGGTCGTACACCGCCACCTGGCCCGCGTTCCATTCGCTGACCCAGATGCGGCCCTGAGAGTCCGACCAGACGCGCCGGGCACCCTGGCCCTCTGTCGGCGGCTCGATCACTTGAACGAAGGCGGCGCCGGGGGCGATGCGGCCGACGTAGTTTCCGGCAAGCGATGCGTAGTAGACGTCGCCATCGGGCGTTGCGGTGATGCCGTATGGACCTCTGCCGTTCGGCGCGTCATAGACAAACAGCTCGCCTGTATCCGGGAACAGCCTGCCGAAGACGCCGTCCTGTCCCGTGAACCAGAGGACGCCGCGATTGTCGAAGGCAGCCGTATTGAGGTTGGCGTTGCCACGGCCGGCGGGCAGCGGGTAGGCGGTGACCTCGTCGGTGGCGGGGTCGACACGGACGATGGCGTTGCGGCCGCTGTCCGTGATCCACGGCGCGCCGTCCGGCCCGACAATGACGCCGTGCGGCCGCGAGCCCGCGCCCAGCGCGACCTCTCGCACCGCGCCGGTCTCGGGGTCGAGCCAGCCGAGCCGGCCGCTACCCTGCGCCGTGTACCAGACGCCGCCATCGACCGCGGGCGCCACGTCGTGTGGGTGCGAGCCGGCGGGCACCGGATAGGACTGCATGAAGAAGTCGGTGGCGCCGCGTGGCTCCTCTTGCGGTTCGCTGGTAGCGACGGGCTCCCGCGTCGGAGCTTGGTCCGGCGCTGCGGCCCGTGGAGTCTCGGCTGCCGGGACGCTTGTTGTGGCGGGCGGCGGCTCGTCGTCGCCGGAACAGGCGGCGAGCAGGAGGAGCAGCGGTGCGACGAACAGGAGGGGTCGTTTGCTCTTCATGGCTACAGATCAGGATACGTCCTGCCGCGTGGCGTGGATGGCGGAGCTCGGGCGAGAGCCGGAGATGGCGCCGTGCGGGTCGATCGCGGCAGCCGAGGCGGCCTAGAGGCTGTCGCCCGAGTCGTCTTCGCCGGCGTTGATGTCCTTCAGGGCGTCTTGAATCGCGGTGCTGGCCTCGAGGAAGGGTCCGCCGACGGCCTCTCCCATGATGAACAGGAAGCCGATCGCGGCAAGCGCCACCGTGGCGGTGACGATGGCGTACTCGACCAGCGTCTGGCCCAGATCCGCCCTGTTCAGCCTTGCAGAAATGAGAATGAGGGCGTTTCTGAGGATACTCAGGGTCATTACTGAATAATCGACGCGAATCGCCTTCGACTTGATGCTGCGCCTCCGCTCGCATCGTGGACCGGCCGATCATTCAGGTATGAGCGCGAGCGCTTTCGGACTCGCCGCGGGCCGATTCGAGCCTTGGCGTCGCTACCTGGTCGCGCCCGCCTGGTGCGGCGCGATGGCGCCCGCGACCCTTGTGGCCGCGACGCTGCTGGCTTCGATCTTCACAACGCAGTACAGCCACCTTGACGACTCGATTTGTCAGCTCGGGGCGCAGGACCGGGCGCAGGCGTGGATCATGAGCCTTGGGTTCGTAATGTACGCCGCCTTCGTCGTCGCGTTCAGTCTGCAGGTCCGGCGCAGGCTCGATTCGGGCTGGGGCGGAGCGGCCTCGAAAGCGCTGCTGCTGCACGCCGCGTATGCCTTGCTGCTCGCCTTCGTGCAGGCGAACCCGAGAATTAGCGGCATCGAACACAACGCCGAGGGCGCGGTTCACATATTCCTGGCGCGGGGCGCAATGCTCCTCATCTGGCTGGCGATGCTGGCGACGGCGAAGCACTACTGGCAGGCGGGCAGGGACGCGTTGGCGGCCTACACGATGACAGCTATCGTGATCGGCGCCCTGCTGGCGGCGGCCTACGTTAGCCAGGTGGCCGTGGCGATCGACGGCGTGTTCGAGCGCATCATGCTGTTGCTCGTTGCCGGCTGGTTCGTGGCGCTTGCGCTGAGGCTGCGCCGCGACGCTCTACGGTCCGCCGCTGATGATGATCAGGCCGTCGCTGATCTCGCTGCCTAGCAGGTTCTCGTCTAGCTCCAGCGTCCGCGCATCGTCATCCAGCAAGAAGTCGAACACGGCGTCTGAGATAAATCCCGGCAGGTTGCCGGCGTGGAGCGAGTCGAGCTGAACCACCGGCCGCGCACCGGTCAAATCCAGGTGGCCCGTGACGACGAAGCCGGCGTCGATGCCCAACGCTTCGACCTTGCCGGCCAGCTGCCCTTTGCCGTCACCGCAGAAGTAAACGCTCAGGTCATCCAGCGGCACGTCCCGATCTTCGATGTACTGCCGAGCGCGTGAAGTCGCCTCCGACTCCGTGATGTCGATTGACGTTGCGGCCGTGGCGATATCGATCGAGAACTGGTCCCAGCGCTCATCCAGCTCTGCCGCGACGGCCGCCGAAATCGGCGCGATCTCCCGGTCGCTGCAAGTCTTCGGCGCGCCGGTGACGATGAGGAACGCCCCCAGCGCCAGCAGCACCACGGCGATGAAGAACGAGGCGGAAATGAGTGTAAAGATGATCCTCAGGGCAACACCTTACGGTAGCGGTCCCGACGATCCGCGGCGGGCGGGTTTGCTAGGTCGATTGCTCGCTCCAGTCCTTGATGATGTGGTGGGCGATGGCGATGCGGCCGGGGATGCCGTAGCCGTGCTTCTCCGGGTTGGGGTCCAGCACGGCCCGGCGTATCTCATCGCGCGTGAACCAGCGCGCGCCGTCAAGCTCCAGCGGGTCGACCGTCTCCTCCTCACCGGTGACGTGCGCGAAGCAGCCGATCATCAGAGACGAAGGGAAAGGCCACGGCTGCGAGCGGCGGTAGACGACCTCGTCGACGTCCAGGCCTACCTCTTCCTTGACCTCCCGCCGCACGGCTTCTTCAATCGTCTCGCCCTGGTCGATGAAGCCGGCCAGCGCCGAGTAGAAGTTCGGCGCCCAGGCGCGCTGGCGGCCGAGGATACAACGGTCACCGGCCCAGGCCACCATGATCACAACCGGGTCCGTGCGCGGGAAGTGCTCCGCGCCACAGCCTTCGCATTTGCGCATCGACCCCCCGTCTCGCGGCTCGGTTGGCGTAGCGCAGGCCGGGCAGTAGCGATGCCGGTTGTGCCAGTCGATCAGCGCTCGAGCGTGCGCCACGGTGCCCGCTTCGCCGGCGGCCAGCTGGGCTGCGGCGGCTCGCGTGTCGGTGAACTCCGCGCCTTCCAGTGCGAGCGTCTCAATAGGCTCCTCGAGAGGCGACAGATCGATCGCGAAATGCGCTACTTCGTCACGCATGCCGAGCAGCACCGGTTTGTCCCGCTCAGCGGCGTGTTCGAGGACCGACGCGTCGAGCCACACCAGATCGCTGGTTTCCGCGCCCGCGACGTCGCCTGTCGTCAGGGGGTTGTTCTTCCACAGCGGCAGGAAGCGGCTGGACGGCGAATCGAGCTGCGCCTGTACCCAGTCCGGGTCGCGACGCTCGTTGCTGGCGCGCCACAAGGGGTCGCCGGAAAACGGTATCGGGTCGGGCATGGCGCAGCCTCTCTAGTGCTCGGCCCATGATAGCGGCTCCGTTCGTCTCGGGGCATCGATGCGGGCTATCTCCAACATAGTCAGTATCGTGAAAGTATGGTCACCAATAAAAATAATTGAGAAAGGTCTGGTAAATCCGCGCAAACTTGCTCAAAATGCGCGCAGGCCGGGGCCCAATACGTCAGGAGGTGGATGGTATGGAGTTTAGTGCGTGGCCCAGCGTGACTAACGCATGGCCGCAGCTACTTGCCGAGGCGACCCATATTGAGAAGGCGGGATGGAAGGGGCTGTGGATCGGCGACCACTTCATGCCAAACCAGGCCGATACCTCGGGCTACTGGCAAGAGTCATGGACAGTGCTTGCCGCGCTGGCCGCGAGCGTGCCGCGCCTGCGCCTTGGCACGCTGGTCACCGGAAATACCTATCGCAATCCTTGCATCCTCGCGAAGCAAGTCGCCCAGGTCGACGTCATTAGCGGCGGGCGCGTCACGCTTGGCATCGGCGCCGGCTGGCAGGAAAACGAGCATGTGGCATACGGCATACCCTACTTAACGCCCGGCGATCGCCTGCGCCGCCTCGAGGAGTCGCTGCAGGTCCTGCGCTCGCTATTCGACAACGCTTGCACCACGTTTCACGGCAAACACTACCAGGTGGAAGACGCGCCGCTCTCGCCGCGTCCGGTCCAGGATCACCTGCCGATCCTGGTCGGCGGTGGCGGCGAGAAGGTGACGCTCCGTCTCGTGGCGCAGTACGCGGACCAATGGAACATCACGGGGCCGGCTGAGGTGGTAGCTCAGAAGAGCGAGGTCCTGCGGGAGCACTGCGAGCGCGTTTCCCGCGACCCGGCGAGCATCCACCACACCGGCGCGATGCTGGTCAACGTCGAGGACAGCGAGACCGGCGGCGGGCTCGCCAAAGGCCGCGGCTGGGTCTCTATCCACCGCACCCACGACCTCATTGACGCGCTAACTCCTTACGCCGAAGCTGGTGTCGACGAGATGATCATTCACTTCAACCCGGCGCTGCCGCTACCGCGCCGCAAGGAGCTGCTGACCGAGTTCATGGGCCAGGTCGCGCCCGCCTTCGCCTGAGACGAGACGGCATGGCGATCGTCAGCTACGGACTGAGGATTCCCGCCGTCCACCCGGCCGACCTCGCCGCCATCCGCGCCTTCGTTGTCCGCGCCGAGGAGTTGGGCTTCAGCTCGATCTGGGCCAGCGACCACGTCTTTTACAAGGTGGACGTGTTGCAGCCGCTGCATCTGCTGACCTGGATCTCGGCATTCACGACGCGGGTCCGTCTCAGCACGGCCGTCATGCTCTCCGCCTACCTCAACCCGGTCCTCCTGGCGCGGGAGGCGGCGACCATCGATTGCCTTTCGAACGGCCGGCTCTCGCTTGGCATGTCGTTGGGTGGTACGCCTGCGGAGTATTCCAGCATCGGCGTGCCGATGAACCAGCGCCTGGGCCGGCTGCTGGAGAGCGTCGAGATTATGCGGCGGCTCTGGTCGCAGGACGGCGTCAATTACAAAGGGCGGTACCACGAAATCGTCGACGGGACGATCAACCCGAAGCCGGTGCAGGCCGGCGGCGTCCCGATCTTTCTCGGTGCGACGCGGGAACCCATGCTGCGCAGGATCCCTCGCGTCGCTGACGGCTGGATCGGATCGGCCGGGAGAATCGATAGCTTCCTTGCCGGTGTCGAGACCGTGCTCAGCGCGGCAAACGAGATCGAGCGCGACCCTGCATCTCTGTCGTTTGCCAAGCTGCAGAGCATCAGCGTCGCCCCGACGGCGGCGGAGGCACGTGCGGCCGGTGAGCTGCACTGGCAGGCCTACTACGGACCCAACTTCGACATCGATGCGGCGACAATCTACGGCACGCCGGACGAGTGCCGGACGAAGCTCGCGGCGTTCGAAGACGCCACCTGCGACGAGGTTACCGTGGTGCTGGAGCCGGCCGGCCTGTCGCCGGCGCAGCTCGAAATGCTGGCCGGATTCACGACGCGGGGCTAAGCGCCGCGATGGGGTCAGCTCGCCAAGCGAGAACTTCAATTCAGCTATAGGCGCCAACAGCATCAAGAATCGGTGAAATGTGCCTATAATGTTTCGTATGGCACAAAATGTTAGTGAGACACGAAGCACCGGCGGCGGTCTGCCGGGCGGCTCGCCTGTATACGTACCGTTAGACCTCTCCCAATCGGCCCGTAAGCTGGTGATCGCCGGGACGCTCCTGGGCCTGCTCGTCGCCGCGATCAACCAGACGACGGTCAGTACAGCGTTGCCACGCATCGTCGGAGACCTGGGCGGCCTGAACCTGTTCAGTTGGGTCTTCACGTCCTACATGCTGACAAGCACGACGACGGTCCCGCTGGCGGGCAAGCTGTCCGATATCTTCGGCCGCAAGCCGTTCTTCCTCGGCGGCATCACGATCATGCTGGCAACGTCAGTCGGCGCCGGCACTTCAGGCTCGATCGAGCAGCTGATCATCTGGCGGTTCTTCCAGGGCATCGGCGCCGGCATGATCATGGGTAACGCCTTCGCGATCATCGGTGACCTGTTTCCGCCCGCCGAGCGCGGCAAGTACCAGGGCCTGTTCACCGGTGTCTTCGGCGTCGCCAGCGTGGTTGGCCCAACGCTGGGCGGCTTCCTGACCGACGCGATCAGCTGGCGCGCCATCTTCTTCATGAACATGCCGATCGGCATCCTCGCGTTTTGGATGCTGTGGCAGTACTACCCGCGCAAGGCGGCCGGTGGCGCCCGTCGCCCCGTCGACTACACGGGCGCCGCGTTGCTCGGCATGACGACGGTACCGCTACTGCTGGCCCTGGTCTGGGCCGGCAGCGAGTTCGCCTGGAGTTCGCCCGAGATCACCGGCCTGTTCACGCTTTCGGGCCTCGCGCTGATTGCCTTCGTGTGGAACGAATCGCGCGTGCCTGAGCCGATCATTCCGCTGATGCTGTTCCAGAGCCGCTTCTTCGCGGTGGCCACGATCCTCTCCTTCATCACCGGCATGGGC
>Ga0214471_10004079_pt1 | contig 11282 bp, 10 predicted proteins | sample RVTome_5_FD_207665 | JGI IMG/M metagenome (GOLD analysis project Ga0214471, IMG submission 207665) | Soil microbial communities from uranium-contaminated site in the Upper Colorado River Basin, Wyoming, United States - RVT142D155 | ecosystem: Environmental > Terrestrial > Soil > Contaminated >... | reverse complement strand
ACACGGTGGGCTCGCGACCGAGATTGGCCTTCGTGCCCTTGTTGAGTGCAGTGAAGAGCGCTCTGCGTTCCGGCTCGGAAACCGGCCTCAGGATGGCGTCCGGAATGCCCCCAAGAGTCCAGGCCTGCGGCGGTCCGCCGGGGTCGCGAACGGAGGCCAGGGGTTCAAGGGTCGGGGGTTTGGCGGGCGGAACCATACGGCTGTCGCGCTGGAACAAACGTCGTGCCAGCTCGTCATTGGTCGCGTTGCCGTTCACTTCTTTTCGATTAGACACGTCATTCGCCCTCTCTGATACAGGATTCCTTGCCTGGGTTACCGCTGGTCGATTGAGGGGGGCTTGCTCGCCCTCAGCAATCCAACCCTTCGAGCCATGAGCGGCCTGCCGCCTACGGCGAATTGACGTCATGGAACTTCGTTGAGACTGTCGAGAAGAGGCTGGTTACGTCTTGCCCGACGATACTCCCAAGACCACGGCGGCCACAGCAAGCAGCGAAACGATCATCCCGTCTTCGACCAGCGTCTGGCAGACATCTCGCTTGAGCTCGCACCTTCAAATGTCCAGGACGCGGATCATCTTCTATGCACCCTCGCCAGAAGAAAGTGAGGGCCGGGCCAAGCCCGGCCCTCTGAAAGTCGGGAGTAGGCAGGGGGATGGCTACTCCTTAGATATCACGACTTGTGAACGCGAAATGGCTCTCGATGGACCTGCCAGACGCGCCTTTACCACAGCGTCGAACTCAGCTGCAGGTGTCGGAGACCGTTCTCGAGTCCATCATCTGCAGCTTGTGATCGTTGAAGGTGACGACAACCTCCGCTACTCCAGTCACATCCCCGAAATCGAACACGACTTGCCCGACGTCATACCTGGCCAGCCTGTTTTTTGTGCTCCCGGAAAGCGGGTCGCCTGATGCATCCAGGAGCCGTGTCACGACCTCGAGCTCTCTGCCGCCCTTGAGGCCGGACCAGTTCACGGCGACGATGCAGTTCTCCGTGTCCGTAATTGAAATGTCACCGATGACCAGTTCCGGCTTGCCGGCCTCAGCTGATCTGGACCAACCATCCAGCGTTCCCGCTGAAGCGACGGCTAACAGCATCACTAACCCAAACAGACCTACTCGCATTTTTCTTCCTAACTTAACTCGTGCTTAGCACGTCGATGCCTATACATGGCCGCTGCCTGTCAAAACCTGACGGGCGTTTGCTGGAATCGTCCGAAAATCGCGAGCGTGCCCAACGGCGATAGCTCTGAAGCGCCGCGGATCGAGCGCCAAGCTGCCTGCTCAATCGAGAGCCGACAGCACGCCGCACGGCCCGGCCGGAAATCACCGCAGCGATAGGCGAACGACCGAGGACACGGCCCAGATTTGTCTGCGACCCGTATGATTTCGCGCCATTCAAGCCATAAGTGGAAAGGAACAGGTCCATATGCTTCTGAAGTTAGGGGGAACCACCATTGCTCTTGCTGAAGAACCAATCTCCCGGCAAACGGCAGCAAATCCCGGTTTCTAGGGAACGCGCTCAAAGCCTGGTTGAATTCGCGTTCATCCTGCCCATTTTTCTACTGATCGTCATGGCGACGATCGACTTCGCGTGGGGCCTGAACGCATACATCACGATCACCAACTCCGCCCGCGAGGGTGCGCGGCTGGCAGTCACGCTGGGCCCCACGGATCCGGACACGGTGAGCATCGTCCAGGACTACGTGGCGGACCGTTCATCTGGTCTCGTCGAAGGGTCGGATGTAAGCGTCAACTATCCGATAGACGCGGCGAGTCAGAACCCCGTGGAGGTCACCGCTGAATACGACTACGAGTACATAACTCCCGTCGGCAAGCTCTTGAGCCTGCTCAGCGGCGGCTCCATCGAGGACCCCTTACATATGTCGTCGACCTCCACGATGAAGGTCGAATGACGAAGCGTCGTTGAATCGACTCAGTCTATGAACCTGACATTCTTTGGAGAACACGCATGAACTCGAGCCAGCGGGGCCAGATTCTCATCCTTTTCGCGATCGCCATCCCCATCATCATCGGGTTCGCGGGGCTCGCGCTCGACATTGGCGTACTGCTGTCGAGCCGAACCAGCCAACAGAAAGCTGCGGACGCGGCCGCGCTCGCCGCCGCAGTCAGCTGGTACGCGGATCCGTGGGCCACGCCATTGCAGCTAACCGACGATGCTAAGGAGTACGCAGAGAAGAACGGTTACGGTGATGATGCCACTGTCGCCGTTGACTTCCCTGAGAAGTGCGGCAGGCAGGTCGTCAAGCATGATAAATGCGTGGGCGTGACCATCACGCAGACCGAGACGACGTATCTCCTCAGCGTCCTGGGCATCGACAGCGGAACGATCAAGGTAAGGGGAGTCGCGGCCATTACCGATGTGGACAAGAACTACGCGCTGATCGTGCTGAACGCGACCGCCTGCAAGGCATACAACCACACGAGCAGCTCAGACCTCACGCTCACCGGCGGCGGCATGATCGTCAACTCGGACGGCAGCGAATGCACCGGCGACGACGTATCCGCTTACCAGGGCGGCGGCAGCGTGGTCACGGCGGAGGAGTGTTACACCGAGAATGAAGGTGTGCAGGTCGATTGTCCGATTGAGTACAACAAGGACGGCGGCTGGGTGACGGAAAACAACGCAACGACGAGCCCGCAGCCGCTTCCAACCAACCCGATACCCGATCCCCTGGATGGCCTTGTGGAGCCTGTCCCCTGTGACAGCCCTGGCGTGCCCGCCGGCTGCGTCCCGGCGTCACCCACTTCCAATCCCCAGGCGACGCCCAGCAACCCCAAAGCACTGTCGATCCCCGGAAACTCCCCTGTGACCTTGCAACCCGGCACTTACTACGGCGGAATCAAGATCAGTGGATCGGCCACAGTCACGTTTGAGCCTGGCCTCTACGTACTGGCCGGTGGCTGCAGTTCATCTGGCCAGTGCGGTAACGACGGTGGCCTCGAGAAGACGACCGCGGCAGCCACGCTTCTAGGTGAAGGGGTTACTTTCTTCATCACCCGGGCCCCGAATGCCAACAGCCCCGGTAGTCGCGAGTGCGGCGCGTTCAAGCTGGCGTCCGGCGGAGTCATCGAGATGTCCGCGCCCGACGACAGCTACGTCAAGGGACCGCCGTCGGTGGGCATCCTGGGGCCGCTGGACGACAGCCCAATCGACGCCTCAGACCTGAACGACGGGGCGGAATCGGTCTTGTTCTGGCAGAGCAAGACGTGCAACCCTCAGCATTCGTTCGACTTCGACGGCAACAACAGCGTCAATCTCGCGGGTCTGATCTATCTTCCGTTGGGAACGCTGAACCTATCAGGGTCGGGCAACATCGGCACGACGCAGATCATCGTGGACACCTTCAAGTTCAGTGGTACCGCGGACGTCTGGCTTAACTACAAAGGCTATGTCCAAGCCACCTTGCCCAAAATACTCTTGGCAGAGTAGGGCGGCAGCTAGCATCGCCGGCAGATTTTGGATTCTGCGAGCTTCGACCGCTGCCGAGTGTAACGTCACGCTTACACGGTCGTTTTCTAATACAGAACGGATTCTCTGGCAACGTCAAGGCCGACGTAACGAGCCGGAAGCTACGATCCTCCGCTATGATCTGGTCGCCTGAAGCGGAGAGGAGCGAGTGGCGAAACCGACCGGCCTCCTATTCGCGGGCAGATCGCCCTTGGAGGTTTCTATTGATAGACGGTCGGTACATTCGGATGTTTCGTGAACTTCTCCTCGCCTATGCATGCTGCGTCGCGATCGCAGTCTTGGTCCCGCTGGAGTTTTGGCGTGACTTGGGCCAGGGCGGCGTTGGCCTCCTGACGCTTGTTGTCGCCGGGCTCATCGCTGGGGGTGTAACTATTCGCCATCGCACTCCGAAGGAAAGCGGGCCAGTCAATCGCGCATCCGCATCTCAGGTCACCATCAAACCCGCATAGTTTCAACTCCACTTCACACTTCTACTGGAAAGCCCTCTCACACAACAGATGTGAGAGGGCTTTTCCTCGTGCCCGTCAGATCAGCGTACTTTTTACCCATAGTTATATAGACCGCCGTGCCAGGCCCGGAATGCTCTCAGGACCGGCGCGGGAAATTTGGAGGAGGCGACATGGCTGATCAGAAAGAACACAGCATCGCACGCAAACTGAGGTTTGGCGCCGCCACTTCCGGCTACATCCTGCTGGCGGCATCTGCCGTCTTCCTGATGAATGTCATCTATCAGTCGTTCCAGGCGCAGGTCTTCGACGGCGTGGTCGCGGCGATGATCGGCGTGGTGGCCGTGTACTGCATGGTCGCGTTCACCCTGATTGCCGCTTTCTCTCGTCATGACGACGCGGAGTTCTCTGCCGCGTCAACAGTCGAGCCGCGCGAAAGCAATCTGCGCCTTCTTGAGTTCGACCCGCCTCCGACATCGGCTCGTGAAGCTGAGCATTCATCTGCGTCCAGCATCGAGGTCGACAGATCGGGCCGTGCTGCGTAGCCTCTAGGTCGCCTTGGCGGCCTCAAGCTTCTCGGTGTCTGCGGCGCGGCCGTGAGAAATGCCATGCACGAGGCTCGGGTCGCTGCCGCAGAGGATGAGGATGGCGCCAAGGTCGTGCCTGCCGTCAGCGCGAGGCGGCATGCATAGCAGCGCATGATCGCATCACGCTGCCGTATGCGGAGGAAGCGGACGAAGGCGATGAGGACGAGATCGACGAGGTGGCGAAAGGACGGCACTCACCCTTCCAACGCTGAGTCCACTTCCGGGGATGATGAAGATGCACCTGAAGAAATGCGCTGGATACGTGATGGCGCTGAGAAACGCGTTTGCGCAGCAGATCGGAGGCGCTGCAGATAAGCCGCGCGACGAGGTTCACTATGACGAAATCGTGTTGACTTAATGCCTCGGTAGAGCGTGCACGATCGCGACCCTTGAAGGAGGCAACCATGCAACAGATCACTGTTCCAGACGACTCCCCGCCTGCAGGGTGGGAACGCGCCCTTTACGCTTTCCTGGCCGAGAAGGAGCTGCGCTCCGGCTCGAAGAGACCGTGCAGAGCTACTCCCGGATGCTCCGCGACTTCTTCGGCCGGTCGGGTAAGAAGCCCGATGAAGTGAACTCACAGGACGTTCTCACTTGGGCCTACGGCATCGGCCTGTCGGGTAAGGCGCCAAGCTCGATCACCATCGGCGCCCGGATCGCCTGTCTGAGCTCTTTCTACCGCTTCCTCATCAGGATGAAGGTCGTCGCCTCTAATCCATGTGAAGCGCTGGAACGGCCGCGCGTGGTCCAGGGCTCACCGCGTGGACTCAGCGCGGATCAGATCCGGCGGCTACTCGACGTTGTCCCTTTAACGCCAGTGGGGCTGCGGGACCGCGCGATCATCCTGACCCTGGTACTCACCGGTCGGCGCCGCGCCGAGGTCCTCGGCTTGAAGGCCGGAGACATCAGCCAGGACGGCGCCGCCTTCTATTCCTATCGAGGTAAGGGCGGCAAGAGCGGAAAGCGCGAGCTCCCGCAGCCAGTGCTTCTAGCCATCGTTGCCTGGCTCACTAGCTCGGGCCGGAGCCTCGCGACGATGGAGCCGGAGGGCTCACTCTGGCCCGATACGCGGACTGGTCGCGGCATCACGAGTGGCACCTTCTACACTAACCTCCGGCGCTATCTCATAGCTGCGGGTCTCCCACCAAGCGGCGTCCACGTATTCAGACACAGCGCTGCCAAGCTGCGGCGCGACGCCGGGGAGTCGATCGAAGATGTGTCGCGGTTTCTGGACCACAGCAGCCTGGCTGTTACGACGACCTACTTGCGACGCCTTGAAGGCCAACTGGACAAGAGTTGGGCTGCCGTCGCCGAGGCGATCGGTCTCGCCTGAAGTAGTCTGAGGACATGGAGCAGAGCTTTAAGGTAGCCGTGGCAGATTCCGAGTCGGTAACGGTGCTCCAGACAGTCCCGGAGGCAAAGCCCAAGCTGCTGTTTATCTATGCCCCCGGTGCCGGTTCCAACCTCCATGACCCTTTTGGAGAATACTGTGCGAAACGCCTTCCCGGAGCCGGTATTGAGACCTGGCGGTTCCAGTTTCCCTACATGGAAGCCCAGCGACGCGCACCGGATCGAACGCCGCTACTTGAGGCAACCTGGCTTGCGGTTATAGAGGCTGCTCAGATAACGGGCATGCAAACAGCAGTCGGGGGAAGGTCCATGGGTGGGCGCATTGCGTCTCAGGTTGCAGCACGAGGTGCATCGGCGGCTGCGCTCGCCCTGTTCGCCTATCCTCTGCATCCCCCCGGCAAGCCGGATCAGAAAAGAGACGCGCACCTCGGCTCGGTCACTGTGCCCACCCTCTTCTGTTCCGGTACTCGAGACACATTCGCCACTCCAGGCGAACTGCGGACCGCCGCCTCGCTTGTTCCGAACTCGACGGTGAACCTGCTGGAAGGTGCCGATCACGGGTTCGCGACGCTCAAGTCCAGCGGACGAACGCGTGAGGATGTGTGGGCAGAGGCAGTCGACATGCTCTTGGCTTTCCTTGATTCGCTTCCCTTTAACTGACAGCAGTTTTGACAGCAACGGCGATGCACATCGGCAACCTGACGCGCACAACCGTGGACAGGTGGCTACGATCTCTAGTCGTGAATGGACGACTGAGGACGCCAATACACGAGCGCTGACGGACTTTTAATCCGTCGGTCCAGGGTTCGAATCCCTGAGGGCCCACCACCTTCTCCGCATTGTGCTACGAGCTGTCAAATGGTGTTGGAGAGCGTTCGGAGGCGTAACGCGGGCTCACAGTCCCTTGGTCCCTGGCCAACCCATGACACGCTGACCGTCGTGGCTAGAACACCCGCCCCATAAGTCGCAGGTACCCAATCCAAGGACTCCTCTCGCCCGGAAGGCTTGTTGCGGATGTCCAGGTATTTCAGGCTACAGCTCGTTACCGAAGATACTGACGCTTTGAGGGACATCGTGCGGTTCTCCCCATGCAACTCGCAGGAAGAATAGTTCTCGAAATCGTTCCATAACATGCTCAGTTGCGATAGGCTCTACAGTCGTATGCACTAGTCCTCTTCAAGGTTTATTCTCTTGGCGCTCGTCTGGCTCCTCATCGCCCTGGTCCTCTTTGCTGAGGTGCTCGCGTGTTTTGCCGTTCGCCGCCTGCGCAGGTTGAAGAAGGGCCGTGTCCCAGTTCTTGCCGCCACCGTCCTTCCGCTCGCCATGACGCCGGTCGCTATGCTCTTCGCCTTCGTGAACCTTGCGCCTCTGCCGTCGCCTTACACCCGAGCGGACGTGGCCGCATGGACTGTCGTCGACGCCAACGGAATCGTGCTGCAGCGGGATACCAGCGATGGCCTCCGCATCCCTGTACAGCTGAGCGACGTGGCGCCCGCGATGATCCAGGCGACCGTTGCCGCGGAAGACCACCGCTTCTGGAGCCATCCCGGCATCGATCCACTGGCGATCGGCCGAGCGCTGGTCAGGCTGCCTTTCGAGCGCTCCGGCGCATCGACCATCACCCAACAGCTTGCACGGCGGCTCTACATCGACGACGGCACGCCTATCTTGGAACGCAAGGCTCGCGAGGTGCTCCTCGCGATCCAGCTCGACGCGAGATACTCCAAGGACGAGATCCTTTCCCTGTATCTCAACCAGGTCTACTACGGCCGCGGCGCTTACGGCGTCGAGGCCGCGGCGCGGCTCTACTTTGGCGTCAGCGCCGCAAACCTCGACCTGGCGCAGGCGAGCTTCCTGGCCGGCCTTCCTCAACGGCCCGCCGAGTACGGCGAATCACCCGAGACGCCGCCGCTTCGGGGACGGCAACGTTACGTCCTCAAACGAATGGTCGAGACCGGCCACGCGACGCCGCTCGAAGCGGAGCGCGCCGCCGCCGAACACCTGGCCCTGCTACCTCCTCAGACGCCGGTATTGGCGCCACACTTCGTGATCTACGTTCACGAAGAGCTGGAGCGCTTGCGGCCGGACCTTGTTCATACACCCGGCCTGATCATCGAGACAACGCTCGATGCGGGTCTGCAGGCTGAGGCTCAGGCACAAGTCGACTATCAGCTTTCGCTGCTGAGAGACAAAGCCGTCGGCAATGCTGCGGTCGTCGTCCTCGAGCCGTCCACGGGACGCATCCTGACGATGGTGGGCAGCAGCAATTTCAATGACGCGTCGAGGAGCGGGCAGGTCAACATGGCGCTGGCTCCCCGTCAGCCTGGATCTGCGCTCAAGCCCTTCCTTTACGCGACAGCCCTCACGCGCGGTTTCACCGCGGCGTCGATGCTGCTCGACATACCCAGCGCCTTCACCTCCGATGCAGGACTCTACGAGCCTCTCAACTACGACAGGCGCTTCAAAGGTCCGGTATCTTTGAGGAGCGCGCTCGCTTCTTCGCTCAACGTTCCGGCGGTCCGCACCTTGGCCGCGCTGGGCGTCGACAGCTTTCTGACCACCGTCCACCGCTTCGGTCTTTCCACCCTGACTGACGCCGAGGTATATGGCCTGGCGCTGACGCTGGGCGGCGGCGAGGTGCGTCTGCTCGACCTGACTAGCGCTTACGCCACGCTTGCCAATCTGGGTCAGCCGACTGTGCCATATGCCATCGAGCGCATTCGAGACACCGCAGGCAATGTCATCTATGAGCGCCGCGCACCGGCCATGGAACGCGTGATTTCCCAGCAGCACGCGTTCATCCTCGCCGACATCCTCTCCGACCCGGACGCGCGGGAGCTCGGCTTTGGCGCGGCGCCTACGCTGAGACTGCCGTTTCGTGCGGCGGTGAAGACGGGGACGACCACGGAGTTTCGCGACAACTGGACGCTCGGGTTCACTCCTCAGCGCGCCGTCGGGGTCTGGGTGGGCAACGCCGACAACAGCCCGATGCTCAACGTGTCGGGCGTCGAGGGCGCCGGACCGATATGGCGCGGAGTCATGGAGGCGGCGATGCGTGACACGCACCCGGCGTGGCCGGAGCCTCCCGCCGGGCTTACGCAAGTCGCGATCTGCGCGCCGACCGGTCTTCTCCCCGGCCCGAATTGCCCCGTCACCGCGGAGGATTGGTTCGTTGCCGGGACCGAGCCATCGGATTCGGAGACCTATTACCTTCGCGACGAGAACAGTGGCCTCGTTCTCAACCCGCCACCCGAAGCGCGGTCCTGGGCGTTGGCCGCCGGCCTGCCTCTCTATGAGGGAACTTCCGCGGACTCCGCGGCGTTTGTAGTGCAGCCAGCCGACGGCAGCGTGCTATACATGGCGCCCGAGCTCGCGTCGCAGTCCGTGTTGCTCCGGGCTTCGCCGCCGGCCGGCACCCGTGCAGTGGAGTTCAGGGTCAATGGCAGCATGATCGAACGCGCTTCGCCGGGTCAGCCAGTGGTGTGGACGCTTGAACCCGGCTCACACGTCCTGGAGGTTCGCGCCGTGCTCGAGGATGGCGTTATGGTGACGGCACAGTCGCGGTTTGAGGTACTGCCGTGAATACCGCTCTGCTGCAAAAGCTGATCGACATTCGTGTCCTTGTAGCCGTCATGCTGGTCGCCGTCCTCGGCTTCTTTGCGATCCTGGACCGCGACGAAACGCGCGGCAACTTCAGGCAGCCGCCTCGCGAACCGGACGTCTTTACCGTCACTCCCGAGGGCGACGAGGTTGTGCGACTCTCCGCGATAACCGTGACCTTCGAGCGACCACCAGCGGAACGCTACGGTCCCAGGATCGTGACGCTCTACCCGCTGATCAGCGGTGAGTACGCGTGGCTCAGCGAACGCACGATTCTGTTCCAGCCCGACTACCCCGGGCTACTGCGCGGATTCGAGTACACCATCGAGGTGCCCGCGCAGCCCGACGCCGGACACGTGCAGCCCTTCAGCCGCAGCTTCACGACCGCTGGCAAGCTGGAGGTCGTCAGCGTCATTCCCGCACCGAATGACGTCGAGGTGCCGGAAGGTGTCCAGGTGCTGGTTCAGTTCAGCCGCTCCGTGGCCCCGCTCACCCTCCTGAGCGAGCAACCTACCGACCAGGCCGTGGTGTTCGATCCCCCGCTCCCTGGGCATGGCGAGTGGCTCAACACCTCGCTGTATCGCTTCGTGCCGGAGCCCGGGTCGCTAGAGCCGAACACGACGTACGAGGCACGCGTCCCGGCAGAGCAATCCTCGGAGCCGGATGGCGTCCTAGCGCAAGACTATGTCTGGACGTTCCAGACCTACGGTCCAGCGCTCGTGCGGGTCACTCCGGGACGCGACACCCAGTTTGTCGGCCCAAACCAGGCTGTCGTCCTGGAGTTCAACCAGGCAATGGATCGCGCCTCCGTCGAGTCCGGGTTCCGCCTGACGCGGGAGGGCGCGGAAGTCCCCGGCAGCTTCAGCTGGTCCGAGGACTCAAGAGTTGCGACGTTCGACCCATCGGGCAATCTGGCGCTGAGCACCCTGTATGACGCTCGGGTACCCACCGGGCTGCGAGGCGCTAATGGTGGCGCGACCGCGAACGAACAGCGCATCACGTTCGAGACGGTCGGCCCACCGAGCATCGTCAGCACCAGTCCCAACCAGGGTTCGACGACGGCGGAGCGCTTTGGTGTCTTCTTCCGGTTCAGCAGCCCAATGGATGAGGACTCCTTCGAGGACCGCATTTCCGTGAGCGGCGTGGAGCAGAATGAAATCCGGTATTTCGTCGACTTCGAAGGCCTGGGAGTATCGATCTCCGTTCCCTTCGAGGCCTCAACGTCGTACACCGTGACGCTCGAGGAGGGCATTACGGACCGCTATGGTCAGGCGCTGCCGGGCTACGCGCTGAACTTCACCACGGGGCAGCGCGAGCCCTTCGTTAGCTACGCCGTGCCAAATCAGGTCGCGACCTACGGCGCCGACACGGAGCCCGTCCTCTACTTCCACACCACGAACACGTCTGAGGTCGAGTTCACCCTCTACCCGCTGACGAAGGGCGAGATGCGAACCATACAGCGCCGCAACTACATCTCCGATAGAGGTCCGGGCACGTTTACACCCTCGCAGTCGCCGATCGCCAGCTGGACGGAGATTACGGCTGCCGACCTCAACGAAGTCGTGCTGCTTTCTACCTCGCTGGCGCGCCTTGGTGGCACTACACTGCCCAAGGGCGACTACTACCTGAAGTCGCCTCAGGCGGACTACTACACCTCCGAGTTAGTTTTCAGCATCGTAGACACCGCGCTCATCGCCAAAACGTCCTTCAACGAAATCGTCGTCTGGGCGCTCGATCTCACGACGGGCGAGCCGGTCTCAGGCCTCGAACTCTCTGCCAGCGGATCCGGTCTAACCGACGCTACCGCCAG
>Ga0214471_10004078_pt1 | contig 11284 bp, 12 predicted proteins | sample RVTome_5_FD_207665 | JGI IMG/M metagenome (GOLD analysis project Ga0214471, IMG submission 207665) | Soil microbial communities from uranium-contaminated site in the Upper Colorado River Basin, Wyoming, United States - RVT142D155 | ecosystem: Environmental > Terrestrial > Soil > Contaminated >... | reverse complement strand
CTTCCGGCCCGACGTCATCGTCATCTGGGGCGACGACCAGCACGAGAACTTCACCGACGACGTCATCCCGCCCTTCTGCGTCCTGGCCTATGACCAGATCGAGGCGCGACATCGCCCCCGCGACGTCGCGGCGCCCAACGTGTGGGGCGAGGGGCCGGACACGGTGTTCCGGATCCAGGGGCACCGCGAGGCGGGCAAGTTCCTGGCCCGTCGGCTGCTGGAGCAGGGCATCGACATGGCGTACGCGTACACGCCGCTGCACCACCAGGGCCTCGCCCACGCGTTCCTCAACACGATCCTGTACCTGGACTACGACCGGATCGGCTTCCCCTACCCGGTCGTCGCCTTCCAGGTGAACTGCTACGGCCGGCGCGTGATCGCGCAGCGCGGCTTCCGCAGCAGCCTCGCCAGCCCGCTCCCGGACGATCAGCTCGACCCGCCCTCACCCTCCCCGAAGCGGTGCATGGAGGTGGGGGCCGCCGCCGCGCGGGCGATGCGCGAGAGCCCCTGGCGCACGGCGCTCATCGCGTCGTCGAGCTGGTCGCACGCCTTTCTCACCGACAAGCACCACCAGCTCTACCCCGACATCGAGGCCGACCGCCGCCTCTACGAGGCGCTGCGGGCCGGCGACTGGGAGGCCTGGCGGGAGCGCCCGCTGGCGGCGATCGAGGCCTCGGGCCAGCAGGAGATGCTCAACTGGTACATGCTGGCCGGGGCCATGGAGGCGCTTGGCCGCAAGCCGGACGAGTGCGAGTTCATCGAGACGTGGTCGTTCAACTCCAACAAGTGCTTCGCGGTGTTCAAGCCATGACGACGACGGCGGCGAACGGCGCCATCCCGAAGCTGAGCGGCGACATCCGGCGCCTGATCCCCACGCTCGGCCTGCGCAACTACTGGTACCCGGCCATCGACGACCGCCAGGTGGGCGCCCGCAAGCCGGTGAAGGTCTCGATGCTGGGCGAGGAGATCTGCCTCTTCCGGGGCGCCGCCGGCAACGTGGCGGCCGTCCAGGACGTCTGCCCGCATCGCGGCGCCCGACTGAGCGAGGGCGACTGCCACTACCGGGGCACGGTCGCGTGTCCGTATCACGGCTGGGTGTTCGACGAGAGCGGCAAGAACGTGGCGGTGCTCTCGGAGGGGCCGGACTCGGGGGTGTGCGGCAAGCCCGGCACCGAGGCGAGGATCTTCCCGACGCGTACGCTCAAGGGCGTCGTGTTCGTGTGGATCGGCGACGGCGATCCCGCGCCCATCGAGGAGGACGTCCCCGAGGAGTTCTTCGACGTCGACGCGCTCGTGCAGACCGGCCAGGTCGACTGGCGGTGCAACTGGGAGGTCGCGCTCGAGAACTCGATGGACTCGCACGTGAACTACGTCCACCGCAACGCGGTGGTCGTCGCCCGCGGGGGGTTCATCGCGCGCGGGGCGCAGGGCGAGCATCCGATCTTCGTCGGCAACGGCTTCACCGGCGACGTCAGCCAGGGCACGTACCTGCGCCGAGGCCCGCTCCAGGACATCTACCCGAACGGCTGGCGGTGGCCGAAGACCAACTACCGCCGCTTCTGGACGTGGCTCACCAGGCCACTGGCCGAGCGGGCACGCCGCAACATCCCGCCGCCGCGCTCGGCGAAGTGGTGCGGCGGCCACCACCTGCCCGGCATGTTCCGCGCCGAGTTCGGCTGGGACCTCTACACGCGCATGTGCGTGCCGGTCGAGGAGCACCTCACCCGCGTCTGGTACTACCACACCACCCGGCCGGGGAACGCGTGGCGCCGGCTCTGGGACCGGCTCATGTACGCGACGGTGCGCCGGTGGATCATCGAGTACAACTTCTCCCGCCAGGACGAGGCCGTGATGATCAACCAGCGCTACGACACGCCCGAGAAGCTCTCGGCCACGGACGCCGAGGTGATCCAGTGGCGCCGGCTGGTGGTCACCAAGCACCACGGCGGCCGCCACGCGCCGTTCGAGTACCGGAACCCGGACGGCCTCGATCCCGACGCCGTGCCCCTCGAGCGTGTCTCCGCGCGGTACCTGCAGGAGCAAGCCCGGCTCGAGGCCCGTCGGTAGTCTCGGCCGGCGGCGCGCCGGCCCGATCAGCTCCGCGCGCAGCTCGTCGTTGAAAGGCGCGGACCCCTCCCTCGGGTGCCGCTGATTGACCGGGTCAGCGGCGCCGATTATAGTCATCTGCCTCTCTGGGCACGCCGGATAGAGGAGCGCACGCGTGAGGCTCGCGGGGAAAGTGGCGATCGTGACCGGGACGAGTCCGAACATCGGCGGCGGCCTCGCCGGGGGGCTGGCCGACGAGGGCGCCCGGGTCGTGTGTGTCGACGTGGACACCGGCAACGCCGAGCAGTGCGCGGACTGGATCAGGCGGCGCGGCGGCGACGCCCTCGCCGTCGCGTGCGACGTCACCGACGAGACCCAGGTCGAGGCGATGGTCGGGCGGGCCCGCGATGCCTACGGCGGCGTGGACGTCCTCATCAACAACGCCGGCGTCCTCGGCGGCCTGAGCGTGCTGGAGATGCCGCTCGATCGCTGGAACCGCCAGCTCGCGGTCAACCTCACCGGAACGTTCCTGTGCACCAAGCACGTGGCCCGGCTCATGGTCGAGCGCCGGACGACGGGCAGCATCATCGTGATCGTGTCCACGGCCGGGCACCAGGGCCAGGCCGGCAACATCGGCTATTGCACGAGCAAGAGCGGCCTGCTGAACTTCACCCGGGCGGCGGCGATGGATCTCGCCCAGCACCGCATTCGCGTGAACAGCCTCACCCCGACGGCGACGGATGTCGAGGAGGGCCGGGAACGCGCGGTGGCGTGGGGCCGCTCCCGGCCCGAGCGCCGGGGCCGCCTGCTCGACTTCCAGAAGATGGTCCCGACCGGGCAGCTGCCGAGCCCGCGCCACTACGCCCGGGCGGCGGTGTTCCTGGCCTCGGACGACTCGGAGATGGTCACGGGCGCCGACCTGCGCGTCGACGCCGGCGCGATCGCGAAATACTGGCCGTGGGTGCCGCACCCCTGATCCGCGTCCGAATGGAGGACACGATGGCTGGGAACGTCGGATTCATCGGGCTGGGGGCGATGGGCGGGCCGATGGCGTCGAACCTCGTCAAGCACGGCTTCTCGCTGGTGGTGCACGACATCGATCGAGCGAAGGTCGAGCGGCTGCGGGCGCTGGGCGCCTTGTCGGCGGATTCCGCCGAGGACGTGGCGTCCGCGGTCGAGCGCACGATCTGCATGGTGGAGACGACCGCCCAGGCCGAGGCCGTCATCGCGGGCGAACGCGGCATTCTCCAGCGCGCGCGGCCGGGCCACATCGTGGCCTGCATGAGCACGATCGACCCGTTCGCCGTCCGCCGTCTCGGCGACCGGCTGGCGGCCCGCGGGATCGGGATCGTCGACGCGCCGGTCAGCGGAGGCACCGAGCGGGCGGCGTCGGGCGAGCTGTCGATCATCGCCGGCGGCGCGGCCGACACGGTCAAGGCGTGCGACGACCTCTTCCGCGCCATGGGCCGCAACGTCTTCCACGTGGGCGGGCTCGGTCAGGGCCTCGCCATGAAACTGGTCAACAACATGCTGATCCAGGTGAACACCGTGGCGGTCGCCGAGGCCCTCGTGCTGGGCGTCAAGGCCGGGCTCGACCCGCAGACGATCTACGACGTCGTGCGGGTCAGCACCGGCACCAGCTTCGCCTTCGAGACCCGCGTGCCCCGCATCCTGAAGCGGGACTTCGCGCCCGGCGGGACCGTGGACATCTCGTTCAAGGACCAGGAGCTGGAGACCGCGTTCGCCAAGCAGCTGGGCGTGCCGGTGTTCCTGGCCAGCGTGAGCCAGCAGGTCTACCAGATGGCCCGGGCGGCCGGGCTCAACAAGGAGGACGGCTCGGCGATCGTCAAGGTGCTGGAGCGCCTGGCGGGCGTCACCGTCAAGGGAGGCGCGTGACGATGGCCACGTTCGTCCTCGTCCACGGGGCGTACCAGGGCGGCTGGATCTGGAAGCCGGTGGCCGAGCGCCTGCGCGCCGCCGGGCACGCCGTGCACGCGCCCACGCTCGACGGCTGCGCCGAGCGCCACGCCCAGATCCGCCCCGGCATCACGGTGGCGACCCACGCCGAGGAGGTCGAGCGGCTGATGTTCTACGAGGACCTGCGCGACGTCGTCCTCGTCGGCACCAGCTCGGGCGGCATGGTGATCTGCAAGGCGGCCGAGCTGGCGGCCGAGCGCATCGCGCGGGTCGTCTTCGTCGACGCCCTGGCCCTGCTGCCGGGCGAGCGCATCGCCGACATCGTCAAGCGGCCCACGCCCGTTTCCACCGACGTGGCGACCGGCCCCTCGCGCGAGGACGCCGAGGGGCGCATGTTCGCCGACCTCGACCCCGCCACCCGGAGGTGGGCGCTGGAGCGCTACACGCTCCACCCGATCGCCGCGATGAACGACCCGATGGTGCCGACCACGTTCTGGGACCGCGCGTGGCCGGCGACGGTCATCCGCTGCCGCCGCGCCGCCAACCCGCCCGAGGCTCACCAGCGCCGCACGGCCGAGCGGCTGAAGGCCAGGTGGTTCGAGCTGGACACCGGCCACTACCCGATGCTCAGCCAGCCGGACGAGCTGACCCGCCTGCTGGTGCAGTAGACTGGCGGAGCAAGGAGAGGGGCCATGAGCGTTCAGGCGCCGGCAACCATCGCTCGCGAGGAGTTCGTGTCCACGCTCTCGGCGGCGGGCCTCGATGCCCCGTGGCTGGAGGCGGGCCCGCTCATCCGGCCGAAGGCCTCCGCGATGAGGGCGCGGCTGTGGAAGTGGCGGGACATCGAGCCGCTGGTGCGCCGCACACCCGAATTCATGGTGCCCGGGCGCGGTGCCGAGCGGCGCATCCTTCGTCTGGACAACCCCGGCGTCCCCGAGCGGACCGCCGGCCACACCATCTCGATCGCGGTCCAGTATCTGCTGCCGGGCGAGGTGGCCCCGGCGCACCGCCACACGCCCAACGCCGTCCGCTTCATGCTCCACGGCGAGGGCGCCTACACCACGATCGAGGGCGACAAGTTCGTCATGCGCCGCGGCGACCTGGTCGTCACCCCGAGCATGACGTGGCACGACCACGGCAATGAAGGCTCGGAGCCCGTCATCTGGACCGATGGGCTGGACTCGCCGGTCGTCCGGTACCTCGAGAATCTCGCGATGGACCCGTACGAGGGCGAGACGCAGCCGGTCCGCGCCGGCCCGCCGGCGCGTCACCTGCACTATCGCTGGGAGACGGCGCACGCCGCGCTGGTGCGCCGCTCGCCGGACCCCTTCGACGACGTCATCATGGAGTACCTCGACCCGGCCACCGGCCGCTCCGTGGTCCCGGCGTTGGGCTGCTACCTGCAGATGCTGCGGCCCGGCGTGCGCACGCGCGCGCACCGCGAGACGTCGAGCGCCGTCTACCACGTCGTCGAGGGGGCCGGCTTCACGGTGATCGACGGCGCCCGCCACGACTGGGGCGAGGGCGATTTCTTCGCGATCCCCCCGCGCGCGCTGCACGCGCACGGCAACGAGGGCAGGGCGCCGGCCATCCTGTACTCCGTGCAGGACGTCCCGCTGCTGCGGGCGCTGGGCTTCTACCGCGTCGAGGAGTAGGTGAGCCCGGCGCCGGCGCGGCCCGGCGCGCCGTACCGGTCACGTCTCGCGCAGCTGGATCACGTTGGGGGCCGTTCCGTGCGTTCCGCTGGAGCCGTCCCCCCGGCGCAGCAGCGTCGGCGCGACGTTCCAGCGCTGCCCGCCGTCCGTGATCACGGTGACCGTCCTCCGGTTGTAGCGCGTCAGCATGCCGACCACGACCGGATGGCCGTCCGGCTGAAACGACACGCGGTCCCCGATCCTGAATTGCAGCATCCGGCCATGCGCACGCGCCTGGCTCAGGAACCGCAGGCGCTCCACGATCCGGTTGTTCAGATCGATCAGCTCTTGCTCGGTGAGCCTGTCGATGTCGATGGTCATGCCCGCTCCCACGGCATAGAGGTCGACCACCCGCTGTCTCGTTCCCCCGCCCCCCGAAGACCATAACGGAAACCCGGTCGGACGGCCAGTGCACGTCAGGACGCCGTCGCGGAGCATGACCCGCGCAGCGTGGGGTGGGCGGCGCGCGCGGGTCAGACGCCGTAGAAGTCATAGAACTCGCGCACGGACGCTTCGACGGCGAGCACCTGAAACGGAAAGCACTGGTCCAGGGTGTCCGGGCCCGACTGTCGCCCGAGGCGCGCGAGGAACTCGCGGGCCGTGCCCTCTCTGATCTCGCCGCGCCGGTTCACGAATTGCCCCCCCAGGGGCATGTGCCGGAATCGACCGGGGAGGACTCGAGCGGTCGTCAGGTACGACCTGGGAAACAGACGACGATAGGCCTCGAGGTTGTACAGCCACGACGCCCCCACGACCCGCAGAGGCGGTCGCGCGGCGCTCTGGAGGCGAGCGAAGAGCGAGGCCAGGTCGGCCCGCCGCTGCTCCTGCCGTTCAGCCCCCAGAGGGGAGAGGCCACCGGGCTCCGCGTTCCGGAAGTGCAGACGGATGCGGTCATGACCCAACCACGCGTAGGAGAAGCAGGGTGCCGCCCACGAACGCGGCGTTCCTGGTTTCCGGGCGGGCCCTGTCCCGGCTCTTCCGCGCCAAGGTCCGCGCGGGCCTCCGCACGGCCGGCCTCTTGGATCAGGCCCCGCCGGCCGTCTGGGGCCACGAGTGGGTGGTCCACGTCCAGCAGGCCGGGACCGGGGAGAAGGTCCTCGACTATCTCGCGCGCTACGTGTTCCGCATCGCGATCGTCAACAGCCGCCTCGAACGCTTCGCCGAGGACCACGTCACCTTCCGCTACCGCGATGGCCGCACGGGCAGCCTGAAGCGTTGCACACGGTCGCGTTCCTCGGGCGCTTTCTGCAACACGTCTTGCCCCAGGGCTTCCCCAAGGTCCGCTACTACGGCCTGTTCAGTCCCGCCCGCCCCGACCTCCTCGCCCAGGCGCGCGAGCAGCTCATGGCGGCATCGTCCAGTCCGGTCCCCGCCGAGGCCCCGATCGCCCCGGCGACCGTTCCGGAGATCGGCCCGCGATCGCGCTGCCCAGCCTGCGGGATCGGCGTGCTGCACCTCGTCGAGATCCTTCACCCCTGCGGTCGCTCGCCATGAGCACGCGGCGGTTCATCCGACGAATTTCCTCCCGGTCGCGCCACCGCTTCGTGCGCGCGCTCGCCGACGTCTGCCCCGAGAGCGAACATGGGTCCTTCAGCACGCGCCGGCCCGACGCTCTCGGGCGGGCTCCACCGTCGCTATCGCGAACGCTGCCTTATTCCGCCGCGCGACACCTCTCCATCGGATCCTCGAACGGTCTTGAATCTCCAAGCCCGTCGCCGAAGTCGGATCGAGTTCAACACCGCTCTTTGCCGCGGCTGCGCGCGGCAAAAAGCCTTAATTCGTTAGACGGCCCCATCTTGGCCACCGCCCGCGGCCCAGCGCTCGAAGCGCGCCGCGACGAATTGCCTGATGTCACGACGCAGACGCTTCTCCAGCGTTGGATCTAGACCTTCGGCGAGAAGCACTGCGTCGGCAAAGCTGTCTGCCCCTTTGGACACGAGCTCAATGAAACGCTCAGGCTGGCGCGCTGCCATGCTGTAGCCAAGTTGGGTACACAAATCCTGAAGCAGCCAGGCGACCGCGTTCGGATCCGGCTCCATCATGTCCGCATAACGTCGCGGTGAGCGGCGCGCGAAGCGCGTCCGCTCGACTGCGAAGTTAAGTTATGCGGTCCGTTGCGAGCTACGACTTGACGGAATATCAGATCTGACATATCGTCGCCGTCGTGAGCCCGAGCGACAAGCCGCTCGTCTGGCTTCACGGGGAGATCAAGACGCCGCCCTTTTCGAAGGCGGCCAGGATCGAGGCAGGATACCTGCTTCGGCTGCTGCAGAAGGGCCAGGTGCTTGCGAGGCCGCACTCGAGGCCGATGCCTGTCGTGGGATCGCGGGGCCACGAGCTGCGAATCCGGGATGCCGGAGCCAACTGGCGGATCGTGTACCGGGCCGACTCCGACGCCGTCGTGATTCTGGCGGTCTTCAGCAAGAAGACGCGGGGGACGCCGCAGGCGGTCATTGACGCGAGCGTCCGTAGACTGAGGGAGTACGAGGGTGCGTGAAGAGAAACGGCGACGCCTAGAGGCGAAGGGTTGGAAAGTTGGGACTGCCCAGGAGTTTCTGCGCCTGAACCCCGAGGAGGCCGCGTACGTCGAACTCAAGCTGAGACTGGCGATGGGGCTACGAGAATGGCGCCAGCGGAGAAGACTCACGCAGGCGGACCTTGCGAAGCGACTCCAATCGAGCCAATCACGGATCGCCAAGATGGAGGCCGGGGACCCAACTGTATCGCTGGATCTGCTCATAAGGTCGTTGCTGACCCTTGGGGCCTCACGCCGTGAGTTGTCACGAATGATGTCTGCTCGCTCGCCGGTTCCAGCCGCATAACGTCTGCGCTCAGCGGCCGGAAGGCGAGCAACGCGAGCATCCGGTCCGCTGCAGCGTTGAGGTCGGCGCCGGCACGGAGTCTTGGCCAGGAGCTCACTCATCGCCGACCTCGAACCCCGTTGCCTGTCGATACGCATGTGCGCCGAACGATCCCGATAACCGGCCCGACACGAGCGGGCGAAGCCCGCTTGTGGAGGGGCCGCGGTCATTGGGGGGTTAGAGCGCTCAGGGCCTGGTTCTGCGTGGACGCCGCCACCCGACGCTCCACGGCCAGCGAGGTCAGGAAGCGAGTGACCTCGGCCGCGCCCAGCTCGATCGGGTGACGCTTGCCGTGGAAGAAGATGTACCGGCGGATCCACGCGACGTAGCTCCTCTGGGGTCGCCGGCTGTAGTGGCGCGCGCTCAACGCGTTGCGAACGCGGTCGAGGAGCCGGGGCCGAGGCGGCTCGTGCGGGGTCTCACGGACGGCGAGCAGCGGACGAGGCCGACTGTCAGCAAGAACAGACACGTACGAGACTGGAATACGTGGCTGAAGATGCGCCATGACTCAATGTCCGTCGGCACTATAGCGGCTGGCGCAGGAGCGGGCAAGCTCCCGCCTGGACCGGGGCTGATCAAGCGATGACGCCCGCCGTCCGGAGGGCATCGAGCGTGGCGCGGTCGTAGCCGAGCAGGCGGCCGAGCACCTCGTCGGTGTGCTGCCCGGGCGTGGGTACCGGCCCCACCCGCGCGGGCGTCTTCGAGAGCTTGACCGTCGCGCCAGGCAGGTACATGTCACCGGCGACCGCGTCCTCCCGCTTCACCAGCATCTCGCGCTCCCACAGGTGGGGGTCGTTCGCGACCTCGGGGATCGTCCGGACCGGCGCCGCCGGGATGCCGGCCTCGTGCAAGGCCTCGCACACCTCGGCGACCGTGTGGCCGGCGCACCACGCCTCGATCTTCGCGCGCCGGTCGCCGGCAGGGGAGCTGCCGGCGAGCGGGGTGTCGTCGGCCGGCCCTCCGACGATCTTCATGAGGCGCGCCGCCATGTCGCGGCCGGCGGCGGCGATGACGACCCAGCCGTCCGTGGCACGATAGGGCGGCCGGCCGCCCTCGCCGCCCTCGGCGCCGGTCGCCAGGTAGTACGACGTGGGGATCTCGACCATCGTGAGCGCGGAGTCGAGCAGGCACACGTCGACGAGCTGGCCCTCGCCGGTGCGCTCGCGGTGGCGGAGGGCGGCCAGCGCACCGATCGTCGCGTGCAGCGCGGTGTAGCGGTCGACCACCGAGGAGGCCGTGCCGACCGGGTGGCCCTCGGGCTGGCCCGTCAGCGCCATGAGGCCGCCCATCGCCTGGCCGAGCGAGTCGAAGGCCGGGCGATCGCGGTAGGGGCCGTACTGGCCAAACCCCGAGACCGACACGAGGATGATGCCGGGGTTCAGCTCGCGCAGGCGCTCGTAGGCGAAGCCCATGGCCGCCATGACGCCGGGGCGGAAGTTCTCCAGCACGATGTCGGCCGTCGGCACCAGCGCGGTGAAGACCTCCTTGCCCTGGGGCGCGCGCAGGTCGACGCAGATGCTCTTCTTGCCGCGGTTGTAGACGGCGAAGTAGACGCTCTGCCCGCGCACGATCGGCGGGTGCCGGCGCGTCTCCTCGCCCCCGGGCGGCTCGATCTTGACGACCTCGGCGCCCAGATCCGACAGGAGCATGCCGCCGCGCGGGCCCGCCTGGAAGCGGGCCAGTTCGAGAACGCGCACGCCGTCCAGGCAGCCGGTCACGGTGTCAACCACGAGGCCGGACCGCCGACCCCACTCGTTTCCTGATCAGGTCGCATGCGCCGTATTATGCCGCCACCGGCGGCGGCGAGGCGGGTGCTATCCTCGGGGCCACCGGTCGATCAGGCGTTAACCCATGACTGAGGGAACGGCGATGGCCAAGTCAGACCACTCCTACGTCTTCGTCGGCTCGGGGCAGTGGACGGGCGGTACGCGCGGCGGGTTGTTCCGGCAGGTGGTCGGCGACGACCGCTGGGAGCCGCTGACCAAGGGGCTGCCCGAGCCGGTCGCGATCCAGGCGATCACGGTCCACCCCGGCAACCCCCGGACGATCTTCGCGGGGACGCAGGACGGCCCCTATCGCAGCGACGACGGCGGCACGACGTGGACACGGCCCGACTTCCCGCGCGATCGGCAGGTGTGGTCGATCACGGTGCACCCCACCGATCCGCGCGTCGTCTACGCAGGGACGTCGCCGGTCGGCGTCTTCCGGAGCGAGGACGGCGGTGACACCTGGCGGCGGCTGCCGAATGCCGTCGAGCCCGAGCGCCTGAAGATGGGATTCGCCTGCCGGGTGATGCGCCTCGCGATCGTGCCGGGCCGGCCCGACGAGATCTACGCGGCGCTCGAGGTGGGGGGCGCCATGCGCAGCCTCGACGGCGGCGAGAGCTGGACCGACTGCAGCGACGACCTCGTGGCCCTGGCTGAGCGCCCGCACCTCAAGAGCCGGATCCAGAGCGACAGCGAGACCGAGGGCATGCTCGACGCCCACGCGCTCGCCGTCAGCACCGCCGCGCCCGGCAGCGTGTTCCTGGCCGTGCGCATGGGCCTGTTCCAGAGCGACGACCGGGGCAAGAGCTGGCGCGACCTGGAGATCGGCCGCTTCTCGCCGCTCACTTACGGGCGCGATATCCGGGTGTCGCCTCACGACCCGCGCACGCTCTACGCCTGCCTCAGCCCGGCCGCCCGCAGCGAGGACGGCTCGCTCTATCGCAGCACCGACCTCGGCCGCACGTGGTCGCGGCTGGACCACGGCGTGAAGGCCGACGCC